>Ga0307474_10002678_pt1 | contig 12810 bp, 11 predicted proteins | sample atmos_gasesECM1C_2_FD_203312 | JGI IMG/M metagenome (GOLD analysis project Ga0307474, IMG submission 203312) | Hardwood forest soil microbial communities from Morgan-Monroe State Forest, Indiana, United States - atmos_gasesECM1C_05 | ecosystem: Environmental > Terrestrial > Soil > Temperate... | reverse complement strand
CAAAGTGTTGCTTGAGACCGCGTTGCGACGGACGCGAGTAAGGGGGGCTGGCGATGAGGTAGCCATCGATTGGCCACGCCGCCGTCTCGTCGAGGACCTCGCACATTTTCGAAGTGTTGCTGCCCGATAAACCGAGAACAATCGGCATGAAGCGTTCGGCCTGATCCAATCCGGAACGCGTCACTGCTACCAGCCGTTCCAGTTCGGCCGCTTCAAGCGTCAGTCCCTCGCCCGAAGTGGCAGCAAGAATCAGCCCGTCCAGAGGTTGATCAGCGTAGTGCCGCACCAGGCGCCGCAGCGAGATTTCATCGAGGTTGCCATCGCGAAACGGCGTAATCAGCGGTAACCACAGGCCAGTGAGGTGCGATCGAAGGCCGGAAGATCCAGCAGTGTTCATGGTCCATCTCCTTGGGCATTGAGCCGGAGACGGGACATGAAAAACCCCGCACTCGCGGCGGGGTTCGGCAGGTCGGCTTATGCGAGAATTTTATCGCGCGCGTCGACCCGAAGCCCCCGTAAGGCAGGCTTTTTTCGACAGGGCGTTCGTGCACAAAATCGTGATCATGCGTGTATGATGCGATCGAACGCTGCTGCTGTCAATCAACCAAGCAACAGGGCGAATCGAGATCCGGCAATGTCCGTCAGAGCCCGGACGTGCGATCGGAAAAAACCGCGCCACGTAAGATCCCGGCAAAAGCCGGTAAAGAAAAAACCGGGCTCGTGAAAGCCCGGCAAAAGGGCGAAAAGAAAAAGGCCGGGCTCGTGAAAGCCCGGCAAAAGGGCGAAAAGAAAAAAGCCGGGCTCGTGAAAGCCCGGCAAAAGGGCGAAAAGAAAAAAGCCGGGCTCGTGAGAGCCCGGCTTGAGTGGTGGCCACGTGGGGCCGACACAATCACCTTCCAAGAGGGATAACCGAGCGCTCGCGCCACTGGAGGAGGGGGACATTGCGCAACGCGAAGCTCAGCGTAACAACATTATGAGCCCCGTTGCCGCCTTGCAGCAACCGTCCACGTCGCATGTCAGTCATGCGGAGACCGGGGGCTTATCGAGCGATAATTAAGATGGCCAGCGTTGCGCCTTGCTGACCACGAAGTCGCGGAACACCTGCACGCGGGCCACGGTTTTCAATTCTTCGGGATAAACAAAGTAGGTGTCGAGCTGAATGGAGTCGGATTCTCCAAACAGTTGGACCAGACGGTTGTTTTCCTCGACCAGATAGTCCGGCAGTGCGGCGATACCCAACCCCTGCTGGCACGCGCGCACCAGTCCGAGGATATTGTTGACCTTGAAATAAGCCTCGCGTGGTCCGGATCCGTTGCGGCCAGCTTCGATCAGCCAGTTGCGGTTCTGCAGATGCGGGGCGACCTGTCCGTCGGACAGTGTGATGATCCGGTGCGCGTCGAGCTCGTCGAGGGTGCGCGGCGTCCCGAAGCGCTTGATGTATTCGGGCGAGCAGTAGGCGTGGAAGCCCATCGCAAACAGCTTTCGCTGGATCAGGTCCGGCTGGGTCGGCTTGCGTGTCCTGATCGCGACGTCGGCCTCGCGCATCGAAAGGTCGAGCTCCTCATCAGTCACGATCAGGGAAATCCGGATCTCGGGATATAGTGCGGTGAATTCGCCAAGCCGCGGAATCAGCCAGTTGATGCCGACGCCGGGCGTGGTGGTGACCTTGAGGTCGCCGCTCGGCCGCTCCCGGCTGTCGGTCAATTTTGCCCGCGCGGCCTGCAGCTGCATGAATACGTCATGCGCGGTTCGGAACAGAAGATCGCCCTGCTCGGTCAGGATCAGGCCGCGGGCGTGGCGGTGGAAAAGCGAAACCGAGAGCTCCTGTTCCAGCGCGCTGACCTGTCGCGAAACGGCCGATTGCGAAAGGCCGAGTTGCTCGCCGGCATGGGTGAAGCTTCCCGCTTCAGCAGCCGCGTGAAACACCTTCAGCTTGTCCCAGTCCATGTCGGTAAATCCGTCGCGGGTTCGAGCCATGATTATTCCGCCGCCGCCCGGTCGCTCGCGCGCAGCGCCAGAAACCGTTCGGCTTCAAGTGCGGCCATGCAGCCGAGGCCTGCGGCCGTGACTGCCTGCCGATAGGTTTCGTCGGCAACGTCGCCGGCGGCGAACAAGCCTGGCACCGAAGTCGCCGTCGAATTTGGTGCCACCTCGACGTACCCCGACGACTTGAGCTTGACTTGGCCGGCGACGAGCTCGGTTGCCGGCGCGTGACCGATCGCGATGAAGACGCCGTCGGCCGGCAATTCGGTCAGCGTACCGGTCTTGACGTTTTTCAACCGGACATGGGTGACTTTGGCCGGGTTTTCGGCGCCGCGGATTTCATCGATCGCGCTGTCCCAGACCACCCTAATCTTTGGATGTTTGAACAGGCGGTCCTGCAGGATGCGTTCGGCGCGGAAATGATCGCGGCGGTGTACGATCGTCACTTGCGAGGCGAAGTTGGTGAGGAAAAGCGCCTCCTCGACTGCCGTATTGCCGCCGCCGACGACCAGGACTTCCTTGCCGCGGTAGAAAAAGCCGTCGCAGGTCGCGCAAGCTGAGACGCCGAAACCCTTGAACTTCTCTTCCGACGCAAGCCCAAGCCAGCGTGCCTGCGCTCCGGTGGCGAGGATGACGGTTTCGGCCAGGTAGACGTCGCCGCTGTCGCAGGTGAGGCGGAACGGCCGTTGCGCAAGCTCGAGCCTGATGACGAGATCGGTGACGATTTTGGTGCCGACATGGGCGGCTTGTTTTTCCATCTGCTCCATCAGCCAGGGGCCCTGGATCACGTCGGCAAAGCCCGGATAGTTCTCGACGTCGGTGGTGATGGTGAGTTGCCCCCCTGGCTGAATGCCCTGGATCAGCACCGGCTCGAGCATGGCACGCGCGGCGTAGATCGCAGCCGTGTATCCGGCCGGGCCGGATCCAATGATGACGACCTTCGCATGAATGGAGGCAGACATAAGCAGAACCCTAAGGGAATTCGGTTGGTGTGTGATGCGGATTTCGCTCGCGAAGGCCTCGCGAGGCTGCTGAAAGTGTCAAATCCAAATCTAGGACATCTGGCGAGCCATGCAAGAATTGCAATCCAAATCAGCAAAATTTCCCGTGAGCAGGAGAGATAGCGGGGCGCACGCGCAATAAAATTGCGCAGCCACGGCGACCTGCGCTAAGAGTGTTGCCGTTGTAGCCCAGATGCTCACCAAGCTCAGGACCGGGACCCGCGTGTCGAAGAATCTTGACGAGATCGACCTCAAAATCCTCAGCGAAATTCAGGCCGACGGCCGAATCACGAACGTCGAACTGGCCAAACGCGTCGGCATTTCGCCGCCTCCTTGCCTGCGCCGGGTGCGGACGCTGGAGGAGGCCGGCTATATCCAGGGCTATCGCGGGCTATTGGACGCACGGAAGCTGGGTTTCGACGTGACAGTGTTTGCGTCCGTGCATCTGTCGAGCCAGGCCGATTCCGACCTGCGGGCGTTTGAGGATTTCGTGCGCGCCGAGCCTTTGGTGCGGGAGTGCTGGATGTTGTCGGGCGAGGTCGATTTCATCCTGAAATGCGTGGCGCCTGACATGGCAACGTTCCAGGATTTCGTCACCCACCTGACGGCGGCGCCGCATGTGCGCAACGTCAGGACATCGCTGGTTCTGCATAACTCCAAATATGAAGCAGCGGTCCCGCTCGAGACGAAGGGATCGCGTTAGCGCCAATCTTCTGTCGGTCATTGCGAGCGAAGCAATCCATCGAGTTACAAAACAAGAATGGATTGCTTCGGAGCTCACGCTCCTCGCAGTGACGCATCCGCCATCAATTCTTTTTTCCAATCACGGCGTCGAGGCTGTAGGGTCCGCCACCGGTCGTTGCGAGATAAAGACAGGTAAAACAGAGCATGATCGCCAGCGTGCCATTATTGAGCACCGGGAAGAAGCCGCGCGGAAAGTGTCCGATGAAATAGGCAAACGCCATTTCGCCGGAAAGAATGAAAGCGACGATCCGCGAAAACAGGCCGACCATCAGAAGGCCGCCGAGAACCAATTCGAGGCTGCCGGCTGCTCCGATCAGCGAGAACAATTCGACCTTGTCGAACTGGGTGCCTGCGGGAAATTTCAGAAGCTTGGCGACGCCATACTGGAACAGCAGCAAGCCGGTGATGAAGCGAAGCAGGCTGAGTGCCGCCGGCTGAAACCTCGATAGCATCTGATCCATGTCATATCCCCCTTGTTTGACAGGCCCTCTTGAAGGTGCAGAACACGAAAACCCGTTCGTGATCCTGGCAATGAACATTCTAATACGAAAAATATTCCCGCGGGAATTTGCGTAGCCCGGACGAGCGAAGCAACATCCGGGGTCTTTTTGTTCGGCTTGCAGTTGTTGTGATGCCGGCTGTTATGTTGCTCATGCGGGCCATGGCGAGCGGGGCGCGCCAAAACGAGAAAGTCGCGCAAACCGCGCGACTTTCTTCATTCCAAACGATTGGCGGGACGATCAACGCCACTCGACCTTGGTAATCTCATAGGCCTTCGCGCCGCCGGGAGCCACGACTTCCACGGACGCGCCCTTCTTCTTGCCGATCAGCGCGCGCGCCAGCGGCGAGGTGATGGAGATACGGCCCTTCCTGGCGTCGGCCTCCGGTTCACCGACGATCTGCCAGACGGTTTTCTTGTCGGTGTCCTCGTCGACCAGCGTCACGGTAGCGCCAAACTTGATGGTGTCGCCCGAAAGCTTGCTGATGTCGATGACGTCGGCGCGCGCCAGCTTATCCTCGAGCTCGGCGATACGTCCCTCGTTGTGCGACTGCTCTTCCTTGGCGGCGTGATATTCCGCGTTTTCCGAAAGGTCGCCATGCGAGCGCGCTTCGGCGATGTGTTCGATGATGCGCGGGCGTTCGACGGTCTGGCGCTGCTTCAATTCGTCCTCGAGCGCGGCATAACCGACCGAGGTCATCGGAACCTTTTCCATCATCTCTCTTTGTCCTTCAATCGCGCGAGCCGCCCGGCGGCACGCGCGAAACGTCTTTCGGATCAGGCTATTGCGGCTGAAAACAAAGCCCGCCAGCCTGTTTCGGCCCGTGCGAGGGCCGATTCAACATCGATTCGGGCTGAGAGTTCCCTGCCAACTGGCCTTACTGCCAATCATTAAGCGGGCACTTTGTGACCCGCCAATGATCAGTTCTCGGAAAAATAACTCTGCAACGTGCGGACCTCAAGGTCCCCGCCCCGATAGGCCCGAATGCCCTGGGCCGCCGCCACGGCACCCGAAAGAGTGGTGTAATACGGCACTTTATGCAAGAGGGCAGCGCGGCGCAAAGAACGGCTATCGGCCAACGCCTGCGGCCCCTCGGTGGTGTTGAAGACCAGGTGGATATCGCCATTGGTGATGGCATCCACGATATGCGGCCGGCCTTCCAGCACTTTGTTGACCTTTTCGGTCGGCACCCCTTGGTCGGCGAGGAAGCGTTGTGTGCCCGAGGTTGCCATGACCCTGAAGCCGAGGGAGTACAACAGCCGTACCGCATCCACGATGCGGGTCTTGTCCGTCTCGCGCACCGAGACGAAGACCGTTCCCTTGCGCGGCACGCGGGTGCCGCCGCCGAGCTGGCTCTTGGCGAAGGCGATCTCGAAGGTGCGGTCGATGCCCATCACTTCGCCGGTCGATCGCATCTCCGGACCAAGCACGGTGTCGACGCCGGGGAAGCGGGCGAACGGGAATACCGATTCCTTGACGCCGACGTGGCCGAGCGCGCGCTTTTTCAGATCGAAATCGGCAAGCTTCTCGCCGGCCATCAGCCGCGCGGCGATCCTGGCCACCGGCGTGCCGATCACCTTGGCGACGAAAGGCACCGTGCGCGAAGCGCGCGGGTTGACTTCGAGCACGTAGATTTCGCCGTCCTTGATGGCGTATTGCACGTTCATCAGGCCGACGACGTCAAGCCCCAGCGCGAGCTCGCGCGTCTGCCGCTCGAGCTCGGCGATGGTTTCGGCGTCGAGCGAATGCGGCGGCAGCGAGCAGGCGCTGTCGCCGGAGTGGATGCCGGCTTCCTCGATATGCTCCATGATGCCGACGATGAACGTATCCGTCCCGTCGGACAGGCAGTCGACGTCGACTTCGGTGGCGTCCGAAAGATAGCGGTCGAACAGGAGCGGATTGGTGCCGAGCACCGTGTTGATCTGGCCGGTTTTGTCATTGGGATAGCGCGCCTTGACGTCGCCCGGCACCAGCTCCGGCAGCGTCCCGAGCAGATAATCGCTGAGCTGGGTCTCTTCGCGGATGATCTGCATCGCGCGGCCCCCCAGAACGTAGGACGGGCGTACCACCAACGGCAGGCCGAGGTCGGCCGCCACCAGACGCGCCTGCTCCACCGAATAGGCGATGCCGTTCTTCGGCTGCTTCAGCCGCAGCTTGTCGAGCACGCGCTTGAAGCGATCGCGGTCTTCGGCGAGGTCGATCGCATCGGGCGAGGTGCCGAGAATGGGGACATCGGCTTCCTCCAGCGCGTGGGCGAGCTTGAGCGGGGTCTGGCCGCCGAACTGCACGATCACGCCGCGCAAGACGCCGTTTTGCTGCTCGGTCTCGATGATTTCCAGCACGTCCTCCGCGGTCAGCGGCTCGAAGTAGAGCCGATCGGCGGTGTCGTAGTCGGTCGATACCGTCTCCGGATTGCAGTTGATCATGATCGATTCGTAGCCCGCATCGTGCAGTGCGAAGCAGGCGTGGCAGCAACAATAGTCGAACTCGATACCCTGGCCGATCCGGTTCGGTCCGCCGCCGAGAATGATGACCTTGTTCTTGTCCGACGGTGCGCTCTCGTCCGCAGGTTTTCCGGCGAAAGGCGCCTCATAGGTCGAATACATGTAGGCGGTAGGGGAGGCGAACTCCGCAGCGCAGGTGTCGATGCGCTTGAAAACCGGCCGAACGCCGAGCGCGTGGCGTCGTGCCTTGACATCGGCCTCGCTCGTGCGAGCGAGCACCGCAAGCCGCGCGTCGGAAAAGCCCATGGCTTTAAGGGACCGCATGCCGAACGCGTTGGTCGGCAGGCCGGCTTCCCTGACCCTGGCCTCGATCTCGACGATGCCGCGCATTTCGGCGAGAAACCACGGGTCGATCTTGCAGGAGTTGAAGATCTCTTCGTTGCTCCAGCCGAGCCGCATCGCCTGCACCACCTGCAGCAATCGGTCGGGCGTTGGCGTGCCGAGCGCTGCGCGGATCGCATTCTTGTCGTCGCCGCGGCCGAGACCCTCGATCTCGATCTCGTCGAGGCCGGTGAGTCCGGTCTCGAGGCCCCGCAAGGCCTTTTGCAGGCTTTCCTGGAAGGTGCGGCCGATCGCCATGACTTCGCCGACCGACTTCATCGAAGTGGTCAGCGTCGTGGAGGCGCCGGGAAATTTTTCGAACGCAAAGCGTGGAATCTTGGTGACGACATAATCGATGGTCGGCTCGAAGGACGCCGGCGTCGCGCCGCCGGTAATGTCGTTGGCGATCTCATCCAGCGTGTAGCCGACGGCAAGTTTCGCCGCGACCTTGGCAATCGGAAAGCCGGTCGCTTTCGAGGCGAGCGCAGAGGAGCGCGACACGCGCGGATTCATCTCGATTACCACCATGCGTCCGTCGGCGGGATCGACGCCGAACTGCACGTTGGAGCCGCCGGTCTCAACCCCGATCTCGCGCAGCACCGCGATCGAGGCGTCACGCATGATCTGGTATTCCTTGTCGGTGAGCGTGAGCGCCGGCGCGACCGTGATCGAATCGCCGGTATGCACGCCCATTGGGTCGAGGTTCTCGATCGAGCAGACGATGATGCAATTGTCGTGTTTGTCGCGCACCACCTCCATCTCGAACTCTTTCCACCCCAACACGGATTCCTCGATCAGCACCTCGTTGGTGGGCGAGGCGTCAAGCCCACGCTCGATGATGTCGATGAATTCTTCCCTGTTATAGGCAATGCCGCCGCCGGTACCGCCCATGGTGAAAGACGGGCGGATGATCGCCGGCAGACCGATTTCCGAGAGCGCCATCAGCGCCTCGCCAAGCGCCTGCTCCTGGTAGCGTTTTCGCCGCTCGTTCTCGCCAAGCGTCCATTGCCGTTCGAACTCTTCCAGCGCGTGGCCTTCGAGTTGGTCACGATCGGCGAGATATCTGTCGCGATCGGCCTTCTTCAGGGCCGAGGCATTGGCGAGGCGCGATTTCGGGGTCTGCAGGCCGATTTTCTCCATCGCGTTGCGGAACAGCTGACGGTCTTCCGCCTTGTCGATGGCATCGGCAGTGGCGCCGATCATCTCGACGTCGAATTTGGCGAGCGTCCCCTGCCGGCGCAGCGACAGCGCGCAGTTCAGCGCGGTCTGCCCGCCCATGGTCGGCAGCAGTGCGAATCCGCCCGGAATAACGTGGCGTTCCTTCTCGATGATCTTGGCGACGATCTCGGGCGTGATCGGCTCGATATAGGTTGCATCCGCAAGCTCCGGATCGGTCATGATCGTCGCCGGATTGGAGTTGACCAGGACGATGCGATAGCCCTCTTCCTTGAGCGTCTTCACCGCCTGAGTGCCCGAATAGTCGAATTCGCAGGCCTGGCCGATCACGATGGGACCGGCGCCGATGATCAGGATGGTGGAGATGTCGGTTCTTTTGGGCATCAAATCTCGCGGCAACACGGAAGCAATAGGCACAAAAAAAGGGCGCGCTGTTGCGCGTCCCTCAAAGCCGGCGCTTGGGATCAACCTCGCGCGCAGGCGCTCTTTAGACCAGATTCTGCAGCGGCGGAAGGGGATTGAAACGCCCCATCAACCGGCTTTTGCGGGTTCGTCTTCGCTCGTCGAGCCTCGGCAGCAGGGCTTAGGGCCAGGCGGGCTTGCCGAGCCGAAGCTTGCGGAGCAAGAGGAGGCTGGAGGCCCGGCCTGGACTTGAACCAGGATGGAGAGCAATGCACTGCTCTTGCGTGGACGCTTTCCGCCACCGGGCCTGTCGCATCTTCGGCGAACGCATCACGGATGACCACTCGTTGTCGCGATTAACCCTAATCCGGGCGCCGCGCCACCATTAAACCGGCGGTACTTTTGCCGCCGCCCGCGTGGATCACGTGGGCGAAAAGGCGGGGCGCGCGACGAAGGTCATGCGCCATGGATTATGTCCGATATTGAATTGCGCCCGTGAGGCGTTGAATCCGCTTGCCGCGAGTTTGGCCATCATCTGAGCTTCGCCGTAACGCTGCAGTCCGACCCGGCTGCGCAATTGCCGGTAGTCGGACAACGCGGTCGAAATCAATCCGAGCAACGCATCCCGAAGGAAGCCGTTTGCTCTGGCAAAGCGCAATAGCGCAAGGATGTCACTGGGCATGCCGACTTCGGGACGAAGCACGTCGCCGACAACCAGGCGCCCGCCGGGCTTCAACAGCCGCCGGCTGGTGGCGAAGGCGCTGTCCAGTTCGGCCGGCGTCATGTATTGGGCGACCGAATTCATGACGACCAGATCGAGCGAGTTTTCTTCCATTTTTCGCAGGTCTTCGAGCGAGCGCACCCGGATTTTCATGTTCGGCGCGAATCGGGCGATGAGCCGGCCGCGCACCCCTGGCGCCGGTTCGGCCAGATAAAGCTTGCCGCAGGCCTCCGCCACCTGTGCAGCCGAAAGTGCCTCACCGCAGGCGTAATCCAGCACCACCGCGTCCGGCGAAGGGATATAGCCGATGATATCCCGTGCGATCAGCTGAAAATGCAGCTCGCGATGCAGCTTGCTTGCGTAGATCGTATGCGTGGAATCGTAATAATCGATCCATTCGTCCATGTGTCGCAAAGGCCCGGTAAAAGGAGTTCCCGCCGCGGAACCGGCAGCAAATTGATGCGTTAGATGGTCCGGCGGCCGAAGTCCATTGCCGCCGTGGGCCGGTTCCTAACAGGAAGGTGCATCGTGAGCAAAGCCAAGCCCGACAACAAATCCGACAAGGTTTCTCCCGACCTCGATACCCCGACCGATCTGCCGCAAGCGGCAACCGAGAAGATTTCGGCGGCACTCAACACGCTGGCGGCCGACGCTTTCGCGCTTTATCTGAAGACCAAGAACTTCCACTGGCATGTCAGCGGCCGGCATTTCCGCGACTATCACCTGCTGCTCGACGAGCAGTCGGATGCGATTTTCGCCACCACCGACCAGCTCGCCGAGCGTGTTCGCAAGCTTGGCGGCACCACGCTGCGTTCGATCGGTCAGATTTCCGGATTGCAGACCATCAAGGACAACAACGAGGATTATGTGCCGCCGCGCGAAATGCTGCGCGAGCTGATGGAAGACAACAAGCACATGGCGGCTGCGATGCGGAAAGCGCACAAGCTTGCCGACGATCACGAAGATTCCGGCACTGCCGGTCTCCTCGAGACTTTCATCGACGAAACCGAGCGGCGCACCTGGTTCCTGTTTGAGGCAAGCCGCCAGGAAGGCAGCAACGCGGCATAGTCACATTCCCTTTGCGCCGGCCGAGGGAAGCTCGAACACCAGGCAGGTCGTGGTGGCATGCGCGAGCAGGCGGCCTTTGGCGTCGGTGACGCGCGCCTCGGCGGTGGCGGCGCGGCGGCCGACATTGAGGATGCGGCCCTCCGATCGCACGGGTCCGGTGTCCTTGGTCATGCCGCGGATAAAGCTGATCTTGAATTCGAGCGTGGTGTAACCACTGCCTGCCGGCAGCATGGAATGCACGGCCAGCCCCATCGCCGAATCCAGCAGCGTCGCGGCATAACCGCCGTGAACCGAGCCGATCGGGTTGTAATGGCGGAAGCCCGGCGTACTGGAGAAGGCGACAACGCCCGGTTCGACCATCTGGTCGAACGGCTCGATGTTCTGCATGATCGGCGGCGCCGGCAATCGGCCCTCGAACATGGTGCGGACGAAATCGATCCCCGCCATCGACGCCATTACTTCGGTAGGCGTCACGCCATATTCAACCTTGGAGGTGATATTGTCATTCATGAGCGATATATCCCGTCCGTGTTTGCAATGATAATTATCATACCAAAGGGCTGGCCAAGGGGCCAGTCCAAGGGGCCAGTCATTGCGAGCGCCCGCGAAGCAATCCAGTGTCGCGAAAAAGACTGGATCGCTTCGTTGCTTGCGCTCCTCGCGATGACGGACTTTCTTACGCCCGCTTGCGCTCGCGCATCAAATCGGCAAACCGGTCGAACAGGTAATGCGAGTCGCGCGGGCCTGGCGAGGCCTCGGGGTGATACTGCACGGAGAACACCGGCAGGCCATCGAGCTGGATGCCGCAATTGGAGCCGTCGAACAGCGACACGTGAGTCTGCGTCGCGCCCTTCGGCAGCGTCGCCTGATCCACGGCGAAACCGTGGTTCATCGAGGTGATCTCCACCTTGCCGGTGGTTTCATCCTTCACCGGATGGTTGGCGCCATGGTGGCCCTGATGCATTTTCTTCGTTCTGGCGCCGACCGCCAGCCCCAGCATCTGATGGCCGAGACAAATCCCGAACGTCGGCGTGCCCGATTTGATGACCTCCCGGATCACCGGCACCGCGTATTTGCCGGTCTCGGCGGGATCGCCGGGGCCATTCGACAGAAACACGCCATCGGGTTTCATGGCCAGGATGTCTTCGGCCGAGGTTGTCGCCGGCACCACCGTGACCCTGCAGCCGACGCCGGCAAGCAGCCGAAGTATGTTGCGCTTGATGCCGTAGTCGACAGCAACCACGTTGAATTCGGGCTCGGATAGCCGGCCAAAACCCTTGTCCCACGCCCACGGCGTTTCATCCCACGTGAAGCGCTGGGCGCAGGTAACCATCGGCACCAGGTCCATGCCTTCGAGGCCCGGCCATTCGCGCGCCTCTTCCCTGAGGCCGTGCAGGTCGAATTCGCCGCCCTCGGCGTGCGCGATCACGGCATTGGGCATGCCCTTCTCACGGATCAGCGCGGTCAGCGCGCGGGTATCGATGCCGGAAAGGCCGACGATGCCGCGCGCCTTCAGCCATCGGTCGAGGTGGCGCGTGGCGCGGTAGTTGGAGGGATTGGTGATCGAAGCGCGCAGGATCACGCCGCGGGCACCGGGCGTCGCCGCCATATTCACCGTCTCGATGTCCTGGTCGTTGGTACCGACGTTGCCGACATGCGGAAAGGTGAAGGTGATGATCTGTCCGGCATAGGAGGGATCGGTCAAAATCTCCTCGTAACCGGTCATCGCGGTATTGAAGCAGACTTCGCCGACCGCATGGCCTTCGGCCCCGAGGCCAAACCCCTCCAGCACGGTTCCATCGGCCAGCACAAGGAGCGCTGTCGGCTTGTGGTCCGGCCAGGCTGAGGGGTTTTCGGTTTGGGTCATGAACTGACTACATAGTCCGCGCATGCGCGGCCGTCAAAGCCGGAGGTCGCAGATTCACATGCAAAAAATGCATATTTTCGGACGCTCGCATGCTGAAGGGCCTCGGACTGCAACTCGTCCTTCGCGGCATTCCGGTCGAGTGGTTGCATATTAGTTGTCGGATCGTCGCGAAGCGCCTAGATCAGAATTGCCGGGATTTTATTTCCGGGAACGGCGGCCCACGGGCCCGCGAGAGGACCAGAGACGATGCTGCGCGACGACATCAACAACGCGGTCAAGGATGCGATGCGTGCCAAGGAAGAGCGCAAGCTCTCCACGCTCCGAATGGTCAATTCGACCATCAAGAATGCCGACATCGAAGCGCGGGGAGAGGGCAAGCCGCCGCTTTCCGACGAGGACCTTTTGAGGGTGCTGCAGAAGATGATCAAGCAGCGCCAGGAAGCGGTTGAGCTCTACGACAAGGGCGGCCGTGCCGAGCTCGCAGCGCAGGAGCGCGAGGAGATCGCGATCATCCAGGCTTACC
>Ga0307474_10002677_pt1 | contig 12811 bp, 14 predicted proteins | sample atmos_gasesECM1C_2_FD_203312 | JGI IMG/M metagenome (GOLD analysis project Ga0307474, IMG submission 203312) | Hardwood forest soil microbial communities from Morgan-Monroe State Forest, Indiana, United States - atmos_gasesECM1C_05 | ecosystem: Environmental > Terrestrial > Soil > Temperate... | reverse complement strand
TCGCGATCATTTACATCCCGGGCCGGCTGGGCGGGTGGGGGCACATCTTCGGCGCCGCGTCGGCCCACCTGTCGAGCGTCAACCCGGGGACCGGCAAGCCGTACGGCGCGCTGATCGTGATGCCGGCCGGCGAGTGGGCCTACGCCACGCTCGCCCTCGGCTCGGCGCTGGCGCTGTTCATGTACCCGCACGCGATCACCGGGGTGCTCGCCACCCGGCAGCGCGACGTGATCCGGCGCAACGCGGCCATGCTGCCCGCGTACACGCTGGTGCTCGGCCTGATCGCGCTGCTCGGGTATCTGGCGCGGGCGACGCCGGCGGTGAACGCCGGGGTCAAGGCGGGCGGCGGCAACGCCCCAGCTGTCGGTGCCGCTGCTGTTCCAGCACATGTTCCCGGCCTGGTTCGCGGGGGTCGGTTACGCCGCGATCGTCATCGGCGCCCTCGTCCCGGCGGCGATCATGTCCATCGCGGCGGCCAACCTGTTCACCCGCAACATCTACAAGGAGTTCTTCCGGCCCCTGGCCAGCCCGGCCGAGGAGACGAGGGTCGCGCGGCTGGCCTCGCTGGTCATGAAGATCGGCGCGCTCGGGTTCGCCCTCGAGCTGGACAAGACGTTCTCGATCAACCTGCAGCTGCTGGGCGGGATCTGGATCCTGCAGACGTTCCCGTCGATCGTGATCAGCCTCTACACGCGGTGGTTCCATCGCTTCGCGCTGATCATCGGCTGGGCGGTGGCGATGGCGTACGGCACGATCGAGGCCTACCGGACGCCGGGCGGCGGCCAGGCTCACTTCGGCACCTCGTCGGCCCCGGTCTTCGGGCACATCACCTATATCGCGGTCACCGCGCTCGCGCTCAACCTGATCGTCGCGGTCGTGCTCACGCTCGTCTTCCGCGTGACCCGGGTCCCGGACGGGTACGACGAGACCCGGCCGGCCCAGTACACCGCGGACCCCGCGGAGCGGCCTGCCCCTGCGGCGACCCGCGTGCCCTGACCCGTCCGCACGCCTCCTGGCTTACCGGCTCGCCCGCGCTCCCGTGCTGACGCCGAGCCGCGCCGCGAGCGCCTGCAGGTCGCCGCCCGCGGGGTCCTGCATGGTGAGCAGGTCGGACACGAGCCGGCGCACCAGGCCGTGCCCGCGAACCTGCTCCGGGGTGAGCTCATCGGCGCGGCACAGGGCGGTCACGGCCTCGTCCACCTGGCGGCGCTGGGTGTGCGCCCGGGCCACGTCGATGAGCATCCGGGCCTGCCGTTCCGGGGACAGCGCGGTGGGGTCGACCGCGGCCGCGGCCCGCAGCGCCCGGCCGGCGTCACCGAGGTCGACCGCGACCGCGATCTCGTACAGCGTGACGTTGGCCGGCCCGAACTCGGTGTTGAAGTGGTTGCGCCACTCGCCGGCCCGGGCCGCCATGTCGCGGGCCCGGTCCAGATGAGCGTAGGCGGCGTCGGGCCGGTTCACACGCGCGGCGGTCACGGCTCGCTGCAGGGTGAGCGCGCCCCACAGCGCCATGGCCTCGGGCTGGCCATCGTCGGCCAGGCGGCGCAGGGCGTCGGCGGCGGTGCGGGCGGTCTCCTCGGCCTGCCCGTAGTGGCGGGCGGCCAGGAACACGAACACCAGCCGGAACGCACCCGCCGCCACCAGCAGCGGCTGGCCGGCCCGCTCGGCGGCGGACATGGCCCGGTCGGCCGCGATCCAGGCCGCCTCCGGTTCACCCAGCTTGGCCAGGGCGGCCGAGCAGGCCTGGTAGGCGGCGGCCAGCAGCTCGAACGCGGCTGGCCCGCCCGGCGCGGACGGCATCCTGGCGGCGTCCTCCAGATCCGGGATCAGCCGGGCGAGCAGGCGCGACAGCTCCGCGTACCGGCCGCCGTGGGTCAGCTCCCAGGCCGTGTCCACCCGGGCCCGCAGGGCGCCGGGGTCGGAGGCGGGCCGGCCGTCGAGCATCGCGCGCAGCGCGTGGGCGCCGGACAGCACCAGCCGCAGGTCGACCGCGGCCGCGGGTTCCCTGGTCACGGCGGCCACGACCGGCGCCTCGGCGGCCAGTTCGGACAGGGGCACGTCCAGCGCCCGGGCCACGGTCTCCAGCACCGTCATGCGGTCGACCCGGCGTACCCCGCGCTCGACCTGCGAGACCCACGCGACGGACCGGCCGATGATCCGGGCCAGCTCGGCCTGGGACAGTCCGCGCCGGTGCCGCTCGGTGGCGATCTTCCGGCCGAGCGCCTGCGCGTAGCCCGTGGCGCTCACCCCGTGCCCTTACCGGTCTGCAGGGTCAGCCAGTCCACCTCGGTCGCGGCCAGGTACTGCTCCCGCTCGGTGAGGTAGCGGCGGACATGCGCGGCGTCCTCGTGCGCGTCGAACGCGGCCTTGTCCCGGTAGAGCTCGTAGAACACCCGCTGCAGCGGCTCGCCTTCCACCCGGTGGCAGGCGTAGACCAGGGTGCCGGGCTCGTGGGCCTTGATGCACTCGACGGTCTCGGCCACCAGGCGGTCGTAAGCCTGGGCGCACGCCTCGTCTTTGCACGTGAACCGCACGCACAGACCGAACATGATTCCCTCCAGCCCGTGACGCCATGGACGCACTTGCGTCGTTGCCGCGCTGGTATGTCAAAGTAACACATATCTATTGTGCGATACTAGTATTCAAAGTACGCTTCAGGTGATCGAGTCGGCGACGGCCTACCCCCGCGAGGACCAATGACAACGCCAGGCTCCAGGGCTCTTGCGCTGCGCGCTACCGCAGCCACCTACCCGGGCCGCGCCGAGCAGGTGGGGGCGGCCCGGGCCGACTTGCGGTTATTGCTCGCCGGCTGCCCGATCGCCGACGACGTCGTCCACTGCGCCTCGGAACTCGCGGCCAACGCCGTCCGGCACAGCCAGTCCCGCCTGGCGGGCGGCACGTTCATCGTCCGCACCGAGATCTATCCGGGCGACTACATCTGGATCGAGGTCGAGGATGAGGGCGGCACCTGGCTCGAGGCCGCGCGCGACCCCGGGCGAGCGCACGGGCTCGAGATAGTGCGGGCGCTCGCCTCGGACTTTGGGGTCGAGGGCGACGAGACGAGCCGCGTCGTCTGGGTCCGCCTCGACTGGCCGGTGCGATAGTCCGGGCCCCCGGGATGAAGGGGGGATGGCCGGAGCCGCGGACGGAGGCTAGCCTCCTTCCGCGCGGCCGCCGCCGAGACCTACGTTGTGGCCATGGAACGACTAGCCCGGGAAGATATCGCCGCCACGGCGGCCGTGCGGCGCGACCTCGGCCGCGACTATGACGACGTGCTCGCCGAGGGGCTGGTCGAGCGGATCGGGGCGGAGATCGACCGGCGGGTCGACGAGCGGCTGGCGACCGGAGGCGGCCGGCTCAAGAAACGCTCCAGGGCCAGCGGGTCCGGTCTGGCGTCGCGGGGCTCCTGGGATGTGATCATCCTCGCCCTGGGGTCCATGATGATCGGCGGGATCACCGCCAACGCCGTCCTGAACAACAGCCACGGCAGCGCCGCGGCGGCCGTCGTGATCTGGCTGGTCATCCTGGCCATCAACGTCGCTTACGCCCGGCGGCGCTGACCGGGCCCCGCGGTCAGGCCGTCAGCACGCTGATCGTGATCAGCACGGCATCGTAGAGGAAGTGCGCGACGATCGGCCGCATCAGGCGCCGGTGCTTCTGGAAGGACCGGGTGAGGAAGTAGCCGAGCGGGATCGTGAGCAGGAAGCCCAGCCCGTAGTAGACGTGATAGCTGGTGCGCAGGGTCAGGCTGAGCACCAGGGCCCAGCGCGGGTTCCAGCCGAGCTGTTCCAGCCGGGTCAGCAGGTAGCCGCTGACCAGAGTCTCCTCGGCGACCGCGGTGGTCGCGGACACCGCGAGCCCGTAGATGACGTAGTACTTCGGCACGTGGCCGATCGGGACCTGATTGATCAGGTCCTTGTGCTCCATCAGCAGCGCGGCGAACGGGAGCGTGATCACGATGGCCGCGCCGTAGCCGGCCGCGGCCAGGCCGAGTCCCGGCCAGAAGTCCCTGACCCACCCCGGCCGGGTCAGGCCGAGCTCGGCCGGTTTCTGGCCGGTCCGGCTCAGCAGCAGCAGCGCGAGCGGCACCACCGCCGCGACCTCGAAATAGCTGATGATCCCCAGGACGAGGTTGGCCACCGGGTTGCCCGGGACCACGGTGGGGAACCGGGTGATCGCGCCGGCCCCGCCCACGTGGGCGGCCAGCACGTCGATCGCGGACAGCACGCCCGGGACCAGGAACGCCAGCTGAACGAACCAGGTCTCGAGCACCAGCCCGCGCCGGGAGGGCGCCTCGACCCGGACCGGGGGCGGCGGCGCGGGCCGGACCCAGTACACCCAGCCGGCCGGCGGCTCCGGCCACTCCGGCGCGGGGCGCCATCCCGGCGGGGGTGACCACCCGGGCGGCGGCTCCGGCCAGCCGGGCGGCGAGCGCCACTCCCAGTCCGGCGGCGAGCGCCACTCCCTGTCCGGCGCGGTCATGGTCGCGGTCTCCCGGTTCGGGGGCCGCTCTGCAACACTGGCCAGCAAGGAGGCGGCGCATGGGATCCTACGAGACGACCATCGGCATTCTCGAGGACGAGCTCACCCGGGTTGAGCAGGTCTTCGAGGGGCTGTCGGCGGACGAGTGGCGGGCACCGACGGGGCTGGTTCCGGTCGATCCGGGCCTGCCCCGGTGGACGGTCTTCGAGCTGGCCGGGCACTTTGACATCTCGATCGGGCTGACCAGGATCCTGATCGACGGCCGGGACGACAGCAGGCCGGCCCGCGACCGGACCAGCTTCTTCATCAACCCGCGCTCGGAGACCGCGCCGGTCGTCTACGACTACGCCTACACCATGGTGCGGGGCAAGACGCCCGCCGACATGCCGGGCGTCCTGCACGAGACGTTCTCGATGACCCTGTCGCAGGCGCGATCGGTGCCCGCGGGCACGGTCGGCCCCGGATACTTCGCCCCGATGCGCGCGGATGAGTTCGTCGCGAGCCGCATCGTCGAGGCCGTCGTGCATGGCATCGACCTTACCCAGGCGCTCGGGCGCGCTCCGATCGCCACCACGGACGGCATCAAGGTCACCGCGGACATACTGGACGACCTCCTGGCCCGCCGCACCGTGGGCCGCCGGCCCCCGGAGCTCTCGAACGACCTGGACTGGATCATGGCCGCCTCGGGCCGGGCGCCGTTCGAGGACAACCGGCTGCCGCTGATCGGCTGACGGTCAGGAGGCCGGCCGCCCCGGTTCCAGGCCGCCGTAGTTGCGGATGTAGTTCGCGTACGCGGCGCCGGAGTGCTCCGCGGCGAGGGCGTCGGCCGCCGGGTGCTGGCCGGCCGGGTACCGCCGCGAGATCAGGTCGGCCTGGACCTCCTGCAGGTGCGACGGCTGGGCCGCCGACGGGGTGGTTCCCGCCGACACCGGCACCGTGACGCCGGCCAGCGCATCGTCGGTGCGCGGGGTGGTGAGGGTCAGCGCCGCGCCGAGCCCGGGCGCCGCAGCGTCCCGCGCGGTCAGCGACGGCAGGCTCCAGCGTTCCTGCACGGTCTTGAGTATCGACGTGTGATCGATCGGCGTGCTCCCGGCCGGCACCCGGAACACCGTCCCGGCCTGGATCAGCGGCGAGACCAGCACCGCGGGCACCCGGACCCCGAACCGCGTGAAGTCGAACCCGAACTCGCCGGCGTCGGCGTCCGGCGCCACCGCCCCCGACGGCGGCGGGACATGGTCGTAGCAGCCGCCGTGCTCGTCGTAGGTGACGATCAGCAGCGTCTGCGGCCAGCCCGGTCCGCCGCGGACCGCCTCGTACACGTCGTGGATGAGCTGCTCGCCGAGCGCCACGTCGTAGTTCGGGTGCTGGCTGTTGCCCGTCGAGCCCCAGCTCGGCTCGAGGAAGGTGAACGCGGGCAGCGTGCCGGCCGCCGCGGCGGCCTGGAAATCGCCGAACTTGCCGATGACGCCGCCGCTGGCGCCCGCAATGTCGGTGAACGTCGACTTGGTCAGCGGCTCGGCGTCATAGCCGTAGATGGCCCAGCCGATGCCGTGCTGGCCGAGCAACCCGAAGATTGACGGAGAGGTGAACGTGCGCGTCTTGTCGTCCATGTGCCCCTGGCTGGTCGCCGAGCACGCGAACGCCCGGTTCGGCAGGGTCTCGGTGGGGACCGAGGCGAACCACTGGTCGCAGACCGCGTACGAGGTGGCGAGGGCGGACAGCACCGGAAGCGCCTCCGGCGTGAAGCAGCCCATGATGTTGCCGGCCACCGTGCCTGCCGCGATGGACCAGGTGCCCTCGCGCGACTGCCAGCCGAGCGTGTAGGTGAAGTCCTTGATAAAGCCCTGCATGGGCGGCACGTCCGAGGAAGCCGCCGGCGCCGACTCCGTTCCGAACAGCTGGTCGTTCGTGGCCATGTACCCCTCGCCGGGATCGGCGCCGGGCATGAAATAGGCATTCGGGGTCGCCGGCTCGATCCGCGACACGGTCACCGGCGCGCCGGTGGAATCGGGATTGGACTCCGTTCCGGTCAGCCCGGCAAATGGCTGTCCGGCCGGCGACACGTTTCCCTGCGCGCTGTACAGGAATCCGAGCATGTGATCGAACGACCGGTTCTCCAGCATCAGCACCACGATGTGGTTGACCGATGCCAGGCCGCCACCGTTGCTCATCCCCGTCCCCCCATTCAACAATGGCTTCCGCCGCGCCGCGGCGGGCATTCCAGCCGCGCGCGAGCCCATGGTGTCATCCCGGATACTGCCCGCGGTAGTGATTGCGGCGGCACCCGCGCCCGGCGCCGATCTCGGCGAAGGGCATCAACCCCGGGACTTCGCGTAATGAACGGCAGTTATGAAGGATTGTCCGTGCAACGGTCGCGCGGTCGCGTGTGGTCTAGAGCAGAGAGGAGGTGGCCATGGATCCTCTGGCCGAAGCCGAGTTCACCGAGTTCATGAACGGCCGGTGGCCCGCGCTGGTGCGGCTGGGCTACGGGCTCACCGGCGACCAGGGTCTCGCCGAGGACCTGGCCCAGACCGCGCTCGCGAAGGCATGCGCGTCGTGGCCGCGGGTGCGCCGGGCCGGCGATCCCGACGCCTACGTGCGGCGGATCATGCTCAACGCCAACCACAGCCGGTTCCGCAAGCGCCGGGTGCGCGAGCAGCTGACCGATCAGCCGCCCGAGAGCGGGGCGCAGGAGACCCGGACGCCCGACGACCGGCCGGCGCTGATGGCGGCGCTGATGCGGTTGCCCGCGGGCCAGCGGGCGGTGGTCGTGCTCCGGTATTGGATGGACATGACCGAGACCGAGGCGGCCGCGGCACTCGGCTGCTCGGTCGGAAACGTCAAGAGCCAGGCGGCCCGGGCGCTGGCCAAACTGCGGGTCAGCGAGGACCTGGCGGAGGGGATGCGGCCATGAGCGTCAATGACGAGCGGGAGCTGCGGCGGCGGCTGGGCGGGGTGCTCGAGGCGGTCGTCCCGTCGCCGGCCCCGGTCGCCGCGACCGTGCGGCGGGGGCGGCTCATCCGGATCCGGCGCCAGGTGGCGGTCGCGGCCGGCCTGGCCGTGGTGGTCGGCGTCGCCGCGGCGGCGCCCGGGCTGCTGCGGCCGGCGTCCCGCGAGCCGCAGGCCGCGGCCAAGGCGAAGATAACCGTGAAGCAGCTCGGGCCGAGGGCCACCGGGGGCGTGATCGGCTCCGGGTCGATCAACGGCAAGCGCTGGCGGCTGGTGGTCCAGCGGGAGGGATCGGCCGGCGCGGCATCGAAGGACCTGTGCTTCCTGGTCAGCGGGGCCGTGTCGGGGGCTGAGGCGTGCTACGGGGTGACCCCGGCCAGCGGGGGGCGCTCGGATCCCGCCGACTTCAACACGATCGGCGGCCGCCCGGCCCAGGTTCAGTACGCCGTGGTTTCTGCGCAGGTGACCCGGCTCGCGGTCACGCTGGCCGGCGGCACCGTGCTCGAGCTGCACCCGACCGAGGCGTACGGCCAGCGATACGTCGCGTTCGCGATCCCGCTGCCGCTGGCGATCGACCGGGTGGTCGCGTACGCGGGGCGGGCCGAGATCAGCCACACGATCCCGCTCAACACCGCGGGCGGCGACTCGATCGGGGCCTGGCTGGGCCCAGGCCAGGCGGGCCCGCCGCGGGTGCGGCGGGTGGTCGGCTCCGGGATCGCGGACGGGACGTCCTGGTCGCAGAGCGTTCACGCGGGCCCGTGGGGGTACTGCTTCACCGGGCCGATCGGCGGCTGCTTCGACACGGTGGCCCGTTCGCTCGGTAACCGGGTCGCCAGCATCACCGGCGGCGGGAGCGGCGCCACGAACTGGGCGTTCGGGACGGCCAGCGCCGCGGTCAGCTATGTGCGGGCGTCCCTGTCCGGCGGCCATTCGGTCCGGGCCGCGACCGTCGACGTGGGCGGGCCCCGGTTCTTCGCGTTCGCGATCCCCAAGGGCCAGCGGCTGGTCAGCGTGCGCTGGTACACGGCGTCCGGGCACCAGATCGCCAGCGAGTCTGACGCCCAGATCTTTTCGTAATGATCCGGTCTGCTTGGCTTGTGTCATGACGACCCCTTCACTTCGCGACCGGCTGCGCGGCGGCGAGGCCGTGTACGGCGGCTGGCTGACCATCCCGCACGTCCTCGGCGCCCGGGCGCTAGCCACGGCCGGCCTCGACTACGTCGCCGTCGACCTGCAGCACGGCGGCGCGACCGAGCACGACCTGGCCGCGCTGACCATGGCCATCCGGCAGGCCGGCACCACCCCGATCGGCCGGGTGCGGTACGCCCATCCGGCGGACATCGGGCGCGCCCTCGACCTGGGCTGCGACGGCGTCATCGTTCCCAACGTCGAGTCCGCTGCGCAGGCCGCCTCGGTCGCCGGAGCCTGCCGCTACCCGCCGGCCGGCTACCGGTCGGCGGGCGGGACCATCGCGGTCCCGGATCCGCTGTGCTTGATCATGGTGGAGTCACCCAAGGCGGTCGCGGACCTGGACGCCACCCTGGCTGTCGAGGGGGTGGACGGGATCTATGTCGGTCCCCGGGACCTGTCGTACTCGCTGGGCTGCGCCCTGGATCCGCATGACCCCGTGCTGAGGAAGGAACTCGAGCGGATCTGGGCCGCCTGCGCCGCGGCGGGCAAACCGGCCGGGGTGCACGCCTCGGACGGGGCCACGGCCCGGCTGTACCGCGAGAACGGCTGTCAGCTGCTCACGGTCGTGGTGGACGCGGTGTCCCTGACCCGGGCCGCGAGCGCCGAACTGGCGGCGGCCCGAGGCTGACGGGCGGGACCGGCCCGCCGGCCGTCCCCCGGATTCGCGTGCCCCGCCAGCGGGGGTCTGGCGGGGCACGCGGTGGGGGAGTGGGGGGTGGTTACGGGGTCAGAACATGCCCTTGGCCACGGTGGCCACGACGTGCGCCGCCTGGACCTCCCACTTGGAGTAGGCATAGGGGAAGCCGGACTTCTGCACGCCCTGAGCCGGCTGCCACAGCGGCTGCGTGGCCCAGCCCGGGTTGCTGGACTGGTACTGCGACAGCCCGGTCAGGAACGCGTCCGACGCGTAGACCGGGTTGGTCACCTGCGCCGCGGTGCCCCAGCCCATGTCCGGCTGCTGCTGGAACAGGCCGAGCGAGTCGTAGGTGCCGTAGTTGATGTTCACCAGCTGGGACTCCTGCATGGCGGTCGCCACGGCGATCACCGCCGAGCGCAGGCCCATGTGCTTGGCCATCGCCTGCTGCACGATCGTGGTGGCGTTGCGCCACTGGGCCGAGTTCATGGCCATCTGCGACTGCGGTCCGCTGACCCCAGCGGGCAGCAGCCGGTCGGCCGCCGGCAGCGATCCGCTGGCCTTGCCGGCCGCGGCGTGAATGATCGCCGACCATGTGGTCAGCGGCTTGGCATGTGCCGCATCGAGCTGCGCCGTGTGCGTGGTGTTTTGCGTCGTGGCGCTGTGGGTGGCCACGGTCGAGGCCTGGCTGGCGCCCAGGCCGGCCGTGGCGGCGGTCGCGGTACCGGCGCCGGCCGCGGCGATCGCGGTGCCCAGCAGGGTGACGGCTAGCGCGCGACGGGGGTGCAGGGCGCGGGGGAAACGGGCAAAGCTCCGCAAAGGTATTCCTTTCATTGGTTCCCCGTCGCCCGGCTGGGCTTACTGCCCAGGCCGGAGGGTGGGCCTGGCTGGCGCTGCCTGCCCGGGCCCGCATGCGCGCATGACTCACGCGCGTGCGTCCGCTTGGGGTTTGGCGCGGCCGGCGCTCTATCGCGGGGGGCGACGAGCCGGGCGGCCGGGCAGGCACAGAAGCGCGTTCACTGGAAGGGGGGCACGCGCTCCCGGACGGGGATCGCACGTATAACGCCAGCTCGAGACGCCGGGCATCCCCTTGAGGGCCGGGTATGACTCTTGTCACTGTCCGTGATGCCGGGAATATGGACCCCTTCTGACCTGGGAGTTCACTCCAGCGCCGACTACTCCCGGTAGCACCCGGCCGTCTTGTGACCGCCCTGTGGTGCGGCGGCCGCCGCCGGTCCGGGCGGCTGTCGCGCCCGCGCCTGAGCGGCCTAAGCTGCTGGGTAGAGCGGCGGTAGGCGCAGGGGGCCCGCCCGAGCCGTGAGCCACGGAAATCCGGAGGCAAGCATGGGACTTATGGACAAGGTCAAGGCACAGGCGACCCAGCTCGCGCAGAAGACGCAGGATACGGCGCGCGACATCCAGGCCAAGCGGCGTGCCGACGTTATGCTCCGCAACCTGGGCGCGGCGGTGTACGCCGAGCGCACCGGCCGGGCCGGCCCGAACGGCCAGGCCGACATCGACAAGCTGATCGCCGACCTCAAGGCGCACGAGGCCGAGCACGGCATCAACCTGGCGCCCGAGTCCGCGCCGTCAGGCACCGTGCCGCCGCAGAGCGGCCCGGCCGATCCCGGAGCTTCGGGAGGTCCGGGAGGTTCGGGAGGTCCGGCAGGCCCGGGAGGTTCGGCAGGCCCGGGAGGTCCGGGAGGCTCGGGAGGCCCCGGGGACCAGCCGCCCGGGGAGACCACCACGCAGGTCTAGGGCCGCCGCCCGAAGGGGCGGTTAGCGGCAGGCGTCCTGCGCCGCCGTCCGCTGCTGGCTTGGCTGGCTTGCGGTGCTGGACGAGCCGGACGAGCCCTGGCCGGCCGGCGCGGACGCGGTGACGGTGTGGTCATTCTGGCCGAGCAGGATCCTCAGCCTGGCCAGGCCCTTGACCTGCCGCAGCTGAGCTCGGGGCATGACCTGGCGGACGACCTGGGCTGATGCCTTCTGGCCCGCGGGGTACTGGATGACGGTCTGGGTCAGGTTGTGGTTGGGCCAGTCGACGCCTGAGCGGTGCACCTTGAAGCCCAGCGCGGCCAGCTGGCTTCCGGTACTGCCGGACAGCCCGCTGATCGTTGTCCCGTTGTAGACGTCGACCGAGACCTGACCGCGGCGCGGAGCGTGACGTTTCGCCGCCTGGTGGCCCGAGGCGGGCGCCTGGGCGGCCGCCGGCTGGTCGGTCTTCATCTCGTTGAACAGCGCGGTCGCGGCGCTCTGGTTCCACAGCACGGCGGACTCGCCGGTCGGCGTCTGGTAGTTGGTGTTGGCCAGCGGCACGGTCGTGAACGTCACGTCGCCGGCGGAGAGCCCGCGGATTTCGTCGGCCAGGCTGACCACGTTGAAGCCCTGGTCGACCCGGATCGCGGCCGATGTCGCCGACAGGAAGCTCTCCAGCCGGACCGGGTTGGCCAGCACCCCGGACTTGAGGGCCTCGCTGAGCGCGGAGGAGATCAGCTGCTGCTGATCCTGGATCCGGGCCAGGTCGGAGGTGGCGAACGAATGCCGGTCCCGGGCGAACTCGAGCGCCGTGATGCCGTTCACGTGATGCTGGCCGGCCGACATGTGCAGGCCGCTGTACCGGTCGTCGACCGCGAAGGGCAGGCAGATGTTCACCCCGCCGAGAGTGTCGATCACCTTGACGAAGCCGAGGAAGTTCACCTCGACGTAATCGTTGATGGTGAGCCCGGTGAGCCGCTCGATCGTCTGCACCATCAGGCTCGGCCCGCCGAGGCCGAGCGCGGCGTTGATCTTGTTCATGCCGTGGCCGGGGATGTTCACCCAGGAATCGCGGGGCAGGCTGACCACCCGGACGTAGCGATGGCTGGCCGGCACGTGCACCACCATGAGCGTGTCGGTGTCCGTTTCGCCGGAGTTGGCGCCGACGTGCAGCTGGGCCTGCTGGCGTTGGGTCAGGCCGGCCCTCTCGTCGAGCCCGGCCACCACGATGTTCAGCGGGCCGCTGGACGGGGTGCCCGCGGTTCCGGCATTCAGCCGGCCTAGGTGGCCGTTGATGTAGCTGGTCAGCGCCCACGCGCCGCCCGAGGTGAGCATGACCAGGGCGGACATCACCCCGGCCGCCATCAGCAGGGCGCGCCGCTGGCGGGCCCTGCGGCCCGCGGAAATGCGCGCCATGAGCTGCTGCTGCGCGGCGGCCGGCGCCGGCCTGCGCCGCGTGCCGGTGTGCCTGCTGCGGCTCGCTGGCGGCGGGCGCGATCCGGCCGGGGACGGCGGCGCGGATCTGGACGGGGCCGGCCGCTCGGATCTGGACGGGGCCGGCCGCTCGCCGGAAGCGGAGCGCCCGGTGGATGACGAAACGTAGCCGCCCCGCGGGCCGGGCGCGTCGCGCAGCGGCGAGTCAGGCGATGACGCCGACCGCGAGAACGGCGTGGACGAGCCGTCGCGGAGGGCCGGTTCGCCGTCCAGCGCATCGTCGTCACTGCCGGTCATCAGCTCCCCCGGGATGCCGTTCCTCGTAGGCTAGCGCGCAGGCCAGCCGCGGGGCGGCTTCCACCGCCG
>Ga0307474_10002676_pt1 | contig 12815 bp, 9 predicted proteins | sample atmos_gasesECM1C_2_FD_203312 | JGI IMG/M metagenome (GOLD analysis project Ga0307474, IMG submission 203312) | Hardwood forest soil microbial communities from Morgan-Monroe State Forest, Indiana, United States - atmos_gasesECM1C_05 | ecosystem: Environmental > Terrestrial > Soil > Temperate... | reverse complement strand
CCATGTTTGCGGCATCGTAACCGCCGACGGCCGCTGCGGAACCGCCCACGCCGCGCAGGTCAACGGCCACGACCGTGAACTGCTTGGCTAAGCGCGGCATGAGGCGGTGATACGCGTACCAGTCTTCGGGAAAACCGTGCAGCAAAATGACGGTGGGTCCGGTGCCGCCGCGAATGTAATGGAGGGTTGTTCCGTTTACTTGTGCGGTATCGGAAACGAAACCGCCTCCCAGCGTCGCCAGAGCCGGATCGAGCGGCTGCTTTGACGGTGATTGCCGATGAAGGCTGGCGCACGCAGTTACCACAAAAACAGCAAATGCGGTTGCGATTCGCGACCGTTCATACATACTGGTATGCATGTTATTGCTCCCAATATAAATGTCTAGCCTTGCTCACCCGCCGCCACCCGGCCACGCGACGTGCGCAGCGACTCGAGTTGGCCGCTCACCCTTCTCTGGCCTGATCGCACTGTCCGTGGATCCTGCGAATTCTTTCCAAGAACGACGTATCCCTCCCACGCCGCGATCAGGAACATTGCTGTTTCATTGGCGTTGATATCACTCCGCACTACCCTGCGCTTCTGTCCTTGGCGCAGTGCCTCGGCCATAGCGACGTGCCAGTCCTTATAAACTTGTGCCGTCCTTCTGCGGAATCCCTCGTCAAGACCGGACATTTCTTGGGACAAGTTGAGCAAAGGGCAGCCACGCTGAACGTCCTCTCTTTTCAGCGATTCGGACTGAATAATACGGATTAGAACGTCAATGGGGTTCTGGGCGTTCCGTAAAGGCTGCACCCACTTCTGGTGAAGGTTGCTCGCGATGACCTCGTCCACGACCGCATACCCGAGGGCTTCCTTGCTGTCGAAGTGGTAGTACAACGCACCCTTGGTGACGCCCGCCTTGGCGAGAATCGCATCCACATCAGCGCTGCGGAAGCCAGACCGGTGGATTTCCTGGAAAGCGGCCTGCAACAAGCGCTTTCGCGTGCGCTCAGGATCGCGGGGTGCTGCCCCGCTGTGTCTCCGTCTATTCCTACCCGCTAACATACCTACTAGTATGTACGCTGAGATGGTAAGCGTCAAGAGAAATGCTCAAAACGGACGCCGAAATCATCTTTCATCGCTACGGCATTACGTAGACAGTCCAGCTTTTTGCGAAGAAGGTGCAGGAATGCATGAAACAGGTACGGATTGAACAATCATGGTGATAGAAGGGGTGTCTGGTGATGCTGTGTTTCTGGCTAAGTCGCACGGACGATATGTTTTCTAGGATTTTGCTGGCATGCGGAGACAGTACCCTCACAAATGCGCATGTCTTTTCTTGTATTGTTGGCCACACGGCAAGGTAGCTTCGCAATCATTCTCGACATGATGGTGACATAGCGTCCCACACCTTCCTTGTACGGCATGCCACTTGCATCCTTCCACCGCGAGTCGTCGATTTCCGACGACGCCCTGAAGATTGACGACTTTCTGAACGCAGTGGACACAACAATTCCGAAAGGAAGGTATACGATGCTGAACCTTAACTTCCCGCAGCGCTTCTTTACGAGATTTAGCATGTTAGCGCTGGGGGCCGTATTTCTCCTGTTGTCGTCGCTGATGCTGGCTCAGACCACGGTCGGCACGGGCAGCATTACTGGAACGGTCACCGATCCCACGGGCGCGGCTGTGAGCGGCGCCAGAGTAATCATCACCAACACCGGAACAGGCCAGGCTCTCAATCTGGCCACAAACGCCGGGGGCGCGTACGCGTCGGGCTCTCTAGATCCTGGCACCTACAGGGTACAAGTTTTAGCCAAGGGCTTCAGCAGCGTCAACGAAACGACCGGGGTGGAAGTGGGCAACACTGCCTCCGTCAATATCAAACTGCAAGTTGGCCAGGAGAGCCAGGTCATTGAAGTGCAGGCCAGCACGGTAGCAGTTAACACCGAGCAGGCTGAAGTGCAGGGCGTTCTGAACTCGGACCAGATTGCAAACCTGCCGGTGAACGGCCGCAACTTTCTGGATTTGGCGCAGCTCGAACCGGGTGTGCAAATTCAGGACGGTCAGAATTTCGATCCAACCAAGGCCGGATACTCTTCGATCTCTTTCGGGGGCCGTTTCGGCCGTACCGCCCGCATCAACGTTGACGGTGTCGACATCAGCGACGAAACAGTCGGAACCACCACTGCTAACATTCCGGCCAGCGCCATCGATGAATTCCAGCTTGGGCAGTCTTCGCTTGACCTTTCACAGGATTTGACTTCATCGGGCGCGGTCAACGTGACCACCAAGTCAGGCACTAACGCCCTCCACGGTGAGGCGTTCGGTTTCATTCGTGACCACAGTTTCTCAGCCAATGCACCCGGCGGCCACGACTATCCGGATCAGCGTGCGCAGTTCGGCGGCAGCGTGGGCGGAGCGATCATCAAGAACAAGTTGTTTTTCTTCCTGGACGGCGAACGCACCAAGCAGGATTCTTTCGCGGCGGTCGATTTGACAGGCACTCCGTTCGCAAGCTCCACCGGCGGCTTCAGTCAGCCCTTCCGCGAAAGCGACCTCTTGGGCAAGATCGATTACAACTTCGGCAACGGCGGAAAGGCGTTCTACCGTTATTCCTACTTCGAGAACTCGCTGTTTGCGACCTTCAATTTCGGTTTCCAGGTATACGACAACAAGGACTACACCCGGACGCATGTAGTGGGCGTGGACTTCACCACGGGCAGCTTCTCCCACAGCTTTCGCTACTCGTACCTGAAGTTCCAGAACCAGATCAAGGACGTAACTTCAGGCAACCCTGCTCTACCATTTAGTAGCACTGGGTTGGAGATTGGCGACACGACGGAGTCCTTGTTTGGACCAAACCTGTTGGCCCCGCAAAGCACTCCCCAGCAGAACAGCGAACTGAAGTACGACGGCAGCAAGGTTTTGCACTCCCATACCGTTCGTTATGGGGTGTCGTTCAACCACATTCAGGGCGGCGGCTTTGCCGATTTCTTCGGCACCGCGCCGCGGGTTACCTTTGATACGACGTCGTCGAATTGCGGCACCTCCGGAACCGAATCGTGCTTGGATTTCGCCGCTGCCGGACCCTACCCGGGTGGCTCCGCCAATCCTTTGAACTACCCTGTCAACCGGATTGTCGTCGGCAACGGGCAGGGCTTCAGCACCGAAAACCCAGCTCTAGGCTTCCCGGCTGGCGGACTGGGACCGGATAACCGTATCGGTCTCTACGTAGGCGACAGCTGGAAAGTCAAGCCAAACCTCACTCTGAGCGTCGGCGTGCGCTATGACCGCGATACCGGCCGTACCGACAGCGATCTACCCGCCATTCCAGCAATCAACACCTTTTTCCCAGGCTATGGAAACCGGGTTAAGCAAGCCAACCTCAATTTCGCGCCCCAGTTTGGCTTCGCCTGGGACCCGAAGAAAGACGGCAAGACCGTAATTCGCGGCGGCGCCGGGCTTTACTACGAGAACATAATTTTCAACAACGTTCTGTTTGATCGGCCGTTGCGCTTGCAAACCGGGGCCTTCAATCAGACGACCAACGCTTGTAGAAACGGTCTGGCGAAGCCCGTCCCCATAGCAGGCGGGTCGATAACGCCGGGCCAGCAAGGCTCAACCGATTTCTGCGGCAATGACAATCGCATCGGCGACCAGATTCCGGCGATCCTCTCGTTTTTCAACCAGGTGAAGGCTGGGAATCCGTTTAATCTGCAGGCTCCCAACCCCAGTTACATCGGCAACTTCTTGACTCAGGGCATAGGCACGAACGGTGCAGCCAATATATTGGACCCCAATTACAAGACGCCGCGCTCGTTGCAGTTGAACATCGGCGTTCAGCATGAAATCCGCCATGGCATGGTATTCAGCGCCGATTACTTGCGCAACGTGGAAACGCGCACATTAGCCGGCATTGACGTCAACCGTGCAGGCGACGCCAGCGTCTTTAACCTGGCGGGTGCAAATGCTGCCGTTGCAGCTACCAACGCCTCTTTCGGCGGTTGTGCCACAGTGGATTGCGCAATCGCCGCTGGCGCTACCATGGCAGATTACGCCAATAACGGTCTAGGCAGCTCGACCGACATCGGCGCAGGTTGCACGTCCGTCAATGGAATTGGGCGGCCGTGCGCTTTTGGCGGAGTGAATCAAGCGCAGTCGCAGACGTACTTCCTCAAACCCATTGGACGCTCGGTTTATAACGCTTTGCAGATGACGTTGAAGCAAAACGTGACCAACCCGATGCGCGGCATCAAAGCGGCGAACTTCCAGGTGTCTTACAGCCTGTCACAGTTCTCCAGCACCGGCGGCCAGCAGGCTAACGGAGTGGCGTCTGACAACGATCAGGACTTTGTCATAATTGCCGCCGACAACAACAACCCTGGCCGGTACTTCGGACCTACGCTGCTGGATCGTACCCACCAGTTGTCTTTTGGCGGGTATGTGGATGTACCAGCCGGATTCCGCATTGGGCTGATCTCTCACTTCGACAGCCCATTGACGAGCGCGCTTGATGTTCCGAACACAGGGGCAGGCGGCGAAATCTTCCGGACGGACTTTACCGGGGACGGAAGCGTTCAGGATCCTCTCCCGGGGACAAAGCTCGGGGCCTTTGACCGCAGCGTCAACGCTGCCGGTCTTACCAACCTTATCGCCCACTACAACTCTACCCAGGCAAATCAGGCGACACCTGCGGGTAAGGTCTTGATCGCGAACGGTATCATGAGCCTTACGCAGCTGCAAGCCTTGGGTGGCGTATCTCCGGCCATTTGCCCACCGCCGCCGACTTCGCAAGCCGGTTGCAGCAATTCTCCCGGCAGCCAGGTAAATTTCGGATGGCTCAGAGCCACCGACTTAAAGCTGGCGTGGAGGCACACAATCAAGGAACGGTTCACCATTGAACCTAGCGTGGGCATCTACAACCTGTTCAACTTCGCCAACTTCAACCTGCTGCCGTCTGTCATGACCGGCCTCTTGAACGGCCATGCGCAGTCGGTTAACGGAACCACTCAGTCGACTCAAGGGTCGCTTCGGGTCGGCAACGGCACGGGCGTCTACTCGCTCGGTTCGCCACGGCAACTCGAATTCGGCTTGCGCTTAACCTTCTAGACCAAAGCGGGATTCGTCAAATCTGAGCCACCCGTTCTGCAAACGGGTGGCTTTTTGGTATACGCCGTGTATTTTCACCGCGGGTTGCAAGTCTCGCGAGCGGCGCCGGAAATAAGTGATTCAGTTCACGCCAGAACAGCAACAAACGAAGGGGACTCGATGAACACGATGGCAGCGCCAGGCACCACTGGCCTCTGCCAGATATTGCCAGCGCCTTTGCAAATCGACCTGGGGAGCTCTTAGATCTTCATTGGCTTTTTCAAGAGCAGCTGTTCGTTCAGCGTCCCGACCCTGCGAGCTCTTGCGCGATTCGAACAGAAGTCTTCGATCTCGACGCCAGCCAAGCAGCACGGCGATCAACGCGATTGAAAGCACAAGAATGATTAGAAACTGCACCATGGGCAATAGAAGCTCCGAATTCGATGAATCTTACCCTAGTGCCTCGACAAGGCAGAAGCCGTAAACCTTCCCTCCGAGCGGGCACTCCTCCTGAGTAATACAGCCCGATCGCGACAACTCGTTTTCAACTATTCCCAAATGATTTGCCAGCACCGAATGTCTTCGCAATTGCAGAATTTTCGTTTCAAGTCGTGGCTGTCCTTTACCTGTCCAATAAGGATTCCTTAACGCTTCTTGCAGGGTTTTTCGAGGGCCACCCGCGTCTTGTAAGTTGTTGAAATGGAACTTCATTCACACGAACGGGGGGGAAAAGAAACGCTGGGGTGCCTTATTTTGTATTCGCGGAAGTTCTGATCGATCCGCAAAAAGCAGAAGCTCTCGTATCCGATGACTTGGTTGGTACGATCGACGGCTGCATTCTGGATCTTCCGGCCGATCAAAAAGGACTCAGCAGCGCCCGAAACGGGAGAGCGCTCCAGGAATTGCCCTCGTGCCAGAGCCCGGTGCTCTTTCAAAAGGTCTTGAAGGAGATTGGCTAGGTCGGGTCTTTCAGTTCGAAACGATTCCAGCCAGCTTGCACGCTCGTCTTCCGGCAGGGAGAGTACCTGATCGAGATAAGGACTCACCTCTTGCCACCGCTCTGGACTCAGCGGGTGCATGCAACCTCATCCGCGGCCTCTACCGGAGAGGAAAGCGCTGGTTCCATCCCGATCCCCCGAAGTGCTTCCGCCCAGCCGTGGTGGACGAAAACGCGTGACTGCTATTGTACGAAGGAAGTCAAACACCGGTCACTTCCACTCGCGATACAGCGCGACACAGCGGCAATCTAAATTCCGAGACAACGCGCTCTGTCAGAAACTCAAGACTCCACGAAGAAGCCCAATGAAAATCGGAAGCATGACGAGATGCAGCCCGAATACGATTTCGCCCCTATGCTGGACGGCGTGCGCGCCAAATAGATCGACGCCTTCTGCAGCGGGGCGCTCTCATAATGCATTGGAAGAAATGCTAGGCACGAGGAGACTCGAACTCCTGACCCGTATCGCGTCAAAAAGGCGTAGGACCAAGCCGGGCGTCGAGGTGCACTCTACTTTCGAAAGCCTCAAAACCGCCCGTGACGTCATCCGGGAAAGGACACTGGAGTTGGCGGCAAAGCCCGCGAATCCTCTGGGTTCGAACTGAATGAGAACGACGGTCTCACGGCGGTCACTAAGTTTCAGCCTAAGCTCCTGTCACACCTTGTTTTAGTTTCGCTGCGATATATGTGTAGCAGCAAGCCGAAGGGTCTCGCTGCGGTGCACGCGCTGCTTCGCAGAGAAAGATCGTGTCTGGGACGAAGAAGCTTGCCCCTGTGAGTTCTGCGCCTTTTGCAGGTAGTGCGACTTGAAAGATTGTTTGGCGCGATGAAGGAGAACTCTGAGGTATTGACGGTCCACGCCAAACTCGCAGCACACTTCGTCTTTGTCGCGTTCCTCAAAGAACAGAGCTTTGATCAGGCTGCGATCTTTTTCCGAGAGCTCCTCGAGAATCTGCCGAACGGCCTGTTGCGTTTGCCGCGTGGCGATGGCGTCGACGACACCGATGGCCGAGTCGGGGATGCCGTCGACGACGCCGTCCTCAGCCGCAGTCTCCCGGTAAGCTGATCGCAGGTGCTCGTGCAGCACGTTGTCACAAACCGAATTGACGAAAGCGCCAAGGCGCTCCGGCTGGTGGATGCCTTTTTCGCTGAGCACACGCAGCACGCGAGCGAAGGTCTCCTGGTGGACGTCTTCGATGGCGGCAAAGGAACGAAGGCGTTTGCCCAGCTTCAGCCTGATCAGTTCGCCGAAGTAAGCCACAAAGTGCTCTTGGGTACTGCGATCGCCGGAACGAAGCCGATCCAGATAGGGAGCGTCGAAATCCTGAAACTGCATTAGCATTGTCGTTTCTCCGATTGGAGGAAGCTGCGTGAACTGGCCTTTTTCCCCCGCCTAACTCTTAAAGCGCTAATTTCAGAAAAGAGTGGACATTCTTTTCGAAAAAAGTCCGGGGAAGGACGCGCGAGAGTAGAATTGCTTAATTTTGATGGAGTTGCCTAGTGTGGGAGGGCGAGTTTGGGGGGGACAAACGAGGACGTAACGCTGCTACTCAACAAGTTGGGAGAGGGCGACCAAAACGCCGCCACCCAGCTGGTTCCACTCGTCTATGAGGAACTCCGTCGCATGGCTGCGCGGTACCTGCGGCAGGAGCGGCCGGGACATACCCTGCAAGCGACTGCGCTGGTTCACGAAGCCTACATACGACTGGCGGGGCAACGGGATGCGAAATGGCAAAACCGGGCTCAGTTCTTCGCCGTGGCCTCGCAGCTAATGCGGCGCATCCTGGTCGACTACGCACGGGCACAATTGAGGGGAAAACGCGGAGGCAAGCAGCAAAAAGTCTCTCTGGACGATTCGTTACTGGTCTCGCCCGACCGCACCGACGAACTGCTGGCGGTAAATGAGTCGCTCTCAGGCTTGGAGAAAATGGATCCCCGGCAGGGACGGATCGTGGAACTCCGCTACTTTGGAGGCCTGACCGTGGATGAGACGGCGGAGGTTCTCCAGATTTCCTCCAAAACAGTTCTGCGGGAATGGAATGTGGCCAAAGCCTGGCTGTATGGGAATCTGAAAGAACAGCATGGAGATGACGCCAGAGACCTGGAAGCAGGTAAAGGCACTGCTTGAGTCCGCATTGGAGTTAGCGCCGCCACAACGGGCGGATTTCCTCAGGCAGAAGTGTCCCGACGAAGCCATGCGGCGGGAAGTGGAAAAGCTAGTGGAAAACCACGAGCTGGCCGGGAACTTCCTCAGCAACGCGGTCATGAATCCCCGAGTTGCGCTACCTCGCGAAGTGCGAGAGAACGGCCCAGGCAGCGACTCCGGATCTACGGGCTCAGGTGCTGGAACGAGCTCCGCTGCTGCGCGACTGGGACAGGTCCTGGGTAACTATCGAATCCTTTCCAAGCTCGGCGAGGGCGGTATGGGGCAAGTTTGGCTGGCAGAACAGACAGCGCCACTGCGCCGTCAGGTCGCGCTGAAGTTGATCCGGGTGGGGATCTACGACGACTCGGTACTGCAGCGTTTCGAGTCAGAGCGACAGTCCTTGGCGAGCATGAATCACCTTTCCATCGCCAAGATCTTCGACGCCGGGACGACTCCCGACGGCCAGCCATATTTTGCCATGGAGTACGTGCCCGGGCTGCCGATTACACATTACTGCGATGAAAAGCGACTGAAGATCAGCGAGCGTCTGCATCTCTTCGTCCAGGTCTGCGAGGGCGTGCAGCATGCCCATCAGAAGGCGATCATGCACCGTGATCTGAAGCCGGCCAACATCCTGGTCGTAGAGGTGGACGGAAAGGCCACGCCCCGCATCATCGATTTTGGCCTGGCCAAGGCGGTAACCCCCGCGGCTCCAGGAGAAGGCCTTCTTACTCAGGTGGGAGCCTTTGTGGGGACGCCGGGATATATGAGTCCGGAGCAGATGAATCCGGACCTGCACGACATCGACACACGGACCGACGTGTACTCGCTGGGAGTTGTTCTGTATGAGTTGCTCACGGGATTTCTGCCCTTTGACACGAAGCGCGACGACCAACGGTTTGCCGACAAGTTCAGGCAGCTGAGGGATGAGGATCCTCCCCCGCCTAGCACGAAGGTTCGCGCCGATCATGAAAGCTCCGCCACCAAGGCCGAAGAACGCAGCACCGACCCCAAGCAACTGGTCTCGCTGCTGCGTGGAGATCTGGATTGGATCACGATGAAGGCGCTGGAGAGGGACCGCGCCCGCAGGTACGGGACGCCGTCAGACCTAGCCGCAGACATCAGACGATATCTGCACCACGAACCAGTTACCGTGCGGCCGGCCAGTAGCGCTTACAAGTTAAGGAAGTATGTGCGGCGGCACCGCTTTGGAGTCGCGGTGGGGACAGCCATGGCTCTGCTGCTGGCGGGATTTGCAGCCATGCAGGCGCTTCAATTGCGCCGCATCACCCGTGAACGCGACCGGGCGAACCGGATCACCGACTTCATGGTGGGCATGTTCAAGGTGTCGGACCCGAACGAGTCGCGAGGAAATAAGATCACGGCAAGGGAGATTCTCGACAAAGCATCGAACAATATCGAGGCCGGCCTCGCCAAAGACGTTGAAGTTCAATCTCAGTTCATGCAGGTGATGGCGCAGACATATATCAACCTTGGGCTGTTCGCTCGCGCCCACGGACTTGCGGAGCGTGCGCTGGAAAATCGGCGGCGCGCGCTCGGTCCTAACGATCGCCAGACCCTAGAGTCGATGACTCAGCTGGGATGGATTTTGGACCGCGAAGGCCACGACCTCGAGGCGGAGAAGCTGATTCGAGAGACTCTCGACTTGCAGCGCCGCGTTTTGGGGCCAGAGGATCCGCTGACCCTTGAGACCACAGACAACCTGGGAATCATCCTGGAGAAGCAGGGTCACTACGCGGAGGAAGAGAAGTTGGAACGCGAACTGGTCGCAATCCGGACTCGCAAGCTGGGCTCCGAACATCTCCAGACCCTGCGATCGATGTTGAACCTGGCCGACGCGCTGCATGGGGAGAGCCACCTTCCGGAATCCGAGAAACAGTTTCGCCAGTTGCTCGAGATCGAGCGCCGAGTGTTGGGATCGGGACACCCATCGATGCTAGCGACCATGCACAACCTGGCGAACGTGATCCAGGAGCAGGGCCGCTACGACGAGGCTGAAGCACTTTATCGCGAAACGCTGGAGACGGAGCAGCGCGTGCTCGGGCCAGAACATCCAGACACAGCTAGCACTATGACAACTCTCGCTAACACGATCATCTACGGGCAGGGTCGTTCCTCCGAGGCAGAAGTGTTGTACCGCAAGGCACTAGAAGTTGCTCAGCGCACGCTAGGGCCGGAACACCCCTACACAACCGGGGCAGAGGAAGGACTGGCCAACGTGGTTGCGTCGCAAGGTCATTATGCAGAGGCAGAGAAACTCCATCGCGAGATTCTGGCTATCCGCATGCGTCTTCTCGGGCCTGACCATACTGATACCTTGCTGTCGCAATACAACCTGGGAGACGTGCTATTCAGGGAAGGGCACCTTCCGGAGGCTGACAAGTTGTTTCGGGAAACGCTCAAGTCGCAAGCCCGGGTATTGGGAGCGGAGAGTCCCGACACCCTGGCCTCAAAAGCATATCTCGCCCGAATTCTGACCAAGGAGGGTCACGCGCCAGAGGCGGAGGTTCTTGCCCGGCAGGCCTACGAGGTGCAACTCCGCGTCCTTGGGCCGCAACATGCCGACACTCTGAGCAGCCTGCAATACCTCGGGAATGCGTTGGTTGACAGCCATCGCTATGACGAAGTGAAGAAGTTGTTCGCCGACACCATCGAAAAGATAGGCAAGAGCCCAGGGGGGAACGCTTCGGCCGCATGGTACAACTATGCCTGCGTGGCAGTAGTGGCGAACCGTCCTAACGAGGCCCTTCAGTATTTGCGGGAAGCCATTGACCTTGGGTACAGCGATGCAGAACACCTGCAGGCCGACGATGACTTGAAACCGCTTCGCCGCGACCCACGCTTTACTTCGTTGGTGAGTGAAGCACGAAAGCGTACCTCAGCGGGCACGCAGAAAGCGGACTAGTGCGGCTCTCGTCGACCTGTGGACGCGGCGAACCCTAGACTATTCAGCCTCTTGTTGTCGGGCTTCGATCTCTCGTCGGATCTCGAGCGCCAGCCCGACGGCGGCAGGTGACATTTTCTCGATGACCAGAGCCCCAATGGCCTCGTACACGGACGGCCCGGCAATTGATTGACAGTCCGGCCCACCGAGAGTGCAGTGTTCGCGGTCACAGACATACCAGGCCTCCTGCTTCCCTCGTGCCTTCTTATTTCACGGTTCCGGACAAATACATCTCGGCCACGCGATCCGCGAAGACTTCAGGCTTGGCGTCATCGAGATTGGTCAGAACGACCACCGTGAGTTTGTCATCCACATAGCGGGAGATCTGTGTTTCGAAACCCTGCCACGCTCCTTCGTGTTCAACGACCTGGTGACCGTTTTTGGTGACGACAAACCAGCCAAAACCGTAGTGCCCGGAGTTCGGCTGCCCATTGTTAAGCTTGGCTACCGTCCACATCTCGTCCAGGCTCGATCGTTTCAGAAGCTTTTCGGTGTAAAGCGCGGCATCCCATTCGGCAACATCCATAATGGAGAGGTACAGACTGCCATCCGCAGTCGTATTCACCGTGGGCGAAACCCACTCCTGGTTCTTCAGTTCTCCTTTAACCAAGCGGTATCCCGCGGAGCGGTTGGGCACAATATCGGCTTCGCTGATGATGCGAGTGGTTTGCATATTCAGCGGCCGGAAAATACGTTCTTGAAGAAAATCTCCGTAAAACTCGCCCGTGACTTTGTGAATCAGGATGCCGAGCGTCAGAAAGCCGAGATTGCTGTAGCTCCAACTGGTGCCTGGTGCGAATGCCAGCGGAATACTCTCAACAATTTTGAGCTGCTCCGCCTCGGTGTAGTCCCTCCGCATGTCGAAACTTTTCGGGTAATCGGTGAATCCAGCCGTATGGCTCAGCAATTCGCGAATCGTGACCTTCTTCCAGGGGGGAGGCGCGTCCGGAAAGTACTTGGTGAGCGGATCCTCCAGTCCGATCTTGCCTTCTTCAACCAGCATCATTACCGCGGTTGCCGTGAACTGCTTGCCTACCGAACCGGATTGAAAGATCGTTTCCGGTTTGACCGGAACCTGCAACTCCACATTCGCCAGACCGTAGCCTCGCGCTCGTATGACTTGGCCTCCGCGCGAAACTAGCAGAGCGAGTCCTGGGATTCGCTGTTTCGTCATCTCTGCCCGGACGTAGTTGTCAACTACATCCGTTTGATCTACGGCCAATGCTTGACAGCCCGACTGAACGACCACCAGAGCGACGATTGCCCAATACCAAAATCTTAGGCTGATCTTCATGACTTCAGAATAGCTTTTTCTCCCAAGACACGTAACCCACGCCGTACGTCGCAGCTCGACGCTTTACTACCCTGAGCTGGAACAGATTTGAAAAAGCCCAAGCAACCGTGGCCAACACAATCGCGAATCCGCGGTGGACGCAGCCGAACAGGTAGCGCATCGGGAAAGAGCGACCCTCTTCAAAGCAGGCGCGGCCCTGCGGGAAGCCTTCTTCTCAAACTCGGCTGCTGCCCGTGAGGGCGCCCAGCCAGCGCTGCAATTGTCCAATGAGCGCGAGGTTGAGTACGGCGGGGACTGGCGCTGGCTAAGCGTCCGGTATATGACAGCGCGGACGCGTCGTGGT
>Ga0307474_10002675_pt1 | contig 12816 bp, 12 predicted proteins | sample atmos_gasesECM1C_2_FD_203312 | JGI IMG/M metagenome (GOLD analysis project Ga0307474, IMG submission 203312) | Hardwood forest soil microbial communities from Morgan-Monroe State Forest, Indiana, United States - atmos_gasesECM1C_05 | ecosystem: Environmental > Terrestrial > Soil > Temperate... | reverse complement strand
CCCACCCATGAGACCGCAAGCGACCCCACCGATCTGGCAAGGGTCCACCAGTGCGCGTTCTGGGACCAGAGCCTCAATCTGTCGAGGCCGTCCATCGTCAACTTGGGCGTGCCGAATCTGCCATAGCGCGGCTCACATCCGCGAATGTCGAGGGCGCCCGCCGAGCCGGGCGCCCTTTCTATTCTATGAAACAGGTGCGTGGCCGCGGCACATCAGCCGCAAATCGTGATTGAATGATGCGCGAGCTCACTGACGTTCACTTTCCCAAGGCGGCGCGGATCTGCGTCGTGCTCGACAATCTGTCGACGCGCTCCGCCGGCGCGCTCCACAGACCTACGACGCGTGCTGCGCCGGTTGCTTCGTCGCAAGCGCTCCTTGTAATGACGGGAACAAAAACGCCGCTCGGCCGGAAATCGGGTGGCGCAAACCGCTCCGGCTTGCGACAATCGCAGCCATGAAATCGGTTGCAAAACAAAACGTTCGTACACCCGCTCTCGATATCGCCGCCCGCGTCGCCGCGATCGATTGGACGCAAGCGGAAAGCGACCTTGACGCGCAAGGATGCGCCGTCCTCAAGGAGTTGCTCTCGGCGGAAGAATGCCGCGCGCTCGCGGCGCTTTACGGCGATGATGCGCATTTCCGAAGCCGGATTGTGATGGGCCGCCACGGTTTCGGCAGCGGCGAATACAAATATTTCACCTACCCGCTTCCCGATCTGATCGCGCAATTGCGTCCCTCGCTGTATGCAAACCTGTATGGCATCGCCAATCGCTGGAACGAGGCCATGGAGATCGACATCCGCTATCCCCAAAGCCACGACTCGTTTCTCAAACGCTGCCATGCCGCCGGCCAGACCAGGCCGACGCCGCTGCTGCTGCAATACGAAGCAGGCGACTACAACTGCCTGCACCAGGATCTCTATGGCGAGCACGTGTTCCCGTTGCAGGTCGCGATCCTGTTGTCGGAACCGGGCCGGGATTTCACCGGGGGCGAATTCGTATTGACCGAGCAACGGCCGCGCATGCAATCGCGCGCCGAAGTCGTGCCGCTTCGCCAGGGCGACGCGGTGGCCTTTGCCGTGCATGTCCGGCCTGTGCGGGGCACGCGCGGATTTTATCGCGTGAATATGCGACACGGCGTCAGCCGGCTTCGATCCGGACATCGCCACACGGTAGGCGTCATTTTTCATGACGCCAAGTGAGGGTTTTTCGTGGTGACGATGGATTTGTTCGACAGCATTGCCGATCCGCAGCCCTCGCAAGAGAGGATTGCCGAAGGCGCCATGCTGCTGCGCGGATTTGTCGGCTCGCTCGATGCGGAACTGATTCCCGTGCTGCGCGCCATCGAGGGGCAGGCCCCGTTCCGTCACATGGTGACGCGGGGCGGTTACCAGATGTCGGTGGCCATGACCAATTGCGGAAGCGCCGGCTGGACCACCGATTTGGCCGGCTATCGCTACGCCGCCAATGATCCCGAAACGGGAAAACCTTGGCCGGTCATGCCGCCGCTGCTCCATGACCTCGCTCGCCGCGCCGCCGATCGCGCGGGTTTTGCGGATTTCTCGCCGGATGTATGTCTGATCAACCGCTATGTCCCCGGCGCGCGCCTGTCGTTGCATCAGGACAAGGATGAGCTTGATTTTGCTGCACCCATCGTTTCGGTATCGCTTGGCGTTCCCGCGATTTTCCTGGTCGGCGGATTGAAGCGCAGCGACAGCACCCGGCGGTTCAGGCTCGAGCATGGCGATGTCGCGGTATGGGGCGGGCCGGCGCGGCTCATCTTTCACGGAGTTGCGCCGCTGGCCGACGGGGAGCATCCCCTGTTGGGCCGGCAGCGTATCAATTTGACATTCCGCAAAGTGCGATGACGCCTAGTGCATGATCCGGAAAAGTGGAAACCGGTTTTCCCTCGCGACAAACGCGAAAACGCGTTTGCGCGGAGATCATGCTCAAACAAAGAAAGTAGATGATGATGCGATTCCACTTAATCGCATCATCATCTACGGCCTCGCGGGATGGATGAAGGCCCAGGGGCTGACCTCAGAATCGCGCGGCACCTCGATGTCGATCAGGAAAGGTCCGCCATCTGCCAGCGCCTTCTGCAGCGCAGGGCGAAACCCTTCCGGCGAAGTCACGCGCACCGCGCCCACGCAGAAGGATTCCGCAAGCTTGACGAAATCCGGATTGACCAGATCGGCCGCCACCACGCGGCCATCGAAACGCTCGCGCTGATCGCGCCGCACATTGCCGTAAGCATTATTGTTGAACACCAGCACGACCACGCCGATATTGAACTGGACGGCGGTTGCGAGTTCCTGCACGGCGAACATGAAACCGCCGTCCCCGGTGATCGCGACCACGGGCCGGTTCGGATGCGCGACCTTGGCACCGAGCGCGGTTGGAAAGCCGGAGCCGAGCGTGCCCTGATAACCTGAGGTGATGAAGGTCCGCGGCTCGTAGATCGGAAAACCGTACCAGGACGCAAAGCCCACTTGCGACAGTTCATCGGTCACAATGGCATTCGACGGCAACACCTCGCGCAAAATATTCAGATAAGCCATCTGCGGCTGAATCTCTTGTATCTCCTTGAGTGCGGCGGCCGTAGCCTCGCGGATCGCGGCGCGGCGACCGCTGGATTTCCTGTAGCCACGCTTGCGAAGCGCGGCCAAAAGCTCAGCCGTGCCGACCTTGGCATCCGAAATCACCGCGGCATCCGGCGGATACTTGCGCATTTCTGCGGGGTCGATATCGATGCGAACACACTTCAACCCTTCCGGACGATAGGGCCAGCGCGTCATGGTCGGCAATTCCAGCCGCGTCCCGATCCCGATCATGAGATCGGTGCTCGGCCACAAGCGGTAGGCCGCAGCCATCGTCAGTCCGAGTTCATGGGCGTTGGAGACGATGCCGCGGCCGCTGCGGAATGCCACCGCCGGCGCATCGATCGCTTCCGCAAGCTCGAGAATTTCATCTCGCGCATGGATCGCCCCGCTGCCGACGAAGATCATCGGCGTCTTGCTCGCGGCGATCAGGGCGGCGGCCGACTTGATCCGGTCCGGGTCAGGTTGCGGTGCCGGAAAAAGATCGAGCCTTTTCGCAGGGCCTGTTTCCGCGCGCTCGGTGAAGACGTCCCAGGGCATTTCCAATGAGGCCGGGCCCTTTCGTCCCGATAGCATTTCGCAAAACGCGCGCGAAACCGCCAGCGGCGCCTGGCCCGGATATTCAATTCGGTCCGCCCATTTCACGAAGGTGCGCAGCGTGGCGAGTTGATCCGGCATTTCGTGAAGATGTCCGCGCCCCTTGCCGAGGAAAGCTTTGGGGACCTGTCCGGTGAGGCAGAGCACCGGTTCGTTGCAGCCGAACGCCGTCAACAAGGCGGCAGACGCGTTGAGCACGCCGGGCCCGGGCACGACGCTGAACACACCCACCCGCCCGGTCGATCGGGCGTAGCCGAACGCCATGTAGCCGCAGGCCTGCTCATGCCGCGCGCTAATGACTTTCAGCTGCGCCTGCTGGAATGCGTCGAACAGCCCATAGATTTGCGCGCCCGGCAGGCCGAACACGGTATCAACCCCATGCGCCACAAGACCGCTGACGATGGCTTCGCCGCCGGAACTCAAGGTCATGACAGGATCCAAATTTGCACGGGCATCAGATGGCCTCATCGATCATGTCGTCAACGAAGGTGGCAATCAGGCCCTGCACTTCGCCCTGTGCTGTCATTCCGAACCGGGAGTCATGCCCTTGGCCTTGATGGTCGAGACGGCCGCGGGCGATTTGAGGAAGTCGATGAAGGCCTGCGCGGCAGCGGGCTCCTTCGCCTCCAGCGCGACCGCAGCCGGGAAAATCAGCTCCTGCTGCACTTCGGCCGGGAACGGCCCGACGATGTCGACCCCCGGCGCGGTCAAGACGTTGTTCACGAACACCGCAAGCTCCGCATCTCCCTTGACGACGGCGGGGACGATCTGCGTCGGCTGGTCCTGCGCCACTGTCTTGGCCTTCATGGCCGCATCGATGCCGAGGCGATCGAACACCTTCAGGATATAGGCGCCAGCGGCGCTCGCGGGCAGGAAGGTGATGGATTTTGCGTCGAGCAGCGTTTTCTTGAAGGCGTCCAGCGTGCTGATGTCGGGTTTTGGCGCGCCCTCGCGCACCGCCACGCCATAGCCGACGCGGGCGAACTCGGTTTGCGGGCGAAACCGGGCCTTCGCCGTTTCGTCCTTGAAGACATCGATCGGAACGACACCCATGTCGAAGGGATCGCCCGAGGTCGCAAGCTTGATCAGATTGGGGGTGGTGTCGAAGTGAATATCGAGCTTGTGGCCGGAGGCACGCTCGAATTGAGGACCGAGTTCCGTCAACACGCTCCTGAGCGAACCGCCCGCGAGCACCTTCAACTCGGCGGCGTGAAGGTCGCCCGTGGATGACAAAACCGGCGCAAGACCCAGCATCGAGGCTGCCGCGACAAGCAAAGACATTTTCATGAGGTCCCCGTCTTTCAATCCGTAACTGTGACATCGGCGACAAACTGCGGCTCACGCACAGCCTGCCCACGAAATGGCGATCCCTGCTCGAACCAGGAGCGCGGGGCGGGCGCGCCCCATAACGTTTGCCGGCGCGGATCCTTCAACGACCAGCGCATCGGCGCATGGTCGTGATCGCCTGTGAAGTAATCGCTGGTGTAGAGTTCCAGGCGGTGCCCGTCGGGATCCCTGACATAGAGAAAAAAAGCATTCGAGATGCCGTGCCGGCCGGGGCCGCGCTCGATGTTCTTGAGATAGCCGCGCGAGGCCATCACGTCGCACAGATGCAGGATATTCATCGCACCCGGCACCCAATAGGCGAAATGATGCAGGCGAGGGCCCTCGCCATTGGTGAGGGCGAAATCGTGCACATTGCCCTTGCGGTGCAGCCAGGCAGCGGCAATCCGCCCCTGCGGTCCGTCCTCCTCGGCGTATTCGGTCAGGCGGAAGCCGAGCCGCGCATAGAAGTCGAGGGTATCCTGGACCTCGGCGGCGAAGACATTGAAGTGATCGAGCCGTTGCGGGTGACAGCCCCTGTAGAGGTCGTAGCGTCGCAACAGATGCTGCCGCTTCTCCATCGATGCATAAAGCTCGACCTCAAAACCGAAGGGATCGGAAAATTGCAGCGTGCGGCCCTGAAACGGCCGCTCAGCAAAAGCGTAAACGATGCCGTTTTCCGAAAAGAATGATGCCGCCTTGTCGAGGTCTCCTTCGTTGCCGACCTTGAAGCCCAGTCGATTGCAGGCGGGCTCTGCCGCCTTGCGCAGCACCAGCGAGTGATGCTGCTGCTCCTCGGCCCCGCGCAACCAGATCGCCTGATCGTTCCGATCCTCGACGTGAAGGCCGATTGCCTTTTCGTAGAACTCGCCGCTGGCGTTCAGGTCAACCACATCGAGCACGGCGTGGCTGCACCTGACGATGTTGAACGGCGGATCAAAGATGTGCGTCGGCACTGGCATGTACTGCTTTTCCGGTCCTCAGATCCTGGCGGGAGGGGCGAGGAGAGCGTCGTTCTTACCCATGTTCGGCCTTCACCTTCAAAGCGCCGTGGATGTTATTGCGTTTCCAGCTGGTTTCCTTGTCGTTGATCTGCATGTCGAACGACAGCGCGAATGAGGTGGAGGCAAAAACCGGATCGAGGTGATCGGAAAGCGCGCGGAAAATATGCTCACCGGCCTTTTGCCGGGTGACGAGATCGCGACCCTCTCCAAGCCGCAGCACCATGTCCAGGAAGCCGTGATGCGGATCCCCGTCGGCGATGGCGTAATGCTCGCAGCGGATGGCGCGAACGCGGATGCCGCCGAGCGGAAAAATGCCGGTTTCGACCGCCGCCCTGCGGACCACCTCGACGACCTCTGCCATATCCAGACGGGAATAGAGATTGGCAGAGTATTCAATCGTGAAATGCGGCATGCGGGGATCATTCAAAGGATTCGGCTGGGCGGGAACAGCCTTAACGCGCCCGAGAAGCTTAGCCTATGCATACCGTTTGGGCACCTCTCAGGATAGCCAGTTGCGCGCACAAGCAATGCGTTAGCGCAATCGACTCTTGCGCCGACACGCCGTAGACACGCTTCGCTCAAAGCTTCAGAACACAAAGGCCAAATCAAATTGGCCTCATGGGGAGGAATGGATGAATCTGACGCGACGCGACTTTACGGCTGGAGTGGCTGCCGGTATTACCGCACCGTTTGTGATCGGCAGCGCGCGGGCGCAAGGTGCGACCATCAAGGTCGGAATGTGCGTTCCGGTAACTGGTCCGGCGGCTGAACAGGGCCTCTGGGCACAGAATGGCGCCAAGCTCGCGCTCGCGGCCGTTAACAAGGCCGGTGGCGTCCTCGGCAAGCCGGTCGAATTGATCATCGAGGACGATCAGACCACCAATCCCGGAATCGTGCTCGCATTCTCCAAGCTGGCCGCGCAGCCGGACATCGTTGCATTTTTGGGGTCGATCCGCTCCACCCAGGTGATGGCGATGGCGCCCGATGTGCTCAAGCTCGGCAAGCCGGTGATGATCGGCGGCACCAATCCGGACCTGACGCACATGAGCAATCCCTGGCTGTTTCGCTTTCGTCCCAACGACAGCTACTCGGGGCGCGTCATCGCCGACTTCGGCGTCAACACGCTTGGCAAGAAGAAGTGGGCGATCGTTCACTCCACCGACGCGTTTGGCACGGCGGGCGGCAAGGCATTGTCCGACGCACTTGGCAAGCTTGGCGCGCCGCCGGTGCTTGACCAGGGCTATGCCAACCAGAGCCAGGATTTCACCCCGGTCGTGCTGGCCGTGAAGCAATCGGGCGCGGATGTCTTGGGCACCTACTTCACGTTCGAAAACGACCTCGGCATTTTCGCCCGCCAGCTTCGCCAGCTCGGCGTCAACATTCCCTGGGTAGGATCGCCATCGGTGGTCGCGGTGTCCTCGACCAAGCTCGCAGGTCCAGCCCTGTACGGCACCTATGGCGTGGCCGATTACGCCGAGGAAAGCGGTGATGCGCCGCGGGCATTCGGCAAATCCTATCGCGAGACCTACAAGACGGCACCCGATATTCAGAGCGCCTGGACCTTCGATGCCATCACGATCCTGTCGGCCGCGATCAACAAGGCGGCCTCGACCGAACCCGCGAAGATACGCGAGGCCATTCTTTCGCTGAAAAAATTCCCTGGCGCGGAGGGCGAGTACAATTTCGATCAGAACGGCGATGGCCTGCACGGCTATAACGTCGTACGGAACGAGAAGGGGACGATTGTCTTCGACAAGCATATCGAGTTCGACGATTGATCGCGTAACCGGCCCCTCAGGCGAGGGGCCGGCTGCGTGCAAGGCGTCGTGCAATGAGCGCGACGGCTCATCGCGCTGATCGTTCCGAAAGGCACCGGGCGCAACCATCGATCGCTATCCACGATCCACAACTTCCAGGCATTCTCGATGGATCTCGTACTGCAATTGCTCTTCACCGGTATCGGCATCGGCGCGGTCTATGCGCTGGTTGCGCTCGGTTTCGTCCTGATCTTCCGCGCCACCAATGTGGTGAACTTTGCCCAAGGTGAGTTCTCGATGGTCGCGGCCTATCTGATGGTGGTGTTCGCAGTCGATCTGGGATGGCCGTACTGGCTGTCATTCCTGCTGGCGCTGGGTGGGATGGCACTGCTCGGCGCGATCTTCAATCTCGGGGTCTATTACCCGCTGCGTCACCGCACCTTCCTGCCGGTCATCATCGCGACCATCGGCGCCTCGATCCTGCTCGCGAATTCGGTGCTGGCGATCTACGGGCCGCAGCCGCAGGTCCTGGAGGGGTGGTTCGAGACGCCGGGTATCCAGCTCGGGCCGGTCTATCTCGACAGCCAGTACCTCTTGATCATCGCCGTGACCATCGTGCTGGTCACCTTCAACTACTGGTTCTTCGAGCACACGATGCTCGGCAAGAAATTGCAGGCGACATCCCAGGACAAGGAGATGGCCTCGCTGCTCGGCATTTCCGTCTCCACCATGATCATGATCACCTTCATCTATTCGGCGGTGCTTGGCGGCCTTGCCGGAATCCTGGTGGCGCCGATCCTGTTCGTTTCGATCCAGATGGGTTCGACCATCGCGCTCAAGGCCTTTGCCGCCACCATCATCGGCGGATTCGGCGACGTCGCAGGCGCCATCATCGGTGGGCTTGCGCTTGGCATCATCGAGACCTTTGGCGCGGCCTATGTCTCGGTGCCCTACAAGGACGGTTTCGCGTTTCTGGTGCTGGTGGCGTTCCTGGTGTTCCGGCCGCAGGGCATCTTTGGCGAACGTGTCGCGGAGAAGGCATGAGCGCGCCTGGCGAAAACCTGGCCGTGACCGCGGCCTTGCCGCGCACCAAGCCGCTGTTGTGGCGCCACCTGCCGTATTTCATCGGCGCAGCCATTCTCGTGATGCTCGCCTCAACGATGGAGATCGACGGCTACATTCACAACATCCTGATGCAGGCGACCACCTTTGCGATCGCGGTGTTCGGCCTTTCGGTCGTGCTCGGCCTGTGCGGCCAGATCAATCTGGCGCAGGCGGCGTTCTTTGGCCTCGGCGCTTACGCCGTCGGCCTCGGCACGTCCGACTACCATTTGAGCTACTGGTTTTGCCTTGCCGGCGGCTGCGTGATCGCACTTCTGGCGGGCGCGTTTCTCGGCATGTCGACGCTGCGGCTTGGCGGGCATTATCTCGCAATGGTGACCATCTCGTTTCAGCAGATCGTCACGCTCGTCATGATCAACTCCATCTGGCTCACACATGGGCCGGACGGCGTTTCACGCATCGGGCGGCCCGAGTTGTTCCAGTCGTCGCAATCCTATCTCGCGTTCTGCGTCGCCATGCTGGCGCTGGTCGGCTATGCGGTCTGGCATCTGTCGGACATGCGGCTCGGACGCGCCATGCGCGCAGTGCGCGATAACGAGCTCGCCGCCGGCGTGGTCGGCATCGACGTCTTCCGCACCAAGGTTTCTGCCTTTGCCTTGAGCGCGGTGCTGGGCGGATTGGCCGGTGGACTGTTTGCTGGCGGCTTTGCCTATGTCAGTCCGGACCAATTCTCCTTCGCCGAGTCGGTCGTGTTCCTCACGATGTCGCTGCTTGGCGGTGTCGCCTCGCCGATCGGTTCGGCGATCGGAACCGGTCTTCTGATCCTGATCCCGGAATGGTTGCGTTTCCTGAAAAGCATTCCCGGACTTTATCTGGCGATCTACGGCCTTTCCGTGATCCTCATCATCCGCTACATGCCCGACGGCATCTGGGGCTTCGTCAACATCCTGACCGCGCGCTGGCGCGGCAAGCCCAGGATGAAGCTAGCCGCGCCAGGGCTGCAATTGGCTCCCGCGACGATCGGCGGCGACATCGTTCTCTCCGTCAAAGCCCTCTCCAAACATTTCGGCGGCCTCAAGGCCGTCGACAACGTCGATTTTGAGGTCAGGCGCGGCGGCGTCCATGCGCTGATCGGGCCGAACGGTTCTGGCAAGACCACGACGCTGAACGTGCTCTCCGGTCTCTACAAAGCCACCTCCGGCACGGTCACGCTCGACGGCACCGACGTCACCGATATGCCGCCGCATCAGCGCGCGGTGGCCGGATTGGGACGGACGTTCCAGAATATCAGGCTGTTCCGCTCGATGACGGCGCTGGAAAACGTCGTGATCGGTGCCGAGCGGCCCGGCAATACGTTGATCGGCAGGGCAGGGGACGACGCCCTCAATGAGCGCGCGATGTCGGCGCTGAGTTTTGTCGGCCTTGGCACCCGCGCCCATGAATTGATCTCGAGCTTCTCCTACGGACATCAGCGACTGATCGAGATCGCGCGTGCGCTGGCCGCCAATCCGACCTTGCTGCTGCTCGACGAGCCGGCGGCAGGCTTGAACTCCAGCGAGAAGCTCGAACTCCACGCGTTGCTTAAGCGTATCGCGGCGCAAGGCTTGACCATCCTGATCATCGATCATGACATGACGCTGGTCAGCGAGGCCGCCCAGCACATCACCGTGCTCAATTTCGGACGCCGTATCGCGGACGGCGAATCCATGGGCGTGCTTCGCCATCCCGACGTCGTCTCCGCCTATCTCGGAACCGAATAATGGCGCTGTTGCAAATCAATGACCTGATCGTGCTCTACGGCGAGATCGAAGCCTTGCGCGGCGTTTCGATCAGCGTCGAGGCGGGGCAGGTGGTGACCCTGCTCGGCGCCAACGGCGCCGGCAAGTCGACCACGCTGCGGACCATCTCGGGATTGATCAAGCCGGCCGCCGGCGAAATCCTGTTCGACGGCCAGTCGATTGCGGGGCTTGGGCCCGAAGCGATCGTGCGGCTCGGAATTTCCCACGTGCCGGAAGGCAGACGGGTATTCCCCGGTCTTTCGGTCAAGGAAAACATCATGCTCGGCGCGTCGAACCGGCGCGCGGGCAAATCGGAATTGTCGCGCGAAGCCGACGCGATGTTCGATCTCTTTCCCGACATCCGCCCCTTTGCCAATGCGTTGGGCTGGACGTTGTCAGGTGGGCAATTGCAGATGGTCGCGGTCGCCCGCGGCTTGATGGCCAAGCCGCGTCTCCTGCTCCTGGACGAACCCTCGCTTGGGCTCGCGCCTGTCATCGTGCAGGCGGTATTCCGGATCATCTCGGAAATCCGCCGCAACACGACCGTCCTTCTGGTCGAGCAGAACGCACGGATGGGACTTTCCGTCGCCGACCACGGCTACGTGCTCGAGACCGGACGCATCGTGCTCGGCGGCAAGCCCGATGAGTTGTGGGACAACGAGGCTATCCGCGCCGCCTATCTCGGCGGTCACGCCAAAGCAAGCGCCTGACTCGAAAAGAAGAGCCTTAAGTTATGGTCACCCTAAAGCTTTCCAATCTGATCGATTTTGTTGCCGACGTTTTCGGCCACGCCGATTCCTCGCCGGACGAAGCGCGACGCATCGCGACTTATTTGACCACCGCCAATCTCACCGGACATGACAGCCACGGCGTGATCCGCGTTCCCGTCTATATCCGCTGGAAGAAGATGGGCTCCATCATTCCGAACCAGACCGCGGAAGTCGTCGTCGATACGCCTTCGCTCGCGGTGGTCGACGGCAAGTTCGGTTACGGGCAGACCGTCGCGCCACAGGCGGTGAAGATCGGGATCGAAAAATGCAAGGCGTCGGGGCTGGCCGCGGTCGCGCTGCGCAACGCAGGTCATATCGGCCGGGTCGGCGACTGGGCGGAAATGGCGGCGGCCGAAGGCCTGGTGTCGATCCATTTCGTCAATGCAGCCGGTTCGGTGCTGGTCGCGCCGTTCGGCGGCGTCGAGCGGCGGCTTTCCACCGCGCCTTATTGCGTCGGCATCCCGCGCCACGGGCAGGGGCCGGTGGTACTGGATTTCGCGACCTCGATCGTGGCCGAAGGCAAGGTGCTGGTCGCAAGCCGCGGCGGCAAGAAACTGCCGAAGGGCGCGCTGATCGATCTCGACGGCAGACTGAGCGAAGACCCGGCCGTATTGTATGGACCCCATGAAGCAGACGGACCGCGCGACCACAGCAAGGGCAAGGGCGCGATCCGCGCCTTTGGCGAACACAAGGGTTCGGGCCTTGCGCTGATCTGCGAATTGCTCGGCGGCGCGCTGACCGGCACTGGTGCGACCGGACCGAGCCGGCGCTTCGCCAATGGCATGTTCGCCATCTATGTCGATCCAAAAATCGTCGATCCCTCGAATATTTTCGACGGCGAGATGTCGCGCTACATCAACTATTTCAAGGATACCAAGCCGGTCGCAGGCGTGGATGCCGTGTTGATCCCGGGCGAGGTGGAGGCGAAAATGCGTGCCGAGCGCTTAAAAAACGGCGTGCCCTTGCCCGACGACACCTGGGCCGCGATCGTGAGTACCGCTCGCGAGGTCGGCGTCAGCGAGGCAAGCATCCAGAGGGCAACCGTTTAAACGCGAAGGAAAAATCATGGCGAATAAAGTCAAGGAGATATGGGCGCAGGGCAAGGTCGTGGTGAATGCCTGGCTTGCGATTCCCTCGGGATTTTCGGCCGAAGTCATCGCGCAATGCGGTTTCGACAGCGTCACCGTCGACATGCAGCACGGCGTGCAGGACTATTTGTCGATGGTGCAATGCTTCCAGGCGATGCACGGCCATCCGGTGACGCCGATGGTGCGGGTGCCGTGGAACGAGCCCGGCATCATCGGCAAGGTGCTCGATGGCGGCGCCTATGGCGTGATCTGCCCGATGGTCAACACCAAAGAGGAAGCCGAGAACCTCGTCGCCTACAGCAAATACCCGCCGCGTGGCACGCGTTCGAACGGCCCGATCCGTGCCGGCCTGTACGGCACCGCCGGCACGTATCAGAAGACGGCGAACGAGGAAACCGTGTTGCTGCCGATGATGGAGACCAAAACTGCCATCGGGAACATGGAATCGATCCTCGACGTCGAAGGCATTGACGGCGTCTATATCGGCCCTTCCGATCTCGGCTTCTCCTATGGCCTGGTGCCCAAGCTCGACCGCGAGGAACCGGAAATCCTGAAGATCTACGAGAAAATCGTGAAGGAGTGCGGCAAGCGCGGCCTTCATCCCGGCATCCACTGCAGTGGCGCCGACGGCGCGCTGCGCGCGATCAACATGGGTTTTCAACTCGTCACCCTGTTCAACGACAGCGGCTTGATGGCGACCTACGCCCGGATGCAGGTCGGCAAGACCCGCAGCGAGTCGAACGGCAAGGCGTAGCTTACTTCTCCCTCGCCCCGCTCTTGCGGGGAGAGGGTTGGGGTGAGGGGCCCTTACTCGTTGACGTGCTGTTCGAAGTGAGTT
>Ga0307474_10002674_pt1 | contig 12818 bp, 11 predicted proteins | sample atmos_gasesECM1C_2_FD_203312 | JGI IMG/M metagenome (GOLD analysis project Ga0307474, IMG submission 203312) | Hardwood forest soil microbial communities from Morgan-Monroe State Forest, Indiana, United States - atmos_gasesECM1C_05 | ecosystem: Environmental > Terrestrial > Soil > Temperate... | reverse complement strand
TACCTTGACGTGTGAGTGGGCCGAACGCCGCGTACCGCGACAACGTGAAGTGCATGGCGGATGAATTCGGGCAGTCTGCTGGCTGCGAATCGGGCGGCCTGCCCGCACCGCCCGAACGACGCAAAACGGTTAAAGAAGGATGACGCCTGCGCCGCCACCGACCAGTCGGAAGCACTCTGGTGTCAACGGCGTGATCTGGTCAGCTGCATCCGACGAAAGATCCGACTGCTGTTCGGTAGACCGCGTTTCTTCGTTTTCGATGATCCGCGTGATTTTATCCATGACCATTTGCTCCCTTGGGAAGACGACTCCGGCGCGTGAAACGGGCGCGCATGCGCGCGTCGGATGACGGCCGCGCAGCTTCACCCGACGCACTGGATCGTATATGTCTATGCCGGATTTTTTAAGCGGCCGTACGGTCGAGGTCCTGGAGGTACTGGCGCGGTCGGATTCGCAGACGCGCGACGCTGTCTTGCGCGCACTGATCACGTGCATACGCGATCTGAAGGTCAAGCTGCCCGACGGGTCTTGTGCCGCAGCCGCCGAGCACTACGGCCGGCTGCTTCGCGATTTTCCAAGCGCCGAGCAGCGGGGCCTGCGCGCCGAGTCCCTGCTGGACGTGGCCCGCGTGCTGTTCCAGTGCGGGTCGCCGGCCCGGGCGGCCGCCTTCGCCCAGCCCGCGCTGGATTGGGCCCGGCATATCGGCGAGCCCGAGCTGCTGGCACAGGCCGCCAATATCAACGGCGGATTGCGCCTGGCTCTGCGCGACTTCGCCGGAGCACTGGCGCTGCTCGAAGAAGCTTATGAAGTCGCACGCTCCCGCGGCCTGGTGCAGATCCGGCTGCGTGCAATGGTCAACATCGCCACCTGCCTGCAGGATGCGGGCTACTACGGCGCCGCGATCGAGGTCAACGAGCGGATCCTCGACAGCAGCGCTACGCTGGCGAGTCCGCAGGCGCGCGAGTGCGAGGCGGGAGCGCTCGCCAACCTGGTGCATTGCCACCTGGTGCGGGGCGAGCTGACCGAGGCGCTGATGGCCGCCCAACGCGGCGCCGAGCCGTTGCGGCTGCATATTCTGAAGTCCAATCCGATGGCTCGGCACCAGTTCGAGAGTTTCTACAACGCGGCCCTGCTCGAAGCCGGCCGCACCGGCGAGGCCCGCCGGCGCCTTCGGCAGCTGCGCGAGGACAATCCGCCGACCACGCCGCACACCGAGATCCTGTTCGCACTGTCGCAGGGCCTGTGCGAAACCTTTTCCGGGCACTTCGATATCGGCATCTCCCGGCTGGAAGGGCTTCTGCCGAAGGCCGAGCAGGTCGGGCGGTACGTCGATGAAGTCCTGCGCGCGTTGATCCGGGCCCACGAACAGGCCGGGAACCCGCAAGAGGCGCTTGGATTCGTCGACCAGTTGACGCGCCACTTCAGCACGATGCAGACGCGTCAGCTGCACCAGCAGTTGGAGCATCTGCAAGACGAGGCGCTGGGTCATCTGGATCCGAGCGCGCGCGCCGAAGTGCTGTTGGCCAAGCAAGCGGCCGATCTGCGCCTGACCAGCTTCAAGCGGTCGCTGGCCGAGGAGGAGCGCGCCCTGCTTGAAAACTGGGCGGTCGCCTCCTCGCTGATCGAGGACGAGACCGGCCGGCACTGCTTCCGCGTGGGCCGCTTCTGCTACCTGATGGCGATGCGGCTCGGTTGGACCCGGCCGCGTGCGCGGGCGATCGAAATGGCCGGACGTCTGCACGATATCGGTAAGATCGGCATCAGCAACCAGATCCTTTTGAAGCCGTCGATGCTGTCGGCGGCCGAACGCAAGATCGTCCGCCTTCATCCCCAGATCGGGGTGCAGATGCTGTCGAAGTCGAGCCATCCCGAGGCGCCGTTGGCGGCGTTGGTGGCCGGCAATCACCACGAATGGTGGGACGGCGCGGGCTATCCGTCGGGGCTGAGCCAGCAGGCTATTCCGCTCGAGGCGCGCGTGGTCGCGCTGGCCGATGTTTACGAAGTGCTGACCGCCAGGCGTTCTTACCGGCCTGCATTGTCGCACCCCGCGGCGGTCGAGCAGTTGCGGCTGCTGAGCGCAAACCAGTTTGATCCTCAGCTGGTGGACACGTTCATCGAAGTCATCGAGGAGTACTACAGGCGCCATGGTGAAGGCGGAGACCCGGTTTACCGCGCGTCCATGCGGGAATCGCCCGTCCTCAGAAGTCAAGACAAGGTCCGACGCCTGCTGGCGCAATCCGACTGAAGCGGGCGCGGTGCAAGACGGATGACCGCCTCGAAGGCGCGCGGCAACTGAGCCAAGGCTGCGAAGCGTTGATCAGGGGCGCGCACCCAACGCCTGATACAGGGCCGCCACATCAGCCAGGCGCTGCGCCTGAACTTTGGTGCGGTCCAGCGATGTCTGCATTTCCTGGCGCTGCGTGTCGAGCAGCACCAGCTGGCTGATGCCTCCCGCAGCGTAGCGCTGGCTGGCGATCTCGGCGCTGACGTGGGCGTCGCGCTGCGCCTGGTCGCGCGACTGCAACTCGATCGCGTCCTGCTGCAGCGCGCGCAGCGCGTCGGCCACCTGCTGCAGGCCTTGCAGTACCGTTTGCCGATACACGGCGAGCGCGGCTTCGTACGCGGCCTGCGCCGAGCGCTTTTGCGCCTGCAGCTGCCCGCCGTGAAACAGCGGCTGCGTCAGGCCGGCGCCGACGGACCATAGGTTCATCATGTCCGTGACGCTCACGCCTTCCGGGCCGGTGCCCGCCGACAGGGTGATTTGCGGGTACAAGTGGGCGCTCGCCACGCCCACGTTGGCGCTCGCCTGATGCAGCAGCGCCTCGGAGGCGCGGATGTCCGGGCGCTGCTGAGCCAGCGTCGAGGGCAGCGTCAACGGCACTTCGGACTGCAGCACGAACGCGTCCAGATCGAGCTCGGCCGGATCGTCGCTGCCGCCCGGCGCCAGCTGCGCCGGTGGGCGCCCCAGATAGACGGCCAGCTGATGGTCGGCCTGCGCGAGCTGCGTGCGCAGCGGTGCCAGGCTGGCACGGGTCTGCTCGACCTGCGAGCGCTGGCTCAGCAGGTCCAGACGGGATACGCCGCCGGCCTGATAGCGCTGCTCGGTGATGTCGAGCTGGCGCTTCTGGTCGGCGAGCAGGTCCCCGGTCAGAACGATCTGCTTGGCGAGCGATGCGCGCCGCACCGCGGTCGTCACCACGTTGCCCGCCAGCGAAAGGCGCGCTGCGTCCAGCTCGTACTGCTGGTAGTCCACCTGCGCCGCCAGCGCCTCCAGCGCCCGCCGGTTCGCGCCGAAAAAATCCAGCGTGTACGACACGCTGACCTTGGCGCTGTACAGCGTGAACGGCGGGAAGCTGCGGCCGCCGGTCAGACCGCCGATGCCGAATGCGGCCGGATCGACTTTCTGCCGCGTGGCATTCAGGGTGGCGTCCAGCTGCGGCCATTCGGTCGCGCCCGCCTGGGCCAGATAGTCCTGCCGCGCCTGCTCCAGCCTCATGCGCGCCTGCGCGAGCGTCGGGCTGTTGTCCAGGGCCTGCTGCACCAGCCGGTCCAGCGCTGGCGAGCCGAAGGTCCGCCACCAGCCGCTGCCGATCGCGTCGGCCGGCACCAGGCGCTGAGCAGCGCCTCCCGGCCCGGGCGATGCCTCGGCCAGCGCCGGTTGCGGCGCCGGCGTGTAGGTCGCCACCGCGATCGGCTCGGGCGGGCGGAAGTCGGGGCCGGCCGCGCAGCCGCACAGCGCCGCCGCACCGAGCACCCAGCTCCACCGCGTTTGCCGTTGTCGGGCGAACCTCCGACTCAGGACGCCAGCGCCTCGCATCGGTTCAGTCTCCTCAGTCGAGCGTGCGCCGGTAAAAGCGCACGGCAATGCCCATCACCACCAGCTGGAACACCAGCATCGGCCACACATGCGGCCAGATATCACTCCAGCCCGCGCCTTTCAGCAGGATCCCGCGCACCAGCCGGTTGAAGTAGGTCAGCGGCAGCAGGTTGCCGATCACCTGCGCCCACTTCGGCATGCCCGCGAACGGGAACATGAAGCCCGACAGCAGGATATTGGGCAGGAAATAGAAGAAGGCCAGCTGCACGCCCTGCAGCTGGTTCTGCGCCAGCGACGACAACATGATGCCCACCGCCAGCGTCGCGGCGATGAACAGCAGGGCGGCCAGATACAGCAGGACCAGGCTTCCGGTGATCGGAATCGCGAACACGAAGCGGGCGGCCAGCACGATGATCGTCGCCTGCAGCAGGCCGATCGCCACATAGGGCATGATCTTGCCGGTGGTCACCTCGATCGGCAGCACGGGAGTGGCCAGCAGGTTCTCCATCGTTCCGCGCTCGCGCTCGCGCGTGATCGCCAGCCCGGTCATGATCACCATCGTCATCGTCAGGATCACGCCCATCAGCCCCGGCACCACGTTGTACTGCGTGATCGCCTCGGGGTTGTAGAGGCGGTGAACCTGGACGTCGAACGCCTCCGGTTGCGCCGCCAGCGGGGACAGCGGTCCGACCAGGTCCTTCCGCAGCACGGACTGCGCGATCGACGGCAATGCGCCCAGGGCGGTGCCGACCGCGGTCGAATCGGTCGCATCGGCTTCGACCCGCAAAGACGGGTGCGCGCCCTTGACCAGCTCGCGCGTGAACCCGGCCGGAATGTCGAGCACGAACAGCACCTTGCCCTGCATCAGCGCGCGCCGCCCGGCCTGCTGATCCGGCAGCGTCGCCACGATGTCGAAGTAGCCGGAGTTGCGCATCGCCGCGATGAAACTGCGGGTGAATTCGCTCTGGTCGGCCACGATCACCGCGGTCGGCAGGTGCTTCGGGTCGGTATTGATCGCGAAGCCGAACAGCGTCATCTGGATGATCGGTATCCCGACGATCATCGCGAACGTGACCCGGTCGCGCCTGAGCTGCAGGAACTCCTTGCGCACGATGCCCCACCAGCGGGCCACCGAGAATCGTTCGCTCATCGGGATGCGCGCGCGTGCGGCGGCGCGGCCTCGTTTTCGCGGACGCGTCCCATCAGGTAGATGAACGCGTGCTCGAGCCGGGTCGGGATCGGCTCGACGTGCAGCCCGGGCTGCGCCCGCGCCAGGCGCTCCAGCGTCGCCTTCAACGCCGCCTCGTCCTCGCCGGTGACGTGCAGTGCCGTTCCGAAGGCGACCGTCTGCGCAACGCCCGGCGCGCCGCGCAGGCGCTCGGCCAGCTCCACCAGGTTGCCGCCGGTCACGACCCAGGTCGACAGGCCCAGCGAGTCGACCACCTCGCGCGCGGTGCCCTGCGCCAGCAGTTCCCCGTAGGCGATGTAGGCGAGCTTGTGGCAGCGCTCGGCCTCGTCCATGTAGTGCGTGCTGACCAGGACCGAAATGCCGCTGGCGGCGAGCCGGTGCAGCTCTTCCCAGAAGTCGCGCCGCGCGCTCGGGTCGACGCCGGCGGTGGGCTCGTCCAGCAGCAGCAGCAGCGGCTCGTGCAGCAGGCTGGCCACGAGCGCGAGGCGCTGCTTCCAGCCGCCCGACAGCGTACCGGCCAGTTGATCGGCGCGGTGCGCCAGCCCGAGCCCCTGCAGCGCCCGATCGACGGCCTCGACGCGGTTTGGCATCTGGTACAGGCGCGCGACGAAGTCGAGGTTCTCGCGGATCGTCAGGTCGTCCCAGTAGGAGAATTTCTGCGTCATGTAGCCGACCTGTCGTTTGATGCGTGCGCTTTCCTTCACGATGTCGAAGCCCAGGCAGGTGCCGCTTCCGGAGTCCGGCGTCAGCAGTCCGCACAGCATCCGGATGCAGGTCGTCTTGCCGCTGCCGTTGGGGCCGAGAAAGCCGAAGATCTCGCCACGTTCCACCCGCAGCGATACATCCTTGACGACGTGCTTGTCGCCGAAGTACTTGTTGAGCCGGTGCACGTCGATGGCCGGGTCCGCGCTCGCCGCCGGCAGGTCACGCGCGCTCATTGCAGGATGACCTCCACCGGCTGGCCCGGATGCAGCTTGGGCGCGTCGGCCGGTTGCGGACGTGCCTCGACCAGAAATACCAGCTTGGCGCGGGTTTCATTGCTGTAGATCACGGGCGGGGTGTACTCGGCCTGGTCCGACACGAAGCTCAGCACGGCCGGCACGTCGGCGGCGCAGCCATCGCAACGAATGCGCACGGCGCGCCCCGGCGCAATTGCGCCGACGGCCGTCTCGGGCACGAAAAAGCGCACCTTGACGTTTTCAGGCGGCAGCATCCTGGCCACCGGACTGCCCGCCGGCACCCATTCGCCGCTGCGGTACATCGTGTCGAATACCAGGCCGGCGTGCGGCGCGCGCACGCTCTTCTGGTCCAGTTTCCACTGGGCCTGCGCGAGCGCGGCTTGCGCCGCCATGACCTGCGCGGCCTGCGCCCGTATCTGCTGCTCACGTCCCGGCAGGCGCGCCACCTCGAGCTGGCCCTCGAGCTCGCGCACGTGCGCCGCGGCCGCCGCGGCGGCCGCGCGCGAGTCGTCCAGCTGGCTCTTCGGGATGCCGCCTGCCTGGTACTGTTCCTGGTCGCGCCTGAATTGCGTCTCGGCGCGCGTCGCGTCGGCCCGCGCCTGTTCGAGCTGGGCCGCGATCACCTCGATTTCCGGGCGCCGCTTGCCGGTCAGCATGTCGGCCTGCAGCGCCTGCGCGGCCTGCAACTGCTGGCGGGCCTGCGCCACGGCGTCGATCTCGTTTTGCGCTTCGAGCGCGAACACCGGCGCGCCGGTGGCGACGGTCTGGCCGCGCGCGACCGACAGCTGCGTGAGCTGCCCGGCCTGCGACGAGGCGAGATAGACGAACTCGCCTTCCACGTAGCCCTGGTACGCGTCGGGTGCATGCCGCGAACAGCCGGCGACGAGAGCGAACGCGCCGGCCAGCGCAACAACGCTCAGCGCCGAGACCTGCCGGCAGCGCCACGATCGGTTCATGCCGTCGCCCTCGCTTTGCCGTGTCGCCGGCGCGCCGAGCCCGCGGCCGGGCGGCCTGTGATTCCCTGCATCAGCAACCCGGTCACATGGCGTTCCAGCGCTGCGCGCTCGAGCGTCAGCGTCGGGTTGATGCGGCGCCAGATCTTGGCGGTCGCCTGCGGCAGCATGACCAGGGCGAGGATCGAATTGAACAGCAGCAGGGGCTCGATCTCGGAGTTGACCTCGCCGCGCGACTGGCCGCGCGCAATGCTCTGCCCGAAGGCGGCGACACGCTTGACCGGGATGTGGCGCAGCGCCTGCTCGCGCAGCAGGCCGCCTTCGTTGACGATTTCACGCAGCCACAGCGACGGCAGCCACGGCATCTTCTCGGTCACGTCGAACATCCGCCCGACGATCCCCCGCACCAGCTCGAGCGGCGCGCCATGATCCACATCCACCGGGTCCCAGATCGCGTGAAACTGCGCAGCGATGCGCTCCTGCACGACCGCCTCGAGCAGGCGCTCGCGCGTGTCGAACCAGTAGTGGACCATCGCGGACGTGACGCGGCCGCGCTCCGCGATCTGCGCAACCGTGGTGTTGGCGATGCCGCGCGCGGCAAACAGCTCGATCGCCGCGTCCAGCAGCTGCTCGCGCGCATCGGATGCGGGCAGGCGCGCGCGGCGGCCGGCAGCGGAACGGGGGTGGCTCGACATGGCGCGCACATTAACTAACTAATTAGTTAGTGTCAAGCCGTGGCGGCAGCGGCCGGGGCGCGAGCCCGTCTAGCGGGTGACCGGCATCGTGTGGTGCAGGGCGCCCAGCGGCAGCACCGGCGCCTGCACATCGACCGTGCTGCGCTGGCCGGCGGAATCGACAAACGTCAGCGTCAGGGTAACCGCGTCGCCTTCCTTCAGCGTGCGGGTGAGCCCTTCCAGCATGATGTGATCGCCCCCCTCCTTCAGCTCGACCGTGCCGCCGACCGCAATCGCCAGCGAGTCGAGCGCGCGCATCCTCATCACGCCCTCGGTCATCGTCATTTCGTGCACGCCGCAGCGCGCGGCGGCGGCAGACGCGATCGAGACCAGCCGGGTGGCCGCATCGCTGTGCAAGCTCATGTAGGCCGCGGTGGCCGTCTGGCCCTCGACCGTGCCGCGCACCCAGGCATCGGCGACCGTCACATGCGCGGCGGCAAGGGGCGCACAGACCCACGCGGCCGCGATCGCGACCGCCCGCGCGACGGCCCGACTCATGGTCAAAGCGGGCCCGCCGAGCTCACGGCGGCAACGTCGCGCGCATCCGGATCCGCTGCTCGACCAGCGCCCTGGCCCGGGCGGCGGCGGCCGCGGGGACCGGGCCGGCCAGCAAGGCCGAGTAGACGTGCGCGCCCGATGCGGTCAGCGGGCTGGGCGACCGCGTGGCGTAGATATGGGCGCCGGCGCTGCTGGTCGCCGTGTAGAAGGGCAGCGCGTTGCCGCTGACCAGGCCCAAGCCCTGGTTGTCGCCGAGGAACAGCGCAGCGGCTCCCGTCAGATTGGCCAGGGGCGCGTTGTTCAGGTCGAAAGGATTCTGCAGCCGCAACTCGTGCCAGGTCGCCCCGTTATCGTTCGATTCGGTCAGCCAGGCGCTGGTGCTCAGCACCGTGGATCCGGACACGAAATCGCGAAAGTCGTAGTAGGTGACTGCGATCACGCCGCCTGGCAGGTAGCGGACGGTCGGATCGATCGCGCCAACGCTGGTGACGCCGTTGATCTGTTTCGGCGCACTCCACGTCATGCCGCCGTCGGTCGACTCCGAAAGCGCGATGCCGTCGAACGCCCCATTGCCGTTGAACGACTGCTGCCACACCGCGGCGGCGTTGCCGCTGGCCGGGTCGGCTGCGACCTGCGCCAACAGGGCGGCGTCCCGGATCAGCATGCCGCCGCTGATCGGATTGGTGGTGCCGACCGATGTGATGTCGGCCACCGTGACCGGCACCGTCGTCCAGTGGGCTCCCTGATCCGTCGAGCTGACCACCTGCAGCGGCGTCGTGAACGAAACGCTGGAGACCAGCGTGAAAAAGTCCAGCAACGTGCCGTTGGGCAGGATCACGATTTCGTTGTTGAACGCCTCGTTGCCGGCGCCCGGGTCATACAGAATGCCTGCGCTGCCCCAGGTTGCGCCGCCGTCGGCGGATTTGGCCAGCCAGGCCGGCTCGCTCGTCGTGCCGGGACTGCTGTTGATCCGATCCCATACCAGGTAGGCGTTGCCGGTGGTCGGATCAGAGGTAATGGAATCGCGGTCGTTGAAATAGAGCGTCGCGCTGGCGCTCGGATTGGTGTCCTGGATCACCGCATGCGGCGCACTCCAGGTCACACCGCCGTCGGTGGATCGCGATACCAGCACCGCACTGAGCCCATTCGGCGTAAACCCGGTGCCGTTGAAACCGTTCGCGGAGAAAGCGATGGCGCTGGCGATCACGACGCCGTTGCCGGCGAAGGTGAGCCAGGGGTCCGAGGCGCGGTCGAACTGGACCCCCGCTACGCTGACGCCGCTGCAGACCGAAAACGGCAGCGTCTGCGCAGCGCTCCAGGTCATGCCGTTATCGGTCGAGTGCGACGCCAGAATGCCGCGCGCGCCAAGGCCCGTCCATCGATCCTGTTCCCAGACGGCCACCAGGTTGGCACCCGGTATCGCAGCGATCTGCGGCTGAACAGACGAACCGGGCGTGAACGTCTCGGTGGTGCCGGTCGGTACGGCACTGCCACAGCCGGAGGGAAACGCACTTGCGCCTGACGCCTGGACCGACACCGGCGCCGCGCTGCCGGTCGTGGTCGAACTGGGGGTGTAGCCGCCTCCGCAGCCGGCCACCAACCCGACCGCGACGGCCAAGACGGAAACCCGGATTATCGAAGTGTTCATCGGCGTGTCGCGCGAAAGGGGCGATCCGGACTCGGAACCGCCGAACCGCCGATCCCGGCCTGATATGCGATTCTGACATCCCGGCGCTGCCGCCCGCGGCGGATGCGGCCCCGATCGGTGGCATCCGGCCGTCGTCCGAACGGATGCGCCGACCGCGGCTGACAGCGCGTCGACTCGATCAGGGAAACCACACTGCCGCTGGACTAGGAATCAACCTGCGGCGGCAAGGGACAATCGAGCGCCGCGCACAGCGTGCGCAGGCAGCTGGCCGCTTTCCAGTTGGTCGAGCCGTCGACGAATGCGACGGCCGCGCAAGCCTTGATCAGCTGGGGCTTGGAAAGCGGCGCCAGCAGGTTCAGGCGATGAAATGCCGCCGACACCTTGTCCAGTGCGATGGCGTCGCGTTCGACCGCCTCGGCGGCGAGGCCTTCCAGCAGCTGGGCGCCCGCCTGGTAGGCATGGGCCGGCGCCTGCGGCATTCGCACGGTGGCCACCAGCGAAAGCACGAGGCGCGCCTCGGCCGCGAGGTCCTTGATCGACACGTATCGCAGCGGGCGCGCCGGCTGCCCGGCGCTGCCCAGGCGCGCCTCCAGCACCGTGTACAAAAGGAATTCGGGCAGCGTGACGCGGCTGTCCACAGCGATCATCGTGCGCGCCAGCGTCAGCAGCCGCTCGCGCGCCGCAGCGGGCAGCTTGCGCAGCGTCGGCATCGCCAGATCCACCAGCGGCAATCGCCAGCCCGGCGGCATCTGCTCCGCCGCCGCACGGACCGATTCGGCCTGGGCGGATGCATCTGCCCCGAACGCCTGGGCCACGATGCTTTCCTGGCGTGCCGCCATCGCCTGTTCCTGCTCGATCAGCAGGCCCAGCACGAGCACTTGCGCGCCGGTCGTATCGGACAGCGCCGGCCGCAGGCCGAGCGATTCGACGCGCCCCAGCAGCTGCTCGATGAACGGGCGCGCGGCCTCCTGCGGCCGCCCGATCGCTGCCGGCATGGCCGCGGCTGCGCTGACCAGTCCCGTGACCGGGCTGGCGGCCTGCAACGCGGGTTGCACAGTCAACCCGGACACCGCCGCCGCTGGTTCGGCGATCGCTTGGGGTTCGGCGACGGGCTGGGGCGTGAACGGCAGCGGCGCGAGTTCCGGCGCCGACTGGCCCGCGGCGGGTTCCGCCGAGACCGCCAACTCGGGGGCCGGCAGGAAATCCATCGGGTGTCCGTAAATGCGCCGGATGCGTTCCTCCAGCGGGGGGTGCGTGGCCAGCCAGCCGTCGGCGAAGTTCAGGCGAACCGGCGCCATGAACATGTGCGACAGCGTCTCTGCGTGCGGGTGGTCGATCTGCCCGCCGGCGCCATCGCCCAGCCCGCCGATCTTGCGCAGTGCGCGACCGATGCCTTCGGCATTGCGCGTGAATTGAAGGCAGCTCGCGTCGGCCAGGGATTCGCGCTGGCGCGATACGCCGGCCTTGATCAGACGGCCGAAGAACACGCCGATATAACCGATCGCGACGATCGCAAGTCCGACCGCGAACAGCACGTTGCCGCGCTCGCGCGAATCGCTCGAGACCCGGACCCGATCCATGTCGGCCAGGAACCGTCCGAACAGCGCGAGCATCAGCAAACCTTGCAGCAGGCCGATCAGCCGGATGTTCAGCGTCATGTCGCCGTTCAGGATGTGGCTGAACTCGTGCCCGATCACACCCTGCAGCTCGTCGCGCGTCAGCCGGGTCAGCGCCCCGTGCGTCACGGTGACGACCGCGTCGCGCGGGTGCAGCCCGGCCGCGAACGCATTGATCGTGTCCTGCCGCTCCAGCACGTACGTGCGCGGCGTCGGAATGCCGGAGGCCAGCGCCATCTCCTCGACCACGTTCAGCAACCGGCGCTCGAGCAGATCGCGCGTGGAAGGATCGACCGGGCGGGCCCCGACCATCCGGGCCACCGCCTCGCCCCCTTCGCGCAGTTCCAGGATCTGCAGCACGGTGCCGCCCGCGATGATCAGCACCACGACCGCGGTCGTGGTCGAGACGAAATGGTTCGGCAGCGCATCCAGCCCGTAGCGCGCCCAGGCGCCATGCGGTGCGAACGTACTCAGGTAAAGGATGCCCAACGCCACATTGACGGCGATCACGATCGCGATCACGGCCGCCGCGAACAGCCAGATCAGGCGCTGGCTGGTCTGCCGGGCCTGATGCTGCTGTTCGAAGAAACCGGTCGCCAAAGCCGCCAGCTCAGAACTGAACCTTGACCGCCTTGCGCTCCTCGTCGCTTTCGGTGGCCTTCAGCAGCTCGGCCGCCTGGAACGAGAACGCGCCGGCAATGAAGTTGGACGGGAACTGCTGCACCGCGTTGTTGTAGGTCATCACCGCATCGTTGAACGCCTGCCGGGCGAACGCGATCCGGTTCTCGGTGCTGGTGAGCTCCTCGGTGAGCTGCATCATGTTCTGGTTGGCCTTCAGGTCCGGATAGGCTTCGGCCACCGCGAACAGCCGCCCGAGCGCGCCGGACAGGCCCCCCTCGGCCGCGGCCAGCTGCCGCATCGCCTCGGGATTGGCCGGATCGCCTGCCGCGGCCGTGTTGGCCGACACCGCCGAGTTGCGCGCCTTGACCACCGCTTCCAGCGTTTCACGCTCGTGGGCGATGTATTTCTTGGCGGTCTCGACCAGGTTGGGGATCAGGTCGTAGCGACGCTTGAGTTGCACGTCGATCTGCGCGAACGCGTTCTTGAATTCGTTACGCTGGGCAACCAGCCGGTTATAGATGGCCATCCCCCAGAATGCGACCGCCGCGATCAATGCGAAGAAAACGATCAACCCCATGTCCGATCCTCCCGGTTGTCACAACGTTTCCGGGCGCGTGACAACCCGGCGCAGCGCGCGACAGACTACCCGCGATCGAAGGTCGGGCGCAACCCGGGTGGCGTTGAAACGAACGGGACGGAGCTTGCGCCGTTACGGCTTGGCGGGGTTGGGCGATTCCTGCTGGTTCTTCTTGATGGCCTGCACTTCCTGGTCGGTGATCAGGT
>Ga0307474_10002673_pt1 | contig 12820 bp, 9 predicted proteins | sample atmos_gasesECM1C_2_FD_203312 | JGI IMG/M metagenome (GOLD analysis project Ga0307474, IMG submission 203312) | Hardwood forest soil microbial communities from Morgan-Monroe State Forest, Indiana, United States - atmos_gasesECM1C_05 | ecosystem: Environmental > Terrestrial > Soil > Temperate... | reverse complement strand
ATCGAAGAGCAGAAAAAGCGCCAGCGGCTGGAGAATGAGATTTCGATCGCGCGCGAAGTGCAGAGCCAGCTGTTTCCGCGCGCAATGCCAAAGGTGCCGGGCGTGGATATCCAGGCGATCTGCAAAGCGGCGCGGTCGGTCAGCGGCGATTATTACGATTTCATTCAACTCAGCCCAACGCACGTGGCGATCGCGCTTGCGGACATTTCGGGGAAGGGAATTTCGGCAGCACTGCTCATGGCGAGTTTGCAGGCGGCACTGCGCAGCCAGTTGCTGACCGCGGGGAGCGAGACGACGAGCACGGCAGAGCTGGTGGCGCGGTTGAATCGGCATCTGGTGCGCAATACGGGCGACGACCGCTTTGCGACGTTTTTCATCGCGGTATACGACAGCGCGGCGCGGACGCTGCGGTATACGAATGCGGGGCATTTGCCATCGTTTTTGATCTCGCGCGACGGGGCGCTGCATCTGAGCCAAGGCGGCATGGTGCTGGGCGTGGTGGAAGATTGCTGCTACGACCAGGAGATGGTGCACGTACCGGAGAATGCGATTCTGGTGGCGTACAGCGACGGATTGGTTGAGCCGGAGAATGTCTATGGAGAGGAATTTGGGATTAAGCGGTTGCAACAGGCTGCGGTTTACGTGCAGGCGTCACCGCCGAAGGTTGTGGCCGAGTCGCTGATGAATGCGGCGGAGGAATGGGCGGGGACGCCGGAGCAGGCCGACGATATGACGGTGATCGTCGCGCGATTGAATTAGGAGAGCGCGCTGACCTCTTTGTCGGACGGGGTGAGCCGGCGGGGGTTGCGATGGAGCACGATGGGCGAGACCGTGCTCGGATTTACTGCGGGGATTCTTCGGCGGCCTTCGGGCCTTAGCATGACAGCGCGCCAGGGGTTATTGCGGCAGGCGATTGCCAATGAAATTGGCGGCGCGCGATGCGGCGGGTGGGTCGAGGTTCGCCAGCACAACGATTGCATAACCTGAAGCTGGATAGATTCGCAGTTCGCCGTTCATGCCGGGCGCGCCGCCGCCGTGGCCGAAGGAGCGGACGCCACCTTCGGTTTTGTCCATGAATCCGTACGCGTATTTTTCGCCTTCCGCAACTTGGGTGTGACCGGTGGTGAGCAATTCGGTGTGCTGTACGTCGAGCAGCTTGTGATTCTGCACGGCCATAGCGAACGCGAGCAGGTCGCCGGCAGTCGAGTAGCCGCCGCCCGCGGAGGTGCCGCGAACGGGGAGTGTGTCAGTGTTGGGTTTCCACGCTGAGCCGCCGTCGAGCTTTGTGTAGCCGACAGAGCGCTCGGGAACGGGTTGATCTTCGGGGAGCGAATCGGTGGAGTTCATTCCCGCGGGTTTGAAGATGTGTTCCCGAACGTAGGCGTAATAGTCTTCGCCGGATGCTTTTTCGACCACGAGGCCCAGCAAGAGGAAGCCGTAGTTGCTGTATTCCCAGCGTGCGCCTGGTTCGAACTTGGGTTCGCGGGTGCCGTAGAGTTTCACGTAGTCGTCGAGCGTCTTGAGTTCGAGGCGATGTTTGTCGAATTCGGGGCCGAAGAAATCGCCGGTGCCCCCGGTGTGAGAAAGAAGCTGCTCAACGGTGACTTTGGTGGCGATGTTCTTGTTCGGGTAGTCGGTGAGGTATTTGCCAACCGCATCGGTGAGTTTGAGCTTGCCTGCCTGCGCGAGTTGCAGGACGGCGGTGGCAGTGAACATTTTGTTCATCGAGCCGATGCGGAACTTTGTGGTGAGAGAGTTGGGGATCTTTTTGTCGCGATCGGCCATACCGTACGCGGATGTGAAGATTGGCGTCCCATTTTTCGCGACCAGCGCGGCTCCGGAGAAGCGGCCGGCGGCGGCCTCCTGTTGGAGTTTTTCGCGAAATGCAGCGAGGGCGTCGCGTTCGGTCATGCGCGGCAGGGCGAATTTCGCAGGACGCGGGACCATATTCAGCGCCAGGCTCGTAACGTGTTGCGTTGCGGCGGGATCCACTTCGATGACGAAACGCGCGAACTGGTCGGAGGCGCGCTCTTTGACGATACCAACGAACTTGGTGGTTGATGATTCGTCGCGGTCGAAATCTTCGAAATCAAAGCCGCCGGTTTGATCGCGAAACTGCATTTCCATGTCGATGGCGCTCGCGTCAGAACGCGTCGGGTAATGATCTTTGAGGAATTGTTGGAGTTTGGTTTTATCGCCGCTGTCGAAGGCGTCGAGCCACGCGAAGAATTGGCGGCCGGCGGGCGTGTCTGGAATTTTGGATGGACGTGGGTCGCGCTCTGGGCTGGATTGTTGTTGCTGCGGCTGGTTTTCCGCAGCGACTGCGGCGATGGTAGCGGGCTCGCGACCGTCGTAGTCGCCGCTGCCGGCCGAGGCTGTGCCGGAAGCGGACGGCAGGCCGCTCATGCTGGAACCGTTGCCGATGACAAACGCGCGGCGGACGGTGGTGGCGTGAAAAGCTGCCAGCGCGATGCATGTGAAGAACGCGAATGAGACCACGCCGCCTTGAATCACGCGCGGCGCTGGCAGGGGGCGATCATCGAACTCGATGCGTTCCCATGCGAAGCGGCCGGGGCCGTCGGCGGGCAATGGAGCGAAGCGGAACTCGCCGATGAGAAGGTTTTGAATTGCCCAGCGTACGACCCATTGGCGCGCGAGGGAAGTGAAGGCGTCGGTGAAAAGCTCGATGCGCGCTTCGTGGTCGGCGACCTCGTCGAAGATCCAAAGCATCTCGGGCGCGAATTGCCGGCGGAACGCGGGCGGATGCAATTGCACGAGACACCGATAGAGGAACCGCGACAGGGAATTTGTCATCAGGCTCTCCTTGGCTTCAACGCGCGGAGATGCGTTTTTGCTTCGCGCAAAACCTGTTCGAGGCGGCAGACTTCGGCGGCGAGGACCTGGCGGCCGACGCTGGTGAGGCGATAGTAGCGGCGGCGGGAGTCGCGATCTTCAGCTGAGGCGTTCCCGGCGCGGCCGGATTCTTCGACGAGGCGGTGGTTCATTAATTTTTTGAGGTTGTCGTAGAGCGTGCCGGGGCCGAGCTTGTATTGGCCCTGCGACTGGCGCGTGACCTCCAGCATGATGCCGTAGCCATGGAGGTCTTGGGGTGCCAGCGCGAGCAGGATGTGGAGCTCGGCCGGGGACAAGGGGAGAAAAGATTCCAGAGCGTGTTTCATAGTCGGGATCCGATATATCGGAATCCGAGTATTGTTGTCAAGACCCAGGATGGTTGGTACTGAAAAAAGCTGCGGAAGCTCGGCCGGTTGGGCGAAAGGGCCGTCGCTTGACGGCCGGACGTTTGGGGCGTGCTGCGCCCCTAGCGGACCGCGCGCGATGGATTTGTGGACAGGTGAGGGATTCGCACGATGGAGCGGGCGAAATGCTTGCGTGATGGCGGCTACGTTATACTCGTAGCGTTCTGCGGATGCGTGTGCCGTCGGCTGGATGCGTTGTGAGTCGGTTGGTGTGGTTCGATGGGGAGATGAATGGGGCTGCAGAATCGAGTTGCGCTGGTGACCGGAGGGAGCCGCGGTATTGGGCGCGGCATTGCGGTGAAGCTGGCGCAGGACGGCGCGCGGATTGCGATTGCTTATCGGTCGAATAAGGCGGCGGCGCAGCAGACGTTGCGACAGTTGCAGACTGGCGGCACGGATTGCGTCGCGGTGGAGATCGACATCAATGATTCGGCGCGGGCGGAGCAGTTGGTGCGCACGGTGGTCGATCGGTTTGGGCGGCTCGATATTTTGGTGAATAACGTTGGAGATTTTCGGTGGGGTACGCTGGCGGAATCGCCAGTGGAAGATTGGCAGAACATTATTTCGTCGAATTTGATGACCGTCCTGTATGCGAGTCGCGCGGCGCTGCCGCATATGCGACGCGGGCGGTGGGGGCGGATTATCAATTTGGGCGCGGTTGGGGCCGAGCGCGCGTTTGGGCAGGCGAAGATTTCGGCTTACGCGGCGGCCAAAGCCGCGGTGGTGGCGTTGTCGCGTTCGCTGGCGCTGGAAGAGGCCAAGAACGGGATAACCGTGAATGTAGTGAATCCGTCGAGCATCGATGAAAACGAATTGACGTTGACTGAGGCGCGGAAGATTCGCGATGCGCGGTTTCCGATTGGACGACCACCAACGGTGGAGGATGTGGCGCATTCGGTGGCGTACTTTGCTTCGGAAGAGGCGGAATACGTTACGGGGCAGGTTGTGAATGTCAGCGGCGGATGGATGCTCTGAAGTTTTTTCTGTTGTGAACCTGCGATGAAGTCGGCGCATCCAAGCGATCGTGAGAAATGGCAGCATTGGTTTGAGTCTTGGCGCTTCACGGTGGTCGTCTCCTTTGGTGAATATCTTACCTGCGATTAATTTGCAACGGCGGCGCAGGGGCGCCGCACTCCAAAAACAGATCGTTCCACCATGAGAGCGCTGACTGCGGCGGAGATGCGCGAGGTCGATCGGCTGACGACTGAGCGACACGGAATTTCCAGCCTTCAATTGATGGAGACGGCGGGGACGCGGGCGGCGAATGCGTTCGCGCGATCCATGCGCGATGCGGGTCTGGAGCCACCGCGGGAGATTTGTGTGCTTTGCGGCAAGGGTAACAACGGCGGCGACGGATTTGTGGTGGCGCGGCATCTGCGGTCGGCGGCGGCGAACGTGTTTGTTGTGTTATTCGCCGGAGAAGAGGAGTTGCGCGGGGACGCGGCTACGAACTTTCAGCGATGGCGGGAAGTCGGCGGCGAGGTTGTATTTGTGGCCGACGAGCCGGGATGGGAGTCGGTTGCTGCGCGGGTGATGGGCGCGGATGTGATCATCGATGCGATTTTTGGGACCGGATTTCGCGGCGTGGCGGCCGGCGCCATGGGGCGTGCGATTCGTGATGTGAATTGGAAATCGAAGGATGCTAAGGCGGTGTCACCGGCGTTGATTTTGGCGGTGGATACGCCTTCGGGATTGCCTTCGGATGGTGAAGCGGGCGAGGAACCGATTTTGAAAGCCCACCATACGGTGACGTTTACGGCGCCGAAGGTGGGGCAGCTGATTTCGCGGAATGCTGCTGCGGCGGGGTCGCTGAGTGTTGTGAGCATTGGATCGCCGGTTGCGCTGGTGGAAGAAATTGGAAAAAGTGTGGTGCGCTGGATCGAGCCTGACGAATTTGCGGACATGCCGCTGGTGCGGAAGAGCGATGGGCACAAAGGGCTGTACGGAAATATTTTGATTGTGGCTGGGTCGCTGGGAAAAAGCGGCGCAGCGGTGATGTCGGGTAGCGCGGCGTTGTGGTCGGGCGCAGGATTGGTGACGGTGGCAACCCCGGATGTGGTCTTGCCGATTGTGGCCGGGGCGCATCCGGAATATATGACGGAGCCGCTGGCGGCGACAAAGGACGGGACGATCGCGCGGTCGAATTTGGGCGAGCGCTTTGTGGCGATCGCGAAGGGGCGGACGGTGATTGCGATTGGGCCGGGGCTCGGGCAAGACGAGCAGACGCAGGAGTTTGTGCGGTCGGTGGTGAAGACGAGCGAGTTGCCCGTGGTTCTGGATGCGGACGGGTTGAACGCGTTTACGCGGCGGGCGGATGAATTGCGTGAGCGGAACAGTAAATTTTTAGCGATTACTCCGCATCCGGGCGAGATGGCGCGGCTGCTTGGTGGGTCGGTGAAGGATGTAGAAGCGGATCGCGTGAAGACGGCCACGGACGCGGCGAAGCGATGGAATGCGCATGTGATTTTGAAGGGTTCGCACACGATTGTTGCGGCGCCGGATGGGCGGATGCTCGTCAATACGACGGGGAATGCCGGACTGTCAAAGGGCGGGTCGGGAGATGTTTTGACGGGCGTGCTTGCGGCGATGACGGGGCAGTTCAAAACGGACGATTGGTTGCAGACGCTGTCGCTGGGCGTATTTCTGCACGGTGCTGCGGCGGATGTTGCGGGGCGCGGGACGGATTTGTCGGGGATTGTGGCGAGCGATGTGGCGCGATCCGTGCCGCAGGCGAGGCGCGAACTTTTGCGGGAGTTGCAGCGACGTGATTGAGCATCGGATTACGAGCGACACGAACAGCGTGGTGACGCGGTCGGCGGAAGAGACCATTGCGTGGGGCAGGGAGTTTGCGAGCGGATTGAAGGCGCCGCTGCTGGTGCTGCTGACTGGCGATCTGGGGAGCGGGAAGACTACGCTGACGAAGGGGATTGTCGCGGGGCTGGGCGCGGCTGAGGAAGAGGATGTGACCAGCCCGACGTTTACCCTGGTGCATGTTTACGGAGATGAAGGTGGGCGCGGTGCGTCGGCTCCTGTCGGTGGGGGTGCGGCTTGGCAACAGAGCGTGGTCTATCACGGCGATTTGTATCGCATCGAGAGTTTTCACGATTTCGAGACGCTGGGGCTTGAGGATGTGTTTGCAAAGCCGGCGGTGATGATTTTGGAATGGTCGGAGAAATTCCCGCTGCAGGCGCCTTGGCCGCAGCTGCGGCTTAAGCTGGAGCATTTGGGCGGCGATTCGCGTCGGATTACGGTCGGATAGGCGTGGACCCGCTATCGCCTAACACCCGCGCAATCAGCGTCTTAGCTTGGGTCCGATAAGTATTGCGCGGGTGGCGCAGCGGCACGCAACGGTGCGCTTACTCTCTCGCTACGCTAGTACCGCCGGCTATTGCTCGGCTCCGGGGCCGCTGTTAGCTTGGAAAAGCCGCCTGCGCGCGACCACATGGCCCCCGAACTCCTCACACTGAACACAACCGAAGAAGCCCGCGTTGAGCTCAAGAGCTACAACGAGACGATCCCGATGGGATCGCTGGCGATTGGCGTCGATAACATTCATCACGACGTTTTTCTCAGCCCGAAATTTGTGCACAGCGCGCGGGACTATCTGTTCGATCTGATCCGGCAGGGTACCAAGGCGAGGTATTTTCCCGGCATCGAATTGCGCGTGGTAAAGGCGCCTGACAACGCGGCGTTTCGCAAAATTCTCACCGACCTGCTGCAGAGTTCGCTGACGCAGGCTAAGTTTCAGAAGAATATTGAGATGGACTTGCTGTTCCGGCTGGCGCTGCTCAAGTTTTTGACGCTGGAGATTGGGAACCAGTTTTCGAACCTGATTCTGGAAGGCAAGGAGTGGATTCGCCAGCGCGGGGAACATTTTGAACGGAGCCAGCAGGCGCACGTGATCAAGTCGCGGCTGTCGGAATTGCAGTCGGCGCGGCGGGGCGTGGTGCGCGTGGTGGGGCAGCAGATCGCCCAGCTTCTTATCGACATCGAGGAGAACGTGATTGCGAAGGCGCGGCGCGCGTTGTTTGGCGACGATTTCGCGCCGCTGTTTGACTTGCTGAAGAATCGACTTGTCTTTTTGGACGGCGGGAAGGACGACGTTTTCTTCCTGGAGCATTATGTTCTGCTCGGCAATTACGCGCGTGACCCGGATCGCTTTGAGGCGATGGACGAGCTGTTCCAGGATTTTCTGCGCGACGCCGGGTTGGGGATGGCGCAGGAGCCTGCTTATGTCGAGGCGCGGCAGGCGCATCAGAATATGCTCGACCTGGCGCAGGCGATGCGCAACGAGATCGCCAACCTGGAAGAGCAGCGCGAGAGTTTGCGGAAGCGGCTCGATCGCGGCGAGAGCTTTCTGAACAAATTTTTGAGCTCGGCCGATCCGGCGGATATGAGGGCGTCGCTCAACGACGTTGAGTCGCGGCTGAAGCATCAGGAAACGAAGCTGGAAGAGGTTGGTCCACAGATCGAGGCGGCGCGGCAGAAGCTTGAGTTTTTCACGAAGGATTACAAGGGGAAGCTCGGCGATTTCTTGAACGATCCGGAAAACGCGAAGCGGCTGTTCGATCAAACGTCGGTGGCGGCGAATGACGATTCGCAGCGTGGGAAGTTGCTGGCGGCGTTGCTCGATCGACTCGAACAGCAGGAAATCATCTATCACGTGATGTCGAGCTACGAGATTCGGCCGATCATGGGGGAGTATTGCCCGCCGGTGCACTTGCAACAGCTGCGCAAGGCGCTTGTCTCGAAGGAAGAGATGAAGCGTGTCGAAAGCATTTTGAAGCAAGTGCCGGCGCGCCAGCTTTCGCTCAAGCCGATCGAGGATTTATCTAAAAAATTACGGCGTTATTCGCGGGAAGAAAAGCTGAGCTTTGTTGTGCGCTTCACGGGAGATTTTCTGCGGCTGCGACGCGATTTGCGGAACGCCGAGCATCTGACGGCGTCCATGGAGCGCATCAGCCTGATCACGACCGAGCAGTCACGGGAACTGTCGCGGCTAAACAATAAACTTTACGAGTGCCTGTTGCCGGAAGAGGCGAAGCCGCAGCAGGATCACGTTGTCTCACACGTGATCATCAAGGCCGACGTGCGCGGTTCCACCAAGATGACGCAGGATTTGCTGACGCGAGGGCTCAGCCCGGCGTCGCATTTCAGCCTTAATTTGCACGAGCCGGTAAAGAAGCTGCTCGATCGATTTTCGGCCAAGAAAGTGTTTATCGAAGGCGACGCGATCATTCTTGCGATTTTCGAAACGGAGTCGAATCAAGCTTATGCGCGCGCCGTTGCCAAGGCTTGTATTTTGTCGCGGCAGATTCTGGCGGTGTGTAATTCGTACAACGATCGCGCGGCCACGACGGATCTGCCTGAGCTGGAGCTTGGGTTGGGCGTCGCATTTCAGGGATCTGCGCCGTCGTATTGGGTCGACGGCGATTCGCGCATCATGATTTCGAAGGCGCTGAATTTATCGGATCGGCTTTCAGGCTGCGCGAAGATCGCAAAACGCCTGCTGACCGGGCAGAAGACGCACTTTTCGGTTTTTCAATTTTTGACGGCGATGCAAGGCGCTTCAGCGGAAGAACTGGACGAGTTTCTTGTGCGTTTCAATATGAATGGAATCGAGCTAAACGAAGAGGGATTCCAGAAGTTGTCCGAAGAGATATCGCTGGACTCGGTCGAGACCAAGCTCGACATGCCCTGGGGCAAAGAGAACGTGACGCTGCACTTCGGTGAAGTACCGATGGGCGATTCGGTTGAGTTACTGGTGCTGCGGAAAGGTCTGGCGCGCGAACTTCGCCCCGACGGATCGATTGGTGTCGCCTCGACGCATCCTTACTACGAGGTTTGCACGAGTGCGGCGCTGTACGATTTGGTGGCGGCGCTGATTCGGACCCAGAGCGCGGCTGTCTAGGGCAACACCGACAAAAATGGGATGGACCCCAGGGCGATGGAATCGATTCATCGCTCTTTTATTTCTTCGCGTACCACCATGCCGCGATGGAGATGGGCAGTCCGACGCAAATCATGTGGACGATGATCGGCTTGATCGATCCCGCGAACGTGACAGGCCGGTGGGGCAGGACCGAGAGCGGAATCACGACGAAAGTCATGAAGAGATAGACGACGATACCGTAGGCGACGCCGGCAAAGATGAAATGCGCGAAGAGCGCAGGTACATAGCTTGCAGCGAGGTTAAAAACGAGCGCCGCCGTCATCGCGATCAAGGTGTGAAAGAAGAGTCCGAGAACAGCGGTGGCGGCTCCGTGCTGAAAGCTCGATGGACCAAGTGCACCGCTTGCGACGCCTTGCCACAGTCGCGTGAAAGATACGCCACGCATGCCGAAATCGACCGTGGCGGTGAGCCCATCCAGAAACGCGGCTGTGCCCCCTCCGACCAGAACAGCCACTGTTGGGTTTGCCATGCGGAGAGCAGCCTCACTCGTTTTGGACGCAGGGGCGAGCACAACGTCTTCCGCTCAGATCGAAGTCGTGACGGACGATCGATGGCCGGGTGTTATCCCTACACGACGGCGTTGCGCTGGATGACTTCGCGATACCACTCGGCGCTCTGTTTCGGCGTGCGCTTTTGCGTCTTGAAATCGACGTAGCAAATGCCGAAGCGCTTGCTGTAACCGTCGGCCCATTCGAAATTGTCGAGCAGGCTCCACAGGAAGTAGCCCTTGATCGGGTAGCCTTCCGACGCGGCGCGGTGCATTTGCGTGACGTGGTTGCGAAGATACATCACGCGATCAGTGTCTTCAATGTGACCGGCGGCGTTGATCACGTCATCGGACGAGCATCCGTTCTCAGTGATATAAAACTCTTTCGCCTTCCAGATATCGCTGGGATTGCGAATCGCCCAGTAGAGCGATTCGGGCGCGATGTTGATCCACGGCGACGCCATGTGTGGATAGGACGTCGGCCGCTTTTCGATCTCGAATCCTAGATGGTTCGAATCGTCGGCACGCACATAATCGGCGGTGTAAATGTTGAGCCCGACAAAATCGAGCGGGCTGCCAATCGCTTTCATATCGCCGGCTTCGATCTTCGGTGCGTTAGCGCCTTCCCGTTGCAGGTATTCGTCGGGGTATTTGCCTTCCATCACCGGCGTGAGGAACGAACCGTTCCCGATACGGGTTGCTTTGCGCGTCGCCTCGATGTGCTCCTTGGTTTCGATGATCGGTATATAGACGTTCGCGTTTTCCGCGAGGCCGACTTTTGTGCCGCTCTTCGAGTTCGCGCGTATCGCCTGCACGCCAAGCCCATGAGCAAGGATGCCGTGGTGGCGCACCTGATTCACTCCGGCGTCGCTGAGCTTCAGTCCGGGCGCGAACTGTCCAATCTTGTAGCTGAGATCGGTGAAGCACACGAATTCGTTTGTGGTGAAGAAATGGTGCACGCGGTCGGAGAGATGCTTCGCGACGTAGCCCGCGTAATCAGCGAACGCTTTCGACGTTTCGCGCGACTGCCAACCGTTGGGAATCGCTTGCGGCAAATCCCAGTGGAACATCGTGACGTAAGGCTCGATGCCGTTCGCCAGCAGTTCGTCAATGAGGTGATTGTAGAAATCGAGCCCCTTCGGATTGGGCTGGCCGGTGCCATCGGGGAAAACGCGCGGCCACGCGATCGACAGGCGAAAACCTTTGCAGCCTAGGCTCTTCATCAGCTGAATGTCGTCTTTGTAGAGATGGTAAAAATCGTCAGCGACGTCGCCGGTGTCGCCGTCGTGCGTCTTGCCCGGAATGTGCGAGAACGTGTCCCAGATCGAAGGCTTCCGCCCGTCCTCGTTGACCGCGCCCTCGACTTGATAAGAGGCGGTGGCGCAGCCCCACAGAAATCCGGAAGGGAATTTCAGCTCGGCCGGCGTGCCGACCTGGGCGAGCGCGAATTGGGGGAGCGAAGCGGTTGCGAATGCAGTAGCAGCAGTTGCGGCTGCGGTCTGGGCGAAACGCCGACGCGTTAGCTTGATCATGGACGAATACTCTAATGGAATCAGGCGCGTTTCGCAGCAAGAAGAGGATCGTTGATGCGAACGGGTTACACGGCCGCGGGCGCGAGTGCCTTGCGCACCATCGGTGCGAGCTGGGTACCAAGCAGTTCGATGGCGCGCATCATTTTTGGATGCGGAAGCGTCGAAACGCCCATTTGAAACGTGAGGCGTGAGATTCCACCGAGCGCTTCGTTGACGTAGAGCACTTTTTCCGCGACGGTTTGCGCGTCGCCGATCAGCAGCGCGCCGGTCGGTCCGCGCGTTGCGTCGAATTGCGCGCGCGTCGTACGCGACCATCCGCGCTCTTTGCCGATCTCATTGAATGTGTGCGCGTAGCCGGGATAGAAATCGTCGGCGGCTTGATCGGTTGTGTCGGCCAGGAATCCGATCGAGTGCAGCCCGACGATGAGCTTTTCGGGCGCGTGACCGGCGCGCGCTCCCGCCTTGCGATAAAGATCGATCAAAGGCCGGAAGCGATGCGGCTCCCCGCCGATGATGGCCACCATCAGCGGCAGGCCGAGCATCCCGGCGCGCACGAACGATTCCGGTGAGCCACCCACGCCGACCCAGATCGGCAGAGGATTTTGCAGTGGGCGCGGATAAATTCCCTGGCCGGTCAACGCGGGCCGATGCTTGCCCGACCAGTGAACGTGCGTGTTGTCACGGATTTTCAGCAGCAGCTCGAGTTTTTCCTGGAAAAGGGAATCGTAATCTTCGAGTTGCAGGCCGAAGAGGGGATACGACTCGATGAATGATCCGCGACCGGCGACGATTTCGGCGCGGCCGTTTGAGATCAGATCGAGCGTGGCGAATTCTTGGAAGACGCGGACGGGGTCGGCGGCGCTGAGCACGGTGACTGCGCTTGTGAGGCGGATGCTTTTCGTCCGCGCCGCTGCGGCGGCGAGGATGATCGGCGGCGCGGAGTCCAAAAATTCCGGCCGGTGGTGCTCGCCGATGCCGAAGACGTCAAGCCCGACCTTGTCGGCGAGTCCGATCTCTTCGAGGAGACGGCGCAGACGTTCGGACGGAGTCAGTGTCTCGCCGGTGGCTGGGTCGGAGATTGCGGCAGCAAAACTGTCGATGCCAATTTGCATGGGTTTGTCGGTGGCCGGGTTCATGCGTCTTGGGGTCCTAGCTCACGCGCAGTCGCCCGACGGTTGTCTTGAACTAATATCTGTCGTCGGGATTGGATGCGCCGAGAGGCGCACGGTCACAGACGAATCTAGACTCAAAATAGCTTCGGAGGCGAAAAGGGTCCGGTGATCTTCACAGCCCCAAAAGCCGTATCAAGGGCCTTGCGCCAGGATGCGCGGTAATGCACGAAGTTGCTAAATGATTGATTCTATTGATTGAGCCTTGGTACGTTGCTGCACCGAGTTGCAGAATTTGCAGAACTAATGGCACCACCATAGCCCCTATGTTACATACAGAATAACCATAAATATGTGTGAATCTAGATGACTGGTGAGGCACGGACATGCCGAGAGTAGTCCCCAGCCAAGTCGATTGCGGCCCTTGACAGCCTTCCTCCGTACGAAAGGAACGGACTTCAGGACATAAACCTCGTTGGATC
>Ga0307474_10002672_pt1 | contig 12823 bp, 3 predicted proteins | sample atmos_gasesECM1C_2_FD_203312 | JGI IMG/M metagenome (GOLD analysis project Ga0307474, IMG submission 203312) | Hardwood forest soil microbial communities from Morgan-Monroe State Forest, Indiana, United States - atmos_gasesECM1C_05 | ecosystem: Environmental > Terrestrial > Soil > Temperate... | reverse complement strand
GGACCCGAAGCGTAAGCGGCCAGGGTTGCGCTCCATGAAAGAGAAGTATTAGCCTTCGCCATGACGTAGAAGCGGACTTTTCCTGCTGGAACCTGACTGCCATAGAACAAATCAGTTCCGTTTGCGCCATTTAGCGAATACGTATTGGTTCCGGCAATCGAAAGTGCATTGCCACTTTCAGAACTGGAATCAGAGACTACGGTGGTTTTTTGCCCGGCGTCCATCAGCTCATTTGGCCAGAACCAAAGGTCCTCATCGTTAAAGTAATACGCAGCCGCGCCCTTCTCAATGAAGTCATGCGTTCGATTGAATACGACAGACCCGCGTGAAAGCTGCGGAGGACCACCAACTGTGGTACCGAGTCCGGCATATTGGCACCGTCCGGGGTCTACGCCAAACGATGGGCCTGAAGTCGTGCAGGTCTTGAGCAGATTACCAACACCTGTGACCGCGTAAGCCACCGGAGGTCCTGCCACGTAAAAGGGATTGTCGAAAGTGTTGAGATTTCCCGAAATGGCGAATGTTCCTCCAGCCAGCGTAAAGTCAGAGACGGTTGAGTACGAAGCATCCCACTGAAATGTAGGCAGCGTGCCGGAAGCGCAATAACCAGTGGAAAGTCGATCAACTATGTGTCCACGGCCAGAAATACGAAAAGAGGTGGTGAGAGTTCCGGGACAGGTCTGCGATGGTGTTTCTATCTCTGGAATGTCGATGGCCCATGTATTAGGTATGGCTTCATCTGCTCCATTCACTGCCCCGTTTCCAGGAAGAATCTGTGGGCCGTAGACTGCGCCCGATATCTGCATTGCTTTGATCGTGTCGAACTCCCCTCCGTAGGAAATCCAAGGATAAGTGGCATTAACCCATGTATCATCAAACTCGTTGAAATCACACATCCCTTGACAGGTGTTACCACCAACTAGAGCAGCCGCAGTAGTTGGCGGAACGAAAACAAACCCAAATGCTCCAGTTATAAAATCATGGTCCCATTTCGATTGATACGGGCCTGCGTTGCCCTGAAAGAAGTACCCGCAGGTTTTGTTTGTAGGGCTCCCGTTGATTTGAATGACCACGTTGGTAAAATCGGCGCGGAGCGGTCCGTCGCCGTATCCCCCCGCTAGCCCACTCGCGTCCATTGCAAAGCCGCAGTTACCCACCGTCTGGGTAGCGGAAAGGCCGTCCACCGAAATGTATGAAGTAAGGCCCGTTCCAGAACTGACTGAAGCGCTCAATGTCACCTGATTTACTGACTGCCAAGATGCAACTGTCGTTGTGACCCCATTCACGAGAAGCGCTTGTCCCACATCGCCCGGCTGGAACTGGCATTGCACTGCCGAGGTGATGACGGTCGTCCCATTCGCGACTACATCAAAGCAGGTTTTCCCCGGAAGCCGGTTGGGGAAACTTCCCAAGCCGCTTGACGATGCATCCACCGTGGAGTCGACGTTGATGCCGATGTCGCGCACCGTAAATCCTTTTGACAGCAGCCCCGGAGCACTTGCTCCAGGATCAGGCACATCGAAGACATCCTTTCCGGGCGCTCCTCGCACAGAAACCGCCATACCGCTAACAAACGCCTGGCTTTGACCTGCTGACCCAAGGGGCCCGTGAAACGAAACGCCCTGTGGGTTGATCGGACAGCTTGAGTAGTAGATAGTTTGCCCAGGAGAAAGAACATTGATGGGAAAGAGCACACTCACATTCGCCGCGCGAGCAGCACTGAAAGCGTTCGTAAGCGGCGTGCAGTTGTCTGTGCAGGATGCAGGTGACCCTGTACCTGTGCAGTCTCCAACCGCGCCATAAGCCGGATTCGTCACATCGAGTTCTGGACTCAACTTTGGGGCTGAGGCATTCGGCGCAATATTCTGTCCGTTGACGACGTTCGCCACCGCTCCAGCTGGCGTGGTTGCGCCCGTGCCGCCCGATGCTAATGGAACCGCGCTCGTGCCGCCGATCACCGTGCCACTCGTGGTGTAATACGCGATCTGTCCTGAACTCCCGGAGTTGATCGTGCCGCTTCCGCCTCCCCCTGATCCAGTTCCGCAGGGCGAGCCGGTGTTGGTGATATATCCGGAGTTATCGACCTGCAGGCAGAAGTCCCCAGAAGAAGCCGCCAGTCCGGGAAACTTGATCGCATTCGGCGCTAGAAACGCGGCATCCAGACTTGTACTCGATCCTGAATAAATATCGGTTTCGGCTCCCGAGCCGGTCTCATAATTGAACCGAACATGTCCGGTCGAGTTACTCGCGTCGATATAAGTATCTCCGGTGTTTGTGCTTTGATACGCCTTAAAGCTGTCTAACCCTCCGGTCGCCGAGTTAAGCTCCCAGTTATTGCTCGCGTCTTTCACAAGATACCACTGACTGTTACCGTTCCAGTCTTTGTAAGTGAACGATCCCTTTTGGCTCGTTGTAAGTCCCGGCCACAAGTAGTAATCCACTTCCGCATCGGCGCTGTTGCGCAGTGACATGGTCCCTGTCGACTGCGTGGTCCCGCCAACCAGAAGAGTACCCACAAACTGCGCGTCTCCCAATTTATCCACGGTTGCCACTGCCGCCGGCGTCGCGCCGCCGCTGGCGAAGGTCACGCCTCCTGTGCCGGCGTTCGTTGAGCAGTTGAAGCACACGTTGCCCGTACCCGCCGCGTTCAGCGCCGTCTCATTATTGGTGCTGCGCTCGCCAGAGTTCCACTGCTGGATCTGCAGCCGGTACACGTTATTCAGAAGATCGTCCATCTGGTAAAGCTGTTGGCCGCCCGCGGCGTCGCTAAATCCGTAAAGCCATCGGTAGCCATAGTCAGTCTGGATCTCGTTCAAAAGTCCGCGCTCGTTCCCGGCTCCAATCCCCAGTCGGAAGTGATTGGTGAGCGTCGCGTCCTGCTGGCTTAAGTACCAGTCGCCGTTCAATTCGTTGAAGCTGCGATGGAACGTGTCCAGGAAGCTGTTGCGCGTTCCGTTATCAGTCAGCTTTCCAGTGAACATTGTGCCGCCGGTCATCCAGTTGTTGTACGAGCTGCCTGCGTCCGCAACCACCTGGTTTGTAGAGTTCTCGTTCCGCAGCCCCACAATTGTGTTGTTCTGCGCATTCGGTCCTAAGTGGAGCGCCGTCGAGCAACTCTCCACGTCTCCCCCGGTAAATGTGTTTCCGTCGCCCTGTTGTAAGTTGATCCCGTAAGTGCCGCTGATTGGACTCCCGCCGCTTGTCGGGCAGTCAATATGCAGCCTTACGAACGTGCTTGCGTTCATCCAATCCGTTGTTGCAGGATTTGTAACCTGGTGTCCGATAGCATTGATTGCTGTCCCGAATCCGCTGAATTGGTCATCGAAGAAAGTCCCCCCCGTGTAATTGCTTGTCCCGTCCAGAGTCATGCCTGTCTGATTCGAGTTACCCAGGAAGTACAGACTTTCTAAGTCAAGCTCCTGCGTCCGGTAAGCGACTAAGCCTTGTACCGTCCCGCTTGTGGCCGCCGTCGTATTGATCACCACATTGTCCATATGGAAGCCCGGTGTATCCGTAGCATAGGTTGGGTCGCCGATCGCGACCATCGTGCTTGACCCCGTGTACGCCAGCGCCGATCCACCCGTGCTCCCGCTGACCTCTGAACCGCCGCGCAACGCGCAACCGCGCAGGGCCACGTTCCGCGATCCCGCCGTTACGACAATCTGGTTTGCCGTCGTAATCGTCGCGCAGGGCAGCAAGATCACTGTATTACCTCTCGAAATCGTCAGATTCGATCCCATAGTCAGATTGCCCGTGAAGTTCCGCGCATCGCACGTCCCACCATAGGTCGCATTCACCGCATTCACGCACGCCTGAATTTTCGCGCCGATGTCCGCGCCCGGAAATTGATCCACCTGAAAGGCAGACCCGACCTTGCCGGTTCCGGCCAAGGCGGCATAAGTTCCGCCAGCCGGCAACGATCCGCCTCCGCTGTCCAATTGCGTTCCGTAGCTCGCTGAGCTTCCCGCGTTCCATACCGTGTATCCGCCATTGCCCTTCAGCAGATTTCCGGCAAAAAAAGTCATGTTTTGCCCGCCGATCAGGTTTACCGGCGCCGCGGTATCCCAAGTCCCCGCCGCATTCAGGCTCGCTGTCGTCGTCGTCGAGCAGCCTACTCCCCCTTGCGTGAGAGTCACGCCTGAGATTGCCCCGCTTGTAGTCACCGCGGCATTCGCTTGTGCCGTGCACGACCCGCTGAATGCAACAGGCACGCTTAACCCGTACGGATCCCATCCCAATCCGTGCTCGCTGCCCAGTGTCACCGCCGTCACCGCCCCGCCTGCGGTCGTCAGCGTCAGCGTTGGCGCCACAGCGTTCCACGCCGGTGCAACCACAGCGTTCCGCACCGTCCAGCCCTGCGAAGTTCCGTTCAGGTCCAGCACCAGCCCCGTCGGCGGCTCGCCCGTAGCCGATGAATTCGCTGCCAGCGCCACCACGTTGTCCAGCACATTGTTTGATCCAGCCGCCGCCGAGAATGCATGCGTCGCCTGTATCGTCACGTTCTGCCAGCGATTTGAATCTGCATTCAATCCCGACGGCGTCGTCACCGGAAGCGCGGGAATCGCTACGCCCGTGTTCAACCCGCGAATGTCGATATTCCGGAACTCGCTCCATTGCGGCCATTGCGCGAAATACAGGCCGCATGTATGGGTCGAGTGCGCGCCGGGGTAAAGCGCCGCCATCGGGTCTGTTCCCGTCGTCGCAATCTCCACGTTCTCCATCTCTGCCACGCGAAGCCCGTTTCCTCCCGCACCTGTCGAGGCCTGCATCGCGATCGCGCAATTACCAACGCTCCACGCAGCTCCTGTTCCCGCAGTTCCAGTCAGTCCGCTTCCGCCCGGCGAGAAAATTGAATTCGCTTCAATCGGCCGGTTCTCCGCGCAGCTTCCCGCCGCCGCGCGCCCCTCAGCCGGCGAACACGACACATCTTCGCTTTGGTCCACATAGATGGTCAGATCGTGCAGCCGTGTGTAGCTCAGCATGTTGGTCGCGTCTGGACCGCTCTCGAGCACGTCTTGCCCCGGGAATCCCATCAGCGCTGAAACCTGCTTGCCCAATCCTCCGATCGATTCTCCGTGCCAGCTCAGAGCCCGCGTTTTGCACGTTCCCTGCGGGATCGTCAGTGCCACTCCGTGCGCATTTGCGTAATTCAGTGCCGCCTGCAGCGCGTTCGTGTCGTCAGTCACACTGTCACACACCGCGCCGAACTCCTTTACGCTGCGTTCCGTCTGCTGCGCGCCCGTGCTGCGCAGATCTGTCACCTTCACGCCGTTCGCATTCGTGAATGTATCTGTCCCTGCATATGTCGGCGGAATCACCATCGCACCATTCGTCCCTGCGGCAGTCATGGCTGCCTGCAGCGTGGTTTGCGCGCTCGCAACCGCCGGAGTTTGCACTCCGTTCACCGTCGGTGTGGTCAGCGCGCCCGTCATGTTTCCGCCCGCCAGCGGCACCGCTGTCGCCACTTGCGTGTCTACATAATGTTTGTCCGAGGCCTGCAATGGCTGCGTGGGATCACCGCTCAAAATGAGGGGTCCAGTCAACGTCCCGCCGCTCGCCGACAATCCACTGCTCGCGCTCAGCTCCGCAATCGCCTCGTCAACATACGCCTTGCTCACCGTCTGCACAGCCTGCGCCGCCGGCATTACCTGCGCCTGCACCGCCGCCAGGCTCGCATTTGCCGCCGCCGGAACCACCCAGTACTGCGTGCTTGTCGTCCCGTCGCTCATGTCGTAGACGGCCGTGTAGAACTCTCCCGCGGGCGTCGCGCCCAGGTTCGCCGCGAGGTTCACACTCACAAATCCGTCCGTCCCAATGGCCACCGTGATCGAGTCCGCCGCCACCGCCTGACCCGCCGCGGTCGTGAACGACGGCCAGCTAATCAGCAGCGTTCCGGCGCCCGGTTGCCCGTTCGCCAGGTACACCGTCCCCTGCACTGTCGTTGTGCTCACTGCTTGCGCCATCGCCATCGCCCCCGGCGTCATCGCCAGCACGCAGACAGCAATCGTGCGCCTCATCCGCAACCATTTGTTCTTCATGAGCCTCATTCCCATCGCGTCCCCTTTTCCCTGCAATTCGTCAATGTCCCTTGCCGCGCCACTTTTGCCCCAACAGTTTGCACAGATTGCGGCAGCTCGGTCCGCCGCCTTGAAATCAGCGCCAATCAATTTCACACGTACGACCCGCGGACGATCTCCCGCCCCGAATCAGGAGCTGATCACTGCTCTTTTCACGCCGCCTCTGTCTTCGCTTCTCTCTCGCTCACTATCCGCTTTGCTTCCTGCAAATCAGCCCAGGAAGGCCCCGACAACTGCTCAGCCAGGCTAGGCCCGTCCGGCTGCGCGTCACCTTCGCCGTCCTTCTTCTTCTTCTCCATCAGTGCCATCACCATGTCTGCGCTGCGCATGTCGCCGCTCTGCGTTTGACTCACAAGTTTCTCCGCAATCTTGCCGCAATTTTCTTTCACTTCTCTCTGTACCGCGTGGCGGAGCGCTTTTCTTGCCCCTTTGCGCTTTTTCTTGCCGCTCTTCTTCGTCGCCTTTTTTTCGGCTTTTCCCGGCTCTTTCGCAGCGGCATTTTTCTGGCTTTTTCCTCGCGCCTTTGCGGCCTCGCCGCCGTTTTTCCCCGATCTCTTCACCGTCCTGGTTTTCTTCTCATTTGTTTCCATCTCCAGCGAGCTCTTTGCCATTTCTTCACCATTCCGGCCGCCCATCCTCGGTCCTTCCTGTGCCTCGGAAAAGGAAAAGGGCAACTCGCTCATCGAGTCGCCCCTCCGCTCTCTTCTTCTCTCCTCATGCCCGCGTCCTCCGCGGTGATGGCGCAAAGAAGATCGAAAAAGCCGCTGTGGCTTTTCCGTCATTTAAGATCATTTCCTTGAGATTGCTTCTAGCTTAACGCATCCTCTGTAAATTATCGGCAAACTTCGCCTACCTGAATCTTCTCCGTGTTTTCAGTCACTTAAGCATTTTCCAGCCCTTACGGCATTTGACAAGATTCAGCCCACCCTCCTCCGCGTAGCGAGTCCCCGATATTCGCGACCAATAGCTTTCTCCAGCCCAACCCTCTCCAGTCCCGGTACCCCAGTCCCTCAACTCCGCGGATTTTCCTTTTAGTACCAAGGTGCATAATACCTACGGTAATTTGCCCCTTTCAGGCCTTATCCTTGCTCTCAGGTTGTCGCTCTTAGGATTCTCGCGTCGCGACTGACCGTCGGTTTCAGGTTCCTCGCCGTAAACGTCCGTCTGTCTCATCGTTGCAACCAGCAATTGTTGCAACAAAAGGAGTCCCCGCAATGCGACTGCCCTTCGTCATGCTGCTGTCCTCGTGCGCTCTGGTTCTCGCCGGCTGCACGGGCATGCCGCCCATCACCACCTCCAACACGGATTCGATTCCCGGCACAGTTCTGCATGGCTCGGTTCACGGCGGTCAGAATCCCATCGTCGGTGCGCAAGTCTATCTATATGCCATCAACACCACCGGCTACGGAGGCTCCGGCATTGCGGCTTCAACCACGAACGCTTCTGTGTCGTTGCTCCACAGCGGCACCGGAACCACCCAGGACGGCAACGGCCACTTCTACGTCACCACAGACCAATCCGGCAACTTCACTATTACCGGTGACTACACCTGTCCCAGCAACTATTCCCACACCTACTTCTACGCGTCGGGTGGTGATCCCGGCCTGGGCTCGGGCGTAAATTCGGCAATCACCCTCACAGCCCCGGCGCAGGCCTGCAACACTTCCGCATCCACCGATATCAACGAAGTCTCGACCATCGCCACCGCCTACGCTTTCGCCGGATTCGCCAGCGACCCCACCCACGTCTCCAGTTCCAATACGTCGCTCGCAGCCACCGGCGTCACCAATGCAGCGAACACCGTTGCCAGCCTTGAAAACATCAGCACTAGCGCCGCGCTCGCGACCACCGCCGGCGGCAACGGAACCGTGCCCCAGACCGAGATCAACACCCTCGCAAACATCCTCGCAGCCTGCGTCAACTCCACAGGCCCCACTTCCACTCAGTGCAGCACGCTCTTCTCTAACGCCACCAATAACGGCGTCGATGCTCCTGACACCGCAACCGCAGCACTCAACATCGCTCACAATCCAGGCAACCCGACCGCCGTTGCCAATCTCTTCGGCCTGCAAACGGCCAACTCACCTTTTCAAACCGCGCTCACCACCGCGCCCAATGACTTCACCATCGCCATCAGCTACACAGGTGGAGGGATGAATTCACCCGTTCCACTTGTCATCGACGCGGGGGGTGACGTGTGGGTGGGCAATACCGCATCCGGCGCCAACAGTGTCAGCGAGTTCAGTCCTCTCGGCGCAGTGGTCACCGGCTCGCCCTTTTCCGGCGGCGGAATCGTCGACCCCTACAGTCTCGCCATCGACAAATCCGGCAATCTCTGGACGGCGAACGTAACTCCAAACAGCCTCAGCGAACTCACTTCTGCAGGCGTGCCCGTCTCCACATCAGCCGGCTACACTGGCGGCGGTCTCAATGCGCCTTACGACATTGCCCTCGACTCGCTCGGCCACGTCTGGGTTGTAAACAACGTCGGCTCCAGCCTCAGTGAGTTCACCTCCACCGGCTCGACCCCCGGCACGCCCATTTCCGGTTCCTCCGGCGATACCGGCGGCGGCATCAGCAATGATCCAGTTGCGCTGGCCATCGACGCTTCGGGCAATATCTGGATTAGCGATAGCATCACTCTCGGCGCCCTGAGCGAGTTCTACGCAACAGGCACGTCTTCCGGCACCGCTGAATCCGGAACCAACGGCGACACCGGCGGCGGCCTCAACGATCCCTGGGGCCTCGCGGTCGATGGCTCCGGAAACGTGTGGCTCGCGGACAGTGGAACGGGTGCAAACAGAATCAGCCTGTTTGGCGCTGGAGGCACTGCAATCTCCAGCCCCACCGGATACACCGGCGGCGGCCTCAATATCCCGGAGGGCATCGCGATCGACGGCGCAGGCAACGTCTGGGTCGCAAATCGCGCAACTACCGCGACGTCTGCGCCCTATCCCGACAGCGATATCAGCGAGTTCAACTCCGTCGGTACTGCGATTTCACCCTCCACCGGCTATCAGGCAGGCCTGAATCTAAACCTCCGCATCGCCATCGATGGCTCCGGAAATGTCTGGGTCACGAACGCCTCGCTCAACAGCATTACCGAGTTCGTTGGCGCCGGGGCGCCCGTGGTCACTCCAAAGGTCGCCAATCTCCTCAATCCTTACGGCGCGCGCGCCGTTAATAGACCCTGACTTTGCCCCTCGCAAGAAAATGGGTGCCCCATCCTAAACGTGCACCTTGCGTTTAGAGTGGGATCGCACAAACCCCACCCCGCTAGTTTCAACGCGCCACAAAAATAGGCGGGATACCACAAACCCTTTTCGCCCACCCCCCGATAACTTCGCTGATAGCATTCCTTTTATGTTCCCGTCGCCACAAAACTTTCGGTTTGCGCTGCCTGCATTAACTCTCTGCGCAGCTTCCTTCGCAGCCGCACAATCCGCCGCCACTGCCCCGTCGCGCGCCCAGATCGACGACATCCTCGCGAGCGAAGGTCTCGCCCGCACCATCGCTCAGGTCGCGGTCTCTCCCAATGGCAAGCGCATCGCATGGCTTGAGGCTGGCCAGATTCACATTGCCCCTTTCGACAATCTAGCCCTCGCCCAGCCCGTCACTGCCGCCGCGCCCGGCCACTCCTGCAACGCCTCAGATCTCCTCTGGTCACCGGATTCCGTGTCGCTCGCCTTCCTTTCCGACTGTCCCGATTCGTTAGATTCGCCCGTCCAACAGCCCGATCTCTTTCTCTCACATCTTGACGGCAACCCCGCCCAACGGATCTCCCAGCTCCACGGCTATGTTGCCGCGCCGGCATTCTCGCCCGACGGACAGAGCATCGCGTTTCTCTATGTTGAGGGCGCGACGCGACCCTCCGGCGCGCTCGCCGCAGAACCGCTGCCTTCCGGCGTCATCGGAGAAGACCACGTCGAAATTCAGCGCGTCGCAATGGTTTCCGCCGGCACTTCGCAACCCGCCGCTCCAAGGTTCGTCACGCCACCAAACCTTCACGTCTTCGAGTTCGATTGGTCGCCCGATTCGAAATCGCTCGCCTACATCGCCGCCGATCCCCCCGGCGAAAACAACTGGTGGGTCGCCAAACTTTACACGCAAACAGCGACCTGGCAGGAGCAGGGAGCAGAGGGTGAGGCGTGCCGGGACGCGGCACATGGCGGCTGCAATCCTCCGCGAGTCATCCTCGCCCCCTCCGATATTTCCGGCCCGCTCCACGGTCTGCAAATCGCTCTTCCTCGCTGGTCGCCCGACAGCAAATCCATCGCTTTCATTGGGGGCCTTATGAGCGATCAGGGCGTTACCGGTGGCGACGTCTGGCTTATTCCCTCAGCTGGTGGCCAGCCTGTCGACCTCACGCCCAACCGTCCCGCTTCCGCCAACTGGATCGCGTGGGACGGAGACGACGCCATTTACATCAGTGAGCTCGCCGGTGGTGACTCCCGTCTCGTTCGCCTGCGAGTGCCGCATAACTCAGCAGGTCCTGCAACCTTCGACCCTGCAGTCTTCACAATCCCCGGCGAAGTTGGTATCAGCAGCTTCGATACCAGCCTCTCCGTATCAACCGATCGCTCGTTCTTCGTCTTTCAGATGAGCACATTCAACAGACCGCCCGAGATTTTCGGCGCGCGAACCAAACTGGATCCTTCCATTCACTCGGAGGCCTCCGCAGGTCTGTCCCAGCTCTCGCACTTCAACGACGCCATTAAGCCGGCCTGGGGCGATTCCGTTTCACTCTCATGGAGCAAAGATAACTTCAACATTCAGGGCTGGCTCTTGCTCCCCAAGGATTACGACCCCGCGAAAAAGTATCCGCTCCTCGTTGAGGTTCACGGCGGACCTGCTTCGTCTGTCCTCTCCAGTTGGAACGGTGGCGCAGGCGGCATCAGCGCCACCACTTTCTCCGCGCTCGGCTACTTCGTTCTCTTGCCCAACCCTCGTGGCAGCTACGGTCAGGGAGAGGCTTTCACGCAGGCCAACCGCAAAGACTTCGGATACGGCGACCTGCGCGACATTCTCGCCGGCGTCGACACCGTCCTCGCAAAATATCCAGTCGATCCCAATCGCATCGGCATCGCCGGCTGGAGCTACGGCGGTTTCATGACCATGTTCGCCGTCACCCAGACGCATCGTTTCCGTGCCGCGGTCGCCGGAGCGGGGATCTCCGACTGGCTTTCCTACTACGGAGAAAACTCCATAGATCAGTGGATGATTCCGTACTTCGGGGCGTCAGTTTATGACGATCCCGCGATTTATGCAAAAAGTTCCGCGATCACATTCATCAAACAGGCAAATACTCCCACCCTCACTCTCGTGGGCGACCGCGATGGGGAATGTCCAGCACCGCAGTCCTTCGAATTCTGGCACGCGTTGCGCGATCTCCATATTCCTGCGCAGTTGGTTGTCTACCCTGATGAGGGCCACGGTTTCTCTGACCCGGAAGATCGCCGCGATGTACTCGACCGAGCTGTCGACTGGTTCGCTCGCTATATGCCGCCGAACCAATAGTTCACCAACCGCTTTGCCGCTACAAGCCATTCTCTATTGGCTATTCCCTGTCTCTCTGCTCGCCAACCGGCTCCGCGCCAGTCTATCTGGCAGAGTCTTATAGCTTCCCCGCTCGATGCCAGAGGCAGGCCCATCCTGATACACTTTTTCCTTGGGCCTTCAGTGTGCGATTCGTCCTTCCGGCCGCATGCGGCAACGTGCCGCAGAGACCCTTCGGCTGGGCTGCGATTCGCCTGCCGCTCGACGACTGTTGGCATTGAGGGTGGCGGTTATAACTCATTCTTCTTTACGTTGTTTTTTAAATCCGTTCCGAGGTTCGGCGGTGCGGGACGGGGAGGATTCATGCGGCGGTTTCTGACGCTTGTTTGTTTGCTTGGCCTGGCTCTCCCGGCCGGGATTTCCATCTCAGGTTGCGTGCGCAACCCGGCAGGAAATTATTGCAACGGCTTGGGCTACGGATTGAAGGACACTGACGTCGCCAATCTCACCCTGCAACCGCAAATCGCCGGCATTTCCCTGGCCTACGGACAGACAACCGGGATTCTGCAGCCGCAAGCCACTACCTGCAAAGGCAATCCGGCTTCGGTTACTGGCGGCTCCCTCAGCTACGGCACGAGCAACAATCAGTTGGTTGACATCTCGCCACAGGGCTTAATCTGCGCCGGAACCTGGAACCGCAATAGCGGCGGCGGCATCGCCGATTACTCGTTCTGCAATTTTCCCAATCCTTTGCCCTCGACAGGCGGCTTGCCCTACGCCATCGCCTACATCACCGCATCGGCCGATGGAGTTACATCCAATCCCGTCACGGTCTACGTTCACGTCCCTATTTCCAGCATCAACCTGGTGACCCAGCCGCTTCTTGGTTCGCCTTCCCAGGGTTGCTATTCCCAAAACGCTCAGGCCAACCTCTACGCTCAGGCCTATTACAGCTTGAATGGCACACAGACGCTTCTTTGCGCGCCGGGGTCTACCACGCTCCCCGAGTGCTCAAACTCCATCGGAACATTCACCTTTGCCAGTGGCAACTCTACTGTGGCCTCCATCGATCCGACGACGAATATCATCACTGCCCAGCAGCCAGGCACCACCGTGATCACCGCGACCATCGCGCAATCGGCGTCATCGGCCGGATACTTCTCCACCTGCCCGCCGAAATCGATCCAACTTTTTCTTGCCAACGAAAGTACGAAAGCCGTCATCGCGCAGGGTGCCGTGCAGAACCTCAA
>Ga0307474_10002671_pt1 | contig 12824 bp, 11 predicted proteins | sample atmos_gasesECM1C_2_FD_203312 | JGI IMG/M metagenome (GOLD analysis project Ga0307474, IMG submission 203312) | Hardwood forest soil microbial communities from Morgan-Monroe State Forest, Indiana, United States - atmos_gasesECM1C_05 | ecosystem: Environmental > Terrestrial > Soil > Temperate... | reverse complement strand
CGGCGACGTTGCCAAAGGCTTGGCGGAGGGCGACCTGCTGGAAGCGGCGTATGAGCTGCCCTTTCTCGCGCATGCCGCCATGGAACCGCTCAACTGCACCGTGCACGTCACGCCGACCACGTGCGAGGTTTGGGTGGGCATCCAGGTGCTCTCCAGAGCCCAGGCCATCGCGGCAAAAGTGACGGGACTGCCGCTCGACAAGGTCACCGTGCACAACCACCTCATCGGCGGCGGCTTCGGCCGCAGACTCGAGGTGGACATGATCGACACCGCCGTGCAAATCGCCAAGCAAGTGGACGGCCCGGTCAAAGTGGTGTGGACGCGGGAGCAGGACATTCAGCACGATGTCTACCGCCCCGTGTACCGCGACACTTTCTCCGCCAGCGTCGCGAACGGACGCATCGCCGGGTGGAAGCACCGCATCACCGGCTCCTCGATCATCGCTCGCTGGCTGCCGCCGGCCTTTCAGAAGGGAATCGATATCGATGCCATCGACAGCGGCGCCGACATTCCCTACGACATCCCCAATCTGCGGGTGGAATACGTGCGCGACGAGCCGCCCGCGGTGCCTACGGGTTTCTGGCGGGGTGTGGGACCCAACAACAATGTGTTCGCCATCGAGAGCTTCATGGACGAGCTGGCGAAGAAATCCAACAAGGATCCGGTCGCCTTTCGCCGCGATTTGCTCGGCAAATCGCCGCGGCTCAAGGCGGCGCTCGAAGTTGCGGCGACCCAGGCCGGGTGGGGAAGTCCCCTGCCCGCGCGTACCGGCCGCGGCATCGCGCTGCAGACCGCCTTCGGCAGCTTCATTGCGACCGTCGCGGAGGCCGAAGTCGACGCCAATGGCGAGGTGCATGTGCACCGTATCGTATGCGCCGTCGATACCGGCATCGTCGTCAACCCGGATACGGTGGTGGCGCAATTGCAGGGCGGCCTGATATTTGGGCTTACCGCTGCGCTGTACGGCAACATCACCATTGCGAAGGGACGGGTGCAGCAAAGCAATTTCAACGACTACCGGATGCTGCGAATCAACGAAGTCCCGCAGATCGAAGTGCACTTGATCAAGAGCGCCGAGGCGCCCGGCGGCATTGGCGAGACCGGCGTGACCGCCGCGCCGCCGGCGCTCGGCAATGCCCTGTTCGCCGCCACCGGTATTCGCCTGCGCCGATTGCCAATAGACCGAGATATTCTGTCGGGGAAAAAACCATCATGAACGACTCCGCACACACCGGCCGCGCCGGACGCTACACCCTGATCGTGATCGCCTCGCTCCTCGTGGTGGTCCTTATCGGCTTCTTGTGGATGGTGGTGCTGGCGCCGCGCGCGATGGATTTTGCGGGCGGCGCGCACGTCGCATTGACCGACTATCGCGCGCAGGATCCCACCGGCGTGCCGACGGAGCTCAAGAGCGCGAGCCGCGTCGAGCAAGGCAAGTATCTGGCGCGCGCCGCGGATTGCGAAGCCTGCCACACCGCCGACGGCGGAGCGCCCTTCGCCGGCGGCCGCGCCTTCGTGCTGCCAATCGGCACCCTGTACTCGACCAATATCACTCCCGACCGGGACACGGGAATCGGCGGCTACAGCGACGCGGACTTTCTCAACGCCGTGCACGAGGGCATCGGGCGCAACCATACCCAGCTCTACCCGGCCATGCCGTTCGCGAGCTACACCTACATGACGGACGCCGATGCGCTCGCCATCAAGGAATACCTCTTCAGTCTGCAGCCGGTGCACGCGCCGGCGCCGCAGAACTCGATGAGCTTCCCGTTCAACCAACGATCGCTGATGGCGGTATGGTCGATGTTTTTCAATCCGGACCGGCGCTTCGAGCCGCGCAGCGCGCGCGACCCGCAGTGGAATCGCGGCGCCTATCTCGTGGAAGCCATGGCGCACTGCGGCGAGTGCCACACGCCGCGCAATCTACTGCAGGCGCTCAACAACCGCGAAAAATTCGCGGGCGCGGTGCAAGCGGGCTGGCGCGCCTACAACATTACCTCGGACCCCAGGAGCGGTATCGGCGCCTGGAGCGAAGCCGATCTGGCGCATTACCTGTCGATGGGACATGCGGACGGCCGGGGGACCGCCACCGGTCCCATGGGCGAGGCCGTGGACAACAGCCTTCGATACCTGACGCAGGGCGACATCACCGCCATCGTCTCCTATGTGCGCTCCGTGGCGGGAATTGCGGCATCCGATCTGCCCGAGCCGAAGACAACTCCCGCACCCGCATCCTACGCGCAGGGCGTTGCCGCCAACATCGACTCGCGCGGCCGCGCGATGTATGCCGGCGCGTGCGCGGGCTGCCACGATTGGACCGGGGTCAGTCCGGTGCTGCCGGATGCAACGCTGACCGGCGCGCGGTCGGTGAACGATCCCACTGCGACCAACGTGGTGCAAATCGTTCTATCCGGCGCGCACCGGCGAGCTGCGGACGCGGGACCCACGATGCCGGCCTTCGGCAGCGCCTATTCCGACGAGGAAATCGCGAGTCTCGCCAACTACGTCACCGCCCGATTCGGCGCGCAGCCGTCGGCGGTCACGGCGTCGTCCATTGCGGCGCTGCGCGCGCAGGACTAAGAGGCCAGGGACCCCTCGCAACGTTCACGGTGATGCGTTGTTCGACGGCTTGAACACCCCGAGAAATATCCGCTGATAGTGTTGCCTCAAGGTGGATATCGACAGAGAACGCGTTTGAATGTGGTGGATAGTGATGGGACCGCGATCATCTATCTCGAGACGCTGAAAGGTGGAACGAGATTAGCGCGCAATTTATGTGCGCTCCTCAAGAGGCCTTACGTGCTCATCGCTTCCTGGCGCCCAATAATTACCCCGCAGTTACGAATCAGACGACGTACCCGAATGGCGGCCAGAATTTCGGCACAGTCGGCCCTAATCTCGCCTGCAATCTCTACTGGTATCTGCCCGTGCGCCCGCTGGCGCGCATTCAGTACTCAACGGACAATCGCGTCAAAGGGATCGCAACTACTTTCGTGTGGCGGGACCATCTGCCAACATGTAGACATGTCGTAGAGGGAGATTAACGTGGCTGAGGGTGGCAGCGAAGAGCAGGCGAGCGACGGCGCCCCCACTGTGTTCATCAGCTACGCATCGCAGGATGCGGTCGTCGCCAATTCTATAGTCGAGGCGTTGGAGCGCCACAACCTCACTTGCTGGATCGCGCCGCGTGACGTGGTACCGGGCGAGTTCTATGCCGATGCGATCGTGCGCGCCATTGATACCGCGAAGGTCATCGTGCTCACCCTATCGCAAAACGCTGCGGCCTCTCCACATGTCCTCCGCGAGGTAGAACGCGCAAGTTCGAAGCGACACCCCGTAGTGTCGTTCCGCATTGACCGGGCGCCGCTACCAGCCGGCCTTGAATATTTTCTCAACACTTCGCAGTGGCTAGACGCCAGCGGCGGGGAGCCTGACAGCGCGCTGCGGATGCTTGCGACAGCGGTGCGCCGCGTCATTGCGAGCGCGCCCGCGCTTGAGCCAATCGTCGCTCTTGCGAATACGGCTCCCAGCGCGGTGACACCGACCGCGCCGCCTTCTCCGCGCTACGTCACGCATCAGCCTACTAGGAGGCCGCCGAACCGCGTAGCGCGCGCGGCCGCGTCCGTAGTCGCCCTAGCGCTCGCCTGGTTCGCGGCCGATAAGTTTTGGCTCTCAACGCGCATCACACCGCACCAGCAACCGCCCAGTACTACGATGGTTGTTGGGGACAAGTCGATCGCTGTGCTGCCGTTCGCGGACATGAGCGAAAAGAAGGACCAGGAGTATTTTGCTGACGGGATGGCGGAGGAGATTATCGACCTGCTGGCGAAGCTGCCGGGCATTCGAGTCATTGGGCGCACCTCTACCTTCCAGTTCAAGGGCAAGACCGAGGATCTCCGAACGATCGGCCGCACTCTCGGCGCCGCTTACGTAGTCGAAGGCTCGGTGCGAAGGTCCGGTGATCGACTCCGCATTACCGCACAGCTCATCGGCACAGACGACGGGTCGCACTTGTGGTCTGAGACCTATGACGAGGATGTCGGCGACGTCCTCAAGGTTCAAGACCGGATTGCATCCGCCTTGGTGCGTGCGTTGCAGGTGACGGTCGGCGCTGCCGAAATGCGGTCGCGACCTGTGCTGAAGAGCCCCGAAGCCTACGACCTCGTGCTGCGCGGACGGCACGCATTCGACCGCTTCGACAAGGATGGGCTTGAAAGCGCCGCAGCTTACTTTCAGCGGGCACTGGAACTTGATCCTACGTCCATAGGCGCCGCCGAGTGGCTTGCCGCATCGCACGAGTGGATTGCTGAATATGGATTCGTGCCGCCGCGTGAGGGCTTCGAACGGGCTCGGGTGTCCGCCCAACACGTACTCGTGCTTGACCCTCGATCCGCCCCCGCGCATTCGTTCTTAAGCAGCATTCACGTCGTCTATGATTGGGACTGGAGCGCCGCGGCCGACGAGCACCGACTCGCGCACGAATTCGACCCGCGCGACAGCTTTGCCGCCGCCGATTTAGATCGGGCATTAGGTCATTGGGACGAGGCCGTGCGCATTCTCAACTCGGCATTCGCCGTTGATCCGCTCTTTGCCGCCTATCACGGGATCCTTGGCATGATTCGCTACCGCACCGGGAGACTGCCGGAGGCCGAGGCGGAAATGCGCAAAGCCCTTGCGATCAGCCCGACCTATCACCGTGGCCACCGCCGCCTCGGACAAATATTACTGGCGGAGGACAGATTCGACGCTGCGCTAGCGGAGATGAAACAGGAAACTGCTGACGGCGGTCGCGACCTGGGACTGGCGCTTGTTTATTACGCGATGAAGCGCGCAGCTGATGCCGATGCGGCGCTCGCGCGGCTAGTGAAGGAACGCGCATCGGATCGGGCCTACCAGATCGCTGAAGTTCACGCATACCGCAGGGAAGTTAACGAGGCATTTATGTGGCTGGATCGGGCCTATAGTCAGAAGGATGTTGAGTTGTTCTGGATATTGAATGACCCGCTCCTTCAGAACCTGGAATCTGACCCGCGCTACAAGACATTCCTCCACAGGATGAATCTGCCCACATAGAGTCGTAGCGAAGCCTGGAGGGGTGGATGGCGTACTGCGTCCCCGCAGCCGGAGGCGCCAGGGATCGACACCCGACAGGGCCGAGACGCAAAGCGGCTCGGGGCAACGCCTGGCGAGCCCGGTCGGCGGTCTGCCGCCGAGGCGCCCAAGGTATGCATTAAAGCCGTCCTTATTTGACGACCAGCCTGTTGTTACGGTGCCGATTCGTCCTTCGACGGCTTGAACACCACGCCGTCCTTCATCACGAACTGGACGGTCTTCAGGGCATTGACGTCCGCCAGGGGATCGCTCGCCACCGCGATCAGGTCCGCATAGGCTCCGGCTGCCAGCACGCCAAGCTCGCCCCGCTTGCCGAGCAACTCGGCGGCGCGCGCCGTGGCGGATTGAATGGCCTGCATCGGCGTCATGCCGAATTCCACTTCGCGGGAGAATTCTTGGGCAATCGGCTCGGACCATTTGAAACCGCCCACATCGGTGCCGAACGCCATCTTGACGCCGGCGTGCAGCGCCTTGGTGAACGACACGCCGTGCACCGCCACGCGTTTGCGATCGCGTTTTCCGGAATCGGTGTCCGCCGGATCCCAGTCGGTGTAGTACACCTGCAGGGTCGGAACATACCAGGTGCCCTGTCTCAGCATTTGCGCAATCTGCGCGTCCGTGATCTCCAGCCCGTGCTCGATCGAATCGCAGCCGCCGTCGAGCGCGCGCTGCAGACCCGTTCCATTGTAGGCGTGGCAAGCCACTTTTCTGCCCCAGCCGTGCGTCTCGTCGACGATCGCTTTCAGTTCTTCGACGGTGAGCGTCGGCTGCGACACCAGCGCGCCCTGCGCGTCGACCCAGGAGCGATGAGTCATGTACACCTTGATCCAATCCGCGCCCTTGTCCAATTGCTCGCGTGCCGCCTTGCGTGCTTCGACCGGTCCGTCGATCAGCTGTGATCCCTTGGGCACGGTGATCTCCGGCGCATAACCCTCGAGGGGATAGCCGCCGGTCGATGAAATCGACACGGTCGACACCCACATTCGGGGACCGGGAATCAGCCCCTCGTTGATCGCTTGCTTGATGCCCACATCCCCGTAACCCGCGCCCTCCGTCTCCACATCGCGAATGCTGGTGAAGCCCTGCTCGAGCGCGCGGCGCGCCGACAACGCCGCGCGCACCACGCGATAGGAGGCCGGAAATTTCAGCAATTGCACGTCGTAGCCGCCGGCGGCAGGATCCTCACCCTGCAGGAAAATATGCGTGTGCGTGTCGATGAGACCCGGCAACAGGGTCGCAGCACCCAAATCGATCACTTGCGCCGTCGCCGGCAGCGCCTGGGAGTTGGCCGGCCGCACCTCCAGGATGCGATTACCGCGAATCGCGACCTCCATGTTGTGCCGCGGCTTCTCGGCGATACCGTCGATGAGCCACTGCGCGCGCACCACGACCATAATTGGCGCCGGCGCCGGCGCGTCCGCCGCCGGGCATGCGTAGGCCACGAGCCCTAGAGCCAGCAAAATGCATTTCATAGGGAAGTCCGCTTTAGCCAAACTGGAAGCCTGAAATTTGTTTGCCGCCGATGGCCTCGCCGAAGCTGCGGAAGCCGCGCTCGCCGTGACCCGCGCCGGCCGCGACCATCAAAGGGATGAGATGCTCTTCGCGCGGATGCGAGGCCGCACCGCCCGGCGCTTCGCGCCACTTTGCCAGCAGCGATTCGCGGGTCGCGGGATCTTGTACCGCGCTGCCGAGCCATGCATCGAAGGCCGCGGCGGAGCTCTCGCCCCGGCCTGAAAACATATCGGCCAAATTGTGATAGCTCATGCCGCTGCCCACGATCAGAACGCCCTGATCGCGCAACGGCGCCAAGGCGCGGCCGATGCTCATGTGAAGCACCGGATCGAGACCCGCCTGCAGCGACAGCTGCAGAATAGGCACGTCCGCATCCGGATAGATGAGTAAAAAGGGCACGAAGACTCCGTGGTCCAGGCCGCGCCTCGACTCCACGTCGGTCTTGAATCCGGCATCGCCCAGCAACTGACGCACCCCTTCGGCGAGTTGCGGGGCGCCGGCCGCCGGATATTTCAAGCGATAGGTATGCTCCGGAAAGCCGTAGTAATCGAACAGCAATCCCGGCTTGGCCGAGATATTGAGCGTCGGCAGCGGGTTTTCCCAATGCCCCGATATCACCAACGCAGCCTTGGGTCTGACGCCCAGCGAGCGGTCAATGCCGCGCAGGTATGCTGCCAACCCGTCCCACATGTGCGGAGACCCAGCGGGCGGATCCATGAAGAAGCACGGACCTCCGCCATGCGGGATGAACAAAGTCGGCAGTCTTTTGATGTTGCTCACGGGGACGCTTTCCGGCGGCCTTGAGCCTATCCGGGCGACCCGTGCACGTCAATCAAGGCTCCTAGGCGTTGAAGCTCACTTTGGAGCCGGCGAGACTTTGAAGCTTCGCAGCAGCGGCTTGCACATTCTGCGGCGCATTGTGCAAGTACTTTTGCAGCAGCGTGTTTCCGGTTGCTGCGCTCGTCGACGCGGCAGCAGTGGCGGTAGAGGCGGCGGCCGTGATGCCCGTTGCAGGCGCGGCACCGGCAGTTGCCTTTGCTGCCGACGCAGCCGGACTCGAACCGAGACCAATTGCTTGCTCCAGCGATCGCAACAGATTGCCGAATTGATTCTGCACGGCGGGCACCGGCACTTGCGCCGTGTTCTGGCTGCTCAAGAGATCGGTGGATAGCTCAGGCGCACCCTTTTTGTGGCCGTGCGGGTGGAAATTGAGTTGCGGGAGCGCCGCCGACGCGGCCCCTAAATTTGCGATTGACGACATATGAGTTTCCTTGAGTGACGTTGCGGCCTCGAGCCCGCGCTTAACCTGTGGACAAGGGATCAAGCGGCAACGATTCGCCACCTGCGGCCGTCCGGGTGGCCACGCGTTGCCGCCTGGGCGTGGCTGCGGCCGCTTCGCATGTCAACTCGATTGGCAAATTCCGCATCGTTTAGACCCAACTGCGCCTGAGATCCCGATTCCGGACAGCAGCAGCCGCTGCCCTCCCATGTACAAAGCAGTATCCGTGCCAATTAACTGAGGATGAGCTCTAAAGATTCGGCGGGGAGCGCCGCTTAAGTGAAACTGGATAATGTTCAAAGGGACGATATTATGTTAACCAACCCGATTTCTTCGAATCTGCCGAGTCTGCCCGCACTGTTCACACCGCCCCAGGACCCACCCCGCCACGGCGGCGGTGATCGAGATTCCGGCGGTCGCAATTCCCAGGGCATCACCGTACTGGCAAGCCTGTTGGAGGCGCTGGTTCAAGCGGCGAGCACACCGGCTGCCGCGACGAACTCTTCCGCCGGCGGCACCGCAACGGCCGGCGCTTCGACTGCAGCGGGTGCCTCGACTGCAGCGGGTGCCTCGACGGCAACCGGTGCTTCGACGGCAACGGCCACACCATCCTCCAGCACCGGCGAAACATCCACGCCAACTTCGGCGACGGGTGCCGCGGGCTCTGCGAGCACCGGGACGGGCGCCACAGGGAGTACGTCCACCTCGAGCCTCGTGAGCGATCTGCAGTCCTTCCTGCACGACCTCTTCTCGGCGCTGCGCCAGGCAGGCAGGTCCGGTCATGGCGGCCGAGAACACGAACACTGGCGCGAGCGCGTCCCCGTAGCGAGCACTGCGAGCCCGGCCCCAGTTAACACCACGGCGCCAAGCACCACCATCGGGGTCCCGACCGCAGCCACCACGGCCCCGAGCACCACAGCCTCGAGCACCACGACCACGGCGCCAAGCACGGCCGCCGCTGCTGCTACCGCAGCGGGCAGCGCCGCGTCCACTGCGCCGGCGACGACAAGCGTCGGCCCCACCGCCGCCAACCCCGGCATCGGCGCTTATGGCCAACACGGCATCATCGCCGAGCTGAACGCGCTGGTGCAGGACCTCAGCGGCACGAGCACCACCTCAGGCGTATCGCCCCGTGTGTTGTCGAACCTCAATTCAGCGTTCGAGAAATTGATCACCGACTTGAAGGGCACTTCGAGCGCCGGCAGCACCTCAACCGCCGGCAGCACCTCAACCGCCGCCAGCACCTCGACCACCGGCAGCACCTCGACCACCGGCAGCACGTCGCCCGCGGTCGGTACCGCCTCGAGCACAGCCGCCGGCACGTCGGATCAGTCGACCGCGGCATTGCAATCGTTCTTGACGAATTTTGCGCAGGATCTCAAGAACAACGGTGCGAATTCGTTCAGCCCCTTGGGTTCCAGCGTCAACACCTCGGCGTAAACGCACGCCGTGGTGGTCCGCGCGGCGTTCAAATGAGATGATGGGAGGAGTACTCTCACCCCTCTAGGACTTTGGTATGGCTGCCGCACCCGAACTGGGGGTAGGTCCGGATGCGTCCGCGGGGATCGCGACCACCCGCTCCCTGCGGCTTCGCCAGACACTCATCATCGCCTTGCTGTTTGGCGGCTATGGCTCGCTGTATTTCTGCCGCGCCGACCTGTCGGTCGCAACACCCCTGCTGGTAAACGAATTGTCAAAGCACGGCGTCAGCCACGGCGATGCCATCATTCGCATGGGCGGCATCGCGTCCTTTGGCGTACTGGCCTATGCCTTCGGCAAGCTCTTCCTGACCGGATTGGGCGACTTCTGGGGCGGACGGATCAATTTTCTCATCGGCCTGAGCGGGGCGACCGCGTTCACCCTGATGTTCGCATCCCACTTGAGCTTGCCGCTGTTCACCGTCGCGTGGATCGGCAACCGCTTGACGCAGTCCATCGCATGGGCGGGCTTGGTCAAAGTCTCCTCCAAATGGTTCGACTTTTCGTCCTACGGAATGATCATCGGCATCCTCAGCATCAGCTACCTCGTGGGCGACGCGGCGGCACGGCAGTGGATGGGAATGCTGATCGAACACGGCTTCGGCTGGCGCGCCTTGTTCTACTTCGCCGGTGCGGTGGCCGGCTTGTTCTTGGTCATCAACTACTTCTTTTTGCGCGAGTCGCGCCTTGACGCCGGCTACACCGAGGCCAAGCCCAATCCGCTCAATTTGTTTGCGAGTTCGGAGTCGCGGCCGAAAAGCGTCGCAGCCCTGCTGCTGCCGCTGCTGCGCAGCCGCGCATTTCTGCTCGTTTGCTTCCTGTCCTTGGGGTGCACGATCATTCGCGAGAGCTTCAACCAATGGACGCCGCAGTATTTGAGCGACCATCTGGGATACAGCGCCAGCAATGCAGCGCGCCTCAGTTCCATTTTCCCCGGAGTCGGCGCCGTATCCGTATTGGTAACGGGCTGGCTCAGCGACCGGCTCGGTGTGAACGGCCGCGCCCTCATCATGTTCGTGGGATTGAGCGCGACATCTCTGGCCCTGCTCGTACTGATGACCATGCGCTCCAGCCACAGTGGGTCGCTGCTGCCGCTGATCGCGATCGGCGCCATCGCCTTTTGTCTGCTGGGCCCATATTCGTTTCTTGGCGGCGCGTTCGCGCTCGATTTCGGCGGGAAGCAGGCGGGCGCGGCCTCATCGGGCATGATCGACGGGGTCGGATACCTGGGCGGCGCGGTGGCCGGCGCAGGTATCGCCCGCGTCTCGGTATCGTTCGGCTGGCAAGGCGTCTTCGTGGGCCTGGCGGCCGTCAGCGCCCTGGCGGCGCTCGGTGCCGGCACTCTGTACGTGTTAGGCGCGCGGGCAGCCGCCAGCAAGAGTCATCTCCCGTGAGCGTTGCCGCGGTGAAGCGCCTCTGGTCGAGCCCCGATCTGCTCGGCGTCGAATGGGCCGACGGCACTTCGAGCGAGTTTGCGAGCATCTGGCTGCGCGACAATCTGCGCGACGACCGCGATCCCCACAGCGGGCAGCGGCTCATCGATATCGCGGATCTGCCGGAGAATCCGCGGATTCGCTCGGCGGTGGCCCAGAACGGCACTGTGCAGGTCGAATGGGAAGGCGAATCGCGCACTGGCGCGTTCGAGCTCGAGTGGCTGCTCGCAAGCGCAGAGAACCCCTCCGGCGGTCGATCGGCGTTTGCACCCAAGCTCTGGCTCGACGGAGCCGGCCGCAATGCCGCGCGCGACTTCGCATGGGCGACATTCGCCGATGCGCATGGCAACCGTTCGCTGCGCGCCGAGTGGCTGACGCGGCTATTGCAAGACGGTATCGCCTTCTTACGCGACGTACCGTCCGGCGAAGCCGGCATCCTCGACGCGGCATCGCTGGTGGGGCGGGTTTCGGAAACGAACTACGGGCGCGTCTTCGAGGTGCGGTCGGTACCCCAACCGGAAAATTTAGCCTATTCCGACTTGGGTCTTGGGTTGCACACGGATAATCCCTACCGCGAACCGGTGCCCGGGTTCCAGGTGCTGCACGTGTTGGTTGCCTCTCCCGACGGCGGTGAGAGCATTTTCGGCGACGGCTTCGCGATTGCCGAGCACTTGCGAGCGGTCTATCCTGAGGATTTCGCCATCCTGGCACGCACCGCGGTGCCCTTTCGTTACCGCTCCCAGGATGCGGAACTCTACGCGGAGAGGCCCTTGATTCAGTTGACCTGCGGCGGCGAGGTGAGCGCCGTGCATTACAACAGCCGCTCGATCGCCCCGTTGCGTTTGGGCGCCCGCGATGCAGCGCCGTTCTACGGCGCGTATCGGCGCTTCGCCGCGTTGCTGCGCGACCCGCGGTTTCAGTTGCGGATCATGCTGCGCGACGGGCATCTTGCGGTATTCGACAATCAGCGCACATTGCATGGCCGCACCGCATTCTCATCTGCACGGCACCCGCGCCACCTGCGAGGCTGCTACCTGACGCGCGACAGCGTGTACTCGGCGGCGGGCCTGCTCCGCCGCGAATTCCAGCAGGAGGAACGGCGATGAGCGTGACCGACGAAATTCTCGCTCTATTTGACAAGCGCGGTTCGGACGCATATTTCGGCGAGAGCGTCTCGATGACCGAGCACGCCTTGCAGGCCGCCTACTTCGCACGAACCGCAGCCGCGCCGCCGGAGCTGATCGTTGCGGCGCTCTTACACGACGTCGGACATCTCATCGAAGATGTTCCCAGCGATATCGCCGACTGGACCACGGATGCGCATCATGAAGAGCTCGGCGGCCGCTGGCTCGCGCAGCGTTTTCGCCCGGAGGTGTCGGAGCCGGTTAGGCTGCACGTTCCCGCCAAACGCTATCTGTTGGCCACCGACGCCGAGTATTTCGCCCGTTTGAGTCCCGCCTCGATCATCACATTGAAGCTGCAGGGCGGTCCGATGGCGGCGCACGAGGTGGCTCAGTTCGAGACCGAACGCTTCTACAGGGACGCCGTGCGCGTCCGGCAATGGGACGATCAAGGCAAGGTGGAAGGATTGGCGACCCCTCGTTTGAGCGACTATCGCGCGCTGATCGAGGCGTTGTCGGCCTAACGGTTCCTTCCTATTGCGCAGTCTTGAACCTCTGCCATATCCGGGTGATCGCGCGTGATTGTTCCGGAGAGTCCTCCGTTTGCACGAACAGTGTCCGCTGCTGCTCGGGCGGCGGATACACGGTGGCATCCGCGACGATCTCCTTGTCGAGCAGCGGCGATGCCGCGGAATTCGCGTTGGCATTGCCGATGAAATTGGAAATGCGCGCAATGACCGGCGGGCTCATGAGATAATTGATGAACAGATGCGCGTTGGCGGCATGCGGTGCGTCGCGCGGAATGGCCAACATGTCGAACCAGAGCAAGGAGCCTTCATTTGGGATCACATATCGAATCGTGATGCCGTTGTTCGCCTCGCGCGCACGC
>Ga0307474_10002670_pt1 | contig 12826 bp, 15 predicted proteins | sample atmos_gasesECM1C_2_FD_203312 | JGI IMG/M metagenome (GOLD analysis project Ga0307474, IMG submission 203312) | Hardwood forest soil microbial communities from Morgan-Monroe State Forest, Indiana, United States - atmos_gasesECM1C_05 | ecosystem: Environmental > Terrestrial > Soil > Temperate... | reverse complement strand
CATACGGGCTTATCGGACGCAGGAAGACCGAGTGGAACTCTCTGCGTACATACTCGTCGATGATTTCTTTTACGTGTCCAAGCGATGCTGCTGTCGTTGTCATCAGGGCCGCGACGTTCTGGTACCCGAGAATTGCGCGGGCTCGCTCGATGCCTTCGATGGCTTTCTCGTAGCTGTTGTTCCCTGGCCGGGGTCTGTTCTTGTTGTGCAGAAATGCTGGACCGTCGAGAGAGGTCGACGCCTTGACGCCTTCATCTCGAAAATATGTGAGGATTTCATCGGTGACGCACGCTAAGTTTGATGTAACGACAATGCTCAGATGCTTCCCGTTTGCCTTGGCTGCCTCTTTAGCGCGTGGGACGATGTACTGGATGGTGTCGAATGCAAGCAACGGCTCGCCGCCCTGAAGTTCGAGGGTTATCTCTTTTGATGGGCTCTCCATCATGAGCTCGATGGCGCGGTCTGCGGTGCCTGTGCTCATGTCGTACTGTCCGCGAGAGGTTGTTTGCCTGGAGACTTGGCAATAGTGGCAGGAGTGTTCGCAGCGCAGTGTCACGACGAAAATGTGGAGCTTAGTTCCGCCGTTTATCTGATCGAATTTGGATCGAATTTTTGTAGCCAGTTGGTCTAGGAGGGGCGAGGATGCTTCGTCGAAAACAATCTGCTTTGCTTTCAGGTCTCGGTAAAGTTCAGATCCAGTATCGAGTCGCTGGTCCGCCAACTGTTGGACCGTCCCATTCGGGGCAATCAAGAATTCGCCTGCTTCGTTGACGATTAGTTCTTTGCCGTTTAGACGTGTGAAGCGGAAGGGCAGCAGTGAGAAGCTGGCAGGGCTCGGCGTGAGATTTTCAAAGGGGAAAAAAGTGCGCGCCATTTGGCGCCTCCGTCCTCGCTATGCGTTGCCGAGGATCTTGAACATGCCGTCGGTCTTACTCTCTTCTACGGCATCGCCGAAAACACCCTGTGGCTCGTCTTCAAGAATGCCTGCCTCGGAAAGGGCCTTCGCCATCAAAAGATCGCGGATGCTAGCGGTTTTTGCCTCTATGCGCTCTCGCAATGCGAAATCCAACACGCTCGAGATAAAATCTTCCCGCCTGCTCGCGAGCTCTGCGGGCGACGCGGGTTTCCTAGGGCGAAGAACTACTTCGGCCTTCGTTTCCTCGGTCTTATGAATTTCGCAGACGAAGTCGACTGAAAACCAGTAGCAGGCTTTCATCAGCGATTCGGTTCCCGTGACGCTCAGGTCGACTTTCACCGCGATCTTTGGAGAGGCTTCAGAACTCGCGCTGTCAGGTGCTTCCATGCTCAGTACGCACTCGACGAGTGAGAGGAGTGGGAGTCGTGTGACGCGTGGGAATCGTGGGAATCGTGCGAGTCGTGTTGGGCAATCGACCCAAATCCTGACTTTTGCTGCTTGAGGATAAGTTTCGCGGGCACCTTGAATCCGGGGGTTCGAGTTGTGGCGGAAGACTCCCCGGGGGGCGCGGTGGATAGGTGGATAGGTTGTGCGGGCGTATTTGCGGCCGAAAGAGCGACTGCACCCCCTGCCAGAACGGCAAGTTTCGAAGCAATTCTGCTTAGAAAGGTCCTAGTGTCCGTCATGAAATGCCTCCCGGGGGAAATCAGTCGACACTTGATGGCCCAAATATGTGACGTACGTCACTGACAATGATGGTCAAAGTATGAGAGGTAGGTCACTGAAAGTCAAGGGTCTAATTGACCCGAACGAGTAATTGGTAATGACGGCAGAATTCCCCCGACTCCGGTCTTTCCAGCCTTCGCAGGGGCGTTGCGGCTGCATAGACTGCGGAGGTCGGCGGCGAGTTGGAAGCGGGGTAGCCACGGCGCCCGCCGCGCAAAATCGTGCAGAGAACTGCCACGTAAGCCCACATAACCCGCACTTAAGGCCGGTTAAGCGTGCGCATACCCGCTATCCGTGAAATTACTTGCGACCCTTTCACTAGAAATGCGAAATTCTGAGCGACCAACTACACCTGTTTCGGGAAATTTCCACGCGCACCAGTCGATAATGCGCGAAACTTCGAGGATTCGCGAAACTTTAAGCGGCCATTTGGGGCTTTTTGTGAAACTTCAAGCGACCATTTCGCGGAGTCCCGGTCGCACAAAGTTGAACATTTCGTGCTACTTGAGCCGCCGTCGCCCGGCCCCCCAAAAACTGCCCCCGCCGCCGAGGTCAAAGCTGAATTGCCCGTGATTTATTCCAGCGCCCGCAGCTTATTCCGGAGCCCGCAGAGCGATCCAGTAGAACCGGCGCCAGCAGGATTTGCATCGCACCGGATGCAGGAAGAACAACGCAAGCAAACCATCGTATGGGCGCAACTCGGCCGGCTTGAAATCGATACTGGTGCAACGAGGGCATCTGTGCCGAAACCAAAGCACTTTCGGCAGCCAGTCCGGCCATGTAATAGTCCCAACACTCATGGGAAACTTCCTCTTCTAAGTCCTTCATTCCGAAGCTGTATTTAGGTGCGGTTGGCGCGCATTACATCCCAGACTCGACTCCTGCGCCGGAATTCCCGTCGAGCCAGGAGAGAAGGCAACGAATGCTTGCCGTTGCTAAAGCAATGCTGGAATCGGCTGCTCCGTAATAGAGACTGATGGTGTCGCCGTCGGCGCCGATGGTTTGGCCGCAGGGAAACACAACGTCACGAACATCTCCGACGCGCTCGTACGGGGCTTCGGGACCAAATATCCAAGAGTCTCCGCGCTGCAGGCATATCTCCGGTTGATTCAGGTCAAAAAGCGCCAGGCCGAGTCGATAGATGCTTCCCGAGGCGGTATTGCGCACGCCGTGGTAGATCACCAGCCAGCCTTTGGGCGTTTCGATAGGAGGCGAGCAGAGACCAATCTTGTTCGCATCCCACCATCCGCCGCGACGAGCTTGCAGCATGATTTTATGGCTGCCCCAATGGCGCAGATCGGGGGAGTATGAGATCCACATATGAGCGCCGGTGGTGGTCATGGGCCGATGGATCATGGCCCAGTAACCTCCGATCTTTCGCGGCAGCAGAGCGGCGTCCTTATCTTCGGGCTGCATGATCACGCCCAATCGCTCAAAGCTGCGAAAGTCTTTGGTGAGCGCCAGAGAGACTCCAGGGCCGCCGCGCGCAAACGAGGTATACGCCACGGCATATTGCTCGAGCTCCGGAACATAAGTGATGCGCGGATCTTCGATGCCCCAGATTTCTTCCGGGAATTCTTGAGGATTGGCAATCAGCGTAGGCTTGGCGTCAATCCGCCATCCGTTAATTCCATTCTCTGAACGCGCCGCACAAAGGTGCGACAGGCCACTGCGATCCTCCACGCGGCAAAGCAATAATGTGTCTCCATCGGCTAAACGGACGGCCCCGGCGTTGAAGACGCTGTTCACGGGATAGGGCCAATCCTGTCCGCTAAGAATCGGATTGCCAGAATAGCGCGTGAGTAAAGGAAGGCCGGTGCATGCTTCCGGCGTCGGCTGTTCTAAGGTAATTTCTTCAGGCATAACCACTGGCGGAGTAAGTGGATTCAAAAGGAGAGGCTCATTTCCTGTTGCGTTTTTTGTTCTGGTTGGGTCACTTTTGTTCGCTGCATTTCGAGCAGCGCCATTAAGAACGAAAGGGTTGATTCCGCGCCCTGATTTTCATTCACGCGATCCGGATGAAGGCCGTCTTTGCAGCCGCCGGTGGTGGCATCGTAGAGCGCCGCCTGAAGATCGTTTTTCCCCAGGAACCACCTGAAAGCGCAATGGGCTTCGTCGCGCCAGCGCACTTCGTTGGTTAGCCTGTATGCCTCAAGGCAAGCAGAAACGGTGGCGCAGGCTTCGACGGGCTGCTGGTCGAAACGAGGCTTCTCGCCACCAAGCGTGAAACATTCGCTGGAGCCGATGGGCACAAACGTCTCCGGGTCTCCGCAATGCTGGGCAGCCGCGAGCCATTGCAACGACTCGAGTCCCGCGGCGATCATCTTGCGATTGTTGCTGCGGCCGCCGGCCAGTATGAGCGCCTGGGACAGGCGGGCATTGGAGTACGAAAGACTTTGCTCGAACCAATGCCATGATCCGGCGTGGCTGCGTTCGTAAACATCGAGCAGCCGATTGGCGAGCGTGTTGCGCGCGCCCTGGATCACCCTGTCGCCCGGGAACCAGTCGAGATATGCCTGCATGCCCAGAACACTGAAGGCCCACGCACGTGGACTGCTGAATTTCAAAGCGGCAGGGACCGCGGCCTCAAAAAGTCTGCCTGCAGCCCCGCGCAAGCCGGGATTCCGCGAACGGCCGAGCACCGATCCCAAAGCCCACAGCGCGCGGCCATGGCTGTCTTCGGAGCCGATGTCCTCAAGCCACTTGCGGTCGTAGCCGAGGAAATTTCTGAATCGCCCGGTGTCGGAATGAAATGCAAGCCAGAGAAAAGCCAGGTAGCGGCGAGAAAGGCTGAGATTGTCCTCGCCGTGCGCGCGGCCTGCAGACTCATCCAGAAGCGTGGAAACGATCAGCGCCCGTGCATTGTCATCGGTGGTATAGCCTTCGCGTGTGTTGGGCAGGGAGAAGATTGCGTGCTGCAACATGCCCGTGTCGTCAGTCATGGTATGCAGATGACGCGTATTCGGGACCGGCAGGTGATCCATTGGATCGAACAATTCGACGGCGGCATCGTCCGGATGAGTGGCTCTGGGCTGCAGTGAACGCTCGAAACGAGCCCGCTGGAATGTTGCCATGTAGGCGCGCGCAGTCTTGGGCCAGGTTGTTCCGCGTGAATGCAGATAGGCTCTCTTGCGCATAGCATGGCGTTCCGCGTCGTTCTCGAGCAGCGCAACAACCGATTCCGCGATAGCATCCGGATTGTCGAACGGGACAATCACGCCTCTCTTGTCCGCGAGCAGTTCCTTGGCGTGCCAATAGGGCGTGGAGACAATTGCCTTCCCGGCCCCAAGCGCAATGGCCAACGTGCCAGAGACAACTTGCGCCTCTTGCCGGTATGGAGTGATGTAGATGTCAGCAGCGCCAACATGCTCAACCAGTTCTTCGGCGCTTACGAAGCGATTGTTCAGAATCAATTGGGAAGAAACGCCAAGCTCCGCGGCAAGCGCCTGCAACCCCTCGCGGTAGCGCTCGCCTTCGCGCCGCCGGATGTGAGGATGCGTGACTCCAGAGACGATATACACGACGTTCGGATGCCTGGCCAATATCGCCGGCAGCGCGCGAATCACGTTTTCAATTCCCTTGTTTGGAGAGAGCAGGCCGAATGTAAGCAGAACCGATTTGCCTTCCGTCGCAAACTTGTCCTTGAAGTAGTTGGGATCCATAAACGGCATGTCGGGCACGCCGTGCGGAATCACATCGATCTTTCCTGCTGGAACCGCATACACTTCGCGCAACAGTTGTGCCGCCAACTCAGTCATCACAATCAAGCGATCGGATAGCTCTGCGATTTCTTCGAGCACCAAGCGCTGATTGGCGTCAGGTTCACGCAGCACCGTGTGCAAGGTAGTAACCAGCGGCATTTTCAATCTGCGCAACATCGCCAGAATGTAGCGGCCTGCACTGCCGCCGTAGATGCCGTATTCATGTTGCAGGCAGACGAGATCGTTGCTGTTGAAGTTCAGGAAATCGGCGGCGCGTTCATAGGAGGCTACATCCTCCTGTGTCAGCTCCAGGCGCACTTGTTCCGGATAATCGTAACTGGAATCGGGATCGTTGACGGGAATCGCAAACAGGCGTCCTTCTCCGTACTCGCCAGCCAGCGCGTCGCAAAGGTCGGTCGTAAAAGTGGCGATGCCGCACTCGCGCGGCAGATAATTTCCCACAAAGGCAATGCGGGTAGGCAGCGGCAGGCGGCTGGCCTTCAATGCGATTGGCAAAGAAGCTGACGTACCTGCTTTTCCATTCTGCGTCTCCGAGCCCGTCACTTTGGGGAAAGCCATTCAAAACCTCTTTTCAATCTTGATTCGATCCCCGCCGATTCAGTCCTCGATCGAGGTGCGTAGCGCTATGACCGCGCGGATGTGGGGCATCGTGCTATCACCTGGCTTACATGCATCGCGATAGTCGGCCTATCGAACGGGCACTGCCAATTGATGCCAATCCTGTGTAATTTCCAGCCATGTGAATTGCTGGATCTGGCGAGGTTGCACCGTGACGCAGGCGATGTGGAAGCCCAGAACCTTTTTCACCTGAACATCGATCAACTCGGCAGCGTTGAATCGCCCTGCCACTCGATTCAGGGCGCTCACTAGCGCGCGCTGTGTCGCATCTTCCTCATCGAACCCGTAGCCTTTTCGGCAACAGGGCCGGTCCACCCACTCGAAGTGCCATCCTTTTTGGCGAATCATCGTGTCGAAAACCGGCGCGGTAATCTCTTCCACCAGAGTCCAGCGTTCGCCAACCGGCTCTCTGAGAGGATCCAGGCGATCGGGCAGGATGCAATCGACACGTAGGAAAACAGAGTGCGGCCTCACGCTTGCGCGCTTTTCGATACTTTGGGGACCTCGGCGCGGAAGGAACCGGGCAAATGGTCAGTCAATGCACCTACGCCAGGGGCCGAATGTTCCACAACAAAATCAGCCGCAAAACTCGGTACATTGGCTTTGTCTCTGTCGGCTTCTGCCTCGGAAAATCCGGTGGCAACTGGCTGGCTTTTCGGCACGCACAAGTGAATCTTCGTGCGGGATTCAGGAGACAGAGGCCTCTCCGCATCGCTTCTCTCAACGAAGCTCATGGCGTCTCCATTCGTTCGGTTGTGTTGCTGGAAGATGCTCGTCTGGAGCGAAGCCGGGAATGCCGAAGGCGAGAAGGGGAAAACAGGCTGCTGACCTAAGCATACGCTCGTTGGAGTCTGCGTGCCTGCGGGGTTCATTCCAACATCCCGTCGGCAGGCGACTCAGCAATCGTCGATTTCGGGTCTTCTGCGGACCAACCCGCTCGGGATTGAGGCCTATGTGCGGTATGTAAGACCAGCGCCGCCTCCATCGCTACCTTGGCAAGCACCACAACGGCCAGCAAGAACCCAACAAAAAACCAAACCGCGCCACTACCCATGAAATCCGCAAGAAATACCTTGGCTTCGTGCCAACTCATCAGCGCCAGCGCATTGCCGATTGGGACAGACATCTCTTGCCTCCGCGCAGTGGCTTCATACCCACCTCACGCACGTGCCCGGTGAATTCCGTCGTGTCACCAATCTCCGGGCAGCGAGCCCGGGGGCCGCAGATTGCTCTCCTCAGAGGAGTCCCAGCAGATAGCAGATCAGCAAGATGAGAAGCACCGTGCCAAGCCCAATGCCGGCGCCTCCGCGTGAGCCCCACCTGTTGTAGCCGTAATAACCACCGCCGCCGCCAAAAACCAGCAACAGGACAATAATGAGAATGATCACCATCTTGCGTCCCTCTTCGCAGCAGGCGTTGCCTGCGTTGTAGTGTCTCGAGCTTCCCGCTTTGGGCTCGAAATAGCTGAGCAAACCTATACACGTCAGGCGCGAGCACGCCGCTGAGGCACAAATGGCCGCGGAGACACACCGACGAAGACTCCGCGGTACAACCTTTCGTTGCATGTGACTCCTATTGCTCAGACGGGAGCACTCGCCCCGATTAGATTGAAGCCGTAAGGGTAGATGCGTAACGATCCCGATCAGGCAGTGGGAATTCATGTACTGACACAACCCCTTATGTAGGCTGCTGTAGCCGGGTTGATCCTAACGGCGCCAAAGCATCCCACCCTCACCAGTCAAACGCAGACACCTTAAGGGGGTCTCACATGCGCGGAATCAGATTTCTAATCGGTACAGCAGCATTGCTCGCCGGCCTGGCCATTGCGCCGGCAGCCCAATCGCAGCTTGTCGTTAACATCGGCGTTCAACCAACCTGCTCCTATGGCTACTACGGCTATGCGCCGTACGCCTGCGCGCCCTACGGCTACTACGGGCCGGGATACTTCTACAACGGCATCTTTCTGGGCATGGGCCCATGGGGCGGATGGGGCTACAGCCACGGCTGGGGCGGCCACCGCTTTGTGAACGAAGGCGGAGGAAACTATCACGGCGGACCTGGTCGCGTGTCCTATCATGCCAGCGGTGGCCAATCCCGCGGCAACGCTCCGGTATCACATAACAATGCTCCGCGGGCAGCACAAGCCACGCATTCCCCGGCTCCTGCTTCGCACGGAACAACCTCGCACGCGCCCGCTGAGCACGCAGCCCCAAGTGGCGGCGGTGGACACGCAGGCGGCGGTGGTGGTGGACATGACGGCGGCGGACGCCACTAAATTGCTGTTGCATTATTGGGCAGCAGTTTGCACGACAAACGGCGGAGCATACCAGCTCCGCCGTTTTGCTTTGGCCAAAGCACTTCAGGTTGCGTCGCGACCAGATAGACGTCGCGCCCATACCGGCAAAATAAGGGCAGGCTATTTTGCGGCATGCAGAGAAGGTGCATCGGCAGGATCAATTTTGGGCTAATCAGCTTTGGCCAGATCGGCTCTGACTTGATCGGTCTTGACTTGTTGTTCTTGACTTTATCGGCAGCGAATTCATCGCCCGCTTCGCCAGCGTGACCGCCGGCCACCAAGCAAATGCAGGTTTCTCCCGACGACTGGCTACAGTGCTTCGAACTGCCACCGCTGCGCTCAAACCCGCACACTTATTCAGGAACAGAGCACTCCGCGGAGCTCTCTATTTGATTAGAGGGTTGCTGAGATGGGAGGGTGAATTCTCTGGCTTGAGGCCCTGTTCCGCGCCTGTGTTGACCAAACACTGACGCGGCGCAGGTCGCTTAATTAAACGGCCCGGCGTCCAGTCACCAGGTTGATGACCAGGACGATCAACGCGATCACCAGCAGAATGTGAATCAATCCGCCGGCTATGTGCAGGGTGAAACCAAGAAGCCACAAGACGATCAGGATTACGAAGATTGCCCAAAGCATATTCGACACACCTTTCTCGATTGCGAATGCCTGAGCCGGGAATCCCGGCTCAGGCGCGCCTTGCGAATTCGAAGGCTGCAATTACTTGGATGCAATCGACTGTGCCCGTGCTTCCCTGACAGCATCAATAAATCGGTGAGCGGCTTCGGGCGTCGCCACGTCGCCGCGCAGAACGCGGTGTGTGGAGACGTCGAGTCCGTAGAGGGCGTCCATAGAATCATTGTCCCGGCGAACATCGGCGCCGGTCAGAGTGAGTCCGGCAAATAAGCCTTTGGCGCGCGAGTAGGTGAGGATCTCGGTATTCAGCTTCCAGTCGGTATCGGCTGTGGCATGGCGTCCCACTGGTCCGGCTGCCGCCGATGCGTCAGCTCCAATTTGAAACTTTGCGTCTTCCAGGCGCAGCATTCCTCGGTCGCCCTGGAAAATCATGACCAGATCCACGCCTTCGACGCCGATCTGCAATCCCCAGCTTCCGCCAGTGATAACAAAGAACGCAGGCGCGCTCCATCCGTCCCCGGTCCGGCAGGTGGCTACGCCCTTGCCGTTTTCCGCGCCAAACACCAGGCCGCCCTTGATCATGTGCGGCACTACGGCAACGCACTTCGCGTGCTCCAGCACCTCTTGCGGAATGCCATTATCCGGCGCCGCCATGATCTGGTGCAGCACCAATGTCGCATTGTCTAGCCGGTTCCGAACATCTTCGCGATCCTCCGCCGCGACAGCGCTCACAACACCCAGACTGAATAACACCGCTAACGTAATGAATTTCTTCATGCATCTCACCTTTTCTACCCAGGCGCAGCGTCACTTTCAAATTGCGCACTGAGGCGCACCAGGTAACCTAACTTTAGAGTTGTTTCCTGCCATAGTCTGAGCAATAGGACTCTCTCGATGGATGGCGGCCCAAATGCCTAAGAGCAGGTAGATGGTGCGGGAGATGCCTTGCGGTGGAGTGCCGGTTTCGGGCGACTGCGCGACAACAATCAGTCGATTCCTCCGCAACACCCCTTGGCATCGCCGCTCGCGTTGGTGCCATCGATCGAAAGGCTTTGCAATCCGGCTGGGGCGGCCCGGCCCGAAATTTAAGTCAAAGTGAGCAAAATTGATCAGTTTGCCCGGGCCTTTGGGTGCAGTATTGTGTTAAAGTCCCGCTGGACGTGTGCAGTCGGGCGAATTCCACCGATGTTAAGTTGAATGAGCAGCTTGCAGGATTCTAAGTTAATCATTCCCGTTGCCTATGTCTGGCTGGCCGCGGGATGGAATCCAGATTCACGCATCACGGGGCCGCGTACTTCCCGCAAAGCTCCGTGCGATCGCCGTCGCTGAAACGAGGCTTGCTGGATGGTTAAGTTCGATAAACCCTCATTTGAAGCTGCCGCCTTCCTGATGAGCGCCGGTCTGGGACGAAGAATCGTCCAACTGATGCCCAAGCAGCCGTTTTTCACGCAAGGAGATCCGGCGGATTCCGTCTTCTATCTTCAAAAGGGCCAGGCGAAGATCACTGTTGTCTCGGAGGCAGGCAAAGAAGCTACCATTGCGATCCTCTCATCCGGAGACTTTGTGGGAGAGGGGGCACTGGTCGCGGTGCCTGGCCTTCGATTGTCGACTGCCACCGCCGCGACCGCTTGCACCGCTCTCAAAATAAGCCGCGACGAGATGATCCGCGTCATGCACGAAGAGCGAGACTTCTCCGACCTGTTTTTGAAATTCCTGCTGACCCGCAGCATGCGCACCCAGGCCGACCTTGTCGATCAGCTGTTCAATTCAAGCGAAAAGCGGCTGGCGCGGATTCTTCTGTTGATGGCGGAGTTTGGACGGCATGGCCAACCCGAGCCGTTGATTCCCAAAATCTCGCAGGAGACTCTGGCAGAGATGATTGGCACCACCCGCTCCAGGGTCAGCTTCTTCATGAATCGTTTTCGCAAGCTCGGCTTTATTGAATACGACGGCCGCATCCGCGTTCACAAGTCGCTGCTAAACGTGGTTCTGCACGATCAACTGCCCGACGACAAACCAGAAAGTCCAGTCATTTCGGGCATCCCGGAGGAACAAATTGGAGAAGTAAATTCGACCAGTAACTTCGAGGAGTAATTCCAGGCCTGCCGAAGGCTTCTCCCGCAATCCCTGCACGCTCGCACCGGTCGCGGCAGTGAAATTGATTCTTGGCAATACGCAGTCACCGTGTATGCGCAATGTGGCATCCAAGCTATCAAGACCGGAGCGCTATCTAACGCGGCGCAGAACAGCAGCGTGATTCTTGCTTATGACGGGTAAATGGAGTTCGCTATTCTTCCGTGCGGCTGCAGTTATCCTCGTCATGCTCGCGCCCTGCGAACGCCTCTTTGCCTACTCAGTTCTCACGCACGAGGAAATCGTTGACTTGGTCTGGACATCCGACATTCGACCCCTCCTGTTGCAGCGTTTTCCAAATCTGAATGACGATCAGATCAAAGAGGCCCATGCCTACGCTTATGGAGGCTCGGTCATTCAAGACCTTGGTTATTATCCTTTCGGCAGCAAAGAATTCAGTGACCTGGTTCATTACGTTCGTACCGGGGATTTCGTGATCGAATTGCTTCGTCAAAGCCAGGACGCCGACGAGTATGCCTTCGCATTAGGCGCGTTATCGCACTATACGGCAGACATCGACGGGCACCCCGCAGTCAATCAGGCCGTCGCGCTCCACTATCCAAAACTTAGGGCCAAATATGGCGCTTCTGTTCGCTATGCACAGGATACGACGGCTCATTTGAAGACCGAGTTTGGTTTCGACACATTGCAAGTAGCAAAAAATCGATATGCGCCGGAACAGTACCACGATTTCATCGGATTCAAGGTCGCGCAGCCATTACTGGAGCGAACTTTTCCGGTCGTATACGGGCTAAAAATGCAGGATGTGCTCGCGCATGAGGACTTGGCGATTGGCTCATATCGTTTCTCAGTTAGCCAGCTGATTCCGAAAATGACCCAGGTCGCGCTTCAGACGCACAAGAAGGATCTAATGCGCGAGACGCCCGACTTTGCGAAAAGTAAATTTCTGTACCGCCTGTCGCGATCTGATTACGAACGGGAATGGGGAAAGACCTATACGAAGCCTGGCTTCGGCACTCGGCTACTATCCGCACTCTTGCGATTTATTCCAAAGGTCGGACCCTTCAAGGGTTTGGGATTCAATAATCCTACGCCAGAGACTGAAGACTTATATATCAAAAGCATCAATACCACGGTCGATCAGTACCATCTATATCTTGAGGAAGTGCATGCTCGTACCTTGGTCCTGCCAAACTGCGATCTTGATGACGGCATAACAACGAAAGCTGCGGAATACACACTCGCAGATGAGACCTACGCTAATCTATTGGCCAGATTGTCGTCGCAAAAATTCGACGGAACGTCGCCTCAGCTACGCGACAATATCCTAGAGTTCTATTCCGATCTCTCACTCCCGATCGAGACCCAGAAAGATCCGGCTCGCTGGCAAGCCGTCTTGACCAATCTTGGTGAATTGAAGGCTGTGAGGCCGTTGCCGGCTAAGTAAGCGTATATCCTCCGTTCGGATACTAGTCAGCTTCGGCGTGAAACCCCGCGCCTGATCCAAACTGCTCAGACTCGCATGACTTCGGCCACTACGCTCAAAAAAGGGTTGCGCAGGCGGATAATTGAGCCAACCCTACGGAGGTGGTCCAATGAACAGCAATCAAGTGAACGCTAAGGTCGACGAAGTCATAGGAAGCATCAAACAAAAAGCGGGCAAAGTGACTGGCAATACGCCGCTACAGGTCAAGGGCATTGCCCAGCAGGCAAAGGGAAAACTTGAAGGCGCTCTGGGGAAGGCTAAAGACGCAGCTAATGAAGTAGTGCGCCAAGCCAATCAGGGAGCCAATCGGAAAGCCAGAAAACAATAAGAAACAT
>Ga0307474_10002669_pt1 | contig 12827 bp, 12 predicted proteins | sample atmos_gasesECM1C_2_FD_203312 | JGI IMG/M metagenome (GOLD analysis project Ga0307474, IMG submission 203312) | Hardwood forest soil microbial communities from Morgan-Monroe State Forest, Indiana, United States - atmos_gasesECM1C_05 | ecosystem: Environmental > Terrestrial > Soil > Temperate... | reverse complement strand
GCAGCGTCACCGGATCGGATCTGTTCATATGTGCGCTGGTTGGCCTGGCAGTGACCGGCGCCATCGTGTGGATCACCGAATACTATACCGCGACCGAGTACCGCCCGGTGCGCTCCATCGCGCAAAGCTCCACCACCGGCCACGGCACCAATGTGATCCAGGGGCTGGCGGTGTCGATGGAAGCCACCGCGCTGCCGGTGATCGTCATCTGCATCGGCATCATTGTCGCCTCGATGGTGGCCGGCCTGTTCGGCATCGCGATTGCCGCGACAACCATGCTGTCGCTCGCCGGTATGATCGTGGCGCTGGACGCCTACGGCCCGGTGACCGACAACGCCGGCGGCATCGCCGAGATGGCGGACCTGCCGCGCGATGTGCGCATCACCACCGATGCGCTGGACGCGGTCGGCAACACGACGAAGGCAGTGACAAAGGGCTATGCCATCGGTTCCGCTGGCCTCGCATCACTGGTGCTGTTCGCCGCCTACACGCAGGATCTCGCACACTACTTTCCGACGCTGCACGTCGACTTCGCACTGCAGAATCCGTACGTCGTGGTTGGCCTCTTCATCGGCGGCCTGCTGCCCTACCTGTTCGGCTCGATGGGCATGACCGCGGTCGGCCGCGCCGCCGGCGCGGTGGTGGTCGAAGTGCGGCGACAGTTCCGCGAAATCCCCGGCATCATGGAAGGCACCGGCAAGCCGGAATACGGCAAGGCGGTGGACATGCTGACCAAGGCCGCGATCCGCGAGATGTTGGTGCCGTCGCTGCTGCCGGTCGGTGCGCCGATCGTGCTGTGGATCATCATTGACATCATCGCTGGCCGGGCAGCAGCGTTCGCATCGCTGGGAGCGATGCTGTTGGGCACGATCGTGACCGGGTTGTTCGTGGCGATCTCGATGACGTCGGGCGGCGGGGCGTGGGACAACGCCAAGAAATACATCGAGGAAGGCAACCACGGTGGCAAGGGTTCCGAGGCGCACAAGGCCGCGGTGACCGGCGATACGGTCGGCGATCCCTACAAGGACACCGCTGGTCCGGCGGTGAACCCGATGATCAAGATCACCAACATCGTAGCACTGTTGTGGCTGGCGATCCTGGCGGGCTGGCTGCACTGAGGCTTCGCCAAGAACTCAGCTCGACGAGATCTCAGCGCATCGGGAGACGCCGCGCCCGCCACCCAGGTCGTCGGTCAACCTGGCGCTCTGACAATTTACCCCCAGGCCGTTGCCTCCCTCGTCATGCTCGCCTTCATCAGCATGACGAGGGAAGCGGATGCAAAGGCCTGTCTGGTCGACGTCAGGTATTACACGTCGACCACGACGTACTGTTCCTCCACCGTCACCGGCACTGTCTCGGCCACGTAAGGTCCCTCCACCACGCGCTGACCCGCCGCCACCTCTACGGGATAACTGCGGACCTGGATGCGTTCGGGCTCGCAATAGGACTGACCGGTCCGCACGTCGAATTCCCAGCCATGCCATGGACACCGCAGAATCTCGCCCTTGCGCGAGTACTGGTAGTGGCCAGGTTCATCCGATTCGATCAGCCCGGTCAGAATGCCCTCACACATCGGTCCGCCCTGGTGCGGACAGCGATTGAACAAACCGAAGAATTCACCGCCCAGGTTGAAGACGGCAATCGAGCGACCACGCACGGTCACCAGCTTCCGCTGGCCCGGTGGAATTTCCGCCACGGTCGCGACCACATGCTTGCTCATTCAGTGACGTCCCAATTGCTTCTGCGCCCTACGCCAGTCCATACACCGAGCGCGCGTTGTCCCGGAAGACCATCCGCCGCTGTAGCTCCGTCATCTGAGCCTTGAACGCCGTCTCTGGATCGTCGAAGTCCCAGTGCGGATAATCGGTGGCGAACAGGATGCGATCCCAGCCGATCCATTCCAGGATCGTGAGAATATCCTGCGGCCGCTCCGGCTCGTCCGTCGGCTGCGTGGTGAACCAAACCTGCTCGCGGATATAGCTCGACGGCGGCCGCGTCAGATGCGGCACTTCATCTTTCATCCGCGCCCATTGCCGGTCCAGCCGCCAGCACAGCGACGGTACCCAGGCCAGGCCGGCCTCGACGATAACCACCTTCAGTTTCGGCAAGCGTGCCAGCACGCCTTCACACACCATGCTGGTGACCACCGACTGCTGCGACATGGAAACTTCATGGTGCTCTTCGGTGTAGTACGACGGCCAGCCGGTCGCGGACACCGCATGGCCATTGTTGCCGGAACTGTGCAGGCCAATCGGCAGATTATGCGCCATCGCTGCCTCGTAGATCGGCCAGTAGCGGCGACGGCCCAGCGGTTCGATCGAGTGCGTCACCAGCGATACCTGCGCAAAATCGGAATTGCCGGCCCAGTGCTCGATCTCCGCGACCGCCGCTGCCGCATCTTCGCCCGGCACCACGATCGCAGCCTTCAGACGCTGATCCTTCTGCGTCCACTCGGCGTATTGCCATTGGTTGATGGCGCGGCACAGCGCAGGGGCGAATTCCTGGTTGCGCTGATCCATGCCGGTGATCGACAGCAGATGCAGCATGCCGGCCTGAATGCCGTAGCGATCGAGCAATTGGGCTTGCATGAACGCCAGATCGGACCCGGGCGAGCCCCCGTTCGGCGGCCATGCATCCTTGCGCGACAGTGCCGGTACGGATTTGAAAAATGGCGACGCGCCGGTGAACGGCGTCGGCCGCCGAGACCCGTAAGTCGCCAGATGTTCGCGCCACCGCGCCGAGAGATACGGATACAGATCCTTGGGCGAACGCAGCGCATGGTGTACGTCGCAGTCGATCAGGCCAAGCCTGGTTTGCTGCGCGGATCCGCGCTCCAGCAATGCGGAACTCATTGCAGAGTCTCCTTCAGTCTGGGGTAGGTCTCAAGTGGATTATCCACCAGCAGTTTCCGCACCAACGATGCCGACAGCCCGTCGGGCAATGCCGCGTCGCCTTCGAAGTGCCAATGCGGATAGTCGGTGGAGAACAGCAGGAACCGGTCGGAACCGATCTGCTCGATCGTCTGCTCCATCTGGTGCGCCTCGGGCGGAGCGTCGGATGGCTGCAGCGTGAAGCGGACGTGGTCGCGGATAATCTCGGCCGGCGCGCGATCCACCCACGGGATTTCCGCGCGCATCGCCCGCCAGGTCTTCACGGCACGCCACATGAACTGCGGCAACCAGGTGAATCCGGCCTCGGCCAGAACGACGGTCAGATTCGGAAACTTGCTGAACACACCTTCAGAAATCAGGCTGAGCAATTGTGCCTGAAAGGCGTGTGATCCCGCCACGTAGTCTTCCAGATAGTACGATGGCCAGCCATTCGCCGTGGTGGCATGTCGAAACGTGCTGCCGGCATGGACGCAGATCGGCAGTCCGTGCCGTTCGGCAGCGACATAGATCGGCCAGTGCTGCCGCTTGCCAAGCGGCGATTCACCGGCCGCCGGCAGCAGCACCTGCACGAAGCGCTTGTCAGCCGCGCATCGATCAATCTCGGCGGCCGCCAGTTCCGCGTCCTGCACCGGCACCACGATGGACGCGCGTAGTCTGGGCTCCTTGTCCAGCCACTCGGCTGCGATCCAGTCGTTGATCGCACGGCACAGCGCACCAGCGAAATGCACGTTGAACGCCGACTGGGCGCCGTACAGGCAATTCAGGATCGCGTAGCGCGTATGAAACGGGGCCAGCACATGCTCGCGCAGCAATTCCAGATCGCTGCCAGGTTTGCCGGAGGCCGGGCGCCAGTCCGGGCGACCGTTGGCAGGAATACTTATTGGGTAGCTGGCGGGATCGAGCCCGTCGATGCCGCGCACCGCTACCTGTTCGCGCCAATGCTCTTCCAGATACGGCAACAGTGCACGCATGCCGGGGACCGCGGGATGCACGTCGCAATCGATTGCGCCGACCGCCGGAAAACTCAACACAATGCTCCTGCCATTCGATCGCGGACGCTACCCCCCGCTGAGCCCTGCCGCAACGGCCTTGACCCCCTTGAACGGGCCGCCCTAGCTTGCCCGCGAACACGTCCGGGAAACGGGAGACTTTTCACAATGCGGGGAGTTCGTATCGGCATGGCTGCGCTGGCAGCCGGCCTCGTTGCCATCTGCACTCCGGCAAACGCCGAGACGATCACGTTTGGCGGGATTCTGCCCCTGACCGGCCCCGGTGCGCTGATCGGCACAGCTGAAATGCGCGGCGTGCAGTTCGCCGTGGATCAGGCGAACGCCAAGGGCGGGATGCACGGCGACCAGATCGCAGTCCAGTTCGAGGACAACCAGGCAAAGCCCGACCAGTCGATCCTGTCGTTCAACAAACTGACCGACCTGCAGCATGTTTCGGTCATCTTCACCGGCTATTCCGGTCCGACACTGGCGATGGCGCCGTTGGCGACACGCAAGAAGGTGCTGCTGGTGAATGCCGGCGCACAAGCCGACGCTCTGTCCAAGGCATCGCCGTACCTGATCAACACGCTGCCGACGATTGGCGGCGAGATCGAGGTGCTGTCGCAGTGGCTGGGAAGCGAGGGCAAGAAGAAAGCCGCCGTGATGTTCGAAAACGACGCGGCCGGGATGTCCGGGCGCGACGATTACCTGAAATTCTTCCCGGAGTCAGGCGGTACCATTCTCGCGCAGGAGGCAACGCAGTTCGGTCAGACCGACTTCCGTCCGGCCCTGCTGAAGCTCGCCGATGCCAAGCCCGATGTGATGCTGGTGGCGATCACCGCTGGACTGTTGCAGATGGCCCAGCAATATAAACAGCTCGCTCTGAAGTTCACCGTCGCCGGGACGACCTTCTTCGCCGATCCCTCGGTCATCGCCGATCCATCATCCGCGGGTTTCGTGCACACCCAACTGCGTATCGATGCGCCGCCGGATCTGGCCGCGCAGTTCAAGGCTAAATACGGCACCGACATGGAGTTCTTCGCCAAGCAGTACTACAACGCGGCGCAGATCGTGCTGGCCACGCTGGACAAGGTGCTGGCGGACAACAAGCCGGTCACCGGCGAAAACATGCACGACACGCTGTTGCGGATCAAAAAATTCCAAGGCCTGATCCCGCTGGAATTCAAGACCAATACGGCCAGTGTGCCGATGGACATCAACATCATGCGTGACGGCAAGGACGTGCTGCTGAAGGAGATGAAGCTGCAATAGCTGGCGTCGACGCCGGGCCGGCGCCATGCTTGCGTTGCAGCTTCTGGCCACCGGCCTGGTGACCGGTTGCGCGCTGGGTGTGGTGGCGATCAGTTTCTCGTTGGTCTACGCCACCACGAAAATCTTCCACGTCGCGCACGCCGGCATCTACACCTTGGGCGGTTATCTGGCCTGGTCGCTGGTGCTTTACGGTGCCCCCCTGCTGATCGCTGTGCTGATCTCGGTCGCCGCCTGCGCCGCCCTCGGCGCGCTGATCCAGAGTCAGCTTTACGCCAGGCTGGAACGCCGGCGGGCGACGCATCTGGTGGTGTTGATCGCATCTCTCGGCGCGCTTGCGGTGATGCAGAACATCATCGCCGCGGTCTATACGCCGGACATCCTGCAATTCCCGATCGAATGGAGCAGCCGCATGGTATCGGTCGGCGCCATTCGGCTGGACTATACGCAGCTGCTGACGATCTTGGTCAGCCTTGCGGCTTATGCCGGCACGATGCTGTTCGCTCATGGCACCATTCTCGGCAAGCGCATCCGCGCCGTCGCATCCAATCCGATGCTGGCCGACATCACCCGGCTGCAACCGCAGACGGTCTACGTTTATGTGATCGCCATCGCCTCGGCTTTGGTCTGCCTGCCTGGCATTCTGGTGCCGCTCGATCTTGGACTGCAGCCATATAACGGCGTCACGCCTTTGCTCACCGCTACCATCGCGATGATCGCCGGCGGTGTCGGCAGCATTACGGGTGCCTTCGTGTTGTCGGTCGCGATCGCGGTGGTGCAGAACCTGTCGCTGCTGGTGATCCCGGGCGAGTGGAGCATCGGCGTGACGTTCTTCATTTTCGTGATCTTCATGCTGTTCCGTCCCACCGGCCTGTTCACGGCACGCTGATGGATTTCCTGTACAGCTACATCGTGCTTGCCGAGATCTACGTGCTACTCGGCTTGTCCACCAATCTGCTGGTGGGCATCGCCGGCATATTCTCCGTATCACAGGCCGCGGTGTTCGGCGTGGGCGCCTATATTGTCGCCCATTTCATGATGGCACCCGATCCGCTGTCATTCATTCCGTCGCTGGCGATCGCCGCGGTGGGCTGCGTGGCGTTGAATATCCTGGTCACGCTGCCGGCGCTGCGCGTTTCAGGCGACTACTTCGTGGTGACGTCGTTCGGCATTCAGTTGCTGGCGACTGCGGTGTTCACCAATTGGACGGCGGGAACCGGTGGCGCCAACGGGCTGCCGGGAATTCCTCCACCCGATCTGCTAGGCCTGCCGATCGAGACCACGGCGCAGTATGCCTGGCTCTGCACCGGCGCGGTGGTGCTTGGCTGTCTTGGTTTTTTTCTGATCATGCGTGCACCGTTCGGCCGTCTGTTGCGCGCGATCCGTGAGGACGAAACCGCGGTGGCTGCTGCAGGGAAGAACGTACTGCGCGCAAAGGTCTCGGCGGCTGCGCTGGCCGGTGCGTTTGCGGGCACCGCGGGAGGTTTGTACGCCACGTTCCTCAGCTTCATCGATCCATCGTCATTCGACCTGGATGCATCAATCCTGCTGCTGACGATGGTGGTCGTGGGCGGCGCGCGCACTCTGGCGGGCTCGATCATCGGGCCGTTCCTGCTGCTCGCATTGCCGCAACTGCTGACATTGGTGGAGATACCCACCACGATCGCAGCCGCGGCGCGCCAGCTCATCTACGGACTGCTGCTCATCATGTTCATGCTGTTCCGCCCGCAAGGTTTGGCAGGGGAGCGACTGTGACGGCGTATCTGCAGGTGGCTGGGCTCGATCATAGCTTTGGCGGGCTGCACGCGCTGCGGGCGTGCAGCTTCACCATCGAGCAAGGCCGCATCACCTGCCTGGTCGGACCCAACGGCGCCGGCAAGACGACAATTTTCAACGTGATCACCGGATTTCTGCGGCCGGACGAGGGCAGCGTGGTGTTTCGGGGCCGCACGCTGAATGGACTGCGTCCGCAGATGATCGTGCATGCGGGCATTGCACGTACCTTCCAGAACCTGCGGCTGTTCACCGACCTGAGCGCACTGGACAATGTGATGGTCGGCATCGCACGCCAGTTCGGCGAGGAGCCCTTGGGCGCCATCTTCCGGCCGCTGCACACCGCGCGCGCGCAGTCGCGGCGGCGGCAGGAAGCAATCGCCACTTTGGAGCATGTCGGCCTTGCCGACCGGGCGCACGACCTGGTGCGCAATTTGTCCTACGGCGAACAGAAGCTGCTGACAGTGGCGCGTGTTCTGGCGACGGGTGCAGAGCTTCTGCTCCTGGATGAACCTGCATCCGGGTTGTCGGCCAGCGCGTTGGACGCGGTGATGGCGTTGCTGCGGCGACTCCAGTCGGAGGGCAAGACCTTGCTGGTGGTCGAGCATAACACGCGTGTCGTGCAACAGATCGCGGACGATGTGCTGTTCCTGCATCAGGGGCATCTAATGGCGCAGGGCACGCCGGAGCGGATCATTAGCGATCCGGCACTGGCGGAGATCTACTTCGGCGGCGCGTTGTGATGCTGTTGCAGCTTTCCGGACTGGCGGCTGGATATGGCGCGAAGACGGTTATTTCTGACGTATCGTTTGCCTTGGAGCCAGGTCAGATACTGGCATTTCTCGGACATAACGGTGCGGGCAAGACCACGACGCTGAAGACTGTGATGGGGCTGCTTGCGCCGCGTGCCGGTGAGGTGGTGTTCGACGGTCAGCGCATCGAACGGCTGAATGTGTCGCAGCGTGTGGCATTGGGCCTGCGACTATTGCCGGAAGGCCGCGGCATCTTCCCCGACCTGAGTGTCGCGGAGAACATCGACGTCGTCGCAGCGCGCAATGCGACCGCCGGTGGGATGTTCGGCATTGCTGACGTCTATCGGCTGTTTCCGGTGCTGGAGGAACGGCGCTCGACGCGTGCCGGCAGCCTGAGCGGCGGTCAGCAGCAGATGCTGGCGCTGGGACTGGCGATTCTTGGTTCGCCGCGCTGCCTGCTGCTGGATGAACCGTCGATCGGGCTGGCGCCGAATCTGGTGGAGCGGCTGTTCCAGCAGGTCCACGACGTATGCAAGTCGCACGCAATGACCGCGATCCTGGTAGAGCAGAACGTTGCCTCGGCGATGAAGATCGCCGACCGGGTCATCATCATGAACAACGGCCAGATCGTGTTCGACGGCCTGCCGCAGGAAGCCCGCGAGTCGAATTTCTGGCACTATTTCTGACTTGCCGCCGAATCGGCGACGGCAGCTATGCTTGATGCTCCGGTACGCAATTTCGGGCGAAATCCAAACGGCTGTCATGGCGCTTCTTCCGAAGCGTCATTGAGCTAGCAGCGGCCGGCGTCGGCCCGGCCACGCGGTCAGCGATCATCCACTGGCGGGTTGGCCCGGACCGAGGGGCGTGAGTCGAACTCCATATGCCAAGCGGTCAGACGTGGGTGGCCATTGCGCCAGTTCAGGTCGCCAAAACGGAAATCCAGGTATGACAGCGCGTTGCCGATGGCGACGTGGCCGATCGACAGGCGGCTTGCCGCCAGCCCATCCGCTTCCTGCTCCAATGCGTCGGCGCAACAGCGAAGCTTGGCTTCCCACAGTTTCATGTGCGGTTCGCTCTGTTTCTCCGCCGGGCGGAAGCGTTCGCCGAGCCACGTCAGCGCGATGTCCAGCATGCCGTCGCCGAGTGCCAGACGCCGCAGCGCCACCAGCCGCTCGGGCCATTCGGGGAACAGCTTCGGTCCGCCGTGCAGCGTGTCGAGATATTCGCAGATCACCGGCGAGTCGTAGACGATGGTGCCATCTTCCAGCACCAGCGTGGGGATTTTGCCCAGCGGGTTCTCGCGCATCAACTCCAGGTGCGGCTTGGTGCCGCCGACCACCGTGCGCACCGTTTTCAACCGCTCCGACAACCCCAGTTCATGCGCCACGATCATTACCTTGCGCACGTAGGGCGAACGCGGTGACCAATGCAGCTTCATCATCGCGGGCATGGCATGTCCTCCATCGCGTCAGTGTGGCATTCTTCGTGGAAGTCCGGCCAGAGGAGGGAAAGCATGAACTGGATCGAGCTGAACGGCACCAGCCTGCGCTACGAGCTCTCCGGCAGCGGCAAGACGACGCTGGTTCTGGTGCACGAGATGGGCGGCACGCTGGACAGTTGGGACCAGGTGTTGCCGGCGCTCAACCACGCGCGCCGAGTGCTGCGCTATGATACGCGTGGCGCCGGGATGTCGGAGAAGATTCGCGGCAAGGTCACGTTCGACGACATGGCGGATGATCTTGCCGCCCTGCTCACCGCGTTGAACATCACCGGCAAGGTCGCGCTGGCCGGCACTGCGGTCGGCGCCGCCATCGCCAGCCATTTCGCCGTGCGGCATGCGGCACGCTCCGGCGCTCTGATCGTGACCAGTCCGGCCACCGGTGTTGCCGCCGATCGCCGTCAGGCCACGCTGGATCGCGCCGCGGCAGCCGAGACGCAAGGCATGCGGGCGCTGGCCGAACAGAGCCTGGCCAATTCCTATCCGCCGGAAGTCCGCCACAACGCGGAGGAGTTTCGGAAGTTCCGCGCCCGCTGGCTGGCCAACGATCCGGAAAGCTTCGCCGCGATCAATCGCATGCTGGCGGATTCCACGGTGACCGAAGAGCTGCCGCGCATCGCTTGCCCGACACTCGTGATCTCCTGCACGCATGACAAGCTGCGCGCCCCGTCAGCGATCGAACCGATGGCGAAGCGGATTCCCGGCGCGGAATACCTGGAGATCAATTCAGGGCACTTTGCCGCCGTGCAAACCCCTGGCCTTGTGTCGCAGGCGTTCCACGGCTTCCTGATGTCGCTGGGATACTGAAGCCTGGACGCGCACTTCGATCCGGGACTCTTCAAGCCGGCCCTCATTATTCTGGCCGCTGCCGCCGTCGTGATTCCACTGTTCCACCGCCTGCTGCTCAGTCCCGTGCTGGGGTTCATGCTGGTGGGTGTGGCGGTTGGGCCATTCGGACTGGCGAGGCTGGCAGACCATATGCCGCTGCTTGGCGCGATAACGCTCAGCCGTCCCGAGTCAATCGAACCCATCGCGGAACTCGGCATCAGCATGCTGATGTTCATGATCGGCCTGGAACTGTCGTTGGAACGGCTGCGCGTGATGCGCCGTCTCGTGTTCGGGCTCGGGTTGTTGCAGTTCGTGTTCTGCGCAGCGGCAATCGCGATGATCGCCTATGCGCTTGGCGCGCCGCCGAGTGTTGCCGCTGTCGTCGGGACAGCGCTGTCGATGTCGTCTACCGCGGTGGTCGTGCAGGTGCTGTCACACGAGAAACGATTGGGCGCCCCGATCGGGCGCGCCTGCCTGGCAGTGTTGCTGTTCCAGGATATCGCCGCGGTGCCCGTGCTGTTCGTCATCAGTGTGGCGGGCGTTGGAGCGGCAACGCATGGTAGCCTCGTCTGGACGATCGGTGTGGCGATCCTCGTCGTACTCGGCCTGATCGTCGCAGGCCGGCTGATCCTGCGCCCGCTGTTTCGCAGCGTCGCCCGAACCGGCAGCCCGGAACTGTTCGTCGCAGCCTGCCTGCTGGTCATCCTTGCGACCGGCCTGGCCACCGCCATGGCCGGACTGCCGATGGAACTGGGTTCGCTGATCGCCGGCATGCTGCTGGCCGAGACGGAATTCCGCCGTCAGATCGAGGTGACCATAGAGCCGTTCAAGGGCCTGCTGCTCGGCGTATTCCTGATCTCCGTCGGCATGAGCCTGGACCTCGCCAATATCGTGACGGATGCGCCGCGCCTGCTTGCGGCCGGCGTGGCACTGGTGGCGATCAAGCTCGCCATCATCGCCGGCCTAGGACATGCCTTCAGTCTGCGCTGGCTGACTGGGCTGCAAGCCGGATTGCTGCTCGGCGCGGGTGGTGAGTTTGGCTTCGTCATCCTTGTCCTTGCCCATGGGCAACATCTGATCGGTTCCGATATTGCGCGCTTCCCGCTTGTGCTGGTGGCGGTAACTATGGCCTGCATACCGCTGCTCTCCACTCTCGGCAGGCAGGTCGCCCGGCGCGCGCCAATCCCGCTGACGGTCGATCTTGCGTTGCTGGCGGCTGTGCCAGACGACGCGACGCCGCGCGTCATCATCGCCGGCTTCGGCCGGGTCGGCGAAACGGTCGCATCCATGCTGGAAATGCACCGTATCGCCTATGTAGCAGTGGACAGCGATCCCGACCGCGTTGCCGATCAACGCAAACTGCGACCGTCGGTCTATTGGGGCGACATTACCCAGACCGAAATGCTGCACCGTCTGCACATCGGCACCGCACGCGCCCTGGTGGTGACGATGAGCGACCATGCAGCGAGTGACCGGCTGGTCGCCGCCGCACGCGCCGAAAAGGCTGATCTGCTGATCATCGTCCGCGCGCGCGACGCACGCCACGCGGCGCATCTTTATGCGATCGGCGCCACAGACGCGGTGCCGGAAACCATCGAGGCAAGCCTGCAACTATCCGAGGCTGTCCTGGTGGATCTTGGTGTCCCCATGGGTCCGGTGATCGCCACGATCCACGAAAAGCGCAGCGAGATCCAGGCGCAGATCAAGGCGATGGCGCCGGATGCCGCCGTTCGTCCACTCGGTCGCCGTCGTCTGCGTGACATGCTGCCGCGCACAGGATAGTCAGCCGACCAGTCGCACCGTCGGCAGATTCTCCGGCACCATCAGTTTGCAGCCGACAGTCGCGTGGACTTCATCCAGCGTGATGCCGGGCGCGATCTCGCGGATCCGGAACCCGTCGCCCATCGGCTCGAACAGGCCGTAGTTCGTCGCCACCAGCTTCACCACGCCGCGTGCCGTGACCGGCAGCGCGCATTGATCGACCAGCCGAGGTGCACCGCTGCGCGTGGTCTGCTCCATGATGATGAACACACGCTTGGCACACGCGGCGAGGTCCATCGCACCGCCGATACCACCGCCCTTGGCGCCGCCGATCTTCCAGTTGGCGAAGTCGCCGCTGCGCGCCACCTCGTAGGCGCCCATCACAGTCACATCGATATGGCCACCGCGGATGATGCCGAATGAGTCGGCGTGATGCACCACCGCGGCTCCAGGCTTCAGTGTGACATTCTGGCCGCCGGCATTCACCAGGTTGAGGTCCTCCTCACCCGCCGGTGCGATCGGACCGTAGCCGATCACGCCATTCTCCGAATGGTAGATGATGTCGCGATCACCGATATCGGTGTTGGAACACATCGTCGGAATGCCGACACCGAGATTGACGATCCAGCCATCCTGGAATTCGAGTGCGATGCGGTCTGCCATCTGCTGGCGGTTCAGACCTTTGGCGGTACCGCTCATCGGCGTCGCTCCTGCCTGCGCGTGGGCCATAATCCATCGGGCGCCGGCGGCACTTTTACCAGCCGATGCACGAAAATGCCCGCTGTGTGCACTTGGTCGGGATCTATCGCGCCAGCCGGCACGATGTCCTCGTCCACCTCGGCGATTGTGATGCGCGCTGCCGTCGCCATCACCGGGCAAAAATTGCGCTGCGAGCGATGGAACTGCAGGTTACCGAACGTGTCCGCGCGCGTGGCGCGGATGAACGCGTAATCCAGCGGCAGCGCGTATTCCAGCAGGTATTCGCGCCCGTTGATCACCCGCGTCTCGCGTCCAGCAGCGAGTTCCGTGCCGACGGCGGTTGGCGTATAGAATGCCGGGATGCCGG
>Ga0307474_10002668_pt1 | contig 12831 bp, 5 predicted proteins | sample atmos_gasesECM1C_2_FD_203312 | JGI IMG/M metagenome (GOLD analysis project Ga0307474, IMG submission 203312) | Hardwood forest soil microbial communities from Morgan-Monroe State Forest, Indiana, United States - atmos_gasesECM1C_05 | ecosystem: Environmental > Terrestrial > Soil > Temperate... | reverse complement strand
GAATCGCGTCATGAGAGCGCAGAATCTTTCTACATGGCTGGGCGAGGGAAGGGATGTTGCCCCTTCCCTCGCGCTCCCATCCCCAAAAACAAAACCGGGTCGTTTACACAAAAGAATTGACACACCTGTTTGTTTTTTTCGCGGAGCTTCAGAATGAGTAGGAGAGCCCCACCAGAGGAACCACGCGTGCCCTGACACCGCCTTCGTTTAGCTTAACCAGCGCGTTTGCCGACACCAGCAGGTGGCCGACGGGGTTCACCTTTAGGCCGACACTCAAATTGTTAACCTCGTACGAACCATTCACGCGTACAACACTGGCGAACTGAGTCGGGTGGTTATTCACGGTGGCCGAAACAGTTTCGGGCCTTGAGATCTGCGGAGCGTCAAAGAAATGTTCGCCGACCAGATCAGCCACAACCGTAAGCCGCTTCGACAGTCCCATGTCTGCTCCCGCAACATAGCCAAAATAGCCCGGCAAATGTTGGTTGCCGTTTTCGTCGGCGGCGAGGACAGAGTCGGCATTCCACTGGTAGCCCACATTCAGGTGCGGCGCAACTCTCCCGCGGCGCGACAACACCAGGTAAGGCTTAACCCCCAAAGCTCCAGACCCCAGGAAATTGCGCTCGTCCCCCGATGGAAACCTAAGTTCGGCCCCAATCGCCATGCCGAACTGTTCCCCCTTGATCAAGGTACCTTTGGCCGATAGCACTACATCTCCTATCCCGCTGGCAGAGCCCGCAAGGAATTCGTTAAATGATGCGCTTGCACGGTTCGTTGTGCTGTATTCGGTGCCGCTCGAGGCGATTCCCATCGATACTCTCTCAAAGGGAAGGGCTACAGACACATCCACTCGGCTTGCAAGCCCAAATGTAGCGAACGCCACGTACTGTTCGATGTTCGTATCCACACGGTTCTGGGTGACGGTTACGACTTGCGCAGGTGGGGCCTGAGGGTAGTCGAACAGTATGGGGATCCTCTTGATGTCATTGCCGTCGATCTCGTCGAAATCGAACCTCTGATAGGTGAACGCAAGGTACAGCTTGTGCCGCCCGATGGTTTCCGATCTTTCGGCAAGCAACGGCCCGAAGCTTTCTGAGGAGGAAGTGTAAACCCCTGATTTGTCGAAGCTGTAAATGAAGCCAGATGCGGGCGATGCCAGGGGCAACTGGCCAATCTGCGTGCCAAAAGCGTCATTGAAGAAATTAAAGTTTGAGGAAGTAGTGTGCAGAGCAGTTGGAATCAGGCAGTAAAGCTTGGTCCCGCAATTGCTCTGCGCTGACGCACTGATCGACATGAAACAAAGACTTGCGAATATGGCAATCGTAATAGGACGTTTGAGCATGGTTCTCTCCCTGTTGCTAATCCCAGATGGTGCCCTGATCCCTGTAAGGGGTATCTGGAAGTGTAAGTATCCCAAGCGACGCTATGGCGTGTGGCTCACCGAAAGCGGCGCGATCAGTGATGTCTGGACAAAACCGGTAGTCGATTGTCCGGGGGCGGGCTGGCTGACGACCGTCAGCTGATATTGCCCTGAGGGTGTGGACTTGGTCGTGACTACGGGTGCGCTAAATCCACCACCGCAAGAGGTAAACAACAACAGCAGCATTACCAAAACGCCTCCCGCAAGGCATGGAGCGACGCTCCCGCGATGCAATCGTGGCTTGCGCCGCCCCGCTCCAAAAAGAACCAAGGCCCCCAGCGGAAGCCAGACTGCAGGCAGCCAATTCCCTCGCCCCAAACCGGAGGCGATGGAGCCCGTAGCCGGCCCCGCCGTGGCAATCGTGATCGTGACCTGCTGCGGAGTGCTGGTTAAGAGGACCGGAGATGGAATCGAAGCGCAGCTGATGCCAAGGTCTGAAGCTTGCGTCACCGTGCCGCTCGAATCCGTCACTGTGGTGCACTCAAACAGGACGTCCAAATTGCCCGCCCCGGTTGGCGTAGCGAGCAAAAGCTGAAGGTCCGATGTCTGCCCGGGGAAAACGGGAGGTACTTGCGGCACCTGAATCAGAATTACAGGGGAAGAGGTAGTCGTTGCGATACCCGAAGTGGCCGTGGCTGTGGCCGCAATGACATAAGCGCCAATTTTGGCGTAAGTGTGGGAAGCCTTCAAGGTTCCGGTTCCCGTCGCAGTTCCTGTCGCGGGAGTACGACCATCCCCCCAAGCGACGGAGGTTGTAAAAGATTGGCCAGGCAAGTCCGTGCACAGCGCGGTCGCGGTGATCGACAGTGGACCGGATGAGCCTGACTCCCCTTGTCCCTGCACAGTTAGGGTACAAACCAGATTTATGCTTACCGTGGCAGTGGCGCTGTTGACCGGAGAGCTGCTCCCATTACTGACCTGCACCCAGTAGCTGGTGGTGGTGGTTAATGGCGGAGTGGTGTAGGAACTGTTTGTGGCGCCGGGGATCAGAATGCTGGTGTCCCCGGTCTTGCCCTCATACCACTGGTAAATCGGCGACGGGGTGCCCGTTGCTACCACCGTTAGGGTAGCAGTTTGCAGTGGGTTGATGGTCTGGCTGGCGGGCTGGGTCGTAATCGTCGGACTTTGGGAAGCAACAGCCACAATCGTGATGCCGAGGGGCTCAGCAATGCTGTCTCGGTTCGCGTCGGTCACCGTCACGGTAAAGCTCGAGGCTGCCGCCTTCGTAGGTGTGCCCGATATGACGCCCGTGGAACTCAAACTGAGACCAGCGGGCAAACTGCCGGAACTGACTGTCCAGACATAAGGCGGGGTGCCGCCTGTTGCTTGCAATGGTTGACTGTAGGCAAGACCGACGGTCCCGTTCGGCAAGGTCGTCGTGGTTACGATCAGCGTGTTGACTCCGGCCCCGCTGAGGCTTACTGTCTGCGGGCTGCCGGGCGCGTTGTCGGCGATTGAGACCGTTGCGGTTCGTGTCCCTGCGACAGTAGGTGTGAAGTCGACCTCAATGCTGCAGCTTTCCGTGGGAGGCACGGTTGTGCAGTTGTTGGTTCGGCCAAAGTCGCCGGGGTCTGCTCCACCAAGCGTGATGCCTGAAACATCCAGCGGCGCACTGCCGGTGTTGGTGATGGTTACCTGCTGCGACGGGCTCGTGGTATGCACAGCCTGGTTGTCGAAACTTAGCGCGGCTGTGTTTAACGCAGCGGTTGGGGATTGTAGGAGGACAGAAACCGAGTGACTTTTTGTCGAACTACTGTCGGTGACTGCCAGGTCAAGCCTGCCGTCCCCGTTGAAGTCTCCCGTAGCGATTCCGTCCGCACCAGAAGTCGCAGGAAAAACCAGCTGGGATTGGAAACTACCATCGCCATTGCCGAGAAGAACGGAAATTGTGCTAGCGGAATCGTTGGCGACCGCAAGATCGAGTTTGCCGTCCCCATTGAAGTCCCCGGCAGAGACTCCCAAGGTATCGGCTCCCGCTGTGTAGGCTATCGGGGATTGAAAAGTGCCATCACCGTTACCCAGAAGAATCGAAACCGTACCACCCGAGGCGACCGCGTTGGTAACGGCCAAATCCAGCTTGCCATCGTCGTTGAAATCAGCGGTGATTACCGAGTAAGGACTCGCCCCGGCTGGGAACGTCCTCTGTCCCTGGAAGCTCCCGTCGCCATTGCCCAGCAGGATCAACACGCCGTCAGTGTTAGTCACGGCGAGGTCCAGGATACCGTCCCCGTTAAAGTCTCCACCGACCACCGATACCGGACTGCGACCGGTACTAAGAGTGCTCTGGGGTTGAAAGGTGCCATCGCCGTTGCCCAGCAGGACCGACACAGTGATGTCATTGGCATTCGCCACGACAAGGTCCAGCTTGCCATCGCCGTTGAGGTCTGCAGTCATTATGGAGTGGGGTCCAGACCCGGCAACGTAGACGCTTTGCGGCTGAAAGGTGCCATCGCCGTTGCCCAGCAGGATCGACACAGTACTGTCAGAACCATTCGCCACAGCGAGGTCTAACTTGCCATCGCCGTTGAAGTCTCCAGTTGCTATCCAGGTGGGTCCGGACCCGGTGGCGTAGACGCTCTGCGACTGAAAAGAGCCGTCGCCTCTGCCCAGCAGGACCGACACGGTGTCGTCGTTGAGATTAGCCACGGCAAGATCAAGCTTGCCATCCTGATTGAAATCACCTGTCGCTACGGCGATGGGTAGGCTGCCTGTACCATAATCTGTCTTGCCGAAGGCGATATTGACAGTAGGGCTGGTGACCGGGAAGAAGACCTTATTCGACGTGCCGCCACCAGGAGCAGGATTCGTCACGCTGACCGAGGCGGTGGTGGGAGTAGCGATGTTTGCGCCTGGAGCATTTGCGGTTAACTGGCCACCGGTTACGAATGCAGTAGCCAGGGCTGTCCCATTCCAGTTCACGATGGAACCTGGGACAAACCCGGTGCCGTTGACTTTCAAGGTGAATTCAGATCCGGTTGCGGGGGTAGTGTCCGGCAGCAAAGGCTGATTGATCAAGGGAATCGGGAAAACCCGCATCCCTGCCACACCCTCGGGAACTCGGCCTACGGTGATTGTGGCCGTGACAGCGTTGGTTTTCGTGTTAATTACCGAGACGGTGTCGCCGTTAGAGTCGTCGCCGGCGTCTGTTACATAAACCGACGCTCCGTTAGGGGCCAGCGCAGCACCCGCCGGGCCGGCTCCGGACGGAATCGTCTCAACCAGTACTTCGGAAGCGGGATTGATCAGGTAGACGTTGTCAGGGTCGAACCCGGCGGCATATAGCAAGCCCCCGGGAGTCATCGCAAATCCGTAGGCCGTAGTAAAGCTGCCACCAAATGTGTTCAGAATCCCTAGTAAGGTGTTATCGGTGGTGCTAATGAAGGCAACTCCCAGAAAGGTGACAGTGTTAACGGTGATTTCGACAGAGACACAGACAACCGATCCGTCCGGTGTGATGGCGATCGAGCCATCTTCAAACGGCACCGTGCCTGGAATCTGTACCGTGGCGGAAATTTGGTTGTTTGAGGTGCTAACCACTTCGACGCACGCGTTGCTAGAAGAGCATGTGTCGGCCACATACGCGGATGCACCATTCGGGCTTATGGCGATGGCGGAGGGTGAGTTAAGATTCGCAATTGAACTGACAACCTGATTGGTCGCAGTATCGATTACCTCGACAAATGGCCCGGTCTGAGGTACCGCCTTTGACCGGCGTGCGGCCCTGGACGCGCGCGTGCGCCCGAACGCGCGACGCTCGAAATCCCTTTCGAACTCTGTTACATACGCGAATGCGCCGTTTGGAGTAATAGAGATTTGTTGGGGAAATCCCTGTAGAGGCACGGTGGCGATGACCGTGTTTGTTGCTGTCTCAATCACCGAGACGTCAGTATTGTCGTCATTGGCGACGTAAACGAACGCATTGTTGGGTGTCACAGCCAATCCTTCGGGAAAGGTGTCGACGGGAATAGTGGCGATCACGTTATTCGTGACAGCATTGATGGCTGAAACCGTGCCGTCAGATAAGTTGGACACGTAGACGCATGGATAGTTCGCGGTATTCGGAACGCAGCCCACCGTTTGAGCGGCCGCTGACACCCCTCCTGACAGGAGCACTACGACCCCCAGTAACGATCGCATCAGGACGACCCGAGTCGCCACGAACGCTTGGGCTGGAGCTGACTTGCATGCGCCAGGGCGCAGAACTTCGGTGAGGGTCGGAACGTGTAATGGGTTCATGGATGTATTCGCCCCGGAAGGGGTGAAAGCCTAAACGCAACTCGAGGTCAAGTCAGCAGACAATGCGACGGCAACATCAGGCTGCGTAGGTCTCCTTTCGAGGATTGGCTTCTACTCGCTCGGGTAGGTGACGCGCATTCGATGGAGGCAACGGTTGACGTCTTTCCCGCCGAATCTCTCACCAGCCCGGTCTCGTCCACATAGTGATTCGTCTGACGCAAACGTTACAGCGGAACCAATCGCGCCTTCTGGCCGGTCTTCGCTAACTAACCCGATGAGACGATATCAGCCGGTCCGTTTTATGCTTGCGCTTTGGGCGATTCTCGGCTGACATCCAGCGGGGCGACAATGCTTTTATCGGAAATACAGAAGGGCTTTTCTATGGTGCGGGCGTGTTCGTCTTCGTCGTTCGTAACCCGGGGATGTTTGCCGGGCCGTGAAGCGCCGAGTCTAAGACATGTTTTGAAGAGTTCGGGCGGAGTGAGTCAACAATCAGTACTGGACTTTGTCTACGAGCCAGTTTCCGTTGGCAGCTTTCTTGAGCAGAATTGCGACGGAGACGGTTTGCGCCGGTTGCCTTCTGCCGTCGCGGGTATAGACCATGGACTGGGAGCAGCTAACCTGCGCTGTGTCCCCGCTTAGGGCAGGGACGCTGCAATCCTTGAGGTTGACTTTGACTGCCTGCGCACCGCGGAAGCCCTCCTTAAGTTTCTTCATTTGGTCCTTCGACAGCGACGGCCATACTCTCTGCAATTCTCCAATGTCCATGCTGCCATAAGCGTCCTCGTAGGAAAGAAGGGCGCTTCGGACCGCGTCTGATTCCTGGGTGGGTTTCGAGAGGCTTGCCGGCTCAGCTTTCGGGGCGGGAACGACGACCTCGGGCGGTGCAATGGACGGACTTGGATTGCTCTCCAGATGTGGTTGGGCCGGCGGGCCAGAAGGTGGCTGATTGGAAGCCAGGATCGCCGCCTCTTGAGTTCCAGGATTGCCTTTGGCAGCCGTCTTGTCTGGGATCGTGGTTGCACTGCTTGGAACATTCCTGTCTTGGTTGGGATGGGAAACGGACCCAATTGCGTCCGGCACGGGCGACGCAGAGAACGCGCTCCGAGGCTGGGATTTGGCTGATTGAGACGCAGATGAATTCTGATGTGGGGAAGGAACCATCTTGTCGCGCTGCGCTGCCAGAACGGCAATGCCAGAGGCACTCGGGTCTTGGACAGTTTCCTTAGTTTCCAAACCTGTATTTGGGGCCGCGGTCGAACTGGGATTCAGGGTGAGAGCCGGCTTGTTCTGTGAACCGAGAGAAGTGCTTTTGACAGAAATAGTGGGTGGGTAACGAAAATGCAGAAAGGTGATACCCAATAAGGCCGTGACTGCGACCCCGGCCGCTACCGCCAGCACTCCGGCGCTGCGGGGGAAAGTTCCGGACTCTCCGCCGGCCTGAGCTTTCCATCCGCCAGCTGCCAGGTCCGCCTGTGCGGTGGTTTCTTCACCTCGCGCCACCGGTTGAGATGAGAGCGGTTCCAGTCTTACCGACACGATTGCAGTCGCGCTCAAATTCTCTGCGGAAGGCTGCTCCAAAACTGTTTCAACCCCCGGCTGTTCCAGTGCAGCATTCGACGCTAGCTGGCTCAGCAGTTTCTGTTGATCGTCCAGTTTGGTGAGGCGAAGGATCTCCGTGTCCAAATGCAGGTATTCGGGATAAAGCTTGCGCAGAGTGCCGAGGTTTTCCGCCGCGTCTTTGTATTGGCGGGAGAATTCCAGATCGCGAGCCTTTTCGACGACGGCGGTGATCTGGTTTTTCCGTTCACGAACTACGGCGAGCCTTTTTTCAATCTCTTCGTTTCCGGGATTCTTGCGCAGGGCCGCCTCGGCGAGTCGCACCCGGGCTTCTGGAGTTGACTCTTCCGCCAGTTGGCGGTCTAGTACTTCAGCCACGCCCCGCCTGCGCACTCTCTCCATCAGGTCCTGAAAATGAGGCGCATCGGCATATGAGCGGGCCTGAGCATCGAGGAAGGCGGCAGCCTCCCCCGATCCATGCTCTAGGAGGATCCGCTCTCCCTCGCTGGTTGCGTGTTCTAGTCCGCGCTGGAACTGGTCTAGCTGGCGGCGGGCATCCGTAAGACAATTGAGGAGCCGATGATCGGATTGCTGCTGAACTGCCCCTTCGAGCAATTGGACAGCTCTGAGCGCCTGCTTGTCGCCGAGCAACTGTTGCGCGGACACCAGTACCAGCTCCACTGAGCGTTCCCTCGCAAGGAGTGTCTTTGCGGTGCTCAGAAGTTCATCCACATCGCTCGAACCGGAAAATTCCTGTCGAGCACTCTCCAGGGTGCGAACAGCATCGTCGTAGTCCCCGGCCGCCACCGACCTGCGGGCGGCTTCAAAAAGCTGCCGCAGATGATCTTCTGATTCCTCTTGCGTCAATCTCTCCTTGATGACGCTGCGCAAGGACTCTAGCTGGGATTGACTTGGGACCCGCTGCATCGCTTTTTCTACGGTGGAAAGCGCTTCGAGAGTCCGGCCCGAGTCCAGCAGAGCGTTCGCGGACGCGAACTGCTCGCGCACGAACGCTTTTTCCTCCACACGTTTCCATTCGGTATCAGCGAAGGTTTTTAGTCTGAGTAACCCGTGGTCACGAGGATATTTTTGCAGGCCTGCCTCAGCCTGGGACAATGCCGCAGCGTAGTCTTCCCGAACCAGCGCCTCTTCGATTAAGTGCGCGTGCTTCTCTAGATCGGCTTTCCGAGACTCCTGCTCCAACGCCGCATGGGCAAGCTTCAGCAGTGATTGCAACTCCAACGCATTTGGATCCAGCCTCTCAGCAGAGTTCAGCACTGCAAAAGCCTGCGTGATCTTTCGGCCAGCAAGCAGGTTATGCGCCTCGTCTAGGAGTTTGCGCATCTGCGCCTGGCGTGCTTGTTCTTCTAGCTGCTTTACGATTACACGTTGTAGAACTTTAGCCTGAGTTTCGTTTGGGTTGAGAGCCAAGGCTTCGGCGACAGCCTGTTGCGCCTCGTCGAGGTCCCCGACGCTGTGAGCCGCTTCGGCTCTGCGCAAGCTCATCTGAAATCGTGCAGTTTGCTCCTTCGCCGCTTGCACCAATGCGCGAAATTCGCTGATGTCCTGATTGGCTTCATCGAGAACCAGTGCTTGATCGAGGAGGCGAAGGGCTTCATCGTATCGCAGGTCAACGAAAGCTTCATCTGCCTGGCGACGCAGTTGGCGCGCCTGTTCGCTCCGCTGCTGTCTCCGAATTCGTTCTTGAACATCCCCCAGCAACCTGCGGGCTTCAGCGTGCTGTCGATCGATGCCAAGAATTTGTTGAAGCTGTTCTCTTGCTTTGATCCACTCGGCGCGTTGCATCGCAGTTTCCGCGCGCTTCAGGAAGGCGGCAACCACCTGCTCACGTTGCTGCTCCACAATTCGAGTAAGGTCAAAAGCCAGATCACGAGCGCTCGCATAGCGTTCGTCCCGGTTCTTCGCCATCGAACGACTGACGACTTGGTCCAATTCGGGCGGATAGTCCCGGATATAATGGCTGAGCGGGGACGGCGGTTCGTGAATGATCTTCATCAACGTCGCCGCTGTCTCCGCAGATTCGAAGGGGAGCGCACCGGTAAGCAACTGGTAAAGGACCACCCCTGTAGAAAAGATGTCGGAGCCAGCATCGAGCGCACGGTCCTGAATCTGCTCTGGCGACATGTAGTGCAGACTGCCGATCACTTGATCGGTTTTTGTCATCCGCCGGTCGCCCACCCGGGCGATGCCGAAATCCACGATCTTCGCCGTCCCGTCGTTCAGCACCATGATGTTCCCAGGCTTGATGTCGCGGTGAATTACGTTTTGCTGGTGCGCATAACTCAGGCCGTTGCAAACGTCGATCATTACGTTCAACTTTTCGAGCAAACTCATGGGTCGTCCCGAAGCAAGGATGGACTCTAGGCTCACTCCCTCCAGGTACTCCATCACAAGGTAGGGATTTCCATCCTGGTCACCCATGTCATACACGGTTACGATGTTTGGGCATTGCAGCTTGCCGGTTGACTTTGCCTCCACGTAGAAGCGTTCCAGGTCACCGCCCGTGATCATCTTTATGGCAACGAAGCGGCCGATGTGCGGGTCGGTGGCCTTGTAAACCACACCCATACCACCTCGACCGATGACGTCAAGAACCTCGTACTTGCCGATCTTGGGTAGATGTCCGAGCATGTCCATCAACCTTGAGTTGAACGGGGGTGGACCGCCAAAAGCCTTCAACCGACGCTGATCCGGCTGCCAGAGGTTCCCGGCTTGAGTCTGGAATCCCAAGCCATTTCTTGCAGCCAAAATGTGGTCAGCACCGAGACCAAGATACCCAATAATGTTTCCCGGATCAATCCGGTTTCGACGCTTGGGGTGGATTTGGCCTCCCGCGTCTCGATTCGGGAAGCCGAGATCCGCCCTCGGGGAAATGTCGTGGGCGCTCGTGAGCCTCGTCGGCGACTCCCGAGTGGAACGAGAGGCTGGGCCGCCAACTCTGCTCGGAGGCTCAGCCCGAATCCGCGCCCGGCACTCCTAAAGAACTTGCATGACTCACCTCGGTGACCTTCCAGACCGCTGTCCGTCCGCGTCTAGAAGGGGGTGCAAGGAGACCAGCGCATACGCCCATATCCCTGAAGGACTTAGCTTGATTGTTTTCCAATTCAGACCGCTGTCCGTTGGCGGATTTCCTAACGAAGAAGCGGCGTTGAAGTTGCTGTTTCTGGCGCTGCGGTAGGCTGCGAAGAAGTGGACGATGCCCATCCACCACTGGCGGGAAACCTTGAACCACTTCACGATTCTGTGGCCGGAACGAATGCCGGCCCTGGAGAGAATCGCATCATGAGAGCTCAGAATCTTTCTACATGGCTGGGCGAGGGAAGGGACACTGCCCCTTCCCTTCGCGCTCCCATCCCCAAAAACAAAACCGGGTCGTTTACACAGAAGAATTGACACACCTTTCCGACCCACAACCCTGATCCACAATTCGTATGGTCTTGTGCGCCTTGCGCGGCGTTTTGGCAGTCCCCGCGTATTTGTAAGTTGTTGTAAAACCAATTCACGCAGCCCTGTCACGGCAGCGGTTTTCCGTAGCTTCCTCAACCATTTTTGAACCCACGAGTTCCACCCACGATTCTCATGTCTCTCACGACTTCTCAAGGTACTTAGGCGGCCACCTGAACTCACTTAAGTTGTTACACTCCAGAACGGGGCCCGGAGAAGGCTGGTGTCGGCAGTTCAACTGAGTCCCTGGCTGCCATGTTTGCAATCGCTTAGCTAGCTTTCCTCAACTGCTACATGGCTCCGACAGTCCCACTATCTTGGGCTGAGAAGGGTTTGAAACTTGATCCTCCTCCTGCTAGCGCGCGGAGATTCAAGGACTCAACTTCTCGGTTGATTCGTAGAGCGCAGCCTTCGGCAAGCTGCGTTCGGAGGCAAACCTGGTAGCGAATGATTAGCGAGAGCGCATCTCAAATCCTGAGCGTTAAGGAGCGGCGGGAGGGTCTGAGAGTTGAACAAGTAGTTTTCCATTATTGGAACCGTGGAATAATTTGTTGATCGCCGCCGGTGCAGATTCGAGACCGCGGACGATATCCACCCGATACTTTAGCTGGCCTGAGCTGTGCCACTGCGTGAAGTTACTCACCATTTCCTTTAGTTTCGAAGAGTAATCAGTTGCGAGGAAACCTTGGATCTTGAGGCGCTTGCTGATCACCAGCGCTAAGTTGGAGGGTCCCGGAACAGGTGCCGTGGCGTTGTACTGCGAGATCAGGCCGCAAAGCACCACGCGACCCGAGGTGTTCATCAGGTAGAGCGCACTTTCAAAGATTTCTCCACCCACGTTCTCGAAATAAATATCCACTCCGTTCGCACACGCAGCCTTCAGCTCTTTCTTGTAGTTCTCGTCTTTGTAGTTCACGGCAGCGTCGAAAGCGAGTTCCTCTCGAAGCCAATTGCACTTCTCGTCGGTTCCGGCGATGCCGACTACACGAAGTCCCTTGATCTTGCCGATCTGGCCGACGAGCGATCCGACCGAACCTGCGGCGCCGGAGATCAGGAGAGTTTCGCCGCCCTTGGGCTGTCCCACTTCCAAAAGTCCACCGTAGGCGGTTAACCCAGCCAGTCCAAACAGTCCAAGGTAAGCCGAAAATGGAAGTCCGCTCTCCGGCAATTTCGTCACAGCTTCACCATTAGAAAGCAGATACTCTTGCCAGCCGAACATCCCTTGGACTCGGTCACCGGCGGCAAATTTTGGATGATTTGATTTCTCCACTATTCCGATAGCCAACCCGCGCATGATTTCGCCAATCTGCACGGGCGGGACGTAGGACGGACGGTCAATCAGCCACCCCCGCATCGCCGGATCGAGCGAGAGATATACGCTGCGAATCAGAAACTGCGCCTCCTCAGGCACCGGCCTGGGCTGGGACACAAGCTCGAAGTTGTCAGCTTTAATCAGCCCCGTGGGACGCGATTTGAGCCGCCATTGGCGGTTTACCGGGGTAGCAGCAGCCATAGCGGAGGACGAGTCACTTTCAGACCGTGTAGCGCGCAGCGGCCAGAAGCCGGCCGGCAATATTGCGCCGAAGTGTAACCCCATCGAGCGGATCGTAGTTGGCAAGGCCGCGTAGAGTCGCCATATTCTCCCGCAGGGCGTGGCCAGCCGAGCATGCGCCGATGACATTTCGCACCGAGACTTCTACTCGATCCATGGCCTCGCGCAAAAACACGGCGCGCATGTTGGCGGCATTGGCCCCTTTGCCCGAGGCTGCAAGCTTGCGACTTCGAAGCCAGCTTGACTCCATCGCGAAAACTTCCATGACGATGTCGGAAATGTTCATCACGATCTCCTGCTGTTTTTCCAACTCGGCTCCGTATTTTTGATTGCCAATCCCGATCGTAAACAGCGCAATCTTCTTCGCGCTCTGCACAAGCCGAGCGTCTTCATCCTGGTCTTTGTCTTTGTCTTTGCCGGTGTTCGCAGAGGCCGTTGCCCCATTGCCCGGCCCGCCGACTACGGCCTGAACAGCGGGGATAAGCCCCAATTGCCCACGGGCGGCGCGTTTCAGCAGCATTCCCGTTATGAGGAGCCGGTTGATTTCGTTGGTACCTTCGAAGATCCGGTTGATTCGCGAATCACGGTAAGCCCGTTC
>Ga0307474_10002667_pt1 | contig 12834 bp, 9 predicted proteins | sample atmos_gasesECM1C_2_FD_203312 | JGI IMG/M metagenome (GOLD analysis project Ga0307474, IMG submission 203312) | Hardwood forest soil microbial communities from Morgan-Monroe State Forest, Indiana, United States - atmos_gasesECM1C_05 | ecosystem: Environmental > Terrestrial > Soil > Temperate... | reverse complement strand
CCGCCCGCCCCGGCGCCGCCCACTCCCCGTCGGCTGGTTTCGGAAGGGCAGGGTTTGATTCCGCTGCACGAGCTCGCGCGGGTCGCCTGATCATCACCGCTCGCCCTGACCGGGCATGCTCGCGACGGCCCGGACCAGCCGGCCGGCCGCCTGTGCTTCGACTTGAGCCTGCACCGGCCAGAGTGCGCCACACCTGGCGCAGATCCGGCAGTTCTTGACCACGTCCGACTCGCGCGAGCCGCACTGCTCACAACATGGAGCTGACGCGCGCCGATTCCGGCGGCGGAGTACTCGTGCCACCCAGCCCATCTCAGGTCGGTCATCTGCCAGTGGTTAGAGCGTGGGCGACGGGCTCCCGCGGGGGCTCGGCGTTGGGTTCCCGCCGGGGCTCGGCGTCGGGCTGCCGTGCGGGGTCGGCGACGGAATGGACGGCGAGGGCTTGCCGCCGGTCGGGATCGGGCAGCGGGGAATGATGTTGGGCCACACCGCCGGCCTGGGCGTCCGCACAGCTCCCGGGGGGAGACTCTCGTCCGAGCCGACGTAACCGGCGGTCAGCACCGCCTTTTCCTGGTCGGGCGCGCACTGGCCCGGGCGCGGCAGGAGGAGTTGGGCCAGGCCGAGGAACGCGCCCGTCGCCGGATCGACGAGCAGCGCGGACCCGGCGCCGCGCTTCGTCGGCGGCAGATAGACCTCGGTCGCACGTCGCCCGACCAGGTCCCGGACGTGCGGCCGCACCGTTAGGCCCGGAAGGAGAGCGGCGGCGCGGTAGAGTCCCGCGCGCAGCGCGGGCGTCAGCGGCGCCTCGGCGAGCAGGCTCATGATCGCGTCGAACTGAGTGGCGGCCGGGTAGGGGCCGGTCGCCCGCTCGATGGCGGCCAGCAGCGGCCCCGGTGCCGTCGGCAGCCGCCGCAGCTGCGCCCACCGCAGGAACCTCTGGCCGAACTGGATCTGGTCGGGCACCGGCACCGGGCGCGAGGTAAACGGAGTCTGCGGCCCGACAAAGGCCTGGCGCCCGGGAACGCCATCACCCACCCAGGTCAGCTGGAGCAGGGGAGGACCGCCCGAGGGCGGGGGCATGTCCTCAATCTCGGAGAAGAAGATCCGGCCGTGCCCGGCCGGCTGGTGAGCGGCGGCGGATGCCGCCTGGTCCAGGACCTGGGCGGCCGACAAGGCCATGGCCGGGGAGGCCGAGGGCCGGACGTGCAGGCTGGGCGCCGCGAGCACGGCCGCCGTCACCGCGACCGCCGTCACCGCGGCCGCCGCGCTCAGCGGGGCCCACAGCCGCGGCCGCGCCAGCCGCCCGCCCCGGCGGCGCCATGATCGTGCACCCCGGGACGGCGCGTGGTCGATCGCGGCCTGCAGCCTGGCCCGCGCGGCCGCGGTCTCGGCGGCCGTCGGGCCCGGGGTGTCGCTCCCCAATTCGCGCAGCGTGGTCAGCTCATCCATGACGTTCTCCCAGCATGGAGTGGTTCTCGAGGACCGTCCGCAGCCGCTGCCGGGCCCGGTTGAGCCGGGACCGGACGGTGCCGACGGGGATGTTCAGGGCCTGGGCTATCTCGGCGTAGGACAGGTCGGCCCAGGCGAAAAGCAGCAGTACGTCGCGGTCGCCCGCGGGCATGCCGGCCAGGGCCAGCCGCAGCGGGCCGCCGGCCGCCGCGGCGTCGGCGCGGGCGTCGGCGAGAGAAAATTCGGCGAGTGCGCCGGCGTCCTCGACCGGATCTACGCCGTGGCGGGCGTAGGCGGCCAGGCGCCGGTGCTCGTGACGCAGGTGATTGCGCAGCAGGTTGTGCGCGATGCCGTACAGCCACGGGCGCGCGTCCCCGCCCTGGTCGTGGTAGGCGCCGCGCCGGGCGAACGCGGTCACGAACGTCTCGGCGGCCAGATCGGCGGCCAGCCCGGCGCCGACCCTGCGTCGTAAGTAGCGGTGCAGGTCGCCGTGGTACCGGTCGAAGATCTCGGCGAATAGCCTGGGTTCTGCGCGCGAGCGGTGAATCAGCTCGCTGTCGGGCCAGTCGGGCGTCAACGGCACCTCCTCGGTGTGCGGCCCCCAGCTTGTCTATGTCCGAAGCCGGCGAATGAGTTCACGTTCGCGGACCCTGGGTGACCGCCGCCGATCCTGCCTACGATGTAGACGGCCTCATTGTCGCGAACGCGGCACGCAGGCACCGAGGGCAAGATCGGAGTCTTTTACGCACCGGCGCGGGCGGCATCATGATCGGCCGCCGCGGCCGGTCGGGGCGAAGGGACGCACAGGCATCCGTGGGCAGCGATAGGGAGCTTCTGGGCACCGGTGAGCTTCCGGCGGCCGACGCCGGGCTGCCGGACGTCAGCGGGATGCCCGAAACCGCCGCCGAACCGCCGGAGGCGCCCGGCCAAGTGCCTCAGCCCGCGCCGCGGCCCGGCGCCCGGCCGCGTGCCGACCGGGTGCCCTGGCTGATCGCGCTGGCCGTCTTCGCGACCTACCTGCCGATCTCGGTGTTCCGGTACCTGCGGCTCGACCCGACGTCCTGGGATCTCGGCATCTTCACCGAGTACGTCAAGCAGTACGCCCATCTGCACGCGCCGATCGTCGACGTGCGGCGCCCGGGCTACGACCTGCTGGGCGACCATTTCCACCCCATCGTCGCGCTGATCGCGCCGTTCTTCCGGGTGTTCCCGTCCCCGGTCACCCTGCTCGTGGCGCAGGCCCTGCTGGCCGCGGTGTCGGTGGTCCCGGTGAGCCGGGCGGCCGCCAGCCAGCTCGGGACCGGCGCCGGACGCGCCATCGGCGCCGCGTACGGGTTCTCCTGGGGCCTGCAGCAGATGGTGAACTACGACTTCCACGAGATCGCCTTCGCTGTCCCGCTGCTGGCCTGCTCGCTGTCCGCGCTGGTCCGGGGCCGGACCCGGGCCGCGGTGTGGTGGGCGCTGCCGCTGGTGCTCGTCAAGGAGGACCAGGGGTTCACGATCGCCGCCATCGGGCTGCTCATGGCCGTGGTCTACCGGGAGCGGATCACCGGGCTGCTGCTGGCCGCCTGGGGGCTTTTCTGGTCGCTGCTGTGCATCTTCGTGATCGAACCGCACTTCAGCACGTCGCACAGCTACTACTTCTGGAGTCAGGGCGGCGTGGTCAACCCGCACGGCGGGCACTTCTCGGCCGCCGGATTGATCGGTCAGATCTTCACCGGGTCGGGAACGAAACTGCCGACCCTGGCCCTGATCCTGCTGCCCACCGCGTTCCTCGCGCTGCGCTCGCCGCTCGTGCTCGCCGCGGTGCCCAGCCTGGCCCTGCGCTTCGTCGCCACCAACCCCTACTACTGGGGAACGGACTGGCACTACAACGCGACCGTGATGCCGATCGTGTTCATCGCCGCGATCGATGGCATGGCCCGGATCCGCGCCGCGCGCGAGGCCGGCCTGCCCGTCCGGCTGAGCGGGCCGCTGGAACGGTACGGAGCCGGGCTGATGCTGGGCGCGACCGCCGCGCTGGCCTTCCAGTTCCCGCTGAGCCAGCTGTGGACGCCGCAGACCTACACCGTCGGCCCGCACGTGGCCGCCGCCCGGGCGGCCATGGCCCGGGTGCCTGACGGGGCCACGGTCGCGACCGACCTGGACCTGCTGGCCCCGCTCGCGAGCAGAACCGACACGTTCTGGCTCGGCAACTTCGGCACCAACCCGGCCACGAAGTACATCGTCTTCGACACCGCGAGCACGGACTGGCAGCCGCCGCCCGCCAACGTCCTGACCTTTGTCGAGGGCCTGAACCACGGGGTGCGCTACCGGCAGATCTACGTCAACGACGGCGTTTACGTGTTCATCCGGGCCGGCCGGTAAGGGCCGGGGGGAGCCGGAGTTGGCGCGCGCCCTGACCACGAGCGCGTCGTCTGCGCACGCGCGCGCCGCCTCGCGAGCGCCGCGCGGCGGCGCCTGGACGGTCACCGCGATCCTGGCCTGCTACCTGCTCGCGGCCGTCGCGGTCACCTGGCACCTGTGGGCCGATCCGGCCGCGCACACGGTCGCGGGCAACCCGAACGACGCCGACCAGTTCGCCTGGTTCCTGCGCTACGACGCCACCGCGATCGCCCACGGCCGGCTGCCCGCGCTGGTCACGGCGGCCATGAACGCGCCGCAGGGCGTCAACATGATGTGGAACACCTCGGTCCTGCTGCCGGGCATCCTGCTCGCGCCGGTGACCTTGCTGCTCGGCCCGCAGACCGCCCTGACCGTCCTGCTCACGGCCGGCTTCGCCGGGTCGGCGGCCAGCCTGTTCCTGGTGCTGCGCCGCTGGGGCGTCGCGGCCGGCCCGGCTGCCCTGGGCGGGGCCCTCTACGGCTTCTCCCCGGCGCTGCTCCAGGCCGGGATCGGCCACTACAACCTCCAGTTCGCCGTGCTCCCGCCGCTGATCATCGACGCGGGGCTGCGGCTGTGCCTGAGGTCGCGGTCCCCGCGGCGCGACGGCGCCTGGCTCGGCCTGCTGATTACGGCGCAGCTGTTCACCGGCGAGGAACTGCTGCTGCTCACCGGCATCGCCGGGCTGCTGATCGTGGCGGTGCTGGCTCTCGGCCGGCCGCGGGCCGTGCCCGCGCGGCTGGGTGTGACCGCGACGGGCCTCGGGGTGGCGGCCGCGGTCACGCTGCTGCTGGCCGGCTACGGGCTGTGGGTGCAGTTCTTCGGCCCGCTGACCCAGCGCGGCAGCGCGTTCCTGCCCGACTTCTTCAAGAACGACCTCACCGGGTTCGTCACGCCGTCCGGGTACCTGCTGTTCCACACGGCGGCCAGCGCCGCGGCGGCGGCCCGGTACCAGGGCGGACCGTCGGAATACCTGGGCTACCTGGGCTGGCCGCTGATCGCGGCGCTGGTCGTGGCCGCGGCGGCGGGCTGGCGCCAGCCGGCGGTGCGCGCCACCGCGGTGACCCTGGCGGTCATGGAGCTGTTTTCCGTGGGCGGCCACCCGCTGATATCCGGCGTCGTGCATCCCGGGGTCACCCTGCCCTGGCGGTGGCTGGAAAACGTGCCCGTGCTCGGCACCGCCCTGCCGGACCGGATGTCGATCGTCGCGGACGGAGCCGCCGCCGCCCTGCTGGCCTTCGCGCTCGACCGGGCCCTTGTGCGGCGGCGGGCGGGCGCGCAGCCGGAACCCGGGCCCGGCGAGCCGGATCCGCGGCCAGATTCGCCGGGGGCACCGCCGCCCCGGCGGCCGGCCCGGGCCCGCTGGCTGGCTCTGGCGGCCACATTGTGTGCTGTCGGGGCGTTCCTTCCGATCATTCCCAGGCCGCTGCCGGCGGCGGTCGCCCCGCCGGTCCCGGCCGGCTGGTCGGCCGCGTTCGCCGCGCTCCGCCTGCCGCCGGGCGCCCGGGTCCTGGTCGTGCCGGTGCCCACGGCCACGCTGACCGCCGCGCTGCGCTGGCAGGCCGACACCGGCCAGCCGGCGTCGATGGCCGGCGGCTACTTCACCGGCCCGGCCTGGAACGGGCTGGCCTACGTGGAGGGCAACGGGGTCGCCGCCACGGCCCAGTACCTCGACGGGCTGTGGACCGGGCAGCGCGTCCCGGCCCCGTCGCGGGCCCAGGCCGAGGCCGACCTGCACACCTGGCGGCCGGCCGCGGTCGTGGCCGTCACCGGTCTGGACTCCCCGCTCGGGCGCTATCTGGAAGGCTGGTTCGGACCGCCGACCGTCCGGTCCGGGAGCGTTCTGGCCTGGCGCAGGTAGCGCGAAGTTACCGGCCGGTAGGATTGCAGGCCTGGTTGTCGGCGGCGCCGGCGTACACTGGCGAACCGCTGGCCATCCTGCACCCGGAGGTCACATTGGTCGTGCGCATCATCATCGGACTCGCCCTGACCGCGGTCGCGGCCGCGGTGGCCGGACGGCGGCTGTGGTGGCTCTACCGGCTGGGCCGGACCGGGCAGCCCGCGCCCGAGCGGGTCGAGGCCGTCCGCTCGCATCCGGCCCGGGACGCGGAAACGCAGGTCAGCGAGGTGTTCGGGCAGCGCAAGCTGTTGCAGTGGACGGTGCCCGGGGTGGCCCATTTCCTGACGTTCTGGGGCTTCATCATCCTGCTGCTGACCATCATCGAGGCCTACGGCGACCTGTTCAGCCGCACGTTCGCGATTCCCGGGATCGGCCACTGGGCCGCGATTGGCTTCCTGGAGGACCTGTTCGCGGTCGGGGTCCTGGCCGGGATCGTCACGTTCGCGGTCATCCGGCTGCGGACCGGGCCGAAGCGGGAGGGCCGGGCGTCGCGGTTCTCCGGCTCGCACACCGGCGCGGCCTGGCTGGTGCTGTTCCTGATCTTCCTGGTCATCGCGACGCTGCTGCTCTACCGGGGTGCGCAGATCAACACCGGGGTGTTCCCGTACTCCCGCGGCGCGTTCGCCTCGCAGATCGTCGGGCACTGGCTGGCGCCGCTCGGCGCGGGGGCGAACAGCGTGCTGGAGGCGGTGTTCATCCTGCTCCAGCTCGCGGTGGTGCTCGGCTTCGGCGCGTTCCTGACCTACTCCAAGCACCTGCACATCGTGATCGCCCCGGTGAACGTGCTGTTCTCCCGGCGGCCGGACGGGCTGCGCGCGCTGCAGCCGATGCGCTCGGGCGGCAAGGTGCTGGACTTCGAGGAGGCCGACCCGGACACCGACATCTTCGGCCGGGGGAAGATCGAGGACTTCACCTGGAAGGGCATGCTGGACATGGCCACCTGCACCGAGTGCGGGCGCTGCCAGTCTCAGTGCCCGGCGTGGGCCACCGGCAAGCCGCTGTCGCCCAAGATGCTGGTCCTTGACCTGCGTGATCACGCGTTCGCGAAGGCGCCGTGGCTGCTGGCCGGCTCCGACGAGGCGCGGGAGAAGCTGCCGGAGGCGGTCAAGGCCGAGGCGGAGCGGCCGCTGGTCGGCGACGAGGCCGCGGGCGGGGTCATCGACCCGGACGTGCTCTGGTCGTGCACGAACTGCGGCGCGTGCGTGGAGGAGTGCCCGGTCGACATTGAGCACATCGACCACATCACCGACATGCGCCGGCACCAGGTGCTGATCGAGTCCGCGTTCCCGGCCGAGGCGTCGTCGATGCTGAAGAACCTGGAGAACAAGGGCGATCCGTGGGGCATGGGCGCGGCCCGGCGGCTGGAGTGGGCCGAGGGCCTGGATTTCGAGGTCCCGGTGGCCGACGGCCCGATCGGTGACGATGTCGAGTACCTGTTCTGGGTGGGCTGCGCCGGGGCGCTGGAGGACCGGGCGCGCAAGACCACCCGCGCGGTCGCCGAGTTGCTGCACACCGCGGGTGTGTCGTTCGCGGTCCTGGGCCCGGCCGAGACCTGCACCGGTGACCCGGCGCGGCGGATGGGCAACGAGTTCGTGTTCTCGATGCTCGCCCAGCAGAACATCGAGACGCTGAACGAGGCCGGGGCGCGCAAGATCGTCGCGAGCTGCCCGCACTGTTTCAACGCGCTGGCCAACGAGTACCCCCAGCTCGGCGGGAACTACGAGGTCATCCACCACACCCAGCTGCTGGCCCGGCTGGTATCGGAGGGGCGGCTCACGCCGGTCAGCCCGGTCGAGGAGAAGATCACTTACCACGACCCGTGCTTCCTGGGCCGGCACAACCGGGTGTTCACGCCGCCGCGGGAGATCATGGAGCAGGTCCCCGGCGTGCGGGCGCAGGAGATGCACCGGTGCAAGGAGCGCGGGTTCTGCTGCGGCGCGGGCGGCGCGCGGATGTGGATGGAGGAGCGGATCGGCAAGCGGATCAACACCGAGCGGATCGAGGAGGCGCTGGGCACCAACCCGGACACGATCTCCACCGGCTGCCCGTACTGCCTGGTCATGCTCGGCGACGCGGTCAGCGCCAAGAAGAGCTCCGGCGAAGCGGCCGAATCGCTCGAGGTCGTCGACGTGGCCCAGATTCTGGTCCGCTCGGTTCGCCCCCCGGCGACGGCCGCCCCGGAAGAGTCCGGCTGACCCTGGGGAACACCGGTGAACTCGCGGCGGGCCGAGTCCTTCAGCGACGGCGTGTTCGCCGTCGCGATCACGGTGCTGATCTTCAACCTGCTGCCGATCGGCAAGGACGAGCTCAGCTACCGGGTGCTGGGCGATGCGTGGCCGCAGTACGCGGCGTACGTGGTCAGCTTCCTGACCATCGGCATCATGTGGATGAACCACCACACGCTGTTCGGGCACGTACGGCTCATCGACCGGCCGCTGCTCATACTCAACCTGCTGCTGCTCATGGGCGTGGTCGCGATACCGTTCCCGACGGCGCTGATCGCCGAGCACCTGACCGGCCCGACCGAGTCGGGCGGCCCGGCCGCGGCGGTCATCTACGGCGCGGTCATGATCGCGATATCGGTCTTCTACAACGCGATCTGGGCTTACATTCTCCTGCACGCCGAGGCGCTGGGATCCGGGAGCACCCGGGAGATGCTGAGCGGGTCGATCCCCCGGCTCGGCCGGCACCCGGCCCTGTCCTGGATCCCGCGGTGGAGCGTGGGCCTGATCGGCTACCTGGTCGGCCTGCTCGCCGCGTTCTGGTCGGCGGGCGCGTCCCTCGCGGTATACGGCGCGCTCGCGGTCTTCTACCTGTTCAACCAGTTGCCCGACCCGGTCGGCGCGGACGAGCCGGCGCCGGACGCGGACCAGGAACCATGATGAAGTGCGTCAGACCGGGCCGATGACCCGGGTCGGCAGCCAGATCCGGACCCGGGTACCGCGGCCCGGCCAGGACTCCAGCGTCGCCTGCCCGCCGTGCGCCCGGGCGATGGCCTGGACGATCGACAGGCCCAGGCCGCTGCCGCCGGCGCCGTTGCCGCGCTCGGAGGCGTCCGCCCGGCCTGCGCCGCTGGCCCGGCCTGCGCCGCTGGCCTGGCCTGAGCCGCTGGCCTGGCCTGAGCCGTCGGCGGCCCGGTGGAACCGGTCGAAGGCCCGGGCCGCCTCCTCGGCGGACATGCCCGGCCCGGCGTCGGCCACCTCGAGCAGTACGCCGCCGGTCATCGCGCCGAGGCGCACCGCCACCGGGCTGCTCACCGGGGTGTGCGCGCGGACGTTGCCCAGCAGATTGGCCAGCACCTGGCGGATCCGGGGCTCGTCCACCACGGCGACCAGCCGCGGCGGCGCCTCGGCCCGGACCGGCCGCTCCGGCTCGACCGCGGCCGCGTCGGCCACCGCGTCGCGCACCACCCCGGCCAGGTCGGTCTCGGTCAGGTCAAGCGAGGAGGTCCGGTCCAGCCGGGCCAGCTCCAGGAGTTCGGCCACGAGCGTGCTCATCCGCTGTGCCTCCTGCTCGATCCGGCGCATGGCGTTGGGCAGCTGATCGGGGCCGAGCGCGCCCTGCCGGTACAGCTCGGCGTAGCCGCGGATGGTGGTCAGCGGGGTGCGAAGCTCGTGCGAGGCGTCGGCCGCGAACTCGCGCACCTTCTGCTCCGAGCGCAGCCGGGCGCCGAACGCCTGCTGGATCCGGTCCAGCATGGTGTTGATGGCCGACCCGAGCCGCCCCACCTCGGTGCCGTCGTCCGCGTCGGCCACCCGCGCGGCCAGGTCGCCGCGCGAGGTGATCTCGTTGGCCGTGCTCGCCATCTGGTCCAGCGGGCTCAGGCCGCGGCCGATCAGCCAGCTGCCGCCGATCGCGAGCAGCGCGAGCAGCGCCGCGCCGGTGATCAGCTCGGCGATGACCACCCCGCCGATCTGTCCGGCCACGGCGTCGGTGGTGTGCGCGACGACCAGGACGTAAGCCCCGAACGCGGGCACGGTGAAGCCCGCCGCCTCCAGCTTGCCCGCGGTGATGCCGCGGGCGACCGCCCGGACGTTGTTGCCGTCCGCCAGCGTGACCGTGGCGGGTCCGGAGCGGAACCGCTGCCGGTAGCCGGCCAGGGTCATCTGGCCGAGCGCCGAGGCGAGCTGGCTGGCCTGCGGGCCGGGCGTGATCACCACGGCCCGCTCGGTGCGCACCGAGACGGCCACGGCCAGGTAGCCGCCGGTGTTGTCGGCCAGCCCGCGCGGGTCCCGCGCCGCCGCGGCGATCAGCTCGGCGTTGAACTGGCCGCGGAGCTTGCTGCTCAGCACGCCGGTGGTGACCGCGCCCATGATCAGCAGGAAGATCGCGGTCACGGCGATCAGCAGGATGAGCATCCGCGCGCGCAGCGAAAGCCTGCGGGACCTGGTCACCGGCCGCCCGCTCTCAGATGGTTGCTGGCCCCTGGCTGGTTGCTGGCCCCCGGCTGGTTGCTGGCCCTCAGCTGGCTGCCCGGCCCTCAGCCGTCCGCTCCTGTCGTCATCCCGGCCCGGCCTGGCCCCGCTCCGACGGCCGCAGGCTGTAACCCACCCCACGCTGGGTGTGGATCAACGGCGGCCCGAGCGGGTCCAGCTTGCGCCGCAGGTAGCTGACGTAGGTCTCCACGATCTGGGACTCGCCGGCGTAGTCCCAGCCCCAGACGTTCTCCAGCAGCTGGGCGCGGGTCAGGACCCGCCCCTGGTGCCGGATCAGGTAGGCGAGCAGGCGGAACTCGGTGGGCGAGAGCTCGACCGGGGTCCCGCCGCGGCGCACGGTCCACCGGGCCTCGTCCACCTCCAGGTCGCCGACGCGCAGGATGTCCCCGTCGCCGTCCTCCGCATCGCCGCGGCCGTTCCTGGACGCGCGGCGCAGCACCGCCCGGACCCGGGCCACCAGCGCCTCCACCGAGAACGGCTTGGTCACGTAGTCGTCGCCGCCGATGGCCAGCCCGGTGACGGTGTCCGATGAGGTGTCCCGGGCGGTCAGGAAGATCACCGGGACCTCGTTGCCCGCCGAACGCAGCCGCCGGCACACCTCGAAGCCGTCCATGTCCGGCAGCATCACGTCGAGGACGATCAGGTCGGGCTGGTCGGTTTCGGTCTGCCGGAGCGCGTCCTTTCCGGTCGCCGCCGTGGTCACCGAGCAGCCATGGAACTTCAGCGCGACCTCGACGAGCTCGCGGATGTTCGGCTCGTCGTCCACGACAAGCACCTGGGGGATCTGGTCTTTGTCAGTCATGAGGTATCGGGATCATTCTCGCGCGCCGGACGACCGATGGCGTCATCCGGGGCCGAATGCCCCGGATGACGCCGCTGGTACCTGAATGAGCCGGTTTCAAGCCCGGTCACGGGCCGGGCTACGAGCCCGCCGCCGGGCTGGATGACGGGGTCGGCGAGGTGCTGCCCGCGGGCCGGATCACGATCAGCCGGGCGTCGTAGACCCCGCTGACGACCGGGCCGCCCGCGAACACCTGCTGGCCCTCGGCCAGCTCGCTGCCGGCGACCTTCTGCCCGCCGTGGCGGACCACCGTGTTGCTGACCATGACCCAGGTCCAGGTGGTGCCGTCGGTGGCCTGGACGGTGACGTCACTGCCGCTGATCGACCGGATGACGCCCCGCTCGTAGGCGAGTGTCTTGTAGCCGGTCTTGGTCTTGAACGTGAACTGGCCGTGCAGGCCGCCCAGCAGCCGGACCCGGGCCAGCGCGTGGCGGCACCTCCGCAGCGCATACCGTGCCGCGAACGGGTGGCCGGCCGCCTTGAGCTTGGTCGCCCGGGTCGCGCAGGGGCGGTTGCTGGCGGCGGTCGTGCCGGACGAGGTCGTGCCGGACGAGGTGGTGCCGGACGAGGTAGTGCCGAAGGTGGCGGCCGCCGCCTCCGATGATGGCGACGAGGCCGAGTTGAGCAGGGTGTTCAGCTGCGCGGCCTGGCCGGTCGGGCCGCTGGCCCCGGTCGTCGCGGCAGCCGGGGAGGTGTTGCTGGCCAGGTGGGTGGCCGCGAACGCGCCGCCGCCGGCCAGCACGGCGACCAGCGCGAGCCCGGCCCCCCACCAGAGCGCCTGGCCGCGTCGTGGCTGCGGCCCGCCGTGCGGGGCGGGCGTTCCGGACCCCGGGTAACCGGACTGGCCGGGCGGCTGGCCCGCGCCGGGCGGCTGGCCCCAGCCGGGCGGCTGGCCCCAGCCGGGCTGCTGCCACGGCGCGGATGGCTGGCCCCCGCCTGCGCCGGACGGCCCGGAGGTCGGTCCGGGCTGTCCAGCCGGTCCAGGCTGGCCGGCCTCGGGCCGGATTTCCTGCGTGGCCCAGAAGTCCTGCGGTTCGCCGCCTGGCGGCTGATGCGTGTTGTCCATAACCGCGAGACTGCCGGTGCGGTCTGGGACACCGGCGGGTAGATCCTGGGAGCAGCCTGTGAATGCGCCGAACATCCGCCCGGGGCGGGCGGCTACATGCGCTCGGGCACCGGGATGCCGAGCAGGCCGAGCCCGGTGAGCAGGACCCGCAGCGTCAGCGCCGACAGGGCCAGCCTGCTGTCGCGGACCGAATCGAGGTCCGCCTTCAGCACCGGGCACTGCTCGTAGAACGCGGTGAAAGCGCTGGCCGTGTCGAACAGGAACGCCGCGAGCTTGTGCGGCTCGGCCGCCTCCGCGACCTGGTGCACCGCCGCGCCGAAGCCGAGCAGCCGCAGCGCTAGGTCCCGCTCGGCCTTCTCGGTGAGCCGGATCGGGCCGGCGGCTTCGCCGGGGTCGATGCCGGCGTTGCGGAAGATCGAGCGGATCCGCGCCGTCGCGTACTGCAGGTACGGGCCGGTGTTGCCGGTCAGCGCGAGCATCCGGTCGAAGTCGAGCACGTACCCCGAGTCGCGGGCCACGGACAGGTCGGCGTACTTCAGCGCGCCGATGCCGACCGCCTCGGCGATCTGCCCGCGCTGCTCCGGGTCGTCGTAGCGGTCCTTGATGACCTCCTCGGCCCGCTCGACCGCCTCGGCGATCAGGTCGGCCAGCTTGACCGAGGCGCCGGTCCTGCTCCGGAACCGCTTGCGGTCGGTTCCGGTGACCAGCCCGATGGTGGCGTGCTCGGCGCTGACCTCGTCGGTCAGCCAGCCGGCCTGGCGGG
>Ga0307474_10002666_pt1 | contig 12834 bp, 10 predicted proteins | sample atmos_gasesECM1C_2_FD_203312 | JGI IMG/M metagenome (GOLD analysis project Ga0307474, IMG submission 203312) | Hardwood forest soil microbial communities from Morgan-Monroe State Forest, Indiana, United States - atmos_gasesECM1C_05 | ecosystem: Environmental > Terrestrial > Soil > Temperate... | reverse complement strand
ACGCCGATGGTAATCGTGCTGCAGGACGGCGAGGAAGTGCATGGTGCGATCGAGTGGTACGACAAGACTTGTATCAAAGTGATCCGCGACGATGGCGGGCCGAACCTGATGATCTACAAGCCCGCGATAAAGTACATGTTTAAGGAAAGCGAAAGAAGATAGGAATTCGGACTCCGGCATTTACGCTGCAGATGCTCCCCGTTTGACAATCTCCCATATCTCCCATAGCATCAATCACTTGAGGGATCATCCTCACCACGCATCCGGGAGCCGTTCGTGATCAAGCTCGACATTATCAACGAAGTAGTGGCTAGAACCGGTATAACCAAAACGAAAGCCGAGTTGGCGGTGGAAACTGTTTTTGAGAGCATGAAGAAAGCTCTCGCTCACGGCAACCGCATTGAGCTGCGCGGATTTGGCGTCTTCAATGTGCGGCCCCGAAAGACCGGCATTGGGCGCAATCCGCGGACTGGCGCCGAAGTTTCGATTCCTCCCGGCAAGGCAGTGCGGTTTAAACCGGGGAAGGAATTGCAGTCGATCGATTAAAGCGGCGTCCATGATCGGACTTCGGCCCTCGGACTTCGGCCTTCTACTTCGAATGACGCTCCCCTCTCGCGCATCCTCTGGACGTAGTAGCATCTAAAGAGAAGGTCCCGACGAATTGCGGGGCTGAAAATCGCATGTCGGAACCAACTTCTTCTTTTGCTTCGTCCACCCTGGAATATTACCGGCCGCTTCCCGTGATGGAGTGGCGCGCTCCGCGGGAGCGCTATTGGCTGCATGGCTTGCTGCTGGCGCTGACTTGCCTTACAACGCTCGTGGTGGGTGCGCGGATGGAATTCAGCTTCCTGCATAACCAGCCGCCCTTTGTTGCCGGCGATGAGTACATTCCGTTCTTTGCGCTGGGTTGGGTGATGGCGGAGCCGTCGCGACTGCTTTTGGGTGTTCCCTTCTCTGCCGCTTTGTTGCTGATCCTGATGACGCACGAGATGGGCCACTATTTTTATTGCCGGTACCATCGCGTGTACGCGACATTGCCGTTTTTTATTCCTGCGCCTACGTTGTTGGGAACGCTGGGAGCGGTGATCCGGATCAAATCGCCGATCCGCTCGCGCGCGGCGCTGTTTGATATCGGGATCGCGGGGCCGATTGCTGGGTTCGTTGTGGCGGTTGCTACGCTTGCGATCTCTCTGGTCTTGTCGAAGCCGTTAGCGCCTGGCATAGGGCCATCGGACGTTCAGTTGGGATTTCCTTTGATCGTAAAGGGGCTGCATTCTTTGTTGAGTGTCGTGGTTCCGCGTTATGCGATCGCGGGACTGCCCATGTCGCGGGTCTATCTTCATCCAACGGGAGTCGCGGCGTTAGTGGGGATGTTCGCGACCGCCTTGAACTTACTGCCCAGCGGACAACTCGACGGCGGACATATTGTTTACGCGATTTCGCCGCGCATCCATCGTGTGGTTTCGTGGATCACCGTCGCAGTTCTGATTGGATTGGGCCAGTTGTACGCGGGATGGCGAGTGTGGGCGGGATTGCTGCTGATGATGAACGTTGTGACCTGGCGGCAGCGGCAGGCGCCTTCGTATCCGGAGCTTCCTTCCAGTCGCTGGGGATTGGCTGCGCTGGGATTAGTCATGCTTGTGCTCACGTTCACAGTTGCGCCATTCCAACTGATCTGGAAGTAGGGGCGTTCTTTCGCCTGTGGCTGCTGCCGAAGCCAAAGTAAATCGCGATCCCCGAAATCAGCCAGACAATCAAGCCAAGCTGGAACGAGAAAGTTGTAAGAGGTAATTTGCTCAACCGGGATTATCTCGTATACTCCGTTATTCAATCGTTTCACTACTTCTTTTTCACAGAGGTTCCAACTTGAAAAGGACAGGTTTATTGTTGGCGGGCGCAATTGTGTGGTTTTCGGGCGCGGTTTTTGTTTCCAGCCAAACCATCGAAGTGGATCTGTCGCATCCCACCAATCGTTTCGTGCCCCGTGAAACGCTGGGCGCCGGCGTAGACCGTATCGCCGCAGACGCAATCGATAAAGACTTGCAGCCCTCGATGCTGGAGAAGACGCTGGCGTCGGGCTGGCAGCCGATCACGTACCGCCAGAACACCGAACTCGCGATTGAGGCCTGGCATTGGAATCCGCAGGGGAGTTGGAGCGAAGGGAGCGGCAAAGGCTACTTTACCGGCTCTTCGACTCCGACGGAAACAGTTCGCTATTCCTATGGCTACGCCCTGCCGCGCCGCGGCACCACGCGCAACGACGGTACCGACAATGTTGGCTTTTCGCGGATGACCGACGGCGATCCGAACACTTTCTGGAAGAGCAATCCTTATTTGACACAACACTTCACGGGCGAGAGCGATGCGCTGCATCCGCAGTGGGTGGTGTTGGACCTGGCGCAGGTACAGCAGGTCGACAGCATTCGCATCGCATGGGGCGAACCTTTCGCACGACATTATTTAGTGCAGTACTGGACGGGCGACGACCCGATCAAGGCAGTGACGCGCGGAACCTGGCAGACATTTGCTCAAGGCGTGGTTACGGATGGAAAAGGCCAAACCGAAACGATCCGGCTGAGCAGCAGCCCGGTGCCCGTTCGATTCCTGCGTATTTGGATGACGGAATCGTCGAATACCTGCGTTACAAGCGGGCCGGCCGATTCTAAGAAGATAATTTCGAAGGAAAGTGATCCGCGGGATTGCGTTGGCTATGCCATTCGCGAGTTGTATCTCGGCACAGTCACGGAAGACGGTGAGTTTCATGACATCCTGCGCCACACCGCCGATCAGGAGCAGACGACAACATACGCCTCATCCGTCGATCCCTGGCATCAACCGTCAGATCTGGGATCGACCAAGCAGGCGCAGGTGGGATTCGATTTGTTCTTCACCAGCGGTGTGACGCGCGGGCTACCGGCCATGGTACCGGTCGCCATGCTGTATGACACTCCAGAAAATGCGGCGGCGGAGATTGCATATCTGAAGGCGCGCGGCTACCCGATCTCTTACGTCGAGATGGGCGAAGAGGCCGATGGGCAATTCATGCTGCCGGAAGATTATGCCGCGCTATATCTTCAGTGGGCTACGGCGATTCATCGTGTGGACCCTGGCTTGAAGCTGGGAGGTCCGTCATTTCAGGGAGTAAACAAGGACATCGAAGTATGGCCGGATGCGAATGGAAAAGTTTCCTGGACCGCACGCTTTGTTGATTATCTGAAGCAGCACGGACGAATGAATGATCTGGCTTTTTTTTCTTTCGAACATTATCCGTACGATCCATGCAAGACTCCATGGGGCATGCTGTATGACGAGCCGGAGTTGGTGAGCCACATCATGGAAGTGTGGCATGAGGACGGCATTCCCTCCAATATGCCGATGTTTATTACCGAAGGAAATCTGTCGTCGGGGGCCAGCGAGACGTATCAGGACATTTTCGCGGGAGTCTGGCTGGCGGACTACATTGGATCTTTTCTAAACACCGGAGGTAAGGGCGTTTATTTTTTCCATTATCTGCCGCTGCAAATGGAGCCCGGCTGCAATAGTTCTCCGGGAACCTTTGGGATGTTTACCGTCGATGCCAACTACCAGATCGAGCAACCGCTGGCGCAGTTTTTTGTGGCGCAGTTGATTAATCGTGAATGGGTGCAGCCCGACGGCGGCGAGCATCAGGTGTTTGCCGCGACGAGCGACACTCCCGATGGGGCCGGGCATTCGCTCCTCACCGCTTACGCGGTGAGGCGTCCAGATGGGAAGTGGGCGGTGATGGCGGTGAATCGGGATCAGCAGAATGCGCACAAGGTTCGAATCAACTTTGAAGGGCCGGGGGGCAAAGAGAGTAACTTCGCCGGGGCGGTAGAAACTTCAACCTTCGGCGCAGCCCAGTATCAGTGGCATCCAGCGCAGACGCGCTTCATGGCTCATGCAGAGAATAGCGGCGAACGTACGATTGTGCCCACGACCAAAGGCTGGGCGGATCCGGACGGACCGATCATTCACAGCACGCTGACCGCCGCGAAAGAGACGATCTATGAGATACCAGCGGCGTCAGTGGTGGTGATCCGTGGAAATCTTGGGGGCGCCAAGAACTGAGTCGAATTGCCGAACTCACATTTCCTCTTCACTCTCGGGCGAGAAATCCTCCCCGGATTTTTACACAACATTAACAATCTCGCGTCAGCCTTTGAGCGTCCAACGTACGCCCACATAAACTACATCCTCGGGCATTCCTCCTAGGAGAAGACCATGAAGTTTCGTCAAACCGCCCAGATGATCGCGCTGTGCAGTGTTGTCCTTCTGGCAATGGCTGCCGCCGGACAAGTCACAGCATCAGCACCGTACACCGTTTCTACATTCGCAACCAGTGTGCTCGGAGTTTATTTTCAACCTGATTCGATTGCTGCGGTCGACGGCCACGTCTTCATCGGCTTCGGAAACAATGTCTCCACCACAGGGGGCGACGGGAAAAGCAGCACCATCGTGGAATACGATGCCGCCGGCAACGTCCTCAAAATGTTCAGCGTGCTGGGCCACAATGATGGATTGAAGGTCGACCCGCGCACCAAGCTACTGTGGGCGATGCAGAACGAGGATGCGAATCCCAACCTCGTGATCATCGATCCGGTAAGCGGGAGTCAGACCGTTTATACCTTCGCCGCTCCGCCCCCGCACGGCGGCGGTTACGACGATATCGCTTTTATCGGCAACGACGTATATTTCAGCTGTTCGAATCCGGCAAATAACCCGAATAACGCGCCCGCAATCGTGAGAGGCCAAATCAGCGGCACCACGATCAGCGTGACACCAGTGCTCATGGGCACGGCTACTGCCACCGACATTCCGACCGACACTCCGACCGCTTTGAACCTGCAGGATCCGGACTCGATGCACTTCAATCCTTTCGGCGATTTGGTGCTCGACAGCCAGGCAGACGCGGAACTGATCATCGTGCACCACCCCGGCGGCATCAACCAGAGCGTCTATCATTTGGGCTTAACGCTGAATGGGGCGGCCGTACAGATTGATGACACAGTCTATGCGTCGTCGACGCATGGAGCGATTCTGGTCTCCGACCGCGATGGCGAAACCATCTATTCGATTACGAAGGATATTTTCAAACCGGGCGCGGCTTACTCGGCCACACCGACATCGGTGGGCGCGCTCGATCTCGACACAGGCGTAATCACCAGTGTCGTCACTGGAATGGTCAGCCCGCACGGGATGACTTTCCTGGGCAATAAACAGTAACTCGCAATTCGGGGCGGCCTGAAGGCCGCCCCGACGCGAAATTATTTTTCATAGGACGGCTGGCAGCTTCGCATCGTCTCTTTGTGTCCTGTTTCACATCAGCCACAACGCGTCTACGTCGACAATCACTTGCGTACGCGGGATTTTTTGCTGTGTGGCGTAGGCGAGCATTGATCGCAGTGTCGCATTGAGCTTCTCGCGACTGGGCGATTTCATCACAAAATGATAACGATAATCGCGTTTCAGCCGCATGATCGGCGCGGTAGCAGGCCCGAGAACGCGTACGCCATCATGCCGATTCCGCTCGAACCATTTTCCCAGTGTGCCTGACCATTGCAACGCCTCGTCCAACTTGTCGCTGCGGATGAGGACATTCGCCAGCGCTGAGTATGGTGGATAGTGCATCCAACTGCGAAAACGCAATTCCTTTTCGTAGAATCCCGCGAAGTCGTGTTGTGCGGCATACTGCACGGCATAGTGATCCTGAAAATAAGTTTGCAAGATCACCTTACCCTGCACCTGACCACGGCCCGCGCGGCCGGCTACCTGAGTCAGCAATTGGAAAGTTCTCTCGGCTGCGCGAAAATCCGGAAACCCCAACGCGCTGTCTGCGCCCACCACTCCGACCAGCGTGACGCCGTGGATGTCGTGGCCCTTGGCGATCATCTGGGTACCGACAAGCAAATCGAGTTCACCTTCGTTCAGCGCGTTCAGGGTGCGTTCGAAATCTTCATGTCCGCGGACGGTGTCGCGATCCAGGCGGGCAATGCGCGCTTGCGGAAACATGCCGTGCAACAACTCTTCCAGCTTCTCTGAGCCGGCGCCAAGAAAATAAACATATTCACTGCCGCAATGTACGCAGGCTTTAGGTACAGCGGCGTTATAGCCACAGTAGTGGCAAATCATTTTGTGCTGACGCTTGTGATGGGTAAGAGCGACGGCGCAGTTCTGGCACTCCAGCGTTTTGCCGCAGGTCCTGCACAGGACGACGGGAGAATATCCCCGGCGATTCAGCAACACCATGACCTGCTCTTTGCGGTCGAAGCGTTCTTTGATTTCCGCCACCAGTTTGCGCGAGATGACTTGCTCCTGGCCGGTTTCCTGGAATTCCTGGCGCATGTCGATGATCTCGACTTCGGGCAACGGACGCTGCTCGACGCGACCGGGCAGTTCGACCAGCGCATATTTATTTTTCTTGGCGTTGAAATATGATTCGAGCGATGGGGTGGCCGAGCCGAGCACCACGAGGGCGCTCGCCATCTTGGCGCGCACGACTGCGATGTCGCGGGCGTGGTAGCGCGGCGTTTCCTCCTGTTTGTAGGAAGAGTCATGCTCCTCGTCCACGATGATCATGGCCAGATCGGCGACAGGCGCAAAGACTGCCGAGCGGGTGCCCACAACCATACGCGCTTCGCCATCTTTGATGCGATGCCACTGTTGGGCGCGCTCTTTGTCAGACAACGCCGAGTGCAGGATAGCGACTTCATCCCCGAAGATCTGGTGCAGATCGGCAGCCACTGCGGGGGTGAGGCCAATTTCGGGGACAAGAAGAATGGCAGAGCGTCCGGCCTCAAGCACGGCGCGCATTCCGGCAAGATAAACGGCTGTCTTCCCGGAGCCGGTCACACCGTGCAGGAGGATGCCGGAAAACTTCCTGGCATCGACCGCGTCACGCAAACTGCTTAGCGCAGCCTGCTGGGCTGAGTTGAATTCGAATGCGAAGGGGCGCGGCTTGCTGCGGGAGACCCCAACGCTCGCGATCTCCTCAACAATCTCGACCAGGCCGCGCCTTACCAGCGTGGTAAGCGTGGTTCGTGGAACGTCCAGCGATTGCAATGACTCGACCGGAACGCGGCCGCCGCCGGCCACCAGCGTGTCAATCAGTTTTTGCTGATTCTCGTTCAGCTTGCCTTCGGCAGATTTGAGCAACGCGATCTTGATCGTACGAGTTGCATCTCGGACGGCGGAGACATCTTCGCGAACCAGCCACTTCTTTCGCACCATCCCGTTCAAAATGTGTTTGGAGATGCGGGTTGCGGAACGGAGAGTTTCTTCACGGACGAGCGCGGATCGCTCAGGTTCGGTGTCGAGTATTTTGTTGGCCAAATAATCCAGAGCGCGGAATTCGGCGGCTTCTTCTTCCGGAGTGCGGCGCGAGCGCGCGGACGATCCTGACGTTCCGGCTCGATGCAGCGCCGAGCGGCCTTCCGTGGAAATCCGGTACGCAATGGTGCGCTTAAACTCGGCGATCAACGGCAACATCGTCCGAAAAACTTCCCCAAGCGGTGCGAGATAGTAATCCGCGATCCAGCGGCCGAGGTGGAGCAATTTTTCGTCGAGTACTGGCGAGGTATCCAGAACATTAAGAATGCTCTTCGTTTTGACGGAAGGCTTGCGGTCGTGCAACTCGACGACGATGCCCGTGATGCGTTGCTGGCGGAACGGTACCAACACGCGTCCGCCGACGATGGGAGCTGAATCTGCAGGCACATGGTAGGTGAATACCATGTCGAGCGGCACGGGCAAGGCAACCTCGCAGAATTCAGGCATTTATTGAAGGATAAACCAGGTCGATTCGACGGATGGACGTCTAGCGCGCGAGCAAATTCTTGGCGAAGCTATTGCTCGGCAGCCTTCTTGGGAGGTTCGATGCCCAGGTATTTCATCACCATCTGCAGATCTTTCCATGCTTCGCCTTTCTGTCGAGGATCGCGCAACAGAAAGGCGGGATGGTAAGTCACTGCGAGACGCGAGCCCGGCCACGAAGCATCGCTGCCGGCGGGTTTGAAGTCGTACCAGCGCCCGCGCAGTTCTGACATGGGCGCATTGATGGCAAGAAGATTCTTTGCTGCGACCGCGCCGAGCGCAACGATTGCTTTGGGCTTCACCGTTGCGATTTGTCGCATCAGGAATGGCGAGCAAGTCTCGCACTCATCGCGCTCTGGCGTGCGGTTTCCCGGCGGACGGCACTTGACGATGTTCGCGATATAGACATCTTCGCGCAGCAGTCCCATAGCTTTGATCATGTTGTTGAGCAACTGACCAGCTCGGCCGACGAAAGGCTCGCCTTGCGCGTCTTCATCGGCGCCGGGCCCCTCACCCACAAACATCAGCTCTGCGCGTGGATTGCCGACGCCAAAAACAATTTGCTTGCGGCCCTGTTGGTGAAGCTTGCAACGGGTGCAGTCGCCAAGGTCTTCGCGAATCAGTCTGAGTGCGGCGATCGGGTCGACGACTCCATGCTCGGGCTTGGGCGTAAGAATTTCGAGAACGCTTTCCTTCGATACGGCTTGAGCGACGGCGGTTTTTCTGGCGGCCATTTCCTCTCGCATTTCTGACTGGTATGACGAAGGCTGGAGCGCTGAAGCTGAATTGGCGGCCAGTTCAGCAGGCGGCGAAATCGGACCGCGCCGGTAAAAATCGTAAATTCCCAGCTCGTTGTAATAGCGGACACGTTCGGCGAGGGCGCGCCTGAGTTCCGGGTCAATTGTTGTGGGCATTCGCCTTTCGATTGTAAATGAGAAATTACAAAGGTGGGTCAGGCTTTGACTGAAGATTGCCTTCGCTGGCGCAGGCGAACGACCTGATCGAGGACGCGCTGGGCCACTTCCCACTTCGTGGTTTCAGGAACTTCGACGACGTCATCGTGAGTAAGGATGGTCACAGCATTGCGCTCGGAATCGAAGCCGATGTTCTCGCGGGAAACATCGTTGACGACAATTGCATCGAGTTTTTTGGACGCTAGTTTTTGCCGGGCGTTCTCGAGCACGTTCTCAGTTTCGGCAGCGAAGCCGACGATAATCTGAGACTGCTTGCTCGCGGAAATTTCTTTTAGGATATCGGCAGTGGGCTCGAGTTCGAGTGTGAGCGGTCCTTTGCGTTTTATCTTTTGTCCAGAAACTGATTTTGCACGGTAGTCGGAGACCGCGGCGGTTTTCACGACGATGGTGGACTGCGGCAAGAGATTGAGCACGGCGTCGCGCATCTGTTCTGCGGATTCCACGCGAGTGATTTCGGCGCTCCCCGGCGGGGTCAGAGCCGTAGGACCGCTTACCAGCAAAACGCGAGCGCCGCGACGCAACGCGGCCTCAGCCACGGCATAGCCCATCCGCCCACTGGATCGATTTGTGATATAGCGGGCGGGATCAATTTTTTCGCGTGTGGGACCAGCCGTGATCAACACAGTTTCGCCGGTGAGATCCTGTGACGCGCCCAGCGCTTCCAGCGTTGCGGCTACGATCGCTTCGTTCTCGGCGAGGCGCCCCGATCCAGTCATGCCGCAGGCAAGATATCCTGAGTCGGGGTCGACGATCTTCACGCTGCGCCGACGAAGCACTTCGAGATTTGCCTGCGTGGCGGGGTGATTCCACATGTTCACATTCATTGCTGGAGCAACTATAACGGGCGCGGTTGACGCGAGATAGAGCGTGGTCAGAAAATCGCTGGCAATGCCTTGCGCAAAATGTGCCAGAACGTCAGCGGTGGCCGGAGCGACGAGCAATGCGTCAATCGACTGAGCGACCGCGATATGTTCGATGGCGGAATCGATGTTCGCATCGTGCTCCTGACCGGGCGAAAACATTCCGGTAATCACCTTTTCGCCGGAGAGCGCCGCGAATGTGAGAGGACGAACAAACTCCTGAGCGGCGCGGGTCATAATGACCTGCACGCGAATGCCACGGTCTTGAAGCAGTCGCACGATCTCGGCTGCCTTGTAAGCCGCGATGCCGCCCGTCACTCCAAGAGCAACTTTCATGGTGTTCCCGCGCCGAAAAGCGCTCGTATCTCAGCACGCAGCACTCAAGGGATATCCGATACGAGTCCCTGTGCGGACCCTTGAGGGCATGCACGGCGCAACCCAGCGGGGGTGAAGTTTTTTCGTGCCCGCTTATGCGTCGTGTCCGAAAACCTGATCCAGCGCTTCGGCAGCCTGTTCGGCGGCGCTACGGGTTTCAGGAATTTCCCACTTCACCTTGCCCGCGCGAATCTCATCCTGCGCGATGCGGCAAGGTTTGCGCGAGTTGGTTTGAACCACCGGCGGTGCTCCGGATTGCAGTTGCCTTGCGCGCCGGGCGGCGACCAGAATGTAGCGATAGTTGCTGTCGAAGCCTTCGATCAATTTCATGGACTCTCTCCCCCTTGATAACGGGATGCAAGATTTTGATTGCCGAAAGTTACTGAGCTTCGTTCTTCGCCGGGGAAGCCAAGAACCGCTGAACCTATTTTCCCACGAAATTGAAAGTTGTGGGGGTTGTCAATCCTTTAATTCGATTACTAAGGACTACCACAGCCGGCGTCGACAGGAGTCTTAAAGGAAGCCAGAATCGGCTGCAGCCGCTCGGACACGTTGTTCAGCCGGCAGCGGTCGGCCTGAGCCACGATTTTGTGTTCATCGTTCGACAGCGTGTTTCCCGACCGAAGCAGACGCTCTCCGCGGACGATGTTCCGCAGCATTTCAATCGAATCTTCCAATTGATCGTTCACGAGAATGTAGTGGTAGCGATCGTAATTCTCGATTTCACGGCTGGCGGCGACAAGGCGGCGCTGAATTACATCCTCGGGATCCTCGCTTCGCTTTCGTAAACGCTCTTCGAGTGTCGTGCGATTTGGGGGCAGGATAAAAATGCTGGTAGCGCCGGGGAGCTTTTCCTGGATTTGCGCCGCGCCCTGCACGTCGATGTCAAGCAATAAGTCCCGGCCATTGATTTCTGCCTCGCGCAGGAACTTGCGTGCTGTCCCGTAGTAGTTGCCGAAGACCTCGGCGTGCTCGAGAAACTGATCCTCGCGGATCATCGTCTCGAACTCGGACCGCGAGATGAAAAAGTACTGCCGTCCATTGGCTTCACTACCGCGAGGAGCACGCGTTGTATACGAGATGGAAAATTCCAGATCACTCACAGACTTCAGAATCTCATTCACGAGCGTCGACTTACCGGAACCAGACGGAGCAGAGATGATGTAAACCAGTGGCTTGTGGGCGGGCGAATTCATTCCAGGTTTTGCACCTGTTCGCGCGATTTCTCGATTTCCGCCTTCATGGCGAGTCCGGCTTCTGTCATTTTGAGGGCATCACCGGCCAGTCCTGAAGTCTTCGAGAGCAATGTATTCGCTTCGCGGTTCATTTCCTGCAGCAGGAAGTCGAGTTTCTTGCCGACTTCTCCGTCCTGATCGAGCAGACCGAGAAAATGTTGAACGTGATTTTCCAGGCGAACGATTTCCTCCTGGATGTCGCTGCGGTCGACCAGGAGCGCCGCCTCCTGCAACACGCGCTCGCGGTCAGCGCCGGCGCCCAGTAGTTCCTGCAGACGCGCCTGCAGACGTTCCAGATAGCTTTGCAGCACGGTGCGCCGGTGATGCTGTACGGTTCTTACAGCATCGAGCAAGTGAGCCATGCGCTCGCGCAGTTCGCGTTCGATGCTGCGGCCTTCCTGTTCGCGCATTTCATTCAGGCGATCGAGCACCTCGCCAACTCTTGTCATCACGGCCGACTCGAGCATTCCATCTTCAAAAGTGGCAGCGGAGTCGAGCGCCCCTGGAATGCGGAGAACTACGTTGAGATCAGGCTCGGCGGGCACGGCAAACTCGCCTGCCGCAGCCCGAAACGCCGCGATGTAAGCGCTGATCAGAGGACGATTCAGCGAGAAGGTATCGCTGTTGGCGCGCTCCAGATTCAGGGTCACCTCGACGTGGCCGCGCGCGATTTTTTCTTTGAGCAGACGGCGGAGGTGCATTTCGAGCGAGTCTGAGCTCGAGGGCAGCCGAAAATGCAGATCGAGAAAGCGGTGGTTGACGGACTTCAAAGACAGGGCGAATGCCACGCGCCCGTTGCCTTGAGCGGAAGCCAGCGCAGTGGGCACGGAATTCGAACTTCCGCTCAACCCATGCGCGAGTTCCCCTTTGATTTGTGCGAAACCCGTCATGGAGCGGATCGGCATGAGTAATTTTGTTGAGTTCCAGGTTACGACGTCTACTCGCAATGTCAGCTGGGTTGCGCTGGTTCCATTTTCTGCTCGAAATCGGCGAACTGCAAATTGTATAGGCGCCGGTAGGTGCCAAGCCTGGTCATCAGATCCTCATGAGCTCCAATATCGGCAATTGCGCCATTTTCGATTACCACGATGCGGTCGGCGCGGCGTACAGTGGAAAGCCGGTGCGCAATGACAAAAACCGTGCGGCCGCTCATCAGATTGTGCAGCGCGGATTGCACCAAAGCCTCCGATTCGCTGTCGAGAGCGGAGGTGGCTTCGTCCAGAATAAGGATAGGAGCATTCTTCAGGATCGCCCGCGCGATCGCAATGCGCTGCCGTTCGCCGCCGGAAAGACGGACGCCGCGCTCGCCGATCACCTCGTCGTAACCGGCGGGCAGAGACTTAATGAAATCGTGCGCCAGGGCTGCGCGGGCTGCGGCCTCCACATCTTTCAGGGGCACGTGCGGTTGCCCGTACGCAATGTTGTTGCGCACGGTGTCGTTGAATAAGACGGTTTCCTGGGTGACGATTCCGACCTGCTCGCGCAAGGAGCCGAGAGTTACATCGCGGACATCGTGACCGTCAATGAGTAACCGGCCTGCGGTTACATCGAAGAATCGGG
>Ga0307474_10002665_pt1 | contig 12835 bp, 15 predicted proteins | sample atmos_gasesECM1C_2_FD_203312 | JGI IMG/M metagenome (GOLD analysis project Ga0307474, IMG submission 203312) | Hardwood forest soil microbial communities from Morgan-Monroe State Forest, Indiana, United States - atmos_gasesECM1C_05 | ecosystem: Environmental > Terrestrial > Soil > Temperate... | reverse complement strand
GGCCCGTGCCGCCTGCAACGCTGCGGTCCACCACAACAGATCGTGGATCATCGCGCCGGCGGGCTTCTCGAGCTCTGCCAATCCCGCATCGACATCGCCGCCGGTGTAGTGAGCCCACAGCGTGGCGACAGGAATATGGACCGACGAGCGAATCGGGGCGAGCTGAACCTCGATTGCCGATTCGCGAAGCTGCTGGACAGCGCGCGCCCCCATGGCCGAACCATAGCTCACGAAGCCGGCCGCCTTGCGATTCCACTCCGGATAAACCCAATCGATCGCGTTCTTGAGCACCGCAGAAGTGCCATAGTTGTATTCGGGGGTAACGAAGACGAAGCCGTCGGATCGCGCAATTGCGGCCGTCCACCTCTGTACGGCTTCGTTAGCGTAAGGTCCGCGACCCGGCATGGCCGGCGTTGCCGGCTGATCGAAGAACGGCATCGGAAAGTCGCGCAGGTCGAGCAGCCGCGCATCCACATCCGGGCGCTTCTTCAGGTGCTCGAAAATCCACTTCGCGGGTTTTTCCGAGAAACGGCCTTCGCGGGTGCTACCGACAATGACGGAAATGATGGTCATATTTACAATCCTCGCTTTGCGCCCGTGAGCGCACTGGGGTTACGCTTAGTGACTGACGCTAGAATGGTGACCGAGAAGCGTTCGCACAAGGAGGCACTTTTTTGACACCGAGCAACACACAGGAGCCCGAGGAGGAATGCCGGGCAGTCAGCGAAACGCTCGCGCGGATCGGCGACAAATGGACCGTGCTGGTCGTCGAGCTGCTCGCCCGCGGCCCTATGCGCTTCAATGCAATTCGCCGTACGATCGGCAACATCTCTCAGCGCATGCTGACGCTCACATTGCGCGAGCTAGAGCGCGACGGCCTTGTCACGCGCACCGTCTTTCCCACCATCCCGCCTCGCGTCGAGTATCAGCTTACGAAGCTCGGCCGCACCCTTCGCGAGCCCCTGGTTGCGGTCGCCGACTGGGTCAGGAAGCATCAACCTGCCATGGTGCAGGCACGAAAGACATTTGATGCCGCCGGAATCGCGAAGCCCAGCCACCGGCGTGAACCGCGGCGCGGTCCCGCCGTGCTGCCGAGATCGCGCCTACCGGCACGTTCCGATTGATATCGTCGCCTACGATAGATGCCATCGAAAGATATGGGCTATGCAGCTACATATCCGCACATTAGTCTTTAATCCATGCGTGAGCGCACTTGGGTGATATTGCTTACCGGAGACGGCGCGGATCCGCACGAATCGCAAAACAACGGCGTAAAGAATCCTCCCGGCGAATTCGCCGCATCGCTGGACCGCCGGACGCTGTTGAAGATGACGCTGTCGCGCGCACGCTCGATCGTGCCTCGCGAGCAAATTGCGGTGGTCATCGACGGCGCGCAGAAGCCCTACTGGGGCGAATCACTTGCGATGATCCCGGCCGCGAATATTATCGCCCGGCCCCGTCACCGGGGTTCGGCGACAGAAGTGCTCCTGGCGATTCTCACCATCCTTGAACGCGATCCGTTGGCACGCATCATAGCCATGCCATCGCATCACTACGTCAGCAACGAAAGCGCGCTTGCCGACAGTCTCCTCGACGCCGCCACCCCAACTGCGCAGACTCGAAACAACTTGGCTCTCATTGGGATCAAGCCGGAAGTGGCGGATACGCAGTCGGACTATATTGTACCCGGCCGCTGGTTCGAGGACGGCACGCGTAGCTTGTTGCGGATTGTGAATCCCTCCGGAAAGATCTTGGCGCGTGATTTGGTGGCTCGCGGCGCCCTATGGGACAGCTCCATCGTCGCTGCTCGTGCCCTGGTGCTCGTCGGGATACTACGTATGTGCGTGCCGGATCTCGTGGACCAAATGGAAACAGCCCTGACACAGGGCCTTGATGTGCGACAGCGCGCGTTGGCACAGCTCTATGCGCGTCTGCCACCGGTCGATTTATCGCACGTTTTGGCCCGAGGTGCCGAAGCGGAATGCCGCGTCATCACATCGCGATCCTGCGGTTGGTCGAATCTGGCATCACCGCAACGGACCATAAAGGCTGCACGGCCATCCATTCGCCGCGTGACGGCAACTGTTTAACCATTTTTGGAGTTTGAGAGGCGAAGATGGCAAAAACCTGGTTCATCACCGGCGCCGGTCGTGGACTTGGCGCTGAGATCGCGAGAGCCGTCGTCAAGGCGGGAGATCGGGCGGTAGCCACAGGTCGCAGCCGAAAGGCGATTGCATCTGTTCTCGGAGCGGATAATGAGCAGCTCCTGACAGTCAAATTGGATGTCGCCGATGAATTTCAGGCGCGCCGGGCGGTTGATGTGGCAGTGGCGAGATTCGGCGCGATCGACGTGTTGGTCAATAACGCCGGTTACGGTCACGTGGGCTTCTTCGAGGAGCTGACGACGGAGGACGCCCAGGCGCAATTCGCCACCAACCTGAACGGAGTTCTTAACGTCACTCGGGCGGTGCTGCCGGTAATGCGCCGTGCCCGACAGGGGAGAATCTTCAACCTATCGTCGCTTGGCGGAATCGTCGGAGCGCAGTTGTATTCGCTTTATTGCGCAAGCAAGTTTGCGATCGAAGGATTCTCCGAATCATTGGCCAAAGAGATCGCGCCGTTCGGCCTGTTCGTGACCATCATCGAACCCGGGCCATTCCGCACGGATTTCCTAAAACCCGAATCGCTTCGCTTCGGACAATCTCGGCTTTCCGACTACGATGATCGGCGTGCCCAACTACGCGCAGGATTGGCAGCACGAAACGGGCAGCAGCCTGGAGATCCGGTGAAGCTGGCTGACGCGATACTGCGCCTGGCAAACGAAGCTGAGCCTCCGATGCGGTTCCTCGCCGGTTCAATTGCAGTGAGCGCGGCCGAGCAGAAGCTTACTGCGGTGCGTGCAGAGCTCGAGAAGTGGCGGCAGCTCTCCACCGGCACGGACGGAGAATTCTCTTCGATGAGCGCCGCCGGCCTGCTCGACCAAATCAGGTAAGCCGGCAACTGTTGGTTGTTGCGGTGGCCGCGCCCATCGAGAACCGCGAAGTCATTGACAACACTATGTACGGACGTAGTAAGATCCAGGCTCGAGCTTCGATTGGGAGCTGAGAATCTGAAGGCTGTGCCTGAGCGCGGCTGAGGAGAAAAGTCGTGCTTGATGGCGTCTCGCTGGATCAACTACGGACCTTCATCGCGGCGGCGGAGGAAGGCAACTTCTCAGCGGCAGGCCGGCGCCTCAGGCGCGCCCAATCCGTTGTGAGCCAGACTTTGGCCAATCTTGAGGGACAGATTGGTGTAAGGCTTTTCGATCGCGGCGGACGCGTTCCGACCTTGACCGATGAGGGGCGCGCCCTTCTCGCCCGCGCCCGCGCGGTTGCCACAGAGGTTGACCTCTTCAAGGCCCGAGCCAAGGGTCTTGCCAACGGTCTTGAGACAGAGCTTAGCCTGGTCGTTGACGCGATGTTTCCGGTAACGGTATTGGCGTGTGCTGCGGCCGCCTTTCAAGTGCAATTCCCTGCGATCCCCCTGAGGCTACACGTCGAGATGTGGGAGGCCGTCGCGGATCCGGTACTCGACGGGCGCTGCGCGATCGGCCTTATGGGATCCTTGCCGCCGGCACCGCCGCAGTTCAGTCGCGAGCGGCTGCTCACCGTCCGAGCGATCAAGGTGGTATCACCACGGCACCCGCTGGCAGCTCACCGCGCGCTGATTCCAATGAGCGTCCTTTGCGAGCACATTCAGCTGGTTCACGCTGACCACGCCAATGTGTGGCGCGCGGGCAGATTCGGCCTGCTATCGCCGAGAATATGGCGTCTCTGCGATCTTGCGGCCAAGCACCATTTTCTGCGCGCCGGATTTGGGTTTGGCATCATGCCCCTGCACATGGTGGAAGCAGATCTGGCCAGTGGCGAGCTGGTTGAAATCAAGGTTGAGGACGACCCGCCCGAGGGACATGCCGTAGTCATGTCAGCCGTACATCTTACCAACAGCCCGCTCGGCCCGGCGGGGCGCTGGTTTGTCGATCGCATCAAAGAGGAAGCAGCCTCACGGAGCAATACCAACGCTTCCACTTCGCTTGACTCAACCGGCGCCGTCCCGATCGCGAATCGGACCGCCGTTCAGCCGCGCGCAGTTGGATCATCGCTCGATCGCCCGCGGCTCTATCCGGTCAGCGACTGCGGAGCGGCAATTGAGAGCCGCGAATTGAGAAAGGTGGACGGCCAGGAGAGAGGGAGACGCGGCGCGCCTTAACGACCTCCTAAAACCGCCAACCGATCCCCAGAGTTGTCTCGGTCGTGTTCAAGTGCTGATTCGAATCGCTGACGAGTCGGTTGAGGTAGCGATAGCGAGCCAGCGCATCAACATAGAGATTGTTGCTCACATAGTATTTGACTCCGATACCCGCGTTGGCCGTGAAACCATTGCTATCAGTGAGAAAGACCGGGCGTCCGTTGTTCTCTCCGACGATGGCTGAATCCAAATTGGCCCAGGCGTACCCGGCACCCGCGAGCGCGTAGGCAACGAAGGGGAATTGAGGCGTAATGTTCCACACCGCATCGAGATCGACGGTCGTGAGTCCGAGCTTGTTGTCGCCAATTGGTACGCGTGAGGCGCGACTCCAGCTGTAGCCGCTGGATAACTGAACGCCCCACATGTCCGTGAGGTTGTAGTTATAACGAAGGCCGGCCAGTGCGTCGTCGTTCAGGCGGGGATTGCGCCCTGATACGGGCGCATCGGTCAGCTTGTCGCCGAACAACTCGCCGCCAAAGATCTCGACCGATTGCGTGCGGGGCTGCTCCTGCCCCATGGTCGGGGCGCTTTGTAGCGCCAGCGCTGCCATCGCCGGTAGAACAGACCGGGCCACTGCATGCTTCGTGAAAATATTGGCCAGCGGTCGGCCCCTCCGACGAAGCGCGCGAAAACTGTATCGAAAATTTGCTTCTGACATGACTCCTCCAAGAACTCGTGTGAATGCATCACCGAGGTTAGAAGAGCGGCCTCTACAGCGGAATCCTATATCTTTCGATATTAGTCATCGCTGACGCAGATACGCCCGGAGATGCGCTTTATGCTTTCGAACGGGAGACTTTCAGCAGAGTCGCCAGGCATATCCGGGGGTTGAAAGATATTAGACCGGTAGAGCCCGCGCAAAACGCCTAGTACACCCAATAGAACCACGAGGCCGAAAAGAAACGCCGTGATCAGTAGATCGAAAATCATATTCGTTGATCCGTGAGTTGGACAACTCTATACCGCGTCGGTTATCGCAATGGTCCTCGTGCGCGCTCCTTCAGAGCTTCGAGCCGCCATCGACGTGAACAGTGTCCCCGGTAATCCATCTCGCCTCCTCCGAGGCGAGAAAAACAACGACCCCACCGATATCGTCCGGCTGTGCAATTCGCTTGAGGGCTTGCATATTTTGCGTCGCTTCGCGTCCCGCTTCCGTTTTCGTAAAGCTCGACATTTCGGTCTCGACCACGCCAGGCGCAACGGCATTGACGCGAATGCCCCTAGGGCCGAGTGCCGCCGCAAAGTGCTTCACCATGGTCGCAACGGCGCCTTTTGTCGCTGCGTATGCCGAGAGATTGCCAACCGCAGCGTACGCCGCGAGCGATGAGATCAACGTGATACTGCTGTCTTTGCCCATAATGGGCAGAAGTTGCTGCACCAAAAAGTAAGGGGCACGCACGTTGACCGCGTAGAGCTTGTCGAAGTCCTCGACAGTGGTTTGTTCGATGATAGACGCGCTCGAAACCCCTGCGTTCGCGACCAGAATATCCAGCCGCTCGCCGACAATGCCCCGAACCTGACCCGCCAATTGGTGTGATCCGTCTTTGAGAGCCAAATCGGCGGCCAGCTTTTGCGCGCGCCCGCCAAGAAGGCGAATTTCCGCCACAACGGCGTTAGCTTCCTCTTCCGCACGTGCATAGTGAACGAGAACCTGCGCGCCGGCCTTGGCGAACGCGAGGGCGCAGGCTCGCCCGATGCCGCGGGATGCACCTGTAATCAGGGCGGTTTTTCCTGCAAGACTGCTCATGTGATCAGCCCTCGACACCGACTTCGATGGCGTCAACCCGGTCGGGGTAAAATGCGAGATATTCCCGGATGGCGGATACTGACGCGAAAGGCGCCTCGTAAGTCCAGACCGCGTTTACCGAGCGTTCGCCGCCGGAAGGAATGCTGTAGTAGGCGCAGTCGCCTTTGTAGGGACAATAGGTCTGGTGCGATGTCCGTTGCAGTAGCGTTTGGTCGATGTCTTTGCGCGGGATGTACTGCACGGCCGGATACGCCGCTTCCTTCAAAGTTAAGGCCTCGCGCGTATCGGCGATTCGCTTACCGTTCACGAGGACGGTCACCCTGCCTTTTGTCGGGGTGATGCTTATCGGATGGTCGGGACCCGGAATCTTGATTGGTTTGCTGCTCATCTCTATCAGCTCCTGAGAATATTTGGAGAAAGGCGTCAGATCGGCGATTTTGAAGTTCCTTAAGAAAATCAACGGGGGCCAGCTTGCGCTTGTTCATGATGGGATCTCACTTGGAGCTGTCGGTCTGAGGTTCATGACTATTAGTCCCCGGAACGTCATCATAAGTTTTCACTCAGAGCAGACTAGGCGAAACATGGCGACCCGCGGCGCGTCGCTGATCCAGATTTTGTCCGCAGACCAGCCCGCCTCTGCGGCCAACCTGGTAAACATAGCGACGCTGAACTTGTGCGAGTTCTCCGTGTGCAGGCGCTCGCTCTTGCGGAAGGCGAAGGCATTGCCTGCCGCGTTCACGATCTGGTCCTTACGGCTGACCAGGTGCATTTCCACTCGGCTGTGCTCTGCATTCCACAGCGCCAAGTGATCGAAGGCATCCAGGTCGAAATCGCCACCAAGTTCGCGGTTGATCCGCGTCAAAAGGTTCTTGTTGAATCGCGCGGTCACACCAAGGGAATCGTCGTAGGCCGCAACAAGCGTCGATGGATCCTTAATCAGGTCCACTCCCACCAACAGGGCCGCATGCATTCCCAACCCCTGTCGCACCGACCGCAGGAAACGAACTGCGCCGTCCCCATCGAAGTTGCCTATGGTCGACCCGGGGAAAAAACCGATCCTGGGACGACCGTCCGCAGCAGCCGGCAGGCGGAAGTGTCCGGTAAAATCAGCGACTAGTGGAGCGACGCTCAGTTGCGGGTAATCTCGTGCGAGCCTGGCCGACGCGTTGCAAAGGGCGTCCGCGCTGATGTCAATCGGCACGTAAGTGGAGAGCTGCGGTGCTGCGTCGAGCAGCAAGCGGGTCTTCGCGCTGTCTCCGCTGCCGAATTCCACGAGCGCAGCTCCATCGGGGATTCCCGTTGCGACCTGCGCCGCGACATTGCCGAGCAGGACCGTTTCGGAGCGGGTGACGTAGTACTCGTCAATGCGGCAAATTTCCTCGAACAGCCGCGAGCCCGCGGCGTCGTAAAAATACTTCGGGGGCAGATGTTTGTGCCGCGCAGACAGACCCGAGATCACATCGGCTGCAAACGTATTTTCAGCAGAGGCCGCCGCTTCCGTTGCGTCGACAATGCCGGCGGAGGACACAAGCTTCTGGTTGATCACCTGTTCACTATGTACGTCCATCCCTATTTCTGTCAAGCGGACGTGTACGTTCGTACTGCTACGCCGCAAAAACATGCAGAGGGATTGCTAGTGAGGCGCTGCCGTCAATTCGACGTCGGTCTCAGTGATTGCAGGCCAAGACCGTGGAAAACAATGTCTTCTTGAAGTTCTCTGCAAATGCCAGGTCGCGTTCAACCTTGGAAACCAACCAGGCACCTTGTAGTCCTGTAACAATAAAGGTCGCGACTTCGCCGGTTTTGAAACTCTTGGAAAGTTCGCCCTCTTTCACAGCGGCCTTCAAGCAATCGGTCATGGCCTCTCTCACTTCGGCATAGATATCCGCCACCCGCTTGCGAATAATTTCACTGTGATCGGACGCCTCTGCAGCGAAATTGCCGACCAAACAGCCGTTTTTCGTGCCGTGATTCTTGATGGCGGCGATGCTCGCATCAATATAGGCGCGTATACGCTTGAGGGGCAAAAGGGCTTCATTGCGCAATGTGTCGGCCATCACGACACGGCTATGGGCGAAGTAACGATCCAGAATTTCCAGGGAAAATGCCTCTTTGGAGGCAAAATGATTGGTGAAGGACCCCTGCGGCACACCCGCCGCTTCAACGATGTCGCGCACGCTGGCACCCACGTAGCCGCGCTCGAGCACGACCTGGAGGCCGTCCGTCAATATCCTATCCCTGTTTGAGATTTTACTCACTCAAGCATAATACGTCCGTACATAGTGCATGTCAAGTCAAGCAAAATCAAGCGATTGAATGATACGCGGGGTAATCGACATATCCACGCGCATCGAATGTATAAAAGGTGCTGCGGTCGTAATCGCTCAGCGGCAATTGCTGCTTTATCCGGGTCGGCAGATCGGGGTTCGACACAAAGTAGCGGCCGAATGCCACCAAGTCGGCGTCGCCTTTCGCGACCACGGACTCGCCGGTATCGGGCTCAAAGCCTCCTGCCGCAATGATCTTTCCCGTAAAGATGGTGCGCAAATATTCCGCTGCGACAGGCCCTTGGCCTTGCGCAACAACCACGTTGCCCCTCACCCGGGGCTCGATAATGTGAAGGTACGCCAGTCCGAAACGGTTTAGGTGCTTGGCGACATAGGTAAACAGAGCCTTCGGGTCGCTGTCGGACATCCCGTTCCATCGACCATCAGGTCCGATGCGAACGCCTACGCGGTCCGCGCCCCACACCGAGGTCATGGCATCGACCACCTCGAGGAGCAATCTGGCGCGATTTTCAACGCTTCCCCCATACCCGTCGGTGCGCTTGTTGCTGCCGTTTTGCAGGAATTGATCGATCAAGTAACCGTTGGCCGCATGCAATTCCACGCCATCGAATCCAGCTTGCTTTGCACGTACCGCTGCCTTGCGATAGTCCTCCACGATCCCGGCGATCTCACCAATTTCAAGTGCGCGATGCGCAGAGGGCTGGACCCAGCCACTGGGTGTCGAGGTTAACTTGTCGGGGTCATTCCAGTAGTCCGGGTCGACAGAGGCGGAGACCGGCTGAGGGCCACCCGTAACCGAAACGTGCGATGCTCTTCCGGTGTGCCATAGCTGCGCGAACATAAAGCCGTTCTTGGCGTGAACCGCAGTCGTTATTTTTTTCCAGCCGTCCACTTGTTTGTCGGAATAGAGCCCGGGCGCACCGAGCCAACCTCGGGCGCCGGTGGAGATGGTGGTCGCCTCCCCAATGATCAGCCCGCCCGCGGAGGCGCGCTGGGCGTAGTACTCGACCATGAGTTCGTTCGGCGCATCGCCCGGCAGATCGGCGCGCGAGCGGGTAAGCGGTGCCATGACGACACGATGTGTCAGTTTCAGATTGCCAATCGAGACCGATGTAAACAGCTTGGACACGATTTCCTCGGAAAATAGATTAGAAACAACTCGAAGCGCGCCGGACCATCGAAGCCAGGCCAAACCGATGTGCGCTCCGCGCGGATGTCGAAACACAAATCCTAGTGTGTATGCTCGCGCCGGTCAATATGCACGTACAGATTTCTGTTGACACAAAGACTACGGACGTACATATTGTACAAAATCGCCCGACCAAACGCCGTCTGATTTTCGGCGGCACAACCTAGGAGATTGTAGAATGAGTGCTCAAGTTGTTTTGATTACCGGTGGACTCACCGGCATCGGGCGCGCCGCCGCCGTCGCCTTCGCCAAAAAGGGGGCAAAAGTGGTCGTCGCCGGTCGTCGTGACGAAGCCGGCAAGGCGCTCGTCAAGGAGCTCCGCTCTTTGGGGTCGGAGGCTGAGTTCATCAACGCCGATGTGCGCAAGGAGGACGACATCCGCAATGCGGTCGATACGACCATCTCTCGGTTTGGACGTCTCGACGTCGCCGTGAACAATGCTGCCACCGAAGGCCAGGTCGGCCCAATTACGGACCAAACGGCGGAGAGCTATGCTGCGACGTTCGATACGAATGTTCTCGGCGTGCTTCTGTGTATGAAGCACGAAGTACGCGTCATGGAAAAACAGGGCAGCGGCAACATTGTCAACATCTCCTCGACCTACGGGCATGAGGGTGCGGCATTTGCTTCCGTATATGTGGCCAGCAAGCATGCGGTTGAGGGCATCACCAAGTCGGTGGCGCTCGAGACGGTTAAGTCTGGAATCCGCGTGAACGCGGTGGCGCCGGGCCCGGTCGACACAGGCATGTTGACGCGCTTTACTCACACACCGGAGAACAAGGCGACGCTGGTGACAAAAGTACCGATGGCCCGACTCGGGATCTCGGAGGAGCAGGCCAACGCGATTGTCTTCATCGCCTCCGATGAAGCTTCATTTATCACCGGGCATATCCTGAACGTCGACGGCGGCATGACCATTAACTGACCTCTTCGGGCGCGGAGGATTGCTCCGCGCCCGCGGACGTTTAACGCAGGAACACTAGGATGGCTATAACAGTTGTACGCGATCAAACGGCGCTAATGCGGCACGAAGTGCGCGTGGGTCCACACACTTTTGCCGCTGACGCAAGTATCGGTGACGGCGGCGAAGGACTCGGGCCCAATCCTCATGACTTGTATGACGCCGCGCTCGGTGCATGCGAATCACTGACCGTCCTTTGGTATGCAAACCGCAAGGGAATTCCGGTCGAAAACATCGAGGTGACCGTCGAACGGGATCAGTCGCAAGAGAGGACCGGTATTTACCGCCTGCGTAGCAAGCTGAAGATTGGCGGCAAGCTCACTGATGCGCAGCGTCAGGAACTGCTCTCCGTCGCATCAAAGTGCCCGATATCCAAACTGATGACCTCTGTGCAGACCATGATTGAAACCTCCCTTGTCGAGTAAGTACGCGCTGCTGCGAGCAATCATCCCGCATGCTTCCTCGCCGCCGGCGCCCTCCTCCGCGCTTTGTCAACCTGCGGCGCCCCTTCTCCGCCGACCTCGCCAATAATCTGTCGGACTGCCCGCAGAATCTGATTCGCCAGCTTGGGGTCAACCTTGGCGACCGCGCGCGAAGCGGCGACCCCACCGATCATCGCCGCCATGATCGCGACGGCGCGCTGCCGTTCATCCTGCTTGCCGGGAACGGCCTCGAGGCCACGTTCGATCAGCGCGACGGCTTGCTCGAACCCCTCGGTGTAGCGCTCGCCGACTATTTTTTCCTGCCGCGCGATTTCGCTGGCCGAAGCCGACATCGGGCAGCCCCCAGCCAGGTTGTCGCGATGCTCGATGGACAAGTAATCATCGATGAAAGCAGTCACGGCGGCGGGTTTGCCGGCTTGGTCCGCCGTCAACTTTTCCATGCCTGGTTCGAGGCCGGATGTGAAGGCTTCCGCTGCCAGCGCCCCCTTGGACGGAAACTGGGCGTAAAGCGCACCATGCGTCAATCCGGCGCTCTTGCTGATCTCGGCGACGCCGACACCATCAATGCCACGCTCGCGAAACAAGCGCCCGGCCGCTCGCACCAGCGCCTCGCGATTCTCGGTGACTTTTTCCTTGGTGACTTTCAATGCAGGACCTCGCAAAAAAGATCGACTTGACAGCAAAGATTGCGATCGCCACTATAGCGCAATCTAATCATTGCATTCGCCATTATTGTGGCAATTTCGGGCACCTCGAGGAGTAAGCACTTGTTTAGACGCAATTCGAGCCTCTTTTTTGCGGCCCTTCTCGCGGTGCTGGCCGGTTCCCTCGCCCAACGCGCCCCAGCCGCCGCGCCTCAGCACCATGTTCAGTCGCCGGGTTTCTACCGGACGAAGGTCGGAGACCTCGAAGTCACGGCGCTCCTCGATGGCGGCGCGGCATTCGACGTGCATTGGCTCACAGCGAAGAAAGTGACGATGGACCGCGTCGAACAATCCTTGCGCGAGGATCCTCACCTGCTTGACACAGGCGACACAGGGTTCCTGGTCAACACCGGCCGGCAACTGATTCTGGTCGACGCGGGTGCCGGCGTGTGGTTCGGCGGCGGAGCTCTGGGCCGCCTGGTGGCTAGCCTGCGTAGTGCAGGCTACGCACCGGAACAGGTCGACCGCGTTTTGGTCACCCATCTGCACTCCGATCACGTCGGCGGTCTCACCACTCAGGACGGAAAGCGTGTCTTTCCGAACGCCGAGATATTCGTGTCGAAGGCTGAAAGTGACTTTTGGCTGTCGCCGGAAATCGCCGCGAAAGCGCCGCAGGATGCGCAACCATTCTTCCAGAGCGCACAAGCCATCGCCGCGCCGTATATCAAGGCCGGCAAGTGGCACACGTTCAGCGACTCTGATGTATTGGACGACGGGATAAAGATCATTTCATTGCATGGCCACACCCCGGGACACACAGGCTATGAATTTTCATCAAAGGGAAAAACGATCCTCTTTTGGGGCGACATCATCCATCAGCAGCTTGCGCAACTGAGTCATCCCGACATTACGGTGGTCTTCGACATCGACCACGCTGCTGCCGCTGCCACTCGCAATCAGTTGTTGCCGATGCTGGCGCGTGGCGATGCCATGATCGCGGGACCGCACATGCCGTTTCCGGGCATAGGCCGCCTAAGGAAGGAGGCGAATGGCTACGTTTGGGCGCCGGTGATATTTACGGATCAATGGGCCGAAAGATAGTGACGACCCGACCATTTACCATCGGTGGGCGCTCATTTTGCGATTGGAGGATTGGCATGACCTCAGGAATTCAACTCAACGCTCTTCACTCGTTGACCGTCTTGCTGTTGTCGAGTTCTGCAGCGTTGATTTTCCCGCAAACATCTCATGCGGCAGCACCGCAGATATTTACAAC
>Ga0307474_10002664_pt1 | contig 12835 bp, 6 predicted proteins | sample atmos_gasesECM1C_2_FD_203312 | JGI IMG/M metagenome (GOLD analysis project Ga0307474, IMG submission 203312) | Hardwood forest soil microbial communities from Morgan-Monroe State Forest, Indiana, United States - atmos_gasesECM1C_05 | ecosystem: Environmental > Terrestrial > Soil > Temperate... | reverse complement strand
CTAGGCCCGAGTGCAGAAAGCTCCAGAAAGTCGCGTCGAGAAGTCGGTCGTCTCATATCTTCTTCTTCTCCTGAGATACAAATCGCAATATTTTAATGAACTCTATTCCTTATCTCCACTGCATATAAGGAAGTCCGCGCAAGAACAAATAGCGTGTTGCCGTCGCTACCCCCAAACAACAGTTGCGATGGCCGCTCTGGAATGTCGATTGTATCGATCAGCTCGCCGGCTGGATTGTAAACATACACCTGTCCTGCCGCGATGTAGACATTCCCTTTCTCGTCCCATGTCACGCTCTCTCCGCCTCGTTCGGCGAATAGCTTTAAGTTGGAGATCGTCCCGTCGTCGCCGATGCTGGCAGAATAAGTTTTCTCTCCGTTCTCATCGGTCACGTAATAAGGCTTGCCTGCCACTGCGGGAGCAAAGCCAAAAGCTCGCAGCGTATTATTCAACTTCGAGCCGTAGTAGAGCTCTCCGGTCACAAAGTCTTCGCCCGCGGGAAGGAATGTTGTTTGGTCCGGAGAGATGTATTGATACGGCTGCCTTGCTGGAGTCGTTTCCAGGAAGTCATTCTCATTTCTCCAGTAATCGACAGGAAGAACCGGCGTCATTCCCGAACGCAGCGTGCTGGGAACAGCTTTCAGCAAAGTCATCTCACCGTCGGTGCTACCCGGCCTGAACGCGTATACAGTTCCCTTGCCTGCATAAGAAACAACGATCAAGTTGCCAGCTTTATCGAAAAACAGTTGGACAGGATCGAGCGGATTGTCACGAACTTTAGACAGTTGCCGCGTCGCGGCTGACCAACAGTAAATGGTCTGCCATTTGGCATCGACGAAATAGACATTTCCCGTTTGGTCCACAGCTCCGCCAAAGATATTAAAAAAATTGCCTGCGACTTTCTCCACTTTTGCGCCCTCTGCGAGGACCGCAGATGGGTGGCTCGCGCGAACTCCAGGCGCGGCTCCCGAAATCGTCAGCCCGGAAAATTCGCGCTGCCGTATCTCAACGTTGCGGGTCTGATCGTAGATCGCGCTATCGAACGACACTTTGCTGTCGCTATAGCAATGCAGGTTGCGAAATCGTATGTTGCTGGAGTTGGTAATGCTGGCCGCGTATTTGAACGGCTGATCGCTGCTCACCACCCGATACATGTGCAGGTTCGCGAAGGTGATGTTGCTGGAATCTCGAATGTCGAGCGGCAGTGCGAAGCCGCCCTCGCCGCGCTCCTCTTCCGTCTGCAATGCGTAAATCTGCCAGTTGGAGGCGTGGTCCAGAACTACTTCGTTGCGAACATGATGCTCGCTCGAAAGTTCGTAAATTCGTCCGTCAGTTGACGTGTTCGAGATGTAAAGCCCCGCTTGCGCAAAAGTGCTTGGCGTCCAAATGCCCACGAACGTGCCGCCGCCGGTGATCCACAGGCTGGGATATTGACTGTCCCAGCGCCGATTCGGATTGGAATCGGCCGTATGGTTATCGTTATAAATCTGCTTCCATACTTTGCGCGCCTCTTCCGCGGTGGCGTTAGGATCGATCGTGCCATGACCTCCGAGAAAGCGAACATCGTTCATCATTGAATCCGTGCCGGACATCCACTTCGCCGCGACCGCTCGGGGATTGATCCCGTTGGTGTAGAGGCCGATGCCAGTTACAATATTCGTCCCGCCCTTTGGAGTTTCAAGCAGCGGCTTCGGACCGCCAACGCCCTCAAAACCTGGAGTTGAATCGGCAAGCAAGATTCGTGTCACGCTGGGATGTAATCCGATGAGCACTGTATCCGGTTGCAGCGTGATCGTATCTGTCACGCGATACTGGCCGGAGGGCAAGTAAATCGTGCGGTGATGGGCGATGGCATTCCGCAGCGCATCGGTGTCGTCTGTCGTGCCATCGCCCTTGGCCCCCAGACTACGGACATTGACCCAAGTGTCAATCGGCGGCAGATCGAGAATGTCAGACTTGGCTGGAGCTGGCGAGGCACTCAGAACAGTTGTCTCGTAAACATCTTGCATCGCGGGTACGGACCCAATGTCCTGATATTGAAGTCCATGAGAAAAAGTCTTAACCGCATACAGCTCGGCCGGAGCCGCCACGCGCTTTCCGCTCTCGCGGTAGGCCGCAAACACAGGAACTTTCCGGCAGACCACGTTCTCCATGTTGATCTCGGTCCGAGCACTGTTCTCATTGCTGATGATGATGGAGGGCCCGCTGATATTCTCCATACGCCCATCTTTTATCCAGAGCTCTTCGGAATATTTAGGATCGATGGAAATCGCCGTGGGAACATTTTTGAACTGTGGACGGATCAGAGTGAGTCCGGCTTCATGCTCTCTGATGGCCGCTTCGCGTTGACCCTCAAAACTGACGTCGATCAGGGTAAATTGCCATCCCGGAGAAGGTTTGCGGGTCCAGATGCCGTACTGGCCTCCATAAAAATGCAGGTCTTCGGCGACGTTGCCGCCATCGTGAATTCCCGCAAGTCCGGAGCCAATGTGAAAATCCATGTGCGCCAGAAAGCAATGTTGAGCATAGTGAGCGCGGATGCCCACGGCGCCGGGATTTCCATCTTGAATTTCGATATCGATATTGCTCATTGCGGAATAGAAAGTTCCCGGGCTGGCATCCGGCGGAGGCTGATTGGCGCCAGGCCGAGCTCCAGCGAAGAACACCATATACGCCGGCCCTTGCTGAAAACCGGCTGTGTTTGCGGCAAGCACAAAACGGGGCCGCGCATTTCCAAACCCGATCAAGCGAATTCCGGGCCAGATGTAGATGGTCTTGGTCAGGCGATAGCGCCCGGCCGGAACGAACAGAATTCCTTGATTCGTCTTCTCCTGAACCGTGTTGATCGCCTTTTGCAAGGCAGCGGAATCATCCGCGACCCCATCGCCTTTCACAGGAAAACTATCCTGCGTCAGATAAATTGCTTTTGGATCGTCCAGGCGGGCGGAATAATAGGAAGTCGCGAACAGGGGGACAACCGACGACAGTATCGCCGCTGCTAAGAGTGCTCTCATTCGAATGAAACGCCGGTGACGACTACTGCTTCGGATCCGTATCCTGGTGCTCGTCTGTACCTTGCTCCTGATGTAAGTCGCTGTAGATTGTCCGGAGTTTTTCCTTCATCTCCTTGTATTTCTGGTACTCCTCCATTTCGTGCTTGGCGGCCGCTGGCCGTCCCGTCTGTCGATATATAGCACTTAAGCGGAAATGCGCCAGAACGCTTGTGGGATCGAGCTTCAGAGCTTGCTGCAGTAGCGGCTCCGCTTTCTGCGGCTGGTCCATAGTCATAAAAACCTTTGCCAGGCCGATGTTTGCCTCGGGATCGTTGGGCTGCAGCTGCAAAGCGCGGCTGTAACGCTGGCTGGCTCCTTTTACATCATCCTTTTGAAGAGCGATATCGCCCAGCCTGCATTCCGCCTGTTCATCGGAGGGATTCGCTTCCAACGCAGCCTGGTATTCTTGCTCGGCTTCTCGCCGGCCTTCTGTAGTCGACAAAGTACTGAGCATCTCGGCAAGCTCGAAATGAAGCCCCGGAAGCTGCGGGTCGATCTTAAGCGCCGCTCGGTAGTTCTCAATCGCGTCCACGGCATTTCCCCGCTTGGCCAGTTCGTGCGCCATCGCCTGATGTAAGCGCGCAGAATTTGGATTCACCACGGATAGACTCAACAAAGATTCGGCAGCCAGATCCGAATAGATCCGGTAGGAGGTGTAAAGAACAGCTTCGTTCGTCAGATCCAGCTTCCTGAGATCGCTTACCACGGCCGCAGCTTTATCCAGATTCTCCGTGCCAGAGTAGATTTCGATCAATTCCATCCCAGTCTCAAGGCGGATCTTCTCGTCCTGCACTTTTGGAAACGCTTCCTCCAGATCGCGCTGCGCCGCGTTGAAATCTCCCGTCCGCTTTTCGCCGATGCCCAGAAGAGCCTGAATCTTCGGTAAGGCAGGCCGTAGCTTCAGTGTCGCCCGGAGCTCTGGAATCGCATTCGTGTAGTCGCCCTGAAAGAAGAGCAGCACACCGACGTTGCCGCGCGCATCTACATTCTTGGGATCGAGGGCAACAATAGCTTTAAATTCCGGCACCGCCAGGTCGGGCCTGTTCTGCTTCAGGTATTCCGCAGCCTTGCGGCTGTGCGATTCGATTTCCTGCTGCCGGCCGGGGTTCGTTTGAGAGAAAGCCGAAAGCAACCCCAGAGACACGATGACCCAAAACGAGGCAACAACTTCTTTGGTGCTCATTTCACGATTGTACGGTCGGTCAGGCCCATCCGGGATTTGTCCGCGAGCACAGAGCCCTGGTAAGGACAGCAGCCATGCTGTCCTTACCCTGATTGCGTTCTGCTAGAACGTGACCCGCGCGCTGAGCTGACCACTGCGAGGAGCAACTGCGACGCCATTGCCCAGGGTCGCGTCATTGATTTGCCCGAAATTAGCCGCGCCGAAGATCTGGCCGGGAATGTTGAGGCTGGGATGGTTGAAGACATTGACCCAGTCCGAGCGCAATTCAAGGTGAACACGCTCTCCCAAGTTAAAGTCCTTAGCCAATGACATGTTGAAGACTACTAGGCGCGGCCCTCTCAGCGAGTTTCTAACCTCATTGCCGAAGGCGAACTGGCCGGCCGGCGCAGCGTCGGCAAAGGCCGCGGTGTTAAACCATTCATTTGGACCGGGATGGCTGACGCCGGTGCTGGCTATAACATTCGGAAACCAATTGCAGCCGTTGTTGACGTCACCACCGGTGGCGGTGCCGCCCTGGCCGCAGCCAGTGAACGTTGAGTTGGAGTTGGTATTGTTGACTACCGTGAAGGGACTTCCGCTCTGGGCGAGGAAAGTTCCCGATATGCGCCATCCCCCGACGATCTCATCTTCCACCGAATTGCCGCTCAGATAGCTTTTCCCTCTTCCAAACGGTAAATCGTAAGAAGCATAACCCTTGAACGCGTTCGGGGTGTCGAAATTCGAGTTACCGTAATTGGCGGCTGGATTATTCCCAATCTGCCAATACTGTGTCCCTCCGCGGCTGCCCCATCCGCCTGAATCCTGCTCGTCGAGGAAATGGGACCAGACGTAGTTGGCACTGAAGCTCAGTCCATTGGAGTAACGTTTGGTAGCCTGCAGCTGTAGCGAATTGTAGTTGGACGTGGCATTGTAACTGTTTCCGGTAAGTGTTCCCCAGGCAGGAAACGGGCGATCGGCTTGAACGACTGAGCCATTGGCCACGCTTGCGGCCAGACCCGCTGGGCTGGTTATCTGGTTAAGGTCCGTGGGGAACTGCAGGTTCATGGCGTGGCTACCAACATAGGCAATCGAAGCCATGTAATTACCCAGGAATCGGTGCTCAACGCTTAACTGCCATTCATCGATCTTAGCCACGGGCACGTTATAGGGCACGTAAGTCTGATTTGAAGGGGAGGCTGGGTTGACGTACTGTGCGACATTCTTCGCATTCGGCGAACCAACCACATAATTCAGCACGGGAGCAGCCGCAGCAGCAGACTCGGAGAGAGTAACCAGTGGAGCGGCACCGGTCCCCTGGAGGGGATCCGAGGCGTTCCCCGAACTGGTCGAGAGAGCTCCAAAGCCTATTCCATTGCCGTAGTCATCCTGACTAAAGTTATAGGAATAAATTCCAAAGCCGCCTCGGACGACTGTATCGCTCTTCACAGACCATGCGAAACCGACACGAGGTAAAAAGATGTCGTAGATGGGCTTCTGCAACGAGTCGCGATGATCTTGAGGGGCGAACCACAACGAGCCCAAGGTGCCGTTGTATGCACCGCAAGCGGCGCAGGCAAGCGGGATGTTCGGATCGAACCCTCCCAGGCTGTTGTTGGTCTCGGTAAATCCGGTGGTAGCTGTATAGCGCAAGCCAAGATTCAGGGTGAGATTCGGCCGGAGCTTGAAGTCGTCTTGCACGAATAGCTGCGGACTCTTCAATCGCGCATAGGACTTAGTCTGATTGGTCGCGCTCCAGTTTTGAACGTCGCCAAGCAGGAAATCGGCCAGTCCGGCTCCTGTCGTCCCCGCTTTTGTAAAGTTTTGCGCCGTGTAGTTCCCTGTGAAGGTGAAATTGCCCGAAGTGATGTTCCCCCAAGGCGTTACATTGCCCTCGCCCATTAGAACCTCAACCCCGAACTTCAGGATGTGCTTGCCACGGACCAGGGTCAAAACATCCGATGGATCATAGAGGTTTTCGATGTATATGGCATTGGTTCCGGGGGCCAGCTGTGAGCAACACAAGCCCCCGCCTCCAACATTGATCTGCGGGAAGACGTTCGCCTTCGCATATTGCAAACCAAGCGCAGTCGCCGCGTTAAACCCGATGGTGTCCGGAACGAACCAGTTACCCTGTTTCGTATAAGCCATCCGAAGCGAATTCACCATTGTCGGGCTGATGGTGTAGGTATCTGTAACTTGAGCGTTGTAGCCGTCTATGTCCCCGGAGAAGCAGTTGAGCGGACATGGAAACGGACCGCCCTTATTGATTGCCGGGTTGTCCTTCTGGCTGATTGAGAAACTTAAGCGATTCTTCGCGGAGACATCGTAGTCGATGCGTCCAAAAAATCTCTTATTGGGGTTGGGCGCCGGCAGAGTCGTAGAAAAATTATTTGTAAAGGCGCCGACACCGCCGGCATTTGGTAGCGGATAGAAGCTCAGAATTTTGGCTGCCACGGGATCAATGCGGCCTGCTGGAATGGCGTTGACGCCGGCCAGCGCTCCCGTGTTCTCCTGCGCGAAACTCTCACGACACGACGTCACCGGATTTGGACCAGTAGGGACGAGGGTCACTCCGTACGTTAAGCAAGTCGCCGCGTTCGAAGTGGTCGTCGCAGGATCGTACAGAGTCGGCAGGCCAGATGCGCTGAAATCGAAGGCACCGGGGAAGGCAGTCCCCATTCCTCGTTCGGCCAGCGTCGGGGTTATGCCATTGGTGGCGCTTGTCGATCCGTTGTTATAGATCTTGTCGTAGACAAAGAAGAAGAACAATTTGTTCTTGAGGATCGGACCGCCAATGGAGCCGCCATACTCGTCGTAACGAAAAAATGGCGCCTGCTGTGGGGTGAAGCCGGTACCGGTGCTGTCCGGAATGCCGAAATGAGGGGCCGCGTTGAGAATATTGTTCTGCCAATACTCGTAAGCTGACCCGTGAAAGCGATTGGTTCCGCTTTTAGTGATCTGATTGAATACCGCCCCACCAATGCCATATTCCGACGAGAACGAAGAGGTCGTGATCTGAACTTCCGACAAGGCCTCAAACAACGTGTTGTCAACGTTGTTGCTCACCGGCAACTGGACGACGCCGCCGTCCTGCAGATAGTTGGCGTAATTAGGCAGGTTTCCGTTGATCGAGACAGCATCTCCGGCGTTGTATGCGCCGCTGCCCTCTGAGGAGGGCTGAGTGGCAGAGCTTCCCGCTCCCGGGAGGAGGATATTGAAGTTAGCCCAATCATTGCCGGTGATTCCAGCTCCTATCTGGGGGAGCTTGCTTATGGTTTGAGCTTCTAAGATTGACCCTCGCTGACCGGTTTCGGTTTCCAGTAACGGCACGCCTTCGGCGGTTACGGTAATCGTTTCTGAAACGTTACCCACGTCCAGGCTGGCATTCTCGGTGATCACGTCTACCTGTAGGGTGAAGGGGCCGCGGACAAGTTTCTTGAAGCCCTTGGCAACGAAACTGATGTTGTAATTTCCGGCAGGGGTCGAAACCGTATCGTAGATACCGTCCTGATTCGTGAGGAATTCCTTGGTCTCACCCGTCTCAACATTTGTAAGAATGACGCTGGCTCCCTCTATCGCGGCTCCCCCCGCCGACACCGTGCCGCGAATCTCACCGGTATTTCTGCTCTGTGAAAAGGATGGTGCGGAGATGCCCACAAGAAGACACAACGCAAGCGCCCAGCGAACAAAGCTCGTCATGGAGTTCCTCCCAAAGTAGCAGTCGAATCCGTCTACACGGACGGATTCGCCGAGTTAACCGATCAGATTCCACGGCTGTACCGGGAACCCTGATTTTGCCCCGTGGCAACAAAACTCGGGGAATAGGAATATCGTTGTTCTAGTTGCCTTCCGGGCTAGTGCTTCTATACTATTTGACGCTCCACGAATGTTTATCTGTAAGTGCCTTTCGTTGTCAAGAGAAAAATATCGATATTCTAAAGGTAATCAGGGTTCGCTTTGGGAGGTGCAAAATTCCTTACGGTACAATCCAGTCCGGACTTACGAAGCCGAGAAGTGTAGAAAATCTGGAAGGGCGGGAAGCAGGGACAGCTAACGGATGAAATCTGCCAAGAGAAAGACCGACCCCGGCAAAAAAACCGGCACCGTTACGCTGAAATCAGTGGCAGCACACGTCGGGCTCACCGCCAGCACTGTTTCCGCCGTTTTGAATAACTCGTCAGCTGCGCGGTCGGTTCCAGCGCATACCAAACAACGCGTTCTGACTGCGGCCAATGAACTCAAATATCGGCCGAATCTTCTTGCCCGTTCCCTTCGGGCTAATCGGACTTACACCATCGGTGTGATTTTGGAGGAGATTGGCGATGCCTATGGTTCAATGGTGATGAGTGGCGTCGAGCATTATCTGAAACAGCATAATTTTTTCTTCCTTACCGTGGCACACCGTCACGACCACACACTGCTCGAAACCTACTCGACCATGCTTCGGGAACGTGGAGTCGAGGGTTTCATTACGGTCGATACTCTACTGAGCCAAGAACCTTCTCTTCCAACCGTGTCGGTTGCCGGCCATCGCAGTCTCAAAGGAGTGACGAATATCGTTCTGGACCACCATCGTGCCGCTTCTTTGGCGCTGGAACATCTGGTCGAACTGGGGCACGAAAAAATCGCCTTCATGAAGGGTTCAGCAATAAGTTCCGATTCCGACGCCCGATGGAATGCTATATGCGAAACTTCTAAAAAGCTGGGTATTCGAATCAGGCCAGAGCTAGTTGTACAACTGGAAGGCGCCGATTCCACACCAAACCTCGGGTACCCTTTTGCCCGGCGATTGCTTGCGCGCAAGCAACCTTTCACCGCATTATTCGCCTACAACGATATTTCTGCCATTGGTTCGATCTGTGCTTTTCAAGAAGCGGGCCTGCGTGTACCTCAGGACCTGTCCGTGGTCGGCTTCGACGATATTCAGAGCGCCGGTTTTATCACTCCGCGCCTCACCACGGTAAGACAACCCTTGCACCGAATGGGCGAGATCGCGGCTCGCACCTTGCTCGAACGCATCGAGGGAAGAATAAAGTACGTCTCCGAAATCTTGATCGAACCGGAACTTGTCGTGCGCAACTCTACTGCGCCTCCCAGCCGGTAGACTGATAACCGACGGGGCCTGGTTGCGGGACGCAAAACAGTGAGTGACTTAGACGAAGAGTGCTCCTCAACAGCCGCGGAGAGGCGGCAACTTCGTCGGGCGCAACAGCGCCCGCAGATAAGGCACGGGCTGCCCTTTCCGCAAACGATCTTTCCAGGTGCACATTGGCTCGACTCAGGACGGCGCCGAATTGGTCAACGCAGTTTCGGATCGTGTCCGCGCCGAGCTACTCTGAAATCGCAGGCAAATCACCGGTGAAATATGCGCCGGCGGGTTTCACCACAGAAAACGCTCAGCCCATTTCGCCCTGGCGATTGCGCGTTGTCGCCCTTCCAGGCGAGGTTTGTTCCGGATGCCGGAGGCGTTCAGCGGAGGCCAGGGACTTGGCAATATGCTCAGAGACGAAGTCGTACCCGGCGATATCGGACTTGTGAGGCGTCGGAGATTTCAAGACCTTTTCTCCGGCGAGGATTCTACGCGTGGCACAAGTGGTCGATGAATGCCCTTTTGATGACTGGGACGAACTCCAGCGTTTCCTCGGAGGTTGGCTTCCTGGCTCTCTTTGGCGTCTCGGTACAAACGGGCATCATCATGCTCGAATACATCAACCAGTTGCGAGTGCGGCGCTATTCCATCGAAGACGCTGCAGTCGAGGGAGACGTCTTGAGGCTTCGCCTGATTATGATGACGATGCTCGTTGCGACTCCGAGACTGTTGCCTGCGGCTCTTTCGCATGCAATCGGGTCAGGCTCTCAGCGTCCTTTTGCAATCGTTATTGTCGGCGGCCCGATCGCGGTATTGGTGATGAGTATCTTCCTGCTACCGACACTTTATGTGTGAATTGCAGGCGACCACGATGTTCTTCCCGCAGCTGATGGTCAGTTCGCAGCGGGGGAACATATCGACTGAGGAGCGAATAGCCACGGGAACGCACCGAATCGCCTTCGGCACTCACACTCGGACTTTTCGCCCATCAGACGGCTGCGTAGCCAAGGACGACGCTCCCTGCTTATACTTGCTCATCAAAAAGGCCTGAGCAGCCTCGTTGTCTCCGGGTCGGGCGAAAAAGTAACCTTGCACGAGTTCGCACTTGAGCTGTTTGAGCAAGCTGACTTGTTCTGCCGTTTCAGCGCCTTCCGCTACGACCTTGAGACCAAGGTTGTGAGCCAGCATAATGATGATGCGCACGATCTTTCTTGTTTCGCGGTCGGTGTCAATCTTTGAAATGAAGGTGCGATCAATCTTCAGCGTGTCCACCGGGAATCCCTGCAACCGGCTCAGGGAAGAGTATCCCGTCCCGAAATCGTCGATACTCATGTGAACTCCCAATGCCTTCAGTTCCGAGAGAAGAAGGCTCGACCTTTGTGGGTCTGCCATGGCGATGGTTTCCGTGATCTCGACGTTGATACTGCCCGGATCAATTCCAACTTCGACCAGAATAGCGCCGATCTGATCCGCCAAGTCTGGCTGGGCAAACTCTTTTGGAGTGATGTTCACGCTCATCGTCAACGGCGGATCACTCGGAAATTGAAGGTGCCATGCACGAAGCTGCAAGCATGCTTCGCGCAACAACAGGCGGTTCATTGGCAGGATAATCCCAGTCTGTTCAGCAATCTGGATGAAATGGGCAGGTGACAGCAGGCCTTCCGGTCGCTGCCACCTGCTGAGTGCCTCGAATCCAGCAATCTGGCCGCTCTCTAACGACACAATGGGTTGATAGTGAACTCGAAATTCGCCCAGCTCCAGTGCTCGGCGTAGGTCCGTTTCGAGCTGCAATCTTTTGACCGCAAGGGTGTGCATCGCGTTATCAAAGACCTGACAGCGTGCTTTTCCCTCCCGCTTGGCTCGGTACATCGCTATCTCTGCGTCACGTACCAAGTCTTCCGGATTGATGTAGGAAGTTGCGCAAAAGGCGATCCCGATACTGGCGGTAATCACCACCTCTTGTCCTTCCACAACAAAGGGAATCTTCAATCGCTCCTGGATGCGCTCAGCTACCCGAATGGCATCGCCGCAATCTTTGATGTCCTCCAGCAGCACGGTGAACTCATCGCCGCCAAGTCTTGCCACGCTCACAAAAGTGCTTGGATCTTTCATTTGCACCGGACGCGAGACCGTATCCGCACTTCGAATGGAAACAGTTAAACGGCCCGCAATTTGTATCAGGAGGGCGTCTCCTGCCGCGTGGCCTAAACTGTCGTTAAAGACCTTGAATTCATCGAGATCAATGAACAACACAGCGAATTTATAGCTGGTATGCCTCTGGGATAGCGCAAGGGCATGTCGCACCCGTTCCAGAACCAGGGCACGATTCGGCAGGTTAGTGAGAGCGTCATGTAAGGCATTGTGCGCGAGCGCCTCTTCCGCCCGCTTGCGCTCCGTAATATCACGATTGACGATGACTAGTCTCTCAGCTAGACCCTCTTCACTTTGAATCGCGGTGGCGACGGATTCTAGAATAAGCCACGTCCCATTCTTGTGACGTATGCGGTATTCAAGCCTCTCGCCTCGTCCGGTGATTCTCGCTTTAGCCGCCGCCTCCAGAACGCGTTGCTGATCCTCGGGGTGAATCTGCTCGACTGAGGAAGTCGATTTTAATTCCTCCGACGAATATCCCAGAACCTTTTGGTACGCCGGGCTGTTGTAGACGCGATTCCCAGCGCCATCGATGACCGCAATCATATCGGCTGCGTTCTCGGTGATGACTTCAAAAAGCTGATTGCGTTCGGTCAGTTCGCGCCGCATGCGGTGGAGTTGGAGTTGCTGATAAATCGTATACGTGTCGAAGAGAAGCACAAGGCATGCCAGGCCGCGAACCCACTCCTTGAGATCAAACCACTCGGCGTTTCGTAAGAGATGATTGCCGGGGAAGGTCAGCGACACAATGCCCACCGTCAACACCAACGTGACTGTGATAGCAAATCCCCACAACCACCACTCACGCGTTTCGGCGTGCTGCAACGGTCGGGTACTGCGGTGCTTCTGTCGTGCGTTATTCAAGACTAACCCAGCGGAATGAGAACATGTAGAGTTCAGTGTGAGAACAATGTCGGCAAAGTGAAAGTTACGAAAGGCGATGCTGCGGAGCCCGCATGATTTCGCTGTAGAACTAGGTGCCTGCGGTGTGTCCGCTTCCTCTGTTGTCCCCCATAAGTGACCAGCACTTGTGAAGAAGGAAATAAATCCTAGCCTTACCTTAGTAACGAGGACGTCTGTCTGAAGATCATTGGCAGGCGAGTGTATCTCAAATATGACGGCGGCACTCGGTTGTCCTGATCACGCAACTGCCGGACTCAATGACATTTAGTTCCAAGCCTATACAATGAGGCCCACTGTCAATCTTGAGGGGGATTATGGCAAATCTAGAGAATGCTCTTCAACAGCTTCGCGCTGAGCGGCGAGAATCAAAGCTAATGCCCGGAAGGAATCACACCCAGTAGCGGCGACGGGTTCGACGCACAAGGAGGGTCACACGATGTCGGCTTCGGCCCGGAGGAAGATCGCGGCGGCGCAGCG
>Ga0307474_10002663_pt1 | contig 12836 bp, 23 predicted proteins | sample atmos_gasesECM1C_2_FD_203312 | JGI IMG/M metagenome (GOLD analysis project Ga0307474, IMG submission 203312) | Hardwood forest soil microbial communities from Morgan-Monroe State Forest, Indiana, United States - atmos_gasesECM1C_05 | ecosystem: Environmental > Terrestrial > Soil > Temperate... | reverse complement strand
GTTAGAGGGGCTGTAGCTTCCCCCGGTTTCGGTTCCTTGCTTCCCCCGGTTTCGGAAACTAGGGGAAGATTTTTTCCCCCGGTTTTAACATCAAGAAGGGTATAAATGTTGCTGGGATAGTCGGAACCTTTGACTTTTTCAACCTCAACCGCGATAAGACCTTTATCTTTTAACAGTGCGATTGCCGTTTTTATGCTTCGCTTGCTGACCTTACAAAAGTCTGCAAGTGTATCCTGCTTTGGCCAGCAACGAGCCGTCTCATTGTCGACGCGACGACAAAGGTAGATGTAAACCAAGAGCGCTGTTGATCCAAGATCAGCCGCGTAGTCGTCAATGATTTCGTTGTCAAGCCAAAGGAAACCTGGGCGGCGAGTGTCTCGAACTTTCACTGTTTAAGATCCTTTGTTGGCCCCGGGCTACCGGGATCTAATCGGCAACCCAGGGCCGGAACCTTCTGGCGAAGGCAGTCAGAAATATACAGAACTTCGGCGTGGCTGCAACCGAACTAGGTAAGAAAGTGTTGTTGAAAAAGGTTCCTAGGCTGTGGGAAAATCAGTTTTCTGTGGAAATCCGGCGCGATCCGAGTTCGGTGTTGCAATCCCAGTGCGCCGCGCAGTTACCAGGCGCGTCAGTCCGGTCGTCTCTGTGAGCCCCACCCATGCCGCGGCCTGCACCGTGTTGGAACGTTACACCTTCCGAAGTCCAGTTATTCATCGGCCGGCGCCGGTCATCGCAGATCTCACAGACCCATCCTTGCCGTTCAGCCATCTCGATTGTACGGCGGCGATACTCCGCGGCTCCCCTAGGGCTCTGGAGACACACTTCCCTGCCGTCTGGGAACCGCTGGTAGGCGTTATCTACGATCTCCCACCGTAGGGAAGGCTTTCTTACCTTACGGCGTTTTCGGATTTGAGCAAAACGTTTCACTAGGCTTACACATCCTTCGTGGGATCATCTGCTTTAACGGGAAGCGGGGAGTAGGCCAGGGAACGAATCACTTTGCAATATAAATACCTCCAAATTTATCGGAAACTGTTGCGGCTTCGGTTCGCCCTCTCTCCCACGCTTGCTGCGGAGTCTCCTGCGTTGTGTTCGGATGCGCAGCCCCCGGTTCGTCAGTGTTGGTTGTCGCGGGAATCCGTCCGGCATTGGGCATCACCTCCTTTGTTTGAGTCTCAGCGGTTGCGGGAGCGGCCCCAGTAGAGGAGTTCTCCCTTGGCAGAAATGGCCGGATCGCGTCCATGATGTCATATCCGCTTACGAAGTCAGGACATTTCTGCTTGATAAGCGATTCCATTAAGGCTGCGAGAATGGTTGCTTCGGTGCGGTACGAGAGCGTTTCTTGTGACATCCGAGCGGCCACAACTGGCTCTGCCCTATCTTCAGTGTGGCAGACGCATCGGCATGGTAGTGAGCAGAATTTGCAGTTCTTTCGACAACGGTCGTGCTCTTCGTGCCTCCTGGCTGTCTCGGCAATAATCGTGGCGATTGCCTGCACTCTTCCAAGTTCGTTCTCTGGATTGGGCAACTTCGCGCAAATTCTGTAAGCCGCCTGTGTCATCCAGTCTGCTGTTTCTGCCTTCCCCATCCGTGGGGCTGCGGGAGAGGATTTATGCCAAGGATGCGGCCAGCCAACGCGGCATCGTTGATTAAGTATGTTCCTGGCAGGACTATTGCAGTCTGGGCATCTATCATCAACACTAGCCAAGACGGAAGATTGAGAATTGGCTGCGGGAGGTTCGCCTTCTGAGGGAGCGTTATGGAGAATGTCTTCTAACTGCGCCAAGGTTACGAAGTAGTCCGACTTCTCGCCTGAGACCTGCTGCAACTTCTGCGCCAGTCTTACCGCTTCGTTATAGATTCGGATCGAACGCTGCGCCTCCTCAATCATCTCCTCTGCTTTCAATGCATCCATACAATGCGCAGCAAATAGGTGAGCCACATGAGAAACGCCCGTCTTGTAATCCATGCCAGGAGAGATTTTGCGCGCGCGTTCCGTTTGTATCCAATTTTGCCATTCCCTTGCGACCCATTGCAGGTTTGCCTGCTGCATATTACTTCTCCTTTGCTGTGCCACCAGGAAAACTGGCATAGGTAATCTGAAAGTGTCCGCGCGGATTTGCTATTTCGTAGATACTGCGTCCTCGGCGTGATCCTCGATCAGCCGGGAGCCCGGAAGTGTCTCTCAATGCCGCTAGAACCTCAAGTTTAGTTGCCATCATGTCCATTGCTCACCCCTTCCCTGCCTTCTCAGGACAGTCCTTCCAATAGAACTTGAGCGACTTTTCCGGCCATGGCGAGCCGAGCAGTCCTTGAATCTCCACGAGTTTCGGCAGGTCGAGTTCGTGTCCGTTGAATTGAGTGTTGATGTACTGGCAGATAGCTGCGAAGGAGGCATATCGCGCCGGAAATGTTGCTGGCCCTTCGCGGAGTTCGCCATCTTCTAAGTACTCAACAGCAACACGCTTGCCGTTGCTATCTACATAGACGTAAGAGTTCTCAATCATCGCGTTACCTTCTGCACAATAAACCAACCGAGTTCCCAGAACGCCATGCCCCAACCTAGCCAGCCGTAGAGCTTTTGCGTGCGGTCGTAGAGATGAATCCCGATCAGCCCTCCACAGAACAGGTGCGCGAATGCTTCATAACTCAACTCCAACGAAGGAATGTGAGTCAGTCGCGGCGTGATGAAGATGCGCCCGACGAACACTGCCACCGCAAGTAAGTAGATAATCCACTGCTTCATGCTAATTCCCCTTCCCTGCCTTATGAGTATCCGAGGTCACAAATTCCCCTCTACCTGCGCTTCGTCTAAGTGAGCGCTAGAATTCATGTCAGCCTCTTTTCCTCCTTACGTCAATCTTTCCGCCCCGCTTCGCAGCTTCCGCCTGCATTTTACGGTCATCGAACTTACGGAATTCCTCTAACAGTAATTCGTCAGCGTGCGAGATACGCCGCGAATAGAACTCCCGTTCCTTCGTCCGCTTGCGCTGAATCCGCCGTGCTTTCTTAGGCTCTCCCATGGTGCTCATTGGCTTCTCCACCCCCTGCCCCTCAAACCCTAGCGCCTTTTCGGTTTGAATGCGCGCTTTGCTATATCAAATTCGGCATCATCGAGAATGAATTTACGCTGGGACAGAATCACGCGAGCCGCTTTTATTTCTTTAGTCACTCGCTCCAGGCGTTGCGGAATCAATAAAGCCTCTTCTGCCATCTGTCGAAGTTTAGTGGCCCTGACAGTGCTTCGTGCCTTCGCAATCCGCCACAATGCGGCACGAGAACCGCGTAACAGTAAAACAAGTTCCGTTACGCTGTGCAAGCTGTTCGGCGCTTCCGCCTGAGTCTTGTCAGTCATACCGATACTCCCAGGGCACGACTTCCGGCTGGCACAGATCGACTCAGTTGTTTATCCAGGCGGCTGATTTCGTCCTGCTGCTCAGCAATAATCTCCTCTGTATTCAGGAGTGCGTCTACAAGGCGGCCCCAACTCCAGGTTTCCAATTCTTTGCGCGTATGTCGAACGTTCTGCATCATTTTTCTCCTTTGCCCAACTGCTCAGTCTGCTCGTGAGAGTCGATTACTAGATCAAATAACTCCGTAGCGGTCAGGCGCTTTATCTCCTCATGCCGCAGGAATGGCAGGAAATGGATACGTGTTAGAATAACCACAGGCTCGTAAGTATTGTTAGTAGTGAGCGACAAAGTAAGTTCTGTCTTCATCGTTCCATTTCTCCTTTAGTCTCAGATAGAGAGGGAGAGGAAGAAGCTAGAATCCTTCGACCGATCCACTCAGTAATTACGGGCACGACTGCGTTTCCTATAGCACCGTTTCGGGCATCGACCAATTCTCTGGGAAGCCCATTAACGCTTCTAGCCACAAGGGATTGACGAAGCCACCAGTCCGCAGGGCTTCGCGGATGTATTCCGGGCACCAACGCAACGAGCTCCCGATCTTCGCACCACTTGGTCTCGACTCCCCCATCTCTTTCCGGTAGCACGTTTTTGCGTCCGCCATAATTGTGATTCCGCCCCTCATTACTCCCATGCTCTTGTCTGGGGTAGGCAAGTATCCAAACCCGGTCGCGGAGATGCGGGGCACCAAAGGCGGCCGCTGGTAAGCTATCCCATTCCGCGTCGTACCCGATCTCGGCCAGGTCTCCGAGAACTCGGCCAATGTCCCCGTCAAGCAAAGCTGCGACGTTCTCCACGACCGCGAATCTTGGTCGTAGCAGGCGAATGATCCGGGCGAACTGTCTCCACAACCCAGACCTAATCCCGAGGTCGATGCCGAGTCCTTCGCCGGCGACGCTGATGTCTTGGCAGGGGAATCCGCCAGAAATGATGTCGCATCGGTAATTCTCAATGTTTTCGGCCAATGCTTCTCCAGTACTTTCCTGCAAAATGGATCAATCTCTACCTGCCAAACCGTCTCAATTCCTGCCCGTTCAAAGCCTAGATCGAACCCGCCAATTCCTGCAAACAACGAACCATGCGTCACAATTCTCCTTTTCCTCATGATATGCTCAATTATTGAAGATTACAGCAAAAATCAAGTTACTCCCCAGTCCCGAACAGGACGTTGCTCTGATCGAGACGTTGCATCGCGCTAATCAATGCGCGAACTGGTTGAGTAGCGAAGCCTGGAAGCGTAAGGTGTTTCTCCTACTTCGCCCTCCAGAAGCCGCTCTACCATGAAGCTCGGAAGAAATTCGGCCTCAGCGCCCAACTGACCGTTAGGGTATTTTCCAAGGTTGCGGTTGCCTTTCTCTTCCGGGGTTTGGGTTGCTTGGACTTCGGGCGGTAACCCAGAATTGTCAAGGGAATTAACTATATAGTTCCCATTATTTTTGACCGTCACATTGATGTGAAGTTCTGGATCGACCGGAGGCGTGCCGGGTAGATGATTTGCCTCGGGCGGAATATCGGACGTTTTAGCCTCACACTTCGCCTCGCAATCATCCATTAACCGAATCATCGCAAGCTCTGCGGGATGCTCCGACTCCAGCGTGATGCGAATACTGCCATTCCCAAAACCGACCATCTCTTTAACTTTCATGGGTTCCTCCTTACGTTTACTCCCTTGCGTTGCCGACCTTCGTTTCAAGCAGAAGAAATAAACCTTAAACCTCTGGCTTTATAGTGGATAGTTGTTCTGCGAGCCGTTCTGTCTCCGCGATGACTTCGGGAAGAGTCCAGTAGTGCTGACGATGAGGCATAGGGTATTTGCGCTCACACTCGCGGTGGCTTTTCAGTACGGCGCGACCTTTTTCTGTCGTCATATCCTCGACTCGCGCCGAGGGGTCGTAGCTGTTGTCCATATAGTGAACGCAGTCGAAGCCGAACCAGTGCCCCTGCCCGTCCTCGTGTTCAGTGCAAGGCTCAATCTCCGCGAACGTCAGGCCCCCGTGAATATCCACGTCAACATCGTCATAACCCTTGCCATGCGCGGGATGATTCGGCGGAACGCGCACATAGCCGCAACGATGCGCCGCCTCTCGTGCCAAGACAACCGCACACGAAAGACCCGCGTGCTTCCATTCGCGCTCAATCTTAAACGGCTTCACTGGTAAACACATTTCTCACCATCTCCTCGCTGAGTTTTACGGGCTTGCCACCCTCTCTGCTTCGTAGACTAAAGAACCCTTACGTTCCTACCTGTTGCAGATCACACTTTCAACATCCGCTTTACGAGATCAAGGGCAGAGTTCTGCAACTGGGTGACGGTAGGCTGGAGTTTTGCCCACGCAGCAGCCCCCGCAGCAGCCCCCGCAGCAGCCCTCGCAGCATCCCACGCAGCAGCCCCCGCAGCAGCCCACGCAGCATCCCACGCAGCATCCCCCGCAGCAGCCCCCGCAGCAGCCCCCGCAGCAGCCCACGCAGCATCCCACGCAGCAGCCCACGCAGCAGCCCTCGCAGCAGCCCCCGCAGCAGCCCACGCAGCATCCCACGCAGCATCCCCCGCAGCAGCCCCCGCAGCAGCCCCCGCTTCATAAGCATCTTCTCGTGCCGCCTCAATCGGTCCACGAATCGAAGGAATCTGCCCGAAACTGGTGATTTCAGGCAACGCTTCCAGGGCATCGGCGTGGACCGTCAGCCCCGCTATGCGCAGCCATGTAGGAGTGTTGACGCGAATCAGCCAATCGGCGCAGAGAAGTGCGCGTTTATCCTCAACTTCCTTGGTGGACTTGCTGCCCACGAGATCACGGATGAGCGGCTTCAATAGCCTGTCGCGGTCGGCATCGGTTTGCAGTGAATCATTCCATGACCGCAAAAACGCGCCGATAATCGGACATGCGCATTCGGGATGATCGCTCCAAGGTTCACCTGCGACAAAGGCGACAGCTTCAAGAACACAAAATGTTGAATCGGGGCTATGCGCTCCGGCCTTGAGCGAGAGCTTCTTAATTTTCTCCCATCGTTCTTGGATTACTGGCATTAGGCAACTTCCTTTCTCCACTCGTGGCGCACGATCCGGCTTATCGTGGCCGAATGCACGGAATAACATGAAGCTACATAGGTTTGGCTAAGGCCAGACCTTACACATAGCCCGAATTTTCATAACGTCGCGGCTGGAGAGTTTGGCACGCCAGTGTCGTTCTCCTCTTCGTACTTTGGCTGGATGATCATCACTAGACAATCTACCCAGCCCTCCAGAATCACCATTTCGGCTCTACGCGCAGAGACTCAAGTTGGGCATACGTCACAGGAGTTCCCTGAACCGCTTCGAGCGCAGTGATGGCCGCTTGAATGTTCTGTGCAATGGTTTCGGCCTCGGAAGCGGTTGATCCTTTGATGTTTGCGAGGACTCCGCTCAGTAAACTCAGCACCAGATTGATGATTGTGGCAGCGTTCACTTAATCACCCCTTTCAGGAGTTGTCTGTTACGTCGTTGACGGGTCCGTGATTCCTCCCTGCCGCATTTTCGGCAATGGCGGTGACCACGGTGAAGGTAGGTATTCTCATCCGTGAATTCGTGACCGTTTACACAGTGAGTTTTAACAGCATTCGCCGCCGAAATCCCAACCCCGCGAAGAACGTTGACTTTGGATGTCACTGCCTCAAGGTGGTCAGGGTTTACACAGCAACGATTACGGCACAAATGGTCGAGTTCCAAGCCTTCGGGTATGGGACCAACGAGCAATTCGTATACCACGCGGTGTGCGAGACATTGCTGACCGCGTATCTCAATCCCGCCATAGCCTTGGCCGCCAGCAAGGTAACCAGTCCAGAGCCAACATCCACTCATCGGTTCTGGCGAAATCTTAGCTTGCACGCGGTCCATCAGAAGCTGCCCTACGGATTCCCTCATTTGATAACTCCGCGCAACTCAGTGACGAACAAGTTAGCGTTATTGATTGCTGTTTGCAAGCCAGCAGTAGCGGATTTCACAGGAACACAGGTTGCTGTAGTCACAGATGGCGGAGCGGCTGTGCTCCAGCCGCAGTAAGCCTCCGTCGCCGTAACCAACGCATTTTCTCCGGCAACGGCTTGGTTGATGACCGTGCAGGCTGTTTGCTTCGGGTCGGCCATACAGGTGGCCTGGTATTGTGCCTGTGCTGCGCCGAGTGCCCCCTGTAAGGCAGCGGCAGTATTGCGAGCCGACTGCTCAATCGGGGTACAGGCCAACAGGGGCACGGTCAAAAGCAGTAGTGCTAATTTTCTCATTGTTTATTTTCTCCCTTAGAGGTGTTGGGTGCGAACGATTTCCACAATAGCGGCGTCGGGATAAAAAGTCAAGGGCTAAATTTTAAGACTTGACAGCTAGTTCCTATTGTGAGATAAATGCGCCATGCTGACACAGAAACCGAAACCACAATTTACGACCGTGCGAGTCAAGATTCAGCAGTATCGAGGCTCCAAATATGAGGGTGGCAAGTGCCTCACCTTATACGACACGACGGCGGCGCAGGTGGAAACCTTGATCCAGCGGTCAGTGGCTAAGAATGGAGGCTCAAAGTGAACAAGCCCCTCATTGCCGAGTTTGCCTCCCTTTCTGACTATGGGAAGATTTTCGCAGCAGATTATCTAGCCGTTCATGCCGATGATGAAGTTCTAGAGCAAGCCGTGAGATATGGGCAGAAGGCCCAAGGATTCCAATTCCCACAGCCGGAGGTGGTGCGTGCCCAAAACTGAGGAAGGACAATTAGTGCTGGCTCCCGAAGCGGAGCCGAAAGAGGCCAAACAACCCGATTCGATGCTGGCAATCATTGACCGAGCGGTGAGCACTCCCGGCTTTGACGTGATGGCATTGAAGGAACTTCTTGCTATGAAGGAGCGGTGGGATGCGAACGAGGCAAAGAAAGCCTTCGTGTCGGCCCTTACCAAATTCAAGGATAATCCGCCCAAAATACCCAAGAATAAGCATGTTCACTATGAGACCTCCAAGGGCGTAGTTGACTATTGGCACGCGACCTTGGATAAAGCCTGTGAAATCATCGGTCACGGGTTGCAGGGTTGCGGAATAACGCATCGCTGGGAGACTGCTATCGAGGGGGAGTGGATTTCCGTTACCTGTGTCCTGACTCACGAAATGGGCCACAGTGAGAGGACCACCTTGCGCGGAGCACCAGATGCTACCGGAAGCAAGAATGGCGTTCAGGCCATAGGGTCAACTGTGACCTACCTGCAAAGATACACGCTCCTTGCTGCCGTGGGCCTCGCTGCCGAGAACACGGACGATGACGGGGCTGGAGGGCCATCTTTTACCGCGATCCCCGCCGAAAAAGTGGATGAGTGGTGCGAGTGGCTAGGCAATGCGAAGGATTTGGCCGAACTTCAGCGCATGTTCAAGAGTTACTATTCCGAGGCAGCGCAGGCCAAGGACAAGACGGCGCAAGGTAGGCTGATTCAGGCGAAGGATGCAAAAAAACGGGAGTTGTCAGCATGAAAGCCATCCCATTAGCTTACGATATTGCGGCGCGAGAATACTTTGGTGAGTTTGTTATTGTCAATTTCCCGGAGGTGGCGTGATGGAAGAATACGTCATCACTGCCGAGGAGTTACGCAAGATTCCACAACAAACCCCGGAGTGGATCGTAGCTAGGCGGGGCCGCGTGACCGCAAGTCGCTGTATCGACATAGTTTCCAAGACTAAGGCGGGTAAATACTCAGCCTCTCGGTATAACTACCTGATGGAAAAAGTCTCCGAACATGTGACTCAACGGGCCGCAGAGCATTTCGTGACGCCTGCAATGGAAATTGGCATTGAGCGACAACCGTTTGCCCAAGCCGCATATGAGGTATCACAAGATTGTTCTGTGGACTCCGTTGGTATTGTGGCTCACCCGACTATCGAACTGTTCTCGTGCTCTCCAGACGGCCTCGTGGCAGATGACGGGATCGTGGAATACAAATGTCCTACTGATCGCGTTCACATAGAATACCTACGCGACGGCGTGATCCCGGCTGACTATATGCCTCAACTTGTCGCAGAGTTAGCGATCATGCCAGAACGTCAATATGTGGACTTCGTTTCATTCAACCCAAACATGCCCTACGGGATGCAGTTGTTCATTCGCAGGCTGAAGCGGGACGAGAAGCAGATTGCGGCGCTGGAAACCGAGGTTGTGAGCTTTCTGGGCGAATTGGCAGAGATGTTGCAGTCTCTAGCCCAAGCAGTGCCGATCCTCGGCCAGAATGCCCCAGAATCGCAGGGCAGCCCTATACAGGAGGAAGTGTGAGCCTGTGTATTTTTCTGTATTTTCTTGTTGCTATTGAGGCGGTAATGTGATTACACTTTGTATGAATCGGGTGGCTGGGCGATCTGGTCAGTTCCCTTGCCCGGATGCTCCCAGTCCCCAGCCTTCGATTCGATTGAGCGTCCGGGCGAATGACATTCTCCAACAATTCGAGTTATGTAAGCCCCGATGCAGATTTCCGTCTGGAAACGGGCGGCGGGTGCTTTGGGGCTGTGTTGAGCCTTCCTCTGACTCGTTAAGGCTACGACCTAACCGGATAGATATTTCCGCATGGTCTACATATTAGGGGAGTAGAACACACGCGAAAGCCTTGGCTCCGTTGGGGGATGCGCGTAGACCGAGATTGGCTGCATTCCCAGAGCCTTTGGTCTTCGCGTGCCCATCACCATTGAAGGATGTATAGATTCAAGGTCAAAAGCTATGGGAAAGGTTCATGGTCATTGTGGAGATTGGGGAGAATCTCCCACCCATGTTTCTTGGCGCGGGATGATGCAACGATGCTACAAGCGTACTGACCACTCTAAATACTATTTCGCTCGCGGGATAATCGTTTGTGAGCGATGGCACGATTTCCGTAATTTCCTTGAGGATATGGGGCTGCGCCCTAAAGGTCACACTTTGGAAAGGAATGATTCAAATGGCAACTACGAACCAAACAACTGTCGCTGGGCAACACATATCGAGCAAGCCAACAATAAAACCAATAATCACCACCTCGACATCCTTGGAAGAAGACAAACAATCGCTGAATGGGCTAGAGAAACAGGAATGCCAGCCCGTATTATTTGGCAGCGAATCTTTGTCCAAGGGTGGTCCGCTGAGCAGGCAATCTCTATCCCCAGAAAATACGGTCAAAGATTGCGCCTTGTCATTAGCCGAAGCTGCTGAAATCGTCTACCGAATATACCCTAGGCATGTCGGGAAACGGGCAGCTATTAGGGCAATAAGAAATGCAATGTCTCGTCTCGCGGGAGGAGAATTCAACGAAAAACCTATGCTATGGCAAGAAGTTTATAAATTTCTGACTACAAAAACAAAACAGTATGCATCTTCCCCTGCGGGGAATCGGGAAAGTCTTACCCCTTATCCAAGCACATTTTTTAACCAATCCCGCTATCTTGACCACGAAATAGAATGGTTTCGCACCACGCCCCAAGAGGAGCGCGACCTGCGGAACCAGGCAGAGGCGAATGTCGGAGTTTCAACATGGCGGCCCAACTAGAAAACGAACCAGACTTGGGTCTCGTAGTATTCGAGCGCGAGTTTTACTGGAGAGATGTGCAGGAGGAGCAATGGCACCCAAAGCCCATAACGGAGTTCAAGACTGCCCCGGAGGGCAGGTGGCTGGCAGTGAAGGTGATGCAGAACTACTGGGCCTGCCCTGTAAATTGTTACCCTGGATTGAGACAAAGATGGAAGCGCACAAAAAATGGCTAGAGCAGCAGCAGAGGCGCGCCAGATGCAAAGAGTTATAACGGCGGCATTCGCACTAATTTCCCCCGAGTTCGGTGGTAGCACTGTGCGGTATGAGGACTTAAAATGAAGGCAGAACTCGCAGAGCGCGACATTCGGGAGAGTTGCCTGTGACGTTCCATTGTGGCGTAGCTCGTGGCAAGGGCAAGTGCTCAAAGAAGTACAAGACTTTGACTGGCCTGCTGTACCATATTGCCAAAGATCATATGCGGCGAACGAAGGAAAATCCTGACCGCTACAAGATGGCAGAGCAGGCTTTGAGATTAGGAATGTGATGATTAAGTGGCGAATCGCGGCGTGGTGGTTTCATAAGGACAAGTGGAAATTATCTGTCGAATCAGACCCTTGGGACGAAATAAGGCTTGTGCATATTGGGCCATTGTTTTTGGATTTGAGGCGGAAGGCCCAAGTTGAGGCCCTACGGAAATGATTAGATCATCGAAAAAGGCTCGTCAGCGCCGGTCAATCGTGCTAAAACTGGACGCCTTGGCACGGCAGAGATGCTTTGAAAGAGATGGGCACAAGTGCGTTCGCTGTGGAAGTCCAAAAGTCCAGTGGGCGCATGTCATCTCAAGGCGACACCTGATTACCCGATGGGAACTGGATAATGCCCTAAGCCTGTGTTATGCCGATCATGCGTACTGGCATAGCTACCCCTCATTGAGTGGCCCTTGGTTCGCTAAAAACTGGCCGGCTCGCCACGAACACATAACAGCTTTATACAACGCGGGGGGTAAAGTAGATCTGAAAGCTTTATTGGAAGAAATGACGCTGCCTGCCCACAAGACACAATACATGAGCGTCCCAAACGATTCCGACCTGCCTTTCTAATGCCCATTGTTGCGATTCTGGGCCACGCAGACGAACAATTAAGGCCGCTTGGCCTCCAAGTACAGGGAATTCGGCTTAGAGGCTCTGCCGTCAGGATCGAACTCCAAACCCAGTTTTGGGCCACAGACTGTTACCTGCTCAAATCCGATCTCTCCCAATAGCCTTCCAAGTGAGTATTGGTCATACATCCAGCGGTGAGTTTCTCCGCAGGTAGAAGCACTGCCTCGAATCAGGCGCTCAATCCTTCGCACCCAGGGTTTCTGCTCTTTGGCTCCTGAGGTTCCATTGCGGACCATTTGGTCGAAGAGGCGGTAAATAGCGCACTGATGGGCTGCTTGGGCGGTAATCTCGCCACGCTGAATCTGTTTTATGGCCTCGCAATAGGTGTTTACAAGCAGTTCCAAATCGGGCACGACGACACGCAGTGTTCCTCCAGGTTTCAAGACTCGATGGCATTCCAAAAGAAACTTACGGGCTGAGGGAGGGTCAATATGCTCCAAGAAGTGCGAGTGGTAAACCACATCGAAGCTGTTGTCAGGAAAAGGAATGCCGTTGGCCAAGTTCCAGCGGATGATATCCGGGTCGATCTCCTCTAGGCGGTGCCATCGCTGTAATGACAGCAAGCCGATTCTGTATAACGCTGCGGCCAACCAAGAGTGATGCCGTAAAGTCGCATAAGGCGAGAAGTCAAGGTTATTCCAAGTCCAGTCAGTTAATGAGCCGCAGGCCAGATTTAGTAAGGCACGCCCAGACGGGTCGTATTTGATGGGAAAGTGTTTCACCAGAGATACCACCAAGCCACAAGCACGAATACGACGCACAGGCCAGTGCAAAT
>Ga0307474_10002662_pt1 | contig 12836 bp, 4 predicted proteins | sample atmos_gasesECM1C_2_FD_203312 | JGI IMG/M metagenome (GOLD analysis project Ga0307474, IMG submission 203312) | Hardwood forest soil microbial communities from Morgan-Monroe State Forest, Indiana, United States - atmos_gasesECM1C_05 | ecosystem: Environmental > Terrestrial > Soil > Temperate... | reverse complement strand
TTCGCGATCCTCTGGGGGGACTCGTTCCAAAAACGCGTCGCCCGTCGGTGGACCTTGCCGGGGATCGAATCCACAAATTCGGAACATTTCGGCGGACCAGTAATCCGGCTTATGCTTCGCAGGGTTATAGGTCCAACTGCCGGTGTGGCTCAGCCTCTGCGCTTCCGCAAGGTAAGCTTCGCTCCGCTGCAGAGCGTCCTGTGCCAGCTTGCGTTCAATAGCGACTCCCGCCAAATCAGTGATCTGTTCGACGATCTCCTGATCGTGGCGATTCGGTTTCCGTGGTTCGCGACAGTACGCTGCAAATGTGGCGAGCACCCTGCCTTGGGAAGTGATGATCGGCGTGGACCAACACGCGCGTAGACCATGGGGCAACGCCAGCTCGCGATAATCGGCCCACAATGGATCTGTGGCGATGTCTTCGACGATTACCTGCTCTCGTAGGTATGCGGCGGTCCCGCATGAGCCAGCGGAAGGTCCGATCTCAACTCCGTCGATCGCATCCGTGTAGGCCTTGGGAAGACTCGGCGCGCTGCCATGCCGCAAGCGATTTCCTTCCAATAGTGAGATAGAGGCCAGTACACTGCCCGCATGTTGCTCTACCAGCCGGCACAGATTGTCAAGGATCTCGGTAAGAGATCCTCCTTTCGCCATAAGCTCGAGAAGCCCTTTTTCCGCGTTCAACAGCGCTTCTGCCCGTTTCCGATCCTCGATATCGGTCCCAACAACATACCAGCGCAGGAGCTGTCCCTGCTCATCTCGTATCGGGCGCCAGCGGAAGAGAATCCAGCGGTACTGCCCGTCTTTTCTCCGTAATCGCGCTTCGTATTCGTGCGCAAGGCCGCGTGGGAAATGACTTTGAGATACGCTCGTCACACGTTCCCAATCATCTGGATGAAAAAACTTCAGACGGTCACCGCTCCGCCACTCCTCGAGAGTACAACCACAATAATCGAGCGTTGTCTGATTGGTATAAAGACGAGCGCCGTCGGGCATTACAACGGCGACCAGCTGCGGGGCCAATTCCAGGACCTGTCGAAGCTCCATTTCGCTTTCCCGGATCTTCTCTTCCGCCTTCTTTGCCGCGGTGACGTCGGTCACGGCACCCACAAATTCGAGCTTGCCCGTGGAAGGCTCCAATGCGTGAGCTACAACGTGGAGGTGCTTGACTGAGCCGTCCGGCATCAGCAAACGGTGTTCAAGATCAAAGTTTGTCTTGTTCCTGGTCACGCGATCGATAGTCTGCTGCACCAGATCTCTGTCGTCGGGATGAACGCGCTGGAATATGAACTCCAAGGTTGGCTTAAGGGCTCGATCATACTCAAAGATCGTATGGGTTTCTTCCGACCAGTAGATGTCTCCGCTGAAAACGCTCCAGCCGAAGCTGCCTGTGTGGCTTATGCTCTGCCCTTGAGCCAGGAAAGACTCGCTGCGGTGGAGGTCAGAATAGAGCTTGGTGTTTTCGATCGAAATCGCGGCTTGCGAAGCCAGCATCTCCAGCACTGCGACCCGGTCCGAGGTGAAGGCGCGCGGAGCCAAATTGTTCTCCAGATAGAGTGCCCCGATGAGCTTGGCTTGTTTGACGATAGGCACGCACAGGACGGATCTGGCGCGCTTCTTCCGCACATACTCGTCCTCCGAGTACAAGTTCGCGGCCGAAGCATCATCGAGGACCACACGCTCCCGCGTCCGGATGACGTACTGAAGCGCGGATTGGGGAAGTTCATCTTGTGTGATGGCTGCCTGTCCAACGGTGACCTCGATTCTGCCGTTGCCGGAGGCGGCGTGTGCCTCAATCTGCGGCTCATCGCCCCGGAGAAGGATGAGGAGACCTCGCTCAGCCCCTGCGTGCTCGACCGCGATGCGCATGAGCTTCTCGATCAGCTTGCCAAGGACGATCTCGCTTGAGATTGCCTGTGAGGCCTTGACTACAGTCGCAGCGTCCAACTGCCCGACCGGCGCGCCGATTGTGGCGGTGTTAGTTGTAGGAACACGCTCCTCCTGGAGGGTCGGATAGCGTTCGTCGAGTTGCTTCACCTTGCCGAGCGCGCCCCAGCGGTCGTAGCAGTTCCGCGCGTTGCGTAGATAGGCGTAGCCCGCCGTTTCCAGACCGTGCGCCAGGTAGTACTGCGCCGTCAGTTCGTTGGCCAACCCCTCGTTTTGAACGAAGCCGTGGTCACGCGCCAAGCGGATAGCCTGCTCGTAAAGCTGCATGGCGTCGGCATCTCGCTTTTCCAACCGGGCGATTTCGGCCAAAACTAGCGTGTGCTTGTCGGCGAAAGTCGGTGGATAGTTTTCAGCCCACTCGCGCAATTGTTCCCGGTGTGCCGCCAGGAGATCGCGCCAACCGGTCCGCTCATCGGCAGACGCGTTCTCATAGAGTGCCGCTACAGTCAGCGCGGCGTAATGGTAATAATCGAGTAGTTGGATCTGGGAGGCTGAGGCCCCAAGCAACCGCTTAGTCTTGTCGGCTATTGCCAGCGCCTCGGCATAGTCGCCTGAAAGGAAACGCGCCTTCAGTTTGAGGATCCAATACCAGCAGGGCAACAGGGGCATCCGGAACTCTGTGAACCGAGCCTCGAACGTCGCCTCGTCGAACTGCGCATCGTTGAAGGTGGAGAAGGTTGCGGTCCGGCCCTGCATCGTCGCGATGAAGCGTTGCTGACTTACGATAATATCCGCAGCATCGCCGAACTTCCCTTTCCGAACAAACTCCAGCGCCATCTCCGACTCGCGCCACACCGTGTCGAGTGGATCGTTCCGGAGGAGCAGCAAGGGGATGGCTCGCAACATACCGAAGGAAGCGTAGGTGAGATCACCCGTCTCCATCGCGGCGCGAAAGGATTTCCGATTGAAAAAGATCGCAGTCTCGATCGATTGCGTCCAGACGGCAACTGTTCCTGTCGAGCCGTAAACTTTCGCCTGACCTGCAATGAAGCCGTGCTTCTCGACTAGGTCACACGCAAGATTGGCGAAACGATAGGCCTCGTCGTAGCGATGAAAGATCCATCCAGGCCCGGACATCCAGTGGGCAAAGGCGGATACGGAAGCGCCGCTCACTCCCTGCTGCAGGCTGACGTTCACCATGCGGCAAATCTGCAAGCAATACAAACGGAAGTCGGTAAAATAGGCCGGGGTCATGAGGACCGAGAGAACCTCGATAGCGGCCAGCAGTTCCGGATCTTTCATTAGCGGCAGATCCCTCAGGCTCTCGGTCGAGCGCCCATCGAGAGTTTGCCGTACGATCTCGTATTCGGCCTGGACCTGCTCCTGCGTGGGATGCGCGGGCAGGTCGATGCCCAATCGGCGCAGGAACGTGAGCCCGGCAACCACGGCCTGCTGGTATTCCGACTTTATGACATGTAGTTGAACCCTCAGGCGGTAGACGGCCGCCTCGCCGATCTTCGATGTGCCCCTCAGCAGCAACCGCTCAATCAGTTGCCCGGCTGTGTCGAAGTCACCCGTCAAAAGCTCGCATTCCGTGCGTTCCAGCCACAAGCTAAAGGTCAACTTGTACCGGCTGCTCCAGTCCTTTTCGTCCAGAAGCGCCATGCCGGCCGCAAAGTACACGCGTGCCGCCGCATACGCAGCGGACGCCTTGGCCTTCCGTCCAGCGCGCAGATCGATCGTCGCCACCTGCGCTTTCTCGTCGCGATCGATCAGCGGCGCGGCGCCTCGATGGAAGTGATTCGCGACATCGAACAAATGCTCGGCGAGTTGGTCCGGCGTCATGCTCGCCAGCAGCACTCGGCCGATGTGCAGGTGAATGTTGGCAACGTGCTCGTCGGGAATCAGTGAATAGGCAGCCTGCTGGATCCGGTCGTGCAGAAATTTGTAGGTGTCCTCTTGCTGGAGGACGAGCCCGGCGCGGACGGCTTGCTGGAGGGCCACGTGCATCGCCTCTTCCGTTTCCCCTTGAACCAGGGCCAGGGTGGTGACCTCGGCAAGGTTGCCCAGGCACGCGACGTGTTTCAATGCTTGCTGCGCGGGTGCGGATAACCGCCTCAGCTTTCCGGACATGAAATCCAGAACGTTATCGGTGTAGCTCTTGGCGCGGATACGATTGATGTCCCATTGCCAAGCTCGCGCGGCCGCATCGAATGCTAGCAGTCCCTCCTCAGCCAGCGCCGTGAAGAATTGGATTGCGAAGAACGGATTTCCGCCGGTCTTCTCATGCACGAGTTGCCCTAAGAGGGCGGCGCGCTCCGGCTCACAATGCACTGCATCGGAGACCAGCGCATCGACATCGTCGAGCCTGAGAGGCGCCAGCACAATCTCCTGGACCTGCGGTCCAGCTTTGCGGAGCACCTCCAGCGTCCGCATAAGCGGGTGAGAAGGGCCAACCTCGTTATCCCGGTAGGCTCCGACCAGCAGCACGTGTCGTATCTCCGGATGCGTAACCAGACGCTCAAGAAGGTCGAGCGTTGCTGCATCCAGCCACTGCAAATCATCAAGAAAGAGGGCGAGCGGATGTTCTGGCCGGGCGAATGCTCCGAGGAAACGCCGGAAGACCAACTGGAAACGGTTCTGCGCATCTTGCGGAGACACGTCCGGAACGGACGGCTGTTTGCCAATGATGAATTCCAATTCTGGGATCAGGTCAACGATCAGCTGACCACTGGGACCCACGGCGTCCACGATGACATTCCGCCACTGTTCTACGTCCGCTTTGCTCTTGACGAGAATCTGACGGATCAGAGTTTGGAAGGCCTGTGTCAAGGTAGCGTACGGGACATCCCGTCTGTACTGGTCGAACTTGCCCGCCGCGAACAGCCCGCGAGCTGGAACAATCGCCTTGTGCAGTTCATCCACCACCGAGGATTTGCCAACGCCGGAATAACCAGATACGAGCACAAGCTCAAGCGTACCGTGAGTCACGCGGTCGAAAGCCGCAAGCAGGGCATCGACCTCGCGCTCACGCCCGTACAGCTTCTCAGGGATCAGCAACTGGTCTGAACAGTCGTGCGCGCCCAGCGGGAATGGATCGATGTGACCATGCGACTGCCATTCCTCCAGGCAAAGTCGAAGATCGGCTTCCAGGCCGGAGGCAGTCTGGTAGCGCTCCTCGGAATTCTTAGCAAGGAGCTTCATGGTGATCGCAGACAACGGCTCGGGGACTGCAGCATAATCGACGGGAGGCATCGGCTGGCGCGCAATGTGGCAGTGGACCCACTCCAGCGGATCGGCGGCGTCAAACGGCAGATGGCAGGTGAGCATCTGGTACAACGTAACGCCAAATGAGTAGAGATCGCTGCGGGCATCCGTCGAACGATTCATGCAACCGGTCTGCTCAGGCGCCATATAGGCGAGCGTGCCAACAATAATCTCGGGTGGTACAGGCGCTTGGCGCTCGCGCGGCACTTGGGACGCAATCCCGAAGCCGGTGAGCCACACCTTGTCGGCGTCGTCGACCAGCACATTCGCAGGCTTGATGTCCTTATGCAGGAGCCTGTGCCGATGGACTTGGGCGAGTGCTGCCGCCAATCCGATGGCAATGCGGAGGGAGCGAGTCAGGTCGAGCGGTTTTCCCTGCTCCCGCTTAAGGACCAGATCCAGGGGCTCACCGCCAGGATCCGTGAGTACGAGTAGTGTCCTCCCCTCATGACGAGTCAGCGCCAGAGGCTTGGCTGCCCACGCGGGATCAAGTTCGGAGGCGAGCAAGTATTCGTGCTCAAGCCGCCGAAGACTCTGAAGTAAAGGATGTTTTGTGGCGGGTGCCACTGCCAAAATCGACGATGGGTCGCCGTGCTGTCGGCCGCGGTAAAGGATGAAGTCCGCAGCTTCCCGGAGGGGCAGCAGCACGTTCCAAGAAGGACCCGAGATGGAGGGCACCCTCGTCGCCACGGCCGCACGACCCCAGCGTCTTCATTCTGACGATGAGCTATCAGGACGTCAACCCCAATGACGCGAATGGCAGCGTTGTCTCTTTAACTGGAGCCGCTTATTCGGAGTAAAATACGCGCGTCCAGATCTTAACTCGCCTTGTTGGTTCTTCAGGGGCTCGCGATGTGGAAGATTGCGATCCCGCCCAGCCGCACCTTGCTTAGAATTCTTGCGTTCGTTCTCTGCGCTCTGCCGATGCGCGGCCAGACAGCCAACACCGGTGCGATCGCTGGCACGGTGATCGACCCCAGCGAGGCCCTGGTTCCACATGCAGCGGTGGTCGTCAACAGTCAGGCTACACGGGAAGAACGCGATCTCACTACGGATGCCGCCGGAAATTTCTCGGTCCCATTCCTGACACCAGGCAACTATGACCTAACAGTTCGCGCACCCGGATTTGAGCCACTCGTCTTGAAAGGTGTTGAGGTTCGAATTACCGAAGTAAGCCGGCTCAAGATTCAGCTTACTATCGGCGGCGCAAAGGAACAAACCGCGGTTAGTGCTAAGCCTCCTCTCGTTCAAACGGAGAATGCCACTCTCGGACGAGTCATCGATCAGGGAACCGTCGTCGACTTGCCGCTCGTCGATCGCAACTTTACCGAGATCCTCGGCCTGACGGCCGGAACAAACACGGATATCGTGGATGCCACTCAGTTGGGGGCCGGAAGCCAGGAGATCCGTGCGAACGGCGCGCGTAGCGGTGACAACAATTTCATGCTCAACGGCGTAGATGCGAACAGTTACAGCTCCAACACCACCGAGATTACTCCTTTCGGTGGCGCGGGGATCGCGATCCCCGCTCCGGATACCATTCAGGAGTTCAAGGTTCAGAATTCGCTCTATGATGCTCAATACGGCCGCGGAGCAGGTGCGAACGTAAACGTCGAAACCAGGTCGGGTACCACGAACTTGCATGGGAACGCCTATTATTTCGGTCGCAATGAGGTATTGGACGCGAACAATTTCTTTGCGAATGCACTCGGAGTGCCTAGAGGAGAATTCCGGCGTTCACAACCCGGTAGTACTTTGGGTGGACCACTGCCTTGGTCAAAGAAGCGCGCCTTTTTCTTCGTTTCTTACCAGGCCACACGCGATGTGAATGCAGCGTCATTGGACAGCAGTATTCGAACTTTAAGTCTTCCTCCGATACCCCGTGTCCGGACCCCGGCCTCCCTCGGAGCCGTATTCGGCGGCCAAACCGGGGCGTTCGGAGGTGTCTCCGTAGCACCCGATGGCTCGAATATAAACCCAATTGCGGTCAATCTGTTGAATGCGAAGAACGCCGATGGAACATTCGTCATTCCGAGCCCCCAGACTTCGGGGAGTGGCATCAACTACACCGCAGTGGTGTCGGGACACTACAATGAAGATCAGTTCAATACAAACTTCGACTTCAATTTGCGCACGGCAGATAGGCTCTCAGTGAAATTCTTTTTCTCAAACTCGAATCAAGACGTTCCTTTCTTTGGCGCAACTGTGCCTGGCTTCCCGGCGCTCCGTTCCTTTGAGAACCGGAATTTGGCAATCACCGAGACTCATATTTTCTCTTCACAAACGATCAACCAATTCCGCTTTGGCTTCTCTCGCAATGTGGGTCAAAGCGTCGCCGGAGGCACTCTCACCGACCAGGACGTGGGGATAAACTACCCCAACGGCACCCAAGAGGACGTGCCCGAGATTGATGTTCTGGGTGCTTTTGAGGTTGGAAATTCCCATAGCGACCGAGGCAAAACAGCGAACAATAATTTCTACCTCTCGGATGTCGTGTTCCTATCCCGAGGCAAGCACAACTTTCGCGTGGGCACGGAAATCTTCCGAAATCAGTTCAACCATCTAAGCGATTACACGGCCGGTCTCATGACACTCCTATCGTTCCCTGATTTCCTGCTCGGTTTGCCCGCAGGGCCTGCCGGGGCAGGAGGGAACGGGACATCGCTCTCAAACATTTTCTTCTCGAGCGTGGTTGCTGGAATTCCCCATGTGGGGCAACTTGCAGGCGCTGCCAGTTTCTTTGCGTTCGATGATTGGAAAGTTACGCGAACACTCACCATGAATCTCGGGGTTCGAGTCGAGGTCGATGGCCAACAAAGCGAAGTCGAAGGTCGCGAATCGAACTTCTTCCCTCAATTCTACATCGCACCCCCAGCAGGAGGGTTCGGAGATCCAATCTCGTCGGGATTCGTCCTCCCCGATAACTTTCACGGTTATGCCCCCACCGGATTTCCACGTGAGAATTCAACGCTGTTGAGTCATCCCATTCAAGTTCATCCAGAACCCCGCGTCGGCTTCGCGTGGCAGCCCCTTTCTTCGAGGGACCTGGTTCTTCGAGGAGGATATGGCATCTACGCGAACCGCACCAGCTTCGCGGGGAACGGCTTATTACTAGCTCTTAACCCGCCGTTCGCGTTGAGTGTTACGCTAACTGGCGGCGCTAATGCGACCGCTAGCCTGGAGAATCCCTTTCCAAATTTGCCGCCGAGCTCCTCATTCCCAAATTTCCTTGGCAACATGCTACCGGGTCCACCGTTTACCGAGAACAGATTCCTCGGAACCCCGACCATTACCGATCCTAATTTTAAGGAGTCTACCGTCCAGCAATATGACCTCGATCTGCAGTATCAACGGAAGAGCTACGTTTTCTCAGTCGCATATGCTGGGGCGAAGGGCACACATCTCGCTGTGGGGCGGAGCAACAATCAGCCACTTCTCGCTAGTCCCTCTAAACCTGTGAACGGACTCACAACCAATTCAGTGGCCAATGCGACCGAGCGCGTTCCTTTCGTCGGGCTGTCTCCTCCGTTCATTGGCCGTCTCGAAAGCAGTGGGAATTCAATCTACAATTCTCTACAAGCTACGCTGAAGAAAGACATGAGTCATGGTTTTCAATTCCTTGCAACCTACAGCTTTGCCAAATCGATGGACGATGCGGGGGATAGTCTAGGTGGTGCTATCGGTGGTGGATTCGGACTACCGATCGTGGGGCAAGTGTTATACAACGATCAAAACAATGTCGCTGCTCAGCGCGGCGTGTCCGACTTTGATCGGACGCACCGACTCGTAATGAGCGGTACGTGGAATCTACCCGGCCCCGAACACGCGAAAAGCGAAGCCATTCGGAAACTCGGAGATGGCTGGAGCATCTCGGGTATCGCCACTCTGCAATCCGGACTCTCTTTCAGCATCATGGACAGCGCAGCCGGCACGCTGTTTGGTCCTGCGACCCTCTACACAACCGGCAACCTGGCTCCCGGTGCGACGCTCAGCGATTCCAGCCGCAGTGGCAGCGTCAGCAGCCGTGTCAACCAGTTCTTCAACACCAGCGCATTTGTTCCGGCGCCTTGTATTCCTGATGGAGGGCTTATCGACGGCCAGTATCCGGTCTCAGGTGGCAGCCCGACCTGTGGGGGGACGATATTCGGCAACCTGGGGAGAAATATTCTACGCGGCCCGGACCAACGCGTTGGAGACATCGCTTTCATTAAAAGAACTCCTCTCACGGAGCGCCTAAAGCTGATCTTTCGGTGGGAGATCTTCAATGTGCTGAATCGGCCAAATTTTGCAAATCCCTCGAACGACGTCTCGACGCCAAGCACCTTCGGCGTGATCAGCGCACTCACGGTGAATCCCCGGATCATGCAATATGCGCTAAAACTGGAATTCTAGTGCTCTGCGTCATGCTTTTTGACGCACAACCTTGGAGCCTAAGATTTTGGGAACCATCGGTGCAGACCGGTGCCAGATCCGTTTGGAACTGCGTCCGGCACATACACCAAAGACTGTGTCGTCTGCTCAAGCCGGCATTCCGCTGGGCCGAGCCCCTTCGTCCGGCTTCCGCTTTGCGAGGGCGACGGCGGGCTGGTGCACGCTTGACCATGGCAGAAACCCTATTCCAGTTGTGGGTGGATTGTCTCTCGTCCTCGATCACGGTTACAACGATGGTGCGCTCGCGCCCACCCACGTCGCGTTCTAGATGGAAGATTTGCTGCCAGGTAATTAGAACGAACTTGCGGTCAGAAACGGGAACGGTGAGCGAGGTCAGCGGCGTGGTAAGAATGAATCGCATTGAACACTCTTGGTGAATCAAGCTGCGAACTTCACGCTAATCCGTAACAAGTTGCGTGACTTTCAGGTCGCCACTTATCGGGAGAACGTGCTGACTGGATTCCAATAGGTCGAAGACAATCTGGCCCCTGCCCTGATTCTAGAAAACGAGGCCGTGGTGGAGAATGACCCAGTAGTTGCCGCAGCGTTCGCTCGACCCTTCCGTCACGCGTTACAAGGGCGGAGTCACAAGTTATCTCGAGGTGATCAGCGCGCAAAGTGGCGCCCTAGCGGATGAAGTCACCGCAGTCAATATTTTGGGACGTCGTATGGCGAACACAGTGTCGCTCGTCCCTCATCTACTTTGTGTACGATCCCCCCGCAAAATGCAGCAACCCTACGGCGCTCGAAAACGATCTCACAAAGAAGCATGGTGATCTGCAGGTGATTGTCATAGTTCAACCAAAATCTCGATAGGACGATAGCGGCGCAGACCGGAGACCGCCAAATTCTAAGACCCGCGCGGCTCTAATCCGGAGAAGGTCCCGAATTCGTAACACTTGTCGACCTATAGACCGACACATGTCGACATATGGACGGACACAAGCGATGCGCTCGCGAAAGAGTTTCTCTCATTCCGCCCGTAAGTTCATTGACGCGAAGAAACCTTGCAGTGTTGAGTAATGGCAAATGACTTGCTTGGTTTTTCTCTGACGGGAAGTATTGACCGTGGATGAAAGGACGCAAGCATGTCTAAGAAGAATCGAAGAGAACTGCTCGCGGAGGCTGGGCGCTTCGCACTGGCTGGAGCAATCGCACCCATATGGTCGTCAGGCGCTTCAGGTGCGTCCGAATCGCCTGCCCAGTCGCATGACACGAAAGCGGATGAGGAGCAAACCGAAGCCACCGCCGAAAAAGTAATCGATGCCCTCGAAGGCGCCTATGGAGTACAGCGGGGCCAGCGCCGGAACCACACCAAGGGCGTAGGTGCACTGGGTTCCTTCGTTGGAAGTCCCGAAGCCTCCACCTATTCGCGCTCCGAGCTTTTTTCGGGCAAGGCACTGGAAGTGATCGCGCGCTTCTCCCTGGCGGGCGGAGATCCCGAGGCTTCCGACGCTGAGAAGAGTCCTCGTGGCATGGCACTCCAGTTCCGGATGCCCGACGGTGGTCTACATCACATGACGATGATTCACACGCCGATGTTCTTTGCCGCGGTGCCGCAGACTTTCCTCGATAAGTTCATCGCTCTCGCGGTGGATCCGGCGACGGGCAAGCCAGACCCGGAGAAATTCCAGGCGTTCAAGGCCTCACACCGGGACAATGACGGGCAGGCGAAATTCTTGTCGGAAAACAATCCTCCGCCGAGCTATGCCAACTGCGCCTACTACGGGATTCACACCTTCAGATTCATCAACAGAACGGGAGAGACCACGCTGGTGAAATTCCGCTTCGTACCGCGGGATGGAGAGAAGCAGCTGTCCAATGCAGAGACGCAGTCAGCGCCACGCGACTTTCTCGAAAGAGCACTCATCGAGCGGACCAAGAAGGCCCCGGTACGATGGGATATGATTCTGACAATCGGAGAGCCGGGCGATCCGGAGACGAATCCGACAATTCTATGGCCGAAGACCCGCAAGGAAGTCAATGCGGGTACGCTTACGATCACATCGGCGACTCCATCGGCCGAAGCGGGAAGCTACAAAATCAACTACGATCCCCTAGTGATGGCTGACGGCATCGCCCCCACCGACGATCCTGTTCTGCTATTTCGCTCTCCGTCCTACGCCACGTCCTACACCCGACGGCTGCGCGACTTGTGATCGTAGCGACGAACGTGGTGTGATCTAGAATGCGCTGTATCGCGAGTCGGGACAGGAGCCTGAGCGTAAAGGACGTGAACGGCAAAAATTGTAAACAGCGAAAGTGCGAAACCAACTTCAACTTAAGAACGTCTAACAAAACCTCTTCCCTGCAAAAATGACTTGCGAATTCGCTGAGGAAGCCTGCGCGCCAGTAGTCGCTAATCCATTGCGTCGTAGTTCTTTATCTCGCGCATCAGCCATGCTTTTGCGACGCTCCATTCGCGCTTTACAGTGGCCGGAGAGATACCTAGGACTTCCGCTGTCTGAACCACTGAGAGTCCTGCAAAATAGCGCAGCTCGACAATACGAGCCTCCTGCGGATCGAGTCTAGCTAATCTGGTCAGCAGTTCGTCGATTATCAGGTGCAGGTGAGACTGTTCCTTTGCGAAGACCGCGGCCTGTTCCAATGAGATCTGTAACGTAGTTCCCCCTCGCTTAATCGCGGAGTGCTTGCGAGCGTAGTCGACAAGAATGCGCCGCATTGTCTGAGCGGCTATACCGAAAAAGTGGTTACGGTTCTTCCAATCCGCTTTTTGCTCCACGAGACGCAGGTAAGCTTCGTGAACTAATGCGGTGGTCTGAAGAGTGTGGCCAGGGCGCTCACTCTGCAGGTAGTAGGCGGCCAGCTTCTGCAATTCCTTATAAACGAGCGGAACTAACTCTGGCAGCGCCGACGGGTCGCCATCCGTGTGGCGCTTCAGCAGAGTGGTACTTGCCGGTTCGCATCATAAGACCTCCAAATCTGGTTTGGAGAAATTATGTGCAAAGGGAAATTCGGTCAAGTTCTCCAGGCGCCGGGTCGGAAGCGCGATCTGGCTAACCAAAATGATGCGCGAGGAGAAAACAACGAAATGTGGTTGCGCGCATTGGACGCTGGATTTGGGGTCAATTCTAGTGTGGCCGCTGAGCGCATGCTCGCCGTCGCGAGAGTTCGCCGTCAGGGGAAAAGGATGACAAAATCGCATCGCATACCGCTCCTGAAATGGGTTTTACGGTATGGATGGCACTTAACTCATTGAAAACAAAGAACTGGCGGAGAGAGTGGGATTC
>Ga0307474_10002661_pt1 | contig 12838 bp, 10 predicted proteins | sample atmos_gasesECM1C_2_FD_203312 | JGI IMG/M metagenome (GOLD analysis project Ga0307474, IMG submission 203312) | Hardwood forest soil microbial communities from Morgan-Monroe State Forest, Indiana, United States - atmos_gasesECM1C_05 | ecosystem: Environmental > Terrestrial > Soil > Temperate... | reverse complement strand
CGGCGGCGTCGAAGTCATCCATATTGCCGCGGGCTTGCCCGGATTCGGCGCGTGCGATCATCAAAAGCGCATTGAAGGTCCGGATCAGACCGTCGGATTCCTCGATGGTCCGCTCCAGCGCCGAGCGGTACTCGACCTCGGTCCTGGATTTCGCCAGCGCCTCTTCGGCGCGGTTGCGCAGACGCGTCAGCGGCGTCTTCAGATCGTGGGCGATGTTGTCGGAGACTTCCTTCAGCCCCGTCATCAACGCCTCGATGCGTTCCAACATCGCGTTGAGGTTTCCCGCGAGGCGATCGAGCTCGTCGCCGCTGCGACCGACCGGAAGACGTCCGCTCAAGTCGCCCGCCATGATGCGCTGGGTCGTGCCGGTCATGGCGTCGATCCGCCGCAGCACGCGCCGCGCGACAAAGATGCCGCCACCAAGGCCCAGCACCACGACGATCAGCAGCGAGAACTGCGCCGCCTTGGCGACGATACCAAACAGCCGCCGCCGCTCCTCAAGGTCGCGGCCGATCAGCAAGCGGAAGCCGCTGGACAGCTCCGTGACCCTCACCAGCGCGAAATGATTGCCGGCATCCTGATCGTCGAGCCGGCGATAGGCGGTTTCCGACCATCCGGTCGTCGCGATGACGCCCGGCGAGAGCGAGCCGACATTGCCGGCAATCGCCTGGCCTGCCGGCGTGGTCACGAGATAAAGATTGGCGCCGGGATGAAGTGCGCGATTTTCGATGGTGCGAACGAGACCCTGCAGACCGCGCCGCGCGAAAATATCGCTGATCTCGCCGGTTTCCGCATTCACCGTGGTCGTGATCTGTTCAGTGATCAGGTGCCGCGTGTTCCAGGCGAAAAAGCCGAGCAGGAACGCTGCGAACAGCGCGAACACAAACAGATAGACCAACGTCAGGCGGAACGCCGTCGTTCGGATCAGCTTACCGAATGCCGTCACGGATCATGTACCCCGCGCCGCGAATGGTATGAAGCAACGGCCGCTCAAAACCTTTGTCGATCTTGGAGCGCAGCCGCGAAATGTGCACGTCGATCACATTGGTCTGCGGATCGAAATGATAATCCCAGACATTTTCCAGAAGCATGGTGCGCGTCACCACCTGGCCGGCGTGCTTCATCAGATATTCGAGCAGGCGAAATTCGCGCGGCTGCAACGTCAACTCTTCCTTGCCGCGCATCACCCGATGCGAGAGCCGGTCGAGTTCGAGGTCGCCAACCCGGTAGGTCGTGTCTTCGGCGGGACCGCCGCGGCGGCGCGACAGCACCTCGATCCGGGCCAGCAGTTCGGCAAACGAATAGGGTTTCGGCAGATAATCGTCGCCGCCAGCCCGCAAACCCTTGATGCGGTCATCGACCTGGCCGAGTGCGGAGAGGATCAGAACAGGGGTGCGGTTGCCCTTCTCGCGCAACGCGCCGATCAACGACAGTCCGTCACGCTTGGGCAGCATGCGATCGACCACGAGCACGTCGTAGTCGCCGCCCTCGGCCAATGCGAGCCCTTCCTCGCCATCGCCTGCGAGATCGGCAACGTAACCGACTTCCCTGAACGCCTTGACCAGATAGTCAGCGGATTCTCGGTCGTCCTCGATGATCAAAAGTCGCATTTGGGTGTCGGTTGCGATCGCGGTCACGTGAGCTAGCCTTCTATCACCATGGCTCGGCTAGTGCCCACTTTTCGAAGTTTGTACACCATCGCTGCACCCCCCTCTACGAACTTCGAAAAGTTAGGGCACTAGTAAACTGATGATTCTAGTGCCGTTTTCTATTTGAAGCTCCTTAACCGAACTTGCCGCTTGCGCCGCAGGAACTTCAAATAGGCGGCACTAGCGGCCCTCATGCGAGGCGATCGGACGCGCCCTTTGAGCCAATTCAAACCAAAAAAAGCGGGCGGTGAAGCTGGGGGGACCTCACCGCCCTTTAACCTCCCGACGGAGGGGGGCGTTTTCCACCGGAAGGTAGTCAAGGGAGCGAGTTCGCGACCCGCCCCCAAGGAAAGCGCCGCCGGCGGGGGCGATTATGCCGACGGTACCCTCCATCTCGTTGCGCACCCGACGCTTAGCCCTTGGCCAGCGGAACCGCGACAAAGCGCGAGGATCCGCCGCTCTTGACCCGCATCAGGACGCTATTCTTGTTGTCGTTGCGTGCCGCCGTAATGGCCTCGCGCACGTCTCCGACGTTGGCAACGCTCTTTCCGGCGACTTCGAGGATCACGTCGCCTTCCTTGAAGCCTCGTTCCGCGGCCGCGCTCTTCGGATCGACATCGGTGACCACGAGGCCTTCCTTGCCGGCGCCGGCAACCGTATTGGCAGGCGCCAGAGTCAAACCGAGCTTGGGCACATCGGTTCCACGGGTGGAGTTGCCCTTGTCGCCGTTATCGGTGTCCGCCTTGGCTTCGAGCGTATTCGGCAACTGGCCAAGGCTCAGGTCAACCGTCTTGTCCTGGCCCTTGTGCAACACGTTGAGCTTGACCGCTGTTCCCGGCGAAAGTCCGCCGATCGTCCGGGCGAGTTCGCGCGCATCCTTGACGCTTTCGCCGTTCACCGCGGTGATCACGTCACCGGATTCGATGCCGGCCTTCGCCGCCGGACCATTCGCCTGCGGTTCCGCAACCAGCGCGCCTTCCGCCTTCTTCATGCCGAGGCTGTCGGCAATTTCGGGCGTCACGGGCTGAATCTGCACGCCGATCCAGCCACGGCTCACCGAGCCCTTGTCCTTGAGCTGGGCGACCACGCTTTTCACGGTGGCGGCGGGAATCGAGAACGCGATGCCGACGCTGCCGCCGGACGGCGAATAGATCGCAGTGTTGACGCCCATCACCTCGCCTTCGGTGTTGAAGGCCGGACCGCCGGAGTTACCCTTGTTCACGGGCGCGTCGATCTGGATGAAATCGTCATAGGGGCCGTTGCCGATGTCGCGGCCGCTGGCCGACACGATACCGGCGGTCACGGTGCCTCCCAATCCGAAGGGATTGCCGACCGCCAAAACCCAGTCACCGATCCGCGGCTTGCCGTCGGACAATTTGGCGAACGGGAAATTCGAACCGCCCTCGACCTTGATCAGCGCGAGGTCGGTGCGGGCATCGGTTCCGATCACCTTGGCGCTGTAGGTCTTGCCGTCATCTGTGGTCACCTCGACCTTGTCGGCGCTGTCCACCACGTGGTTGTTGGTCACGGCGTAACCGTCAGCCGAAATGAAGAAACCGGAACCCTGGCCGGTCACCATGCCGCGACCGCGCGGAATGGCGCGAAGACCGGGCGGTAGGTCCCCGCCACCAAAGCGGCGGAAGAAACGCTCCATCGGCGATCCCGGCTGGAACGGCGAGGCATCCTCGTTATTATTGTCGCTGCTGTCGTTCTTGGCGACCTTCTCGTTGATGTTGACCTTGACCGAAATGACCGACGGCTTGACGCGCTCGACGATGTCGGCAAAGCCGATCGGCTGGGCGACCTTGCGAACCTCGTTGTTGACCTGCGCATGCGCGCTGGTCGAGAAGATATCGACCGGGCCCGGCGACGAGCCGAAGCCGTAAACGGCGACACCAAGGCCGGCAACAACCGACGCCATCAGCGCGAATTTGCGCGCCGAGAACAACGAGCGGCGTGGCGCGCGATAAGACGGAAGGGTGGAAAGATCGATGGGGCGGTCGGTCATAAAGCAGTCTCCAGAGCCTGAATTGAAACGGGTGCCGGGGGCATGCACCTATGGCTGCAAACATGGTGATTTCAGCCTTACAACGCGCTGGCGAAGGAATTAAACTTTGGTAATGAACCGCCAATCGAATGCGGCGGATTATCGCAGGCCAAATGCGCATGGCTTTGCGCTTGGCACGCTACTTTTCGCCGGAGCGTTCCGCGGCGATGAGCTGATTGATTCGCGCCTCTTCTTCCGCCGTCAAATTCAACAGCGCGTCGTCGTGATCTGATGCGAATTTGGCGCGGCGGCGGCCATGCATCCACAGCGTGATACCTCCGCCCGCCAGCAGGAGCGGGGTCAAAAACCACAACAACCAGGTGTGCGGGTTGAGTCTCGGCTTCAACAGCACGAACTCACCATAGCGCGCGACCAGAAAATCGATCACCTGTGCGTCGCTATCGCCGGCCGCGATCCGCTCGCGCACAAGCAGCCGCAAGTCGCGCGCCAGCGGCGCCTCCGAATCGTCGATCGACTGGTTCTGACACACCATGCAGCGCAGTTCGCGCGACAGATCGCGCGCGCGGGCTTCCCTGGCGGGATCTGCCATGATCTCGTCGGGCTGCACGGCATGGGCCGCCGTCGCGAGCATCGCGACGATCGCCAATGCGAGAACAAGGGCCCGTTTCACGACATCACTCCGCCGCCTGCAAACCGCGAACCGATTTCGCAGGCTTGGGTGCGCCGACGCGCAGCCGGCGGTCCGAGAGCGAAAGCATGCCGCCGAACGCCATCAGCACGGGTCCGAACCAGATCAGCAGCACCAACGGCTTGTGGTAGATGCGCACGGTCACCGAGCTGTCCGCACCGATATCGCCAAGCGAGATGTAAAGCTGGCTGGCGCCACGCGAGAGCAAGGCTGCTTCCGTCGTGGTGGCGCCGCGCGTGGTGAAATTGCGCTTTGACGGCGTCATGACAGCAATTGGCTGGCCGTCGACCAACACGCTGAACTTGGCGGCCATCTCCCGGTAATTCGGCCCTTGCCGCGGCGTCAGGCTGTCGAGCTTGAGGCTGTAGCCGGCGACGCTGGTGACCTCGCCCGGCTTCATGGTTCGGATATTTTCGCTGTTCCAGGTGGTCTCGCAGACGATGCCGATCAGCGCGATCCCGACGCCGGCATGCGCGAACATCGTGCCCCAGGCGGAGCGCGGCAGCCCTTGTGCGCGCCGTATCGCGTTGCCGAACGGAATGCGAAACAGGCCAATGCGTTCGGCGATGTCGATCATGGCGCCGACAATAACAAACAGCCCCAACCCAATTGCCAGCGGCGCAAGAGTGCTGCCGCCGTGCGTCCAGGCGTAGACCAGCGCAACGACGATCAAAGCCACGATACCGGCCGCGATCAATCGTTGCGCGGCCGCGAGCAGGTCGCCACGCTTCCAGGCCAGCAATGGCCCGAACGGCACTGCGATCAACAACGGAACGAACAGCGGCCCGAAGGTGAGATTGAAGAACGGCGCCCCGACCGAGATCTTCTCCCCCGTCATCACTTCCAGTGCGAGCGGATAAAGCGTCCCGACAAACACGGTCGCGCAGGCCGTGGTCAACAGCAGATTGTTGAGGACGAGCGCGCCCTCCCGCGAGATCGGCGCAAACAGGCCGCCCTGCTTGAGCGAGGATGCGCGAAAAACATAGAGCGCGAGACTGCCACCGATGAAGACGCACAGGATGAGAAGAATGAAGACACCGCGCCGCGGATCATTGGCAAAGGCATGAACCGACGTGAGCACGCCCGAGCGAACCAGGAAAGTACCGAGCAAGGACAGCGAGAAGGCCAGGATCGAGAGCAGGATGGTCCAGACCTTGAGCGCGTTGCGCTTCTCCATCACGACGAGCGAATGCAACAGCGCCGTGCCGGCGAGCCAGGGCATCAGCGAGGCATTCTCGACCGGATCCCAGAACCACCAGCCGCCCCAGCCGAGTTCGTAGTAGGCCCAGTACGAGCCCATCGCGATGCCGAGCGTCAGGAATATCCAGGCAACCAGTGTCCACGGCCTCACCCAGCGCGCCCATGCCGCATCGATCCGGCCCTCGATCAGCGCCGCAATCGCAAATGAGAATGAAATCGAGAAGCCGACATAACCGAGATAGAGCATCGGCGGATGCACGGCGAGGCCAATATCCTGCAAGACCGGATTGAGGTCCTGGCCCTCGATCGGCGGATTGGCGATCCGCAGGAACGGGTTCGAAGTCGTCAGGATGAAGAGATAGAAGGCGCTCGCGATCCAGGCCTGCACCGCCAGCAGATGGGCGCGAAGCGAGATCGGCAGGTTGTTGCCGAACATCGCGACGAGGCCGCCGAACAGCGCCAGGATCGACACCCAGAGCAGCATCGAGCCTTCGTGGTTCCCCCACACGCCCGTGATCTTATAGATCAAAGGCTTCATCGAATGCGAATTCTCGAACACGTTGATGACGGAAAAATCCGAAGAGACGTGCAGCGTCACCAGCGCGGCAAACGAAGCGGCCACGAACAGGAGCTGTGCGACCGCTGTCGAGCGCGCGACGTTCATCAACGCAACATCGCGCCACCGCGCGCCCAGAATCGGCACTGTGGACTGAATCAGCGCCAGCCCGAACGCCAGCACCAGCGCGTAATGTCCGCTTTCAGCAATCACCGCACCGCTCCCTGCCCGCCCTGCGCCGCACGGGCCGCATTGCCGCTCTTCGCACCGTATTCCTCTTTCCAGAGCCCCTGCTTCTTCAGGGCGTCGGCGACATCCTTTGGCATATAGGTCTCGTCATGCTTGGCGAGTACGGTATCGGCCTTGAACACACCGGACGCATCGAGCGCGCCTTCAGCCACGATGCCTTGCCCTTCACGGAACAGATCGGGCAAAATTCCCTGATAGGAAACCGGCAGAGCAGCGCTGCCGTCACTGACCTCAAAAGTCACTTTCAGATTGTCACCGTGCACCAGCGACCCTGTCTGCACCAGCCCGCCAAGCCGGAACCGCTGGCCCGGCGGAATATGCTTCTCCGCAACCATCTTCGGCGTCGAGAAAAACACGATCGAATCGCGCATCGCATTCAGCACCAGCGCAGCCGCAACCGCGAGCACCGCGAGCGAGCCGCCGATAATCGTCAAACGCCGCTGCTTGCGTGTCATCGGTTGCCTCTTCCGCGCCGCTGCGTCATTGTGCTCGCCACACTCATCCGTCGAGTCCCAAGTTCTTCAGGCCCTCGTTGAGCTGCTGCAACAGCTGCGGGTCCTTGGCCACCGCCTGCCGGGCATCGGACGAGGCTGCCTTGGCCTTGTCGGCCTCGCCCATGACCATATAGGCCCTCACCAAGCGCAGCCATCCCTCGACGTCGTCGCCGTTCTGCTTCAGCCGGGTCGCAAGCCGCTCGACCATGGTGCGGATCATCGCACTGCGATCGGTCTCGCTCATATCTTTCGCGGCGGCAACCGCGTCATTCGAGAGCGCCGGCGCCGGCGAGCCGCCGACGCGCACCAGCGCGGACTGAACCAAGGGGCGCCACGGCGCATTCGCTGGCGCCTTCTCCAGCATCGCGCGCCAGATCGAGGCCGCGTCGCTCGCGCGGCCATCCTGCTCGGCGGCGAGCCCCAGGAAGTAATTTGCCTTCACCTCGTCGGCATTGAGCGCGACGGCGCGCTCGAGTTCTGCCTTGGCCTCCGCCGTGACGACGCCGCCTGCGGCAGCAACCAGTGCCTCGCCAAGGTCGGCCCGCCGTGCAGCGCTCTCGCCGTTATAGGTGATCGAATTGCGGAAGGCGCGGATGGCGTCATCGATCCGCCCGAGTTTCGCGAGCACGGGCGCGATCACGCTCCAGCCGCGGCCGTCGGTCGGATTTTTCTCCAGGTGCTGTTCGACCTGCTCAACGAGGTTGTCGAGCGGTTGCGTCGCATCAGGCGTACGGCTGCGCTGAGCCAATGGAAAGTCGGGCAGATCGGGCGATCCAAGCGTACCATAAAGCCCGATCGCGACCACAGGCAGGCCTGCGAGCGCAACGATGGCAGCGATCCGCCGCAGTCTGACGCTCGAGCCGGCAGGCGCCTCCGGCTGGTGCTCGGCCGCCGCAAGCAGCCGCCGGCTGATCTCCACGCGCGCAGCCGCGGCCTCGGGCGGGTTGATGAGACCTGCAGAGGCGTCGCGTTCGACTTCCGCGAGCTGGTCTCGATAAACGACCGCTTCACTGCCCTCGGCTGACGCAACGTTGCCGCGGCCGAGCGGCCAGAGCACGGCAAAGATCGCCGCGGCCGTCATCAGCGCGAACACGAACCACAGCGTCATCGAGCAGGTTCCGGTGAAAGGGCGCAAATCAAGGATGCGCCTTGCCGCCGCTTTACACCACAGGCGTAAAGGGCGAGCAATTGACAATTATCAATTTGATGCGAACGGCATAAAATATTGAAATACTTCACGAAAAACTGATTTTCGCAGTGAAGGATTTTGCGCTTTGGCTCCCCGCGCGACCAGGGCCATTATCCCGCGCGCGAGGATTTGCGCTCGCCTGTCACGGCATTTTCGGCAGCCCTGCTCATGAGCTGCGCATAGTCGGGACCGAACAGAACGTCGCAAAAGCGGATGGCGGCGGCCACCTGCGACTGGCGATAGGCGCGGCCCTTGCCATCGCTGCCGCGGAGTGATTGCACCAAAGCCTCGGTCGACTGCTCGACATAATGCTGGAGATCCGAGTAGGTCCGCATCGTGACTTCGTTGATTGCCAGTTCGCTCGCATAGGTGCGGCATACCGCAACGAATTCGATCAAGGCGGTGGTTTCGTCCACGTCACCTGAATTGATCGCGGCTCCTGCTGTGATGTCCTTGTCGGTGCGCTGGCGCAACAGACGCCGGACACGGCCCGGAACACTGTCGATTTCCGACTGCAAGGCACTCGATATGTCGGCGCGGATCGCCGCGAGCTGCCTGCCCCAGGCAGAGTCGTTGCGGAGATCGAGTTCAGTCCTCAGGCCCCGCACACCGTCGTGAAGCGTTTTCAGATGCTCGGCGACTTCGCCGAACCGGCCACGCTTGATGTCGACCCGCAGGGTTGCCGCAAGGCAGGCCAGATCATGCAATGCGAGGCTGACCGCTACGCCAAAGGGGGTCGAAGCAACGCGCATTTCATCATCGGAAGCCGCCATCTGGATTGCGATGCGAATGATCTGCCACGGCGCGGCCAGCCGCTGAATGATCAAAGACAGCGCAAAGGGCAGCAACTGGGGGACCTGTAAGGAAGGAACGTTGAGCGCATCCATCGCGGACGAAATCTGCGCTTCGTTGAAGACCCGCAGGTAGCTGGGAATCCGGCTGCTGAATGTTTCGATCGCCTCGCGCGCCTGCATGACGCTAGCGATGGACGGCAGATCTTCGATCACGTCGGCGGGACCGATACGGGACAGCGCGCGTCTGCTGTCGGTGCCCGCGGCCGGCTTTACGATGGCCTGGATGGCCTCGGCCGCAGCGAACTGAAGCTTCCGCGCCGTGCTCTCGATTTCGGGCGACGTTCCGCTATCCGGACCGCGGGCGAGCGCCGCCTCGAATTCGCCCGCTAAAGCCGGCGTCGCCTCGCGCGCCAACCATTGCCACACGGGCTGCAGCGATGCGCGCCGAATCTGGCCGGGCCTCAACCCAACATTGCCTTCGACCAGGAACGGTTCCAGCGGACGGAACAGGAGCCTCGTCGGATTGTCCGTGCGCGGCCGGGCGTCGTCCTCGTTGCCGCGCACGATCTTGCGCAGCTCCTCGAGCACAAAGTTGGCGACCGTGGCGTCCTCACCGCGATCGACGGCGCGTTCGAACTCCCGCATCAGCAGCGCCTGCGAGCGCGGCGAAAGCTGGGCGAGGTACTTTCTCAGCCGTTCGGTTGATGCCTGACTCATGCGCGCGGGCTTGCAAGCTTGGGTGGCCGCGGACGGCAGAAATACGTCCGCGCGGCATAGTAGGAGGCGCGGCGTTAAGAAGTCGTTTAGGATGAGCAACGCCTGCGTGACTTTCGGGCTGAGCATCGATCAAGGGTTGTGAAGGTTGCCTTTACGCCGCCGGCAACAGGAGTTCGGCGCGCAATCCGCCGATCGGGGCCCGGCCCAGTGTCAGGCTGCCGCCGTAGAGGGAGGCGAGATCGACCACGATCGACAGGCCAAGGCCGGAGCCGGGCTTGGACTCATCGAGCCGCTGGCCCCTGCGGGAAACCTGGGCCCGTTCCTTCTCCGAAAGACCCCGGCCGTCATCATCGACGATGACACGCAGCATCGGTGCCGCACCGGTCTCGGCGAGCTCTTCAACCAGAACTTCAATAAACACCCGCGAGGCCGCCCACTTGCAGGCATTGTCGACGAGATTACCGACCATTTCCTCAAGATCCTGCCGTTCACCGCGAAACCTCGCTTTCGACCCGGCGGAGACCTCGATGGCGACGCCGCGGTCGCGATGGATCTTCTCCATGGTCCGGCGCAATGCATCCACCACGGGCCCCACGTCGGTGATCGTGCCGACGATGGTAAGGCGTGCCGCAATCCGCGCCCGCTCGAGGTGATGGGCGACCTGATCGCGCATCACATCCGCCTGTTCCAGAACCTTCGATGCGAACAAATCGGACGAATGGGCGGTGGCTTCGTTGACGATCACGGACAGCGGCGTCTTGATCGCATGCGCCAGATTGCCGACATGGGTGCGCGCGCGTTCGACGATTTCACGGTTGGCGTCGATCAAGGCGTTGGTCTCGCGCGCGAGCGGCGCGATCTCGACCGGAAATTCGCCCTCCAGCCTTTCAGCGCGGCCCGATCTGATATCGGCGATGGAATCCGAAATGCGCTTGAGCGGCGCCAGTCCGAACCGGACCTGGAAAATCGTCGTCAGCACCAGCACGATCGACAGCGCCACGAATGTACCACCGAGATAGTAGTCGAAATTGCGGGTCTCATCGAAAATCTCCGATGCATCGCCAGCGACATCGACCAGGAATTTGCCGTCGGCGCCGAGATCGACCGGCCGCTCCACCATCCGCAACGTCTGCCCCTCCGGCCCCTCGACATAGCCCTGGCGGATGCCTGCTGCGCTGAGTTCGGCGCCGTGGTCTTCCAGTTTCGGCAGCTTCTTGTCCCACAGCGAACGCGACGCCCGCACCTCTTCCTTCTCGCTGTCGGTGCGCATGATCTGCCAGTACCAGCCCGACAGTGGCAGCTCGAACAACGGCTCGCCCAGCGACTGGAACTGATGATCCGGCGGCTCATCGGGCGTCGCCACTTCGGCGACCAGCGTGCGGAGATAAAGGTTGAGGCGGCGGTCGAATGCGCGCTCGGTGGCGTCGCGATAGACCGATGACAGGATCACGCCGGTGATCAGCAGAATGACCACAACCCAGGCGGTCGCAGACAGAAACAGCCGGGTCGCAAGCGAGCTGCGGCGCATCAGGGCATCATCCCGAACGATCTTCCGTCGCGCGGCGTCGGCATGACGAACCACCAGACGTCAAAAGAACAGTGCCCGAACAGAGCACAGGAAGAGACGTCCGATCAACTGCCCACTGCCGGGGGCGTCAGCAGATAACCAAGTCCCCTGACGGTCTGGATGATGTCGACGTCCAGCTTCTTGCGGATGCGGCCGACGAAGACCTCGATCGTGTTGGAGTCGCGGTCGAAGTCCTGATCATAGAGATGCTCGACCAGCTCGGTCCGCGACACCACGCGTCCGGTGTGGTGCATCAGATAGGCCAGCAGCCGGTATTCGTGCGACGTCATCTTGATCGGGTTGCCGGATACGCTGACACGGCCGGTGCGGGTATCGAGCGACACCGGGCCGCAAGTCAGCTCAGACTGGGCATGACCGGTCGAACGGCGAAGCAGCGCGCGAATTCGCGCGAGGATTTCCTCGAGGTGAAAAGGCTTCGCCACGTAGTCGTCGGCGCCGGCATCGAAGCCCTGCACCTTATCGCTCCAGCGGTCGCGCGCGGTCAGAATGAGAACCGGCATCGAGCGCCCGTTGCGCCGCCAGGCTTCCAGCACCGAGATGCCGTCCATCTTCGGCAAGCCGATATCGAGCACGACGGCATCATACGGCTCGCTGTCGCCGAGGAAGTGCCCCTCTTCACCGTCAAAGGCGCGATCGACCACGTATCCGGCGTCCGACAGCGCTGTGGTGAGCTGGCGATTGAGATCCGGATCATCCTCGACGACAAGTAAGCGCACGCGGGTCTCCAAATGTGGCCTTAACTATGGCGCTAGATGAGCGCGGCCGTCGTGAATGGGCTATGAACGGCTCTTTCAGCCAAGATTACTTTTTCTTCACAGGGGCTTTCAACGGCATTCCTGTCGCATGACGCGATCTGGGCTTTTGGCGGATTCGTTAACGCTCCGCAGGGGCTCCCGTAATGACGATGAAATCGATCGGGCCGCCCGGCCTGTCGTCATCAAAAACGCCGATCGTCAGTCGACCCGTTCGCCAGGCGAGCGTGTCCAGGTTGGTTCGGCCGTCGTACAGCAGCGGACCGTGGGGGTCATTGTCGTGGCCGTGCACAACGTGGAGTTTGCTGAAGCCGCTAGCGTAGCCCTTGGGGTAGCGCTTCCACAGCAGCGTCTTCTCGCTTTGATGATCCAGCGGGGTTTCGGGATCAACGCCGGCGTGCACATAAAGACGATGGGCGTCGACATGGAACCGGGCGAGGTGATCGAGCCAGTCGATGTGCGCTTGCGGCACTTGCGCAGGATCGCCTCCATACGACGCGAGCGCCGCATCCCCGCCTTTCCCCAACCAGTCCGCCATTTTCGAATGGTCGCGCAACGCATCAACCATCATCGCATCGTGGTTGCCCTTGAGGTTAACCAATTCAAATCCGTCGACGCCCGATCTCAACAGGTCGATCACGCCTTTGCTCGCCGGTCCCTTGTCGACGTAGTCGCCGATCGTGACAACGGTATTCCCTTCGCCTTTCGACCGCGCGGCAATCTCGGCGAGCCCCTTTTCGAGGAGATCGAGCCGGCCGTGGATATCCGGAATGACGAAAGTCTCGCTCATGGTCGGGCTGCATTCACCGGTTCCGCATTAACGCTACTTTCGCAGTTGAGCCCATGAATTTCAAATTGGTTGAGCTCAAGCCCGATGTGGCTTACGTAACATGCATGATTCAGAGAACATCCGCGGTCGTAGCCTGGCTGGCGCTCGCCTTCATCACCTTCGCA
>Ga0307474_10002659_pt1 | contig 12841 bp, 11 predicted proteins | sample atmos_gasesECM1C_2_FD_203312 | JGI IMG/M metagenome (GOLD analysis project Ga0307474, IMG submission 203312) | Hardwood forest soil microbial communities from Morgan-Monroe State Forest, Indiana, United States - atmos_gasesECM1C_05 | ecosystem: Environmental > Terrestrial > Soil > Temperate... | reverse complement strand
GAACCGAAAGGCACTGCGCAGTTGATCGACGTCAAAGGCGGCTTGGATGCCGAAGGTGGCGTCGCCGGTTACGATTTCGCCACGCGCTACCCTTCCAACGGCGCGCCGACGCTGGCGCTGCTGCTCACCGGCGCGATCTCATCGACGCCGCTCGTCTCCGAGATGGGCGACCGTACTGCGATCCCGCCTTACGATTACGACAATCTTCGCGTGGTGGCGCACGACATGCCGCCGATCATGCGCGCCTCATGGTTTCGCGGTGTGTCGGCGCTGCCCAATACATTCGCGCATGAATCCTATATCGACGAACTCGCCTCTGAGGCCAAGGTCGACCCGATCGAATACCGCCTGCGCTATCTAAAGGACCCTCGCGCGATCGATCTGGTCAATGCGGTCGCCGAGCGTGGAGGCTGGAAACCGCGTCCCGTGCGTCAGGACAAAGACGGCGACGTCGTGCAGGGTCGCGGTTTTGCCTATGCACTTTACGTGCACAGCAAGTTTCCGGGCTATGGCGCGGCATGGTCGGCCTGGATCGCCGACGTCGAGGTCAACAAAGCGAGCGGCGACGTCAGCGTCACGCGGGTGATCGCGGGCCAGGATTCCGGATTGATGATCAATCCGGACGGCGTTCGTTATCAGATCGAAGGCAACGTCATCCAGTCGACCAGCCGCGCGCTGATGGAGGAAGTCTCGTTAAGCGGCCCCAAGGTCGCAAGCCGCGAATGGGGCGCCTACCCCATCATCAAATTCCCGCAGCTTCCTGAGATCGACGTCTTGATGTTGCCGCGCCTCGATCAGCCGCCGCTCGGCGTCGGCGAATCCGCTTCCGTGCCGAGCGCGGCGGCGATCGCGAATGCGATCTTTGACGCGACCGGCGTGCGCTTTCGCGAGCCGCCGTTCACGCCAGAACGTATTCTGGCGGGATTGCGCGGCCAGCAGTCCGCGCGCGCGGGCGCCCTCGCCGCGCCACCTAGCGCGGCCCATATGAATGTGAACCGCTGGTCCAGTCCGTTTGCCCGCAGACGCGGTGTCCTTGCGACCGCAGCCGCGCTCCTCGCCGGCGGCATCGGTATTGCCGCAGCGATCCTGCCGTGGCGATCGATCGCGCCGATCGCGCGGCCGGATGCGTCCGTGTTTTCCGCCGCCACCATCGAGCGCGGGCGGCAACTGGCGGCGCTTGGCGACTGCGCGACCTGCCATACGATGGACAATGGTGTGTTCAACGCCGGCGGGCGCGCGATCGAAACCCCGTTCGGGATCGTCTACGGCACCAACATCACACCCGACGCCGAGACCGGCATCGGCAACTGGTCGTATCCAGCCTTCGAGCGCGCCATGCGCGAAGGCATCCACCGCGATGGCCGGCATCTCTATCCGGCGTTTCCCTATTCGCATTTCGCCAAAGCAAGCGATGCCGACTTGCAGGCGCTCTATGCGTATCTGATGGCACAGACGCCGGTGCGCCAGGATAATCGTGCGCATGCGCTCGCCTTCCCTTTCAACTGGCGGCCGTTGCTCGCCGGCTGGAACGCGCTGTTCCATGACGCCAGCACCTTCACCGCCGATCCAACGAAATCCGCGGTCTGGAATCGCGGCGCTTATCTGGTCGAAGGCCTCGGTCATTGCGCCGCGTGCCATTCGCCGCGCAATGCGCTCGGCGCCGAAAAGCAGAACGCTTATCTGGCCGGCGGCTTTGCCGAAGGCTGGGAAGCACCTGCCCTGACCTCGCTCTCGCAAGCTCCCATTCCGTGGAGCGAGGATGAGCTGTTCACCTATTTACGGACCGGCTTCTCGCGCTTCCACGGCGTTGCCGCGGGTCCGATGACACCAGTCATCAAAGACCTCAAGGCGCTGCCGGATGAAGACATCCGCGCCATGGCGGTCTATCTCGCCTCCTTCAACGAAACAGCGACGGGCAAGCCCGACCAGGAGGCCATGGCGGCCCAACTCGAACGCGCGACCGGTGCGCGGATCGTCGCGTCGTCACCGTTCGGCCAGCGCTTCTACGAGGGCGCCTGCGCGGTCTGCCATGAGGTCGGCGGTCCGCCTTTGTTCGGCAGCCGGCCGTCGCTGGCGCTGAACAGCAACCTCCATGCCGCTACGCCCGATAATCTGATCCAGGTCATCCTGCATGGCATCGCCGACCCGGTCTCCAGCGATCTCGGCTATATGCCGGCCTTCCGGGAGCATATGTCCGACGACCAGCTTGCCGAGTTGGTCGGCTATCTCCGGCAGCAATTTGCGCCGGGAAGGCCGGCCTGGAGCGGGGTCAAGGATGCCATCATGCGTATCCGGCAAGGGAGCGCGGGCTGAAACCCACTGGTTGCAGGACCGCGAGCGGGCTAGACTTGGCCCATGACAGTCACCGATATCGCGACCCGGACCTACAACCACGGCTGGCGGCTCGACCCGATCGTGCGCAGCCTGCTGGACACCGATTTCTACAAGCTGCTGATGCTGCAGATGATCCGGGATATGTACCCGAACCAGCAGGTCACCTTCTCGGTCATCAATCGCTCAAAGCATGTCCGGCTCGCCGAGGTGATCGACGAAGGCGAATTGCGCGCGCAGCTCGACCATGCCCGCTCGATCCGCTTCTCCAAGAAGGAGCTGATCTGGCTTTCCGGTAACACGTTCTACGGCAAGACCCAGATGTTCTCGCCGGACTTCATCAACTATCTCTCGACCTTCCGCCTTCCCGAATATGAGCTCAAGAAAGTCGACGGCCAGTATGAACTGAATTTCTACGGCCCGTGGACCCACACCACGATGTGGGAAATTCCGGCGCTTGCCATTCTCAACGAGTTGCGCTCGCGCGCGGTGATGAAGGGACAGGGCCGCTTCGCGCTCGACGTGCTCTATGCACGCGCCAAGGCCAAACTCTGGACCAAGGTCGAGCGCTTGAGAAAGCTCGACGGCTTGCGCCTGTCGGACTTTGGCACGCGGCGCCGCCACGGTTTTCTCTGGCAGCGCTGGTGCGTGGAAGCCGTCAAGGAAGGACTGGGCCCCTCCTTCACCGGGACCTCGAATGTGCTGCTCGCGATGGACAGCGATCTCGAAGCGATCGGCACCAATGCGCACGAACTGCCGATGGTCGCGGCCGCACTTGCCAACGACGACGAGGAGTTGCGCTGGGCGCCTTATCGCATTCTCGATCAATGGCGTCATACCTATGGCGGCAACCTCCTGATCGCCTTGCCCGACGCCTTCGGCACCAAGGCCTTTTTGCGCGATGCGCCGGAATGGGTCGCCGACTGGACCGGCTTTCGCCCCGACAGTGCGCCGCCGATCCAGGCTGGCGAGGAAATCATCGCCTGGTGGAAGCAGAAGGGACAAAATCCGAAGGAAAAGCTTCTGGTGTTTTCCGACGCCATGGATGTCGAAGCGATCGAGGAAATCCACCGGCATTTTTCCGGCCGCGTCCGCATCAGTTTCGGCTGGGGCACCAATCTCACGAATGATTTTGTGGGATGCGCGCAGGACGGCTCGATCATCCTCGATCCGATCTCGATCGTCTGCAAGGTCACCGCGGTCGATGGCCGGCCGGCGGTCAAGCTCTCCGACAATCCGGAAAAAGCCACCGGCGCACCGAGCGAGGTCGAGCGGTATTTGCGCGTATTCGGTAGCGCCGGGCGCGTTCGCACGCCTGTGCATGTGTAACTACGCGCGCTGACCCTTTATTCTTCGGCGAGGAATTGCATGCCTGCCCCCAAGCCGCCTGGCTTTGAAACGCTTAGCTTACATGCCGGCCAGCGGGTAGATCCCGCAACCGGCGCGCGTGCCGTGCCGATCTATCAAACTACATCCTATGTCTTTCAGGATTCCGATCACGCGGCGGCGCTGTTCAACCTGGAGCGCGCCGGGCACATCTACACGCGGATCTCGAATCCGACAACGGCTGTGCTGGAAGAGCGGATCGCCGCGCTTGAAGCCGGCGTCGGCGCTATCGCAACCGCCAGCGGCATGGCCGCGCTCCACCTCGCCATCGCCACGCTGCTCAATGCCGGCGATCACATCGTTGCCTCCGCTTCGCTCTATGGCGGCAGCATCAATCTCTTGGCGCACACGCTGCCGCGCTTCGGCATCACGACAAAGTTCGTGAAGCCGCGCGCGCACGACGATTTCCGCGCGGCGATTCGCTCCAATACGCGGCTGGTCATCGGCGAGACCATCGGCAATCCCGGGCTGGAAGTGCTGGATATTCCGGCCATTGCGCAAATCGCGCATGATGCGAAAATTCCACTTCTGATCGACAACACCTTTGCGACGCCGTTCCTCTCGCGCCCGATCGAACTCGGCGCCGATATCGTGATGAATTCCGCAACCAAGTGGCTCGGCGGCCACGGCATTGCGATTGGCGGGGTGATCGTCGATGGTGGCCGCTTCGATTGGCATGCCTCAGGCAAATTTCCGGTGCTGACCGAGCCCTACGCCGGCTATCACGGCATCGTCTTTGACGAGCAATTCGGCCAGGCCGCCTTCATCATGCGGGCGCGCACGGAAGGATTGCGCGATTTCGGCGCCTGCCTTTCGCCGACCAATGCGTTCCAGCTTTTGCAAGGCATCGAGACGCTCGGCGTCCGCATGGAACGTCACATGAGCAACACGCTCGCCGTGCTGGAATTTCTCAATAGTAACAAGGCGGTCGAGTGGGTTTTGCATCCGGCGCTGGAAAGCCACCCCGATCACGTGCTCGCCAAAAATCTGCTGCCGCGCGGCGCCGGCTCGATCGTCTCTTTCGGCATCAAGGGCGGACGCGCTGCCGGCAAGAAGTTCATCGAGACGCTGAAACTGATCAGCCATCTCGCCAATGTCGGCGATGCCAAGACGCTGGTCATTCATCCCGCTTCGACCACGCATCAGCAGATGGATGCCGCGCAGTTGAAAGCGGCCGGTGTCGGCGAAGAACTGGTGCGGCTCTCCGTCGGCATCGAAGCAGCCTCCGATATCATCGACGATCTCGGCCAGGCGCTCCGCATCTCGCAAAAAGTTTAAGTCATGCAGCTCTCGGTGAATGGAAACGATGTGTTCGTGGCAACCGGCGGCAAACCGTTCGATCCGTCGCTGCCGGTTGTCGTGTTCTTGCACGGCGCGGGCTTCGATCATGCGACCTGGGCGCTGCACAGCCGCTGGTTCGCGCATCATGGCTTTTCGGTGCTGGCGCCCGACCTTCCCGGCCACGGCCGCTCTCGGGGCAAGCCACTGCCGGCGATTGCGGAGATGGCGGACTGGACCGCCAGCCTGCTCGACGCAGCCGGCGCGCAAAAAGCAAAACTGATCGGTCATTCCATGGGCTCGCTGATTGTGCTCGAAACTGCGGCGCGGCATCCCGACAGAGTAGCCGGCTTGGGCCTGATCGGCACCGCCGCGACCATGGCCGTCGGGCCTGACCTGTTGAAGGCGGCGGAAGCCAACGATCACGCTGCGATCGACATGGTTTCGATCTGGGGTCTGGGCTTTGCGGCCGAACTCGGAGGCAGCCTCGCGCCCGGGCTCTGGATGCATCAGGGCGCGCAGCGGGTGCTGCAGCGCTGCGCGGCGGGCGTGCTCTACAACGATCTTGCCGCCTGCAACGCTTACCAGAACGCGCTTGCCGCGGCGGCGCAAATCAAGGCGCCGACGACGGTGATCCTCGGCGAGCGCGACATGATGACGCCGGCCAAGGCCGGCAAGACGCTCGCCGCCGCGATACCGAACGCGCGCACCATCGTGCTGCCAGGCGCCGGCCACATGATGATAGTCGAACAGCCGGACGAGCTTTTGGCGGCGCTGATGTAGTTGTGGCTTGAGGCTGCAGCACACCGATGCCGAAGTGCTGTCAGGAACAAAGCCAAATAATCACTATGGTCATCGGAACGGCAGCGCCCAACGCGCCGCCGACCATCAATGCGAACGCCGACAGCAAGTTGGCTTCGGCCTGCTCCTTATTCCCCGACATGCCGTTGCTCCATCGAGCCCCAGCCCCGTAGGCAAGGTGGATGTGTATGGTTAATAAAAAGTTAACGCGCGGAAGGAGCCCCTTACCGCCCCGCCACCTTGCGCTCAACGGGATGAACGTCGATCTCGCGCAGTCGTCCCAGCCGCAGCACGTCCATCTTCAGCGTGCGGTCGATGCGGTCGCGGTCGAGCACGCGGATCAAATCGTCGACGCCATGGATAGAAACGCCGTCGAGCCTGATCACGACATCGCCCGGCAAAATCCCGGCGCGCGACGCCGGTCCATCCGGCTCGATCTGCGCCAGCAGCGCACCCATCTTGTTATCGACACCCGCGCCGACCGCATGGCGCCGCGGCACCGGCACGGTCTGACCGGCGACGCCGATATAGGCGCGGCGGACATAGCCGTGGCGAATGATCTCCGACAGAACGAATTGCGCGGTGTTGCTCGCGACCGCAAAGCAGATGCCTTGCGCGCCGCTGATGATCGCGGTGTTGATGCCGATGACTTCGCCCGCCGACGACACCAGCGGCCCGCCGGAATTGCCGGGGTTCAACGCTGCATCGGTCTGGATCACGTCCTCGATCGTGCGACCGCTGACCGAGCGGATCGAGCGGCCGAGCGCCGACACCACGCCAGCGGTGACGGTCGATTCGAAGCCGAGCGGATTGCCGATCGCGACGACCAATTGTCCGCGGCGCAGATTTCGCGAGTTGCCGAGTGAGGCATAGCGCAAGTCCCGCGCGCCATCGGCGCGCAACAGCGCCAGATCGGTGTCGGGATCGACGCCGAGCACACGCGCATCGGTGACCGCGCCTTCGATATCCTGCAAGCGGATCTGCCGCGACGAGCCGACCACATGGCTGTTGGTGAGAACAAGGCCGTCCGGCGAGATCACGATCCCGGAGCCGAGGCCGCCGCGCTCCCGCGCGCCCGGCGTTTTGGAGCCGGTCTCGACGCGGACCACCGCGGGTCCGACGCGCTCGGTCACGCCGATGACGGCGTTCGAATAAGCATCCAGCAGCGGCTGATCATCGACGGGCTTCGCGGCGGACGCGCTGCCTGAACCAAGGTCGCCCGAGCCGTATTGGGTAAAATCCAGCATGGTCAATTCCTTTGGCCCGTTCAAATGGGTGTTCCATCCCGCTCTCGCAAGGGTTCCATTTTGGGCTATGCTGCGGCCGGGGAATGCGCTGGCAGCGCTGGGGCAGCTTTGGATGATCACCGTTTCGGAAGAGAGCGCCGTCGACTTCGAAAGCACGGCACGCATCGCCACCGAAGCGTTCGGATCCAGGGACGTTGTCTTCTCCCCGCCACGGGTGCAATGGCTGTACGAGCGCGGGTTTGGGCTGGGCAGTGCCGTTGTCGCCGCCTACGACGACGGCAAGAAGGTCGGCCAGATCGTCATGCTGCACCAGAACATCTGGCTGGACGGCAAGCCGGTCATCGCGACGCAATTGATCGACCTCTTCATCCTGCGGGCCTATCGCTCGCCGACGCTGGTCCGCCGGATCTACAAGGAGGTCGAGCGGCTGTGCGAAGCCAAAAATATTCGCATCCTGGTCACCTTGCCGAACGAGAAATCGGCCCCGCTCAACGCGCGCTTTCTTAAACTGCGCTTCTTTCTGTCGCTACCGGTGCGCGCCGGCATAAGCCTGGGTCGACCTTCGCGCGCGCGCCTGACATTTTCAGCGCGGCTCAAGAGCTTCTCGCGGGATCAAGCGATCGAGCACCTGTCCAGCTTTGTCACGCCACCTTCCGAAAATGGCCCGCACTGGGACGCCGCGACGCTGTTCGACCGCTTGAGCGATCCCACCTGCGACTATGCGATCCATGCGACCCGGAACCTGCTGCTGGTCTCATCCTCGCGGAAGACCCGCGGCATCAGCCACGCCTTGCTCTGCGGCTTCTTTGCGCGGCCGGGTGTTGCTGTCACGTCGGGCGATACCCGCATGTTGATCCGCGCTGCCTGTCAGCTCTGGAAGCACCATGTCTTTGTCTATGCAGGCCTCAATCGGTACTTGCCGCATCTGCCGGGACTCGCCGTGCCGGGGCGGTTGCGCGCACCGATCCTGGTGCAGCTACGCGACGCAGCGTCTCCCGACGCCGATCCGCGCTTCGATCGCTTTCAATTGATCGATTCCGATTTCATATAGTGCTAACTCACGCCAAGTCGCGCAAATAGCACTTCGGTCTGCTGCGACAGCGCCGCCGCATCGGCCTGGTGCACGACCTGGCCGGTCTCCAGTACATAGACGCGGTCGGCGACCGCGAGCGCACTGTAGAGATTTTGCTCGACGAGAAGGATCGACAGGCCCTCGCGTTTCAGGTCACGTACGATCCCTTCCAGATGCTGCACCATGACCGGCGCCAATCCCTCGGAGGGTTCGTCCATCAGGATCAGTTCGGGATCGATCATCAGCGCCCGGCCGACCGCGAGCATGCCGCGCTCGCCGCCCGACAATTGGCCACCGCGGTGGTGACGCCGCTCGGCCAACCGCGGAAAGAGGCCGAACACGCGCTCCGGCGTCCAGCCGGTCTTCGCGCGCGCACCCTTCAGCATCGTCAGGTGCTCAGTCACCGTCAGCGACGGAAACAGCCGCCGCCCCTGCGGCACGACGGCGATCTTGCGCGCGGCAATATCGTGCGGGCGCAGGCCGACGAGGCTCTCGCCGCGCCATGTAATCGATCCCGAACGAATCTGTGGTGGCGATAGCCCCATGATCGAGCGGATCAGCGTGGTTTTGCCCATGCCATTACGGCCGAGCACCGCAACGATCTCGCCCGGCGCAACATCGAGCGAGACGCCGCGGACCACCAGCGCCTCACCATAACCGCTGTGGAGATCGCGGACCTCAAGCATGACGCGGCCGCCCCAGATAGACTTCCTGCACCTGTTTGTTGCGCCGGATCGCGTCCGGCGCCTCCTCGACCAGAACCCTGCCCTCGAACATGCAGGTGACGAGATCGACGAGGCCGAGCGCGAGATCCATGTCGTGCTCGATCAGGACGACCGTGATATCCCGCCCCAGCGAGCGGATGATCTCGGCGACCATCGAACGCTCCGAGGGCGAGAGTCCGGCGGCGGGTTCGTCCAGCAGCAACAACCGTGACGATGTCACGAGCGACAGCGCGATTTCGAGCTGGCGCTGTTCGCCGTAGGACAGGTCCTTCACCATCACATCGGCGCGGCCTGCAATCCGCACGGCCTCGAGTGCGGCGGTGATTTGCGGCGCTTCAAGCCCGTCGATATCGGGCCTGCCGAACAGCGAGAACTTGCGCGTCGATCGCCCGCGCAACGCCAGCACCATGTTGTCGCGTACGGAGAGGCGCGGAAACAAATTGGTGACCTGAAAGGTGCGCGACACGCCGAGCCGGGCGCGCCGATGCGGCGGCAGGCGGGTGATGTCGTGGCCGTCGAAAGCGATCCGGCCCGCGGTCGGCGGCAAGACGCCGGCGATCGCGTTGAACAGCGTGGTCTTGCCGGCCCCGTTCGGTCCGATGATGGCGCGGCGCTGGCCCCGCGGCACGCTGAGGCTGACGCCATCGACCGCGCGCAGCGCATCGAACGCCACGACCACATCGGAGAGCGAGAGGATCGGATCGGACACGATATCTTCCGTTGATGCCGGAAGCTGCATCCGGCTCTGGACACTCAAATCAGGCTTTCTTGATGCCCTGGAACGTCCGCGAATAAGGCGGCTGCTTCATGTAGGTCTCCGGATCGTATTTCCAGAATTGCGAGACGCCGGGATAGCTCGTCACCGGCACATTCCAGTATTTGCCATCCGCGCGCTTGACGACCTTGCGGATCTGAACGTCGTAAATCGGATTGCCGTAGGCGTCGAGCTTCACAGTCTTGCCGAGTGGCGATCCCGTCAATTCGGTCTTGAGCACGGCATCGATGAGTGCGTCGCGGTCTTCGGCCTTGCCGCCGATTTTCTCCAGCGCTTCCGCCACCCACATGATGCCGGAATACATCGAGAAGCCATAAAGCGACGGGATCTTGCCGTACTTGGCTTCATAATCTTTGGTGAATTTTTGCGTGACTGGATTGTCGGAGCCTTCGGCAAAATGCGCAGCCGCGATGATGCCATCGCATTCTTCGCCCAGCGTGCGGATCACGGACTGATCCGTCGCATTCATCGCGCCCAGCAGCGGAATCTTTCCTTTCAGGCCGAAGCTCGCATATTGCTGGATGAAGCGCGTCGCGTCGGCGCCGGTTTCCATCGCGAAGATCGCATCCACCTTCAGGTCTGCCAGCTGCCCGAGGTAGGGGCTGAAATCGGCGGTGTTGAGCGGGTGCCAGAACTGCTGAACGATCTCGCCGCCCCCTTCGGTGAAGACCTGGGCAAGGCCGCCGCACTGTTCGTGGCCGAACGTGTAATCCTGGCTGATGGTCGCGATCTTCTTGTAACCTTGCTTCAAGGCCCAGTCGCCGAACGGATGGGTGAAGGCGCTTGCGGAATAGCCGGCGACACGGATGACGTTCTTGATGCGCTGGCGCTGTGTCAGATCGTCAGCGGCGATGATCGGAATGAAATACGGCGTGCCGGTTCCCTTGACATAATTGGCAACCGCAAGACCGGTATTGGCAAGAAGATCGCCGATCAAGAGATGGCAATTGCCCTGCTCGACTAGCCGGCGCGCTTTCTGCAAGGCGGTGTCGGGATTGGACGCATCGTCCTCGATCACGAGTTCGACCTTGCGGCCTGCGATCTGGTAGTTCACGGACTCAAGATAGAATTGTACACCTTCGACCATTTCCTTGCCGCCGGAGGCGACGACGCCGGTGAGCGGCGCCAGCAAGCCGACCTTGATGGGAGCGGCCTGCGCCAGCGCGCGGCGCAACGGCATCGCGCCTGTGCCTGCGGCGGCGACAGCGGCGGTAGAATTTTTAAGGAATTGCCTGCGGTCCATTTCAATACCCCCTCGAAACGATCAATTGCCCTTATAGCGTTCCCTGAGCAACCCGCTGCGCGTCAGAATGGCGCGCAGCGTGCCGATAATGCCATCCGGCGCAAAAATCATGATGACGATGAAGGTCAGCCCCAGCACCGTCTGCCAGCGCTCGGTATAGGCGCTCACCACATTCTCCAGCGTGATGATCGCTGCTGCCCCGACGAAGCCGCCGAAGAGCGTGCCGACCCCGCCCGCGATCATCATCAGCACGCCCTCGACCGACTGTGCGAGTGCCACCGTCGAAGGGCTGACGAAATTGTTGAACATCGCATAGAGCGCGCCCGCGATGCCGGCAAAGAAGCCGGACACCGCAAAGCCCACGAACAGATGCAGCGGCACGTTATAGCCGAGGCTCTTCATGCGGCTTTCGCTGTCGCGGATGCCGAGCAGCGTGAGGCCGAAGGGCGAGCGGACAAACCGCCACATCGCGTAACTTACGACCGTCGTCACTGCGAGCACCGCCCAGTAAAAGGCACGGTGCGTGACGAGAAACGCCGGGCGGACATCGCCGCGCAGGCCGTTCTCGCCGCCCGTCACCTGCGTCCAGCGCAGACAGATGCCCCAGACGATCATGCCGAGCGCAAGCGTCAGCAACAGGAAGTAGACGCCGGAAGTTCGCACCGCGAGCAGCGCGAAGATGACCGCGACCAAAGTTGCTGCGATCATACCGAGCACCAGCGCAACCGCCGGCGGCAAGCCAGCCTGCGCCGAGGCATAGACCACGACATAACCTGACACGCCGAAGATCGCGCCATGGCCGAGCGATGTGCGCCCGGCAAAGCCCGCCAGAATATCGATCGACATCGCAAGCATGCCGAAGATCAGCATCTCGGTGGCAAGTCCGACCTGATAGTTCGACAGCACCAACGGCAGCGCCGCGGCAATCGCCAATATGATGAAAGCGAGGCCGAGCGCACGGCCCGTCATGCCGGCGATTTTCGTCTGCGCTGATCCCGCGTCCGTCATGTCGTGGCCGCCCGTCCGAACAGGCCAAGCGGACGGAACGCCAACAGCAGCGCCATCGGCCCGAAAATCACGAAGTAAGCGAGCTCAGGGAACATCACCTGCCCGAGCGTATTGAGCAGGCCAACCAGCAAGCTGCCGACGCCGACGCCAACGAGACTGCCACGGCCGCCGATGATGACGATCGCGAGGCTGAAGACGAGAATCTCCGCGTCCGCCGACGGATAGAGCGACAGGAACGCGCCGCCCATCAGGCCGCCGAGGCCGGCGAGCGCCGAACCGAGCAGGAAGGTCACGAGAAAGACGCGGCGGATATTGACCCCGGAGGCTTCAACCATTTCAACATCGTCGACGCCCGCACGGATCAATGCGCCGAGCCGCGTGTGATTCAGAAGAAGCCACAAGCCGGCAAACACGACGATACCTGTCGCCAGCACGAACAACCGGTAGGTCGGATAGAAGGTGCCGAATACTCGCATCCCGCCTTTCAGCACTTGCGGGATCGGCACCGTAAAGCTGTCGCCGCCCCAGATCACCAGCGCCATATCGTTCAGCACGAAGGCAAAGCCGAGCGTCAGCAGCACCTGCCGCAACTCATTGCCGCGGACAAAACGCAGCAAGCCCTGATCGAGCACAAGCCCAATAGCGGCGATCGCCGCCATCGCGCCGAGACCGCCGAGCGCGAAGCTGCCCGTCTTGGTCGCGACCGCAAAGCCGATATAGCCGCCGAGCAGATAAAGCGCGCCATGGGCGAGATTGACGATACGCAACAGCCCGAAGATCAACGTAAAGCCGCTTGCGACCACGAACAGCAGCGCCGCGAAGGTCAATCCGTTGAGAAGCTGGAAGGTGCTCATCCCTTTTAAGGCGCTTTCGGTCCCGTCTTGAGATACCAGTCGAGAATCTGTTCGCCGGTCATGAACGCCACGTCGGGCTTTTGCCGGATGGTCTCGAAGATGCGGCGGAAATATTTCGTCC
>Ga0307474_10002658_pt1 | contig 12843 bp, 8 predicted proteins | sample atmos_gasesECM1C_2_FD_203312 | JGI IMG/M metagenome (GOLD analysis project Ga0307474, IMG submission 203312) | Hardwood forest soil microbial communities from Morgan-Monroe State Forest, Indiana, United States - atmos_gasesECM1C_05 | ecosystem: Environmental > Terrestrial > Soil > Temperate... | reverse complement strand
GTCACGTTGTAGCCTTCGAAAAATAGCGTCGCCGATCGAGATTCACCAAAACGAAAGGTCTTGGAGAGACGCGCGCTGAGAGAAATGAAAGCATCACCTCGCAATGAATCCCTTGAGAAACCCACTGGATAGCATCGCGTGAAATATCCTGGGCATGCCGCCGACGTGCCTGGGGCCTGCAAAGACGAAGTCGCAGTGTAGGGAAGAGCGCTGGTGTAGGCAAAAATCGGTGATAGCTGAAATCCCCAATGAAGGTTGGCCGTACCGCTGATGTTAAGTATGTTTCTCGCGTCCAACGCCGATGGTCCGTAGTCGGTATTGAAATTGAACGGATTCGTTGTCAGCGCATTATTACCGCTTATCGCAAATGCGGTGAAATTGTTATCCCAAGACCAGCCTAGTTGGTAGGCCAACCCAATTGTGTCACCTCTCCAATCTCGATAATGCGCTTGCACGTCTGCCTGGTATGCCTTGAGATACGTTCCGCTCGTGAATTGCTTCAGGCTGGTAAAAGCCGGGTTGACAATGATGAAGTCGCTTGTGCTGCCGGGACCCACCAGGGCAACGTTCGGATTGACTGTAGCGATGCCGTTGAACCCACGGCGATACACAAAATCACCCGAAAAATTGAACGAATCATTCAGCTGGTGTTGTGCGCCGATCGTCGCTTGAAACGTCCCCGGAGTCTTGTAATTCTGGGCGATGTCCACTTCCCCGCCCTGCGGGTTGAACGGAGTCGAAAGCGCTGGAACCGAATACGTGTTGCCACCCACTGCGACGGTGCATGAACTCGGGGCACACGGCGAAGTCGAATTCGGAAATTGTGGAAGCGTACGATTAGCCAGCGCGGCGGCCAAAACGTCGACGACTGCTATTTGATCCGCTATCGGGATGCCGGCCGAACAGGTCGTGTTCCCATTGCAGTAAGGATTCAGCGTCGGTACATTGGCTGCCAAGTTGTACGCGAACTTGCTTTCAGAATTGTCGATGATGTACACCGCTTGGGACGCGGTGTCGTTTTGATCGTAGAAGAGTCCCAAGCCGCCGCGAATAACCGTCCGGGCGCCGTTAAATGGAGTCCACGCGAACCCTACGCGCGGTGCGATGTTGAAAGGATCGTTGTTGATCGGGTGCCACCCAGGTTGGATGAACCCATGCGATCCGGGAATCGTCGAGTCCAGTGCTGGAAATGAATCCGAGGAAAGGGCCGAGTTTGTGTTGTTGAAGTCGTATCGGATTCCCATGTTGATGGTGAGATTGGGCCGTATCTTCCAACTGTCCTGCGCAAAAAGACCGAAGGCCCATGATGGAAAGGTATAGGAAAGTTGTCCGAAGTTGACGGCATCCGACAGTGGCGCAACGGCTAGAGCCGCATTTAGCCCAGCATTCTGCGGGATCAGAGCTGTCGGGTCGAATGGGCCGGCCGCCGACGCAAACGCATAGCGTCCGTCGGTAAACGTGTTATGGCCCTCATTCGAATACACCCAAAGACGTTTGAGCATTCCTCCAATTTTGATTTCGTGACTTCCCTTCGTGTGCGTCAAAGAATCGGTGAAGAGAATGCTGTCTTCGGCATCTTCGACGCCCAGGATCGCCAGACTTCCACCGACCGAGATCGCGCCACCCACGTACGATACGGAAGCGAGATTGCCTGTGGGATTTCCGAGCACGGTCGGACCTCCAAAAGTCGTTTCGGTGTCGATGTAGTTGTAAGGGTTGGTAACGCCGCCCGTGTACGGACCTGCTCCGTTTTCGTAGTTCGTACTGACTACACCCGCCTTTTTAAACAGGCCGAGCCGCATTTCGTTGATCGTCTGCGAAGAGATGGTTCTGGTCCAACCAAGATTCAAGGCGTAGCTAGGAGTAAAATTCTCGGTCGATTGGCCGAAAGTTGTCGCGCCGCCGAAACCGTTATTGGTTGCGTATTCGAACTCGAGATTCGCTCGCATCATAAAAGAATTCGCCGAGTTCGGAGTGTAATCGAGCTTAAACATGGCGAGATCGCTGTTGGTGGTGACCTGCGCCGAGGTTGTTGGCCCATACAACAGCCACGGAACAAGGGCTGCCGGCGGAGTTCCAACCGCTTGTGCGGTCGCCGCAAACGCACCTCCGTCCGCGTTCTGCACGGATGAACCAAGAGTGTTCGTCACAACATTGTGATACCCCTCGTAGCCGGCAAAGAAGAAAAGTTTATCCTTCTTAATCGGTCCTCCAACCATACCGCCCGGGCGCTCGCTGTTAAACGGCGCTTTGTTTTTGCCTTTGAAGAATTCTGGATTCGAATTCAGCGCTGCGTTTTGATAAAAAATGTAGGCTCGTCCGTGAAAAGCATTCGTCCCTGAACGCGTCGTGGTGTTTATTACGCCGCCAGCCGCCAGTCCGTACTCCGCGGGAAACTGCAAGCTTATAACTGAAAATTCCTGCACCCAGTCCTGCGCGATCGATGTGTAGATGAAACCCTGATTGGTCGCTTCGTTCGACAATCCGTCGACGATGTATCCTGTTTGGTACGTCGGCGAATTCCCGATCGAAATCGCCGAAGACGTCAAAGACCCTGTGCCGCCGTAGCTCGATCCGGAACTCTGTACACCTGGCGCCAAAACGGCGAGCTGAGCGAATTGACGGTTTAGAACCGGTAACGAATCTAGCTCTTTGGTTTGGAGAATGCGTTGAACCGAGCTTTGCGTCGGCTCAAGCAGCGGAGTGTCGCTGGTGACATCTACGGTTTGGTTGACCGAAGAAACCGTGACAGAAAAATCCATGGTCACTGTGGTGCCCACGAGCAACTCTTGCTGCCGGCGCACCACCGTCGTGAATCCGGGCTGTGACGCCTGCACGTCGTAGAAGCCGGGAGAGAGCGCCAAGATCGTAAATCTTCCAGAGGCGTCGGTCGTGTCCGACTTCTGAATGCCCGTCGCAGTGTTGGTCGCCGTCACCGTCGAGCCAGGTATCGCGGCGCCGCTCGGATCTTTCACTTCGCCGGTGACCGTTGCGGAGCCGGTTTGAGCTGGAAGCGATAAACTGCTGGCCAGCACTAAAATTCCGAGTGAAGCTATTTTCATCGCGTTTGCGATAACCCGGCCGACTTTCGTCGTCGACGTCATGACTTGCCCCCACCGCGAATTTGGTCTTTGAATCGGACCTATTCGTACATCGGATGGGAGAGAGGCTGCGCCATCGAACCTCCCACGCGCAATTGACATGTTCTAAACCAAGCCTTAACCGCTGGTTAATGCTCGTCAACCCGCGTCGATCGCCTGAATTTGGGATCATCGTCCGAATGAAAAACGCTATTCGAGTTGTTTGCCCTTGGTCTCCGGAAGCGCAAGCGCAAGCATTGCTGCCAACAGAAAGACGACACTCTGCAACAAGAACGCCGGTCCCAATCCGAATCGCGCCGCCAGCATTCCGATCACGAACGGCGCAAATGCCGACAACACGCGGCCGATGTTGTAACTAATCCCCATGGCCGTCGCACGAATCTCCGTTGGGAACAACTCTGAGGCAATTGCAGCGTAACCCGAGAAATATCCACTGCCAAAAAACGCGACAAGCGGACCCAGGATTAATAGCCACGTTGCATTTTTTGTGAGCCCGTAAATCGGAACAAGCAGTGCTGCCATCAACAGAAATCCGACGTAACTTCTGCGGCGGCCCATCCAATCGCCCAGAAAACCAAACAAAACAAATCCGAAAAATCGCCCGATACTCATCGTAACCAGCCAACCTGCGGTTTGCATTTGGCCGAGGCCACGTCCGCCCTGCGAAACGGGAAGCGAAAGATACGCCGGAATCCACGTGAATAATCCCCAGTAGCCGAAAAGCGTTAGAGCGTTCATTGCGGTTGCGATCAAACCGTTCTTGCGCACGTCCTTGCGAAAGAGAAGGCTGAGCGGCTGTGATGCGGATTTTTTTGTCTTTTCCCACAATGGAGATTCTGGTACGTATCGCAAAATCCAAAAAACAATTGCGCCTGGCAAAACTCCCGCAAAAAAGACGGCTCGCCATCCCCAGCGAGGGAGAACGATTGCAGTCACCCCCACAGCAAGAATCTCTCCGATAGCCCAACTCGATTGCACTAGTCCGAGCGCTTTTCCACGATGCGCAGGAGGCCAGGTTTCGGCGACCAGCGCGGCGCCAGTCGTCCACTCACCACCCATGCCCAGACCTAGAATGAAGCGGAAACAAGCGAGTTCGAAAATTGATCGAGAGAAGCCTGAAGCGCCGCTCGCCAGCGAATACACAAGAATGCTGGCCATCAGCGCGCGCGTCCTGCCAACCTTGTCTGCGATCACACCGAACATCAGGCCGCCAATCGCAGCAGCAACAAGCGTCACTGAATTCAGTGCCCCAGCCGTGGCTTTCGTCATCCCGAAATCGTTCATCAGATGAGCGATCACCAACGCGTAGAGCGTCACGTCCAGGGAATCAAGCATCCATCCCAGGGCGCTGGCGACGAGCGTATTTCTCTCTGCGGTCGATACTTTTGCGGGCCACGGAAGTCCAAAAACCTTTCGGGTTGCCGAGACTGTGTCGGCGGACTCGGTTGACATTTGACTCTCCACATCCCGGGTTGCGAACGAAATCCCTGAGCCGGTCTTTTGGAATTGCCTGAAGTCCGAGTCTTATACCATACGTGTCAAATCCGCTTGGTGTTGCCGGCCGCAGCGTGCCCGATCTCGCGTTAAATTCCCGCCGTGCCGGAATGCCCAGTTCCTTCGCGTTGGCTCCCCAAACCACTTATTGCAAGTTTGCGAACCGATCGCAGACGCGCGCTGGTCGAGCGGAACGGCGTAGGCGAGCCAGAAGCGTTTCTTCAACTCCCTGAATAAAGCCCTGACCGGACAAGTGAAATCCGACGAAATCCACGTCTCCGGTTAACTCGGCTAATCAGGAGTTGGCAGTGAACTCACACTTCCAACGACGGTCGAAGGGCGCTTGGCGACTCGAAAGCATGTGAGCGTTTTAGGGTCGAGGAGCTTTAGCTTGGCGTCAAAGGCGGTGGGAACCGTACACATGAATGCGGGTCAACTTGTCCGGTAACGCGACTAATCAGGAGTTAGCCAGTCTGTGTTTGAAAGCGAACGCCGCCCTGAACAGACCCAACCAGAAAAACCAGATCGATCTGGACGGGCCCGCAGTGGGCTGGGAATACTTAGTGTGCGCAAATCGACTGTTGCACGCAGGAGATTGCGGGATGGAATCCTTCGCATCGCTGTCGGTCCGAGAATGCGCCCGAAGCGGCGGAGCAAGCCGTGCTCCAGCGACTTCCCGAGTTGCAATCGGCTATAGCGGCGGACCCGCCTCACGACGGCTCACTGATAACGGGAGAAGGAGATCGCAGTCGTACGGTTTCGCAACGGCTTCGTCGCTTCCAACCTTTTCCCCTTCATAAGCCCTTTGCCTTTCTTTGTCTTTTTCGAGGCCATCGTTCCTCCTTCATCAGGATCCCCCACTGGAGGCCACGATAATATAGGCCGAATCGGGAGTCAGTCACAAGTCAGCCCGCGTGAAATGCAGAGGGCACTGAGCATCGATAATTCCAATGGCGATTCGGGGAGACAATAGTAGCTAGTGCCTGATTAACGCGGATACCGGAGACGTGGAATTTTGGGAAGAGGCACTTGTCCGGTAACGCGACTAATCAGGAGTTACGGTAGCAGTTAAGCTTTCGCATCGAGAGACTGCACGGAGACCCCCGCAACAGGGAGAGACCGCTAGGTTCTTTCGTCAGGAACCTTTTGACCAGTGGTGGTGTCATTTGGTGTGGATGATCCCGCTAAATTCACGTCGCGTGCTACTCAGTCTTGGTTCGGTCTTGGTGGTTGCTTTCTCCACTTTGTGGATTCTGCAATGGGATGCCGAGGAGTACGCGGTTGATGAGACCGTAATTCGTGACGCTTTCGGTGGTGACGAAGTCTCGTATTATGTGATTCTTGCCACGACGGAGCCACTCGGTCGTTTTGGCATTTCCAGTTTTCACTCCCGGGAGCTGAACCTGCCTTTTAGCGCCAACGTCAGCTATACCGCTAAGAACGTTTTCCGGTTTCAAATCGCTCCAAGGTTCCACCTTCCACACCCATTTACGATGGTCGTTCAGAAAGACCTTGACGCCATAAATGTTCCCGGCCAGACCAACAACCCTCAGACTGTTTCCCTGGAAGCGCTTTTACGCAGAAGCTGGGGCGTGATTACGATTTCGCGGGTTGGGTTCGACCATTCACGCACGCACGCTGTTGTGTATGCTCAGTTGACCTACTGCGGTCTTTGTGGCGAAGGAACCTACCTCTACCTCTCAAAACAAGGTGGAATGTGGCACATCGTTAAGCGTGCCGGAACCTGGATTTCATGAGATTCAACTGAGCGCAGTTACTTAAGCTGAAGCAGGTTCGACTCCCCTAACTCCTGATTAACGCGACTTATCAGGACCTAGACCTAGCCTTCCATCTCGGCAGGTTTCAGCGAGGGGTGCCGCTTACAGACTGGTTCGACGATTTTGTCAAAGACCTCGTACATGACGTAAGGGATGCTGCACTCTGGCAGCAACCTTGGCCCACGAAGCTTCGCACAAGGTGGTTGGACTAGGCGACTGGGGGCATACGGCCCCATCGACGTGGAGAAAAGATGCTTCGGATGCGACTAAAGCTCGCTGGAACGTTACTTGGAGTTTTATTAGCGGTCGGCGCGGTGCAGCTTGTAGCAGTCGGAAAGTGCATCTCGTTGCGGGTTGCGCTAAACGGCAGAATTGACGCATCGTCTGCTCAAGACCTCAACGTGATCGTGAAAATTGGCTCCGCCACCCAGGGCGACACGGTCACGGATGTGCGCCAGCAAAGCTCTTTCGGGGGATTTCGGTTTCAGGTCGTTGCTTGGTTTAATACGGCGTCGACCACGGCTTCCGAAGAAACCTGCGATCGAAACCCGCATTCGGTTACAGTCGAACTTGTACGAGGGGCACAGGTCCTGGATCGCCAGACACTGACGGTCGAGAAGGACTTCAAGCCGACAAAGAATGGCGGATATGAGATAAGGAAGCCGATTACCCTTCATGCCGAACCCACAACACGCCCTTCGACTTGATCCACTACGGGCCGAGACCGAAGATGGCACCGGAAACAATCGCGGTGTCCTTCGGCTGTCCGGGGGCACCCACTTTTTCAAAAAGACTTTTGCTGATCGAAGCAAATTCACGCGTGTCGTCAAAAAGCAAACTCGTCATTCGCTTCTAGAATTTCTGCTTGCTGCAACAGTATTTTGCTTTCACATCCAAGATAAGCAGCATCCCACGGGTCTGGTATCACTCCTGGTAAACGCCCTAACCGGACATGTTAGATCCGATCAAATCCACGTGTCCGGTAACGCGACTAATCGGGCGTTACCCGAATTCACGAGTCATTTTTCTTCGAGCGCCCGTTTGATCAATGCCTGGAGACTTGAATCGGGTTCATGCCGCAAATCGGCTCGAAGTACAGCTTTTGCTTTCGGCGTTTGAATTGCGCACAGTGCCCGGACAGCCAGAGTGTGTTCATCTGTGCTGCCTGATTCGATGACGTGTCGAAGAGCGGGAATAGCTGGATCGCCGATCTCGTAGAGCGCGATCGCGGTCGGGTTTATCTCACGCTTTAAACCGTAAGGCTGGATGCCGGGCCAGGGGTTGATATCTTTCACGGCGATCCAGCGGGCCAGGGCTGGTGCGGTCTCGCCGATCTTCAAATTACCGGCGACTTCGACTGCGTTTCTCCATGTTCGACAGGGATAGCTCGCACAAGTCGGACCGCTGGGACCGCGTTCGATCAGAAGTGGCAAATGAGCCGCCAAATATTGCCGGACTTCGGGGTCCGACCTTCCAAATCGCAAAAGGTCGTCTCTCCCGCGGTCAGTGGTTTGTTCTGATTGGAGTACTTGGAGGAGGAGTTCAGACGGCGAGGGACTACTCTGTGTCTGGATGGAGTGAACTCCGGGACCTCCCCAGTTTCCAAACACAATTAAGGCTGTGATCAATCGGCCGATCATCTCCTAATTGACACCGCTAAAACAGCATTGTGCCTGATAAACGCGGTAACCGGACTAGTGCCCCTGAGCTCCGAGGTAAGCGCGCGTGGGGGCGGTGAGGCGGCGAATTGGAGTAGGCGTGGGAGTAAACTTCGGACGCGTGAGGCTCGCCTGATTGCGGAGGTCCCTTTTGCGTGGAACTCTATTACTGTTGGCCGTCGCCTCAATAGCGTTTTCCACGAATTCGCAACAGGTGGATGTGGTCGGCGACTTTACGCGGTCGCCCACCGAGCACATCATCAACGAAATCGATCAACCATTTGTAGTGCGCTCCGTGACTGGGAAAATGACGCTCGAGCCGGATCGACCGGACGAGCCTTTGGCCGACGTTCTCTTCGAGATCGAAGGGCCCGGGAGTGAAAAAAAGATCCGACACGCAACGACCGACGCCCGAGGCCGATTCAAGATTGCCCGCGTGCCGCAGGGAACCTACAGGTTCAAGGCGACGCTTGACCGCTTCCAGTCGGTGATGGGGACGATCGCGGTTTCGGCGAAAGCTCCGCAGGATGCGGCGATTACAATTGTGATGCGGGCTGGGGTTTGAAACCTGTAGCGAGCCGTCGCCGGCCTCGCCGAGCCCGTGACGAGAACTGATCAGCTTTCAGCTAAGCAGGACGTTCCTATAGCTCAAGAAATAGCACCACAGCGTACCCGGAACTCCGAACCAAGGCAGAAGTGGAGGCGTTGAGGTCGGAGCGGAAGCGCGGCGAGAACGGAACAAACGGCGCCGTTATCGGATATCTGAACTTCTGGTACGGCACTTGTCCGGTAACGCGACTTATCAGGAGTTAACCGACCTCAGATTCCACGGTTCAAGTCCATTTGCCGCTCCCTGGCGTTCTGGTTTTGGTGCGCTGCTGGCTCGAACTCCGATCATGGCCGGGGAAGATCCAGCAGCAGTACATGGGAGCGCTCCTGCACTCGTTCGAGGACAACGTCACGGCCGTCTGGGGAAATATCGAAGTCGCGAACATCGAAGTCAGGCGTAAGGTTGGTTAACTGCCGCTCGGTGCCCGTCTCCAGATCGATGAGCCAGAGGTTCTTGTGCTCAAGGTCTCCTCGTAAGATCACCAGGGCGCGCCCTCCCGCCAGGAAAACCAAGTGTCGAGCTCCGCGCGTCAATGTCAGCGCTGGTATGGGATGTGTAGCGGACTCGGCCGTCACCGCTCGTACTATAAATGTTGTGCCGACGTCCGGTCCCGAATAAACAGCGAATCGGCCATCGGGCGCCCAAGTGGGATCCATCGCGTATTCCTTAACAAACACCGATGGAGCATGGCCGCCGAGTGGTATTTGCAGAAGGTGGGTGACGCCTTGATCGTTCGCCGCCGAGGTTATCGATTGCCCTTCGGGCGCCCACGCTGGCGCACCCAGCAGGTCGACCGCATCGGTCACAATTCGCGGGTTGGTGCCGTCGGCTTGCATTGTGCACAAAAGCGTATGCCCATGTTGCCGGACCGAGAATGCGATATTCCGTCCATCGGGCGAGATTGCCGGGCCCCCAAAGATTCGCGCTCCTTCACCACTCCACAATTCCGTTTCACTTCCATTGGCGACCTTCCAGATACTCTCGCTGGTGCTGGTCGCGGAAGCATACAAAAGATAATTTGGACCAAGTCGTGGGGCGAACCCAGTGCCAGAGGTAAGCGAGATTCGCTCCGGCGCGGGCGCGTCCTTCGCTGAATCAGCGATTCGCAAACGCCAAAGCGTTCGCTTTGGGCTTGCCGCCGTCAGCACCAGACGACTTCCATCTGTGCTGGCGGCCAGAGATGTATATCGGTCCGGGCCAACTTCCAGCCGGTGCGCATCACGACGCTCGACGTCCATGCTATACAGCCACGGCCCTGATCCATCCGGATCGCTTGCCAGGTACAGAAGCGTGCGTCGATCCAATAGCACCGGATGGCTCACGCGTGCATTTTGCGATGTGATCCGCTCTGGATTACCGCCGGTGGGCGCAATACGCCAGACGTCCAATTTGTCCGGAAGTGTACCCTGCACAAAATAAATAAACGCCCCGTCTGGTGACCACGACGGAAAGTGACTGTGCAACCCGGCCGGCGCAGTATAAATCGAACGGCCATCGGCCAACAGGTTACCCTCGGAAACGTAGAGTGGGTCTCCCGGTCCGGGCGTGTGGTACACCAGTCGGGTTCCGTCGTGCGACCACTCGTACTCCGCAACTCCTTCAAGATAGGGACTCGGCTGTCCTCCGAGCGTGGGTACTCCCCAGATGCCGATGTCTGCACCGCTCGGACCAGCTTGCTTGCGATTCCAAAACGTAACCAGCGAGCCATCGGGAATGAAACCAAGAGTACGCACCGATGGATTCACCAGTTCCGATGCGCTGCCGCGCGTCAAGTTGTGGAACTGGCCTGATCCCACTTGCGTAACCCACACATCCATCGGCCCGTCCCGGTCAGACAGAAAAGCCACGAACTTGCCGTCGCGTGACACGGTTGCGGCCTGCTCGGTTTCATCGAAGTCGGTGAGTGTCTGGAATCGCGCGTCAGCAATCGGGCTCCGCCAGAAATAATCCGTTTTCTGAACCCATCGAAGCGCCACGATCAACAGTGCGGCGAGCACCACGGTGACCGCCAGCACCGACTTTCTTCCAGTGGAAGACGTCCAGAACGCAGGGCGCGATGATAGGACAGGGGACGTTGGCGCTGACGGAATGTCCCCGGTCTCTTGGGTTTCCTGGGTCTCTGGCGTTGCTCGAAGATTGCGGCTGCGCACCCAGGCGTCCAGTTCCGCTCGCAAAGCGTAAACGGAGCCGCGCTTATCGTGCAGGTGCCGGTGGACCGGCATTCCTTCCCGCTTCTCCCAGCGCTGAACCGTCGTTATATCCCGGCCGAGGTAGGTCGCGATTTCCTTCCAGGAGTCGAGGCGGCCGTCAGACGGTCTCTCGGGAGGCAGCGCGTCTGAAGGCTGGACCATTACCTGAATGATCCGCGTCGGGAGCCGAGCGGTTTACCCGATTGTAAGTCGACCTGGGGGTAACTGCAAAAGGCGGCATTTGACCGCACGCTGGCAGTTCCGTGCATTGCCGTTTGACTGAGCCCGCCAGGGGAATCATTCTGCGCTGACGTTTCAGCGGCAGCTTGAAACTTCGCTGTGGGCCATAAAGCCGGGATCCTCGTTCGTTCTGAAAGGTTTTCGCGTCGCCAATCTTTTATTCACAAACTTGGAGGTTTTCATGAAGAGCAAAGCTGTGTGGTGGATGGTAAGCGCGGTAGCGGTCGCTGTGTTTTCGGTAGGCATCGGTGCGCTGGCTCAAGGTCCAACGCCCAGGCACTTTAGGGGGTTGATCAACGACTACACGCCCGGGACCGTAGCGGGGAAGTTGGTCGGACCGTATGTAATGCACGGAACATGGTCCTTGGATTTGAAAGGTCGATCCAATTTGGCAGATTTTTCCGCGGCCATGGATATGGAGCTGGCGGAATACACGGTTGTGAACGGTGTTGTTACTCAGTTTGATGATCCCGAATCACGCATTCCTCACACGCACCACATTTCGATGAGGGACGCCGTCGTTAGCGATGCCGCGAGCACCTGCCCCACCTACCCACCTCCAACCAATACCACGAACCCGGGTTTCATGGTCACCGGCCCGGCTCATATTACTGGCAACGGTGGCCCCGCACCTTTTTCGAAAGGCGACACCGTGCTTTCTACGCTGCAGGTTTGCGTCAACGGAGGAAAGGACGTCCCGTTTTCCAACGTGACTTTGGTGTTCGCAGCTCCAGCGAGCGGCCATTTCGGCTCGCAGGCCATCCACGGCGTCGTGCGCAAATCGCAATTCTTCGATTTCGACGAAGGTCGATAAGCGGCGGAGGGCCGGTGCGCGATGACTCCGCACCGGTCTTGAGCCCTGGTTAACGCCGCTATCGGACATGTGGAGTTCTAGTACGGGAGTTGTCCGTCTAGCTCCATGGGCACAAATTTGAGACTATCGGAATTTCGCATATTCGGACTTGGCTTGTATCAGGATAGGGATGGCGGGATCAGCGTCTTTCCATAGCTCGAAGAAATCTCGATATGCTTCGCGGGCTTTGGCGAATTCGCCTTCCATCGCATAGGCTTTGGCGATTTGCAGATGAGCCAACGGGCGAATGTTTCCCGGCGCGTTTAGCGCCACTCCGGGATGATCGAGAATTTTCTGAAATTCCGCTTGAGCTTCGGGTCCGCGATGGGCAGCCAAATATGCAAGCCCGCGCACATACGCCGGACACATTCCGAACATGACGCCGACCGTCCCCAATTCGTAGGGCTCGGCGGCGTGCAAACTCGCGAGTGCATTTGCCGGAAGTTTTTGATCCAGCGCAATAGCGGCGCGAATGGTTGGCAAGTAGTTGAATTGGGTAATGGTGTCGAGCGGGTATTGCTGGGCGAGATCGTCTGCGATTTTCTGCGTCTCGCGAGAATCTCCGGAGAGCGCAAAAGCCAAGGCCCCTTCAACCTGCGTTTCTGGGACGACTTCCGCACGCAGCGCTGCGGCTGCCTCGATTCTAGCGCGGCGGAAATCCTGATTCAGCGCGTCGCGCAACGCTTGTTCCGCCAGATAACTTGCAGCCCGTTCGTGGGCCCCCGACCGGCGGGCCGAAGCGACGGCGCGAGCGCTCCACTCGTCTGCCTGGGCGATGTGGCCGGAGAAAGACTGGGCGTCCGACTGAAAATCGAATAGAACGTCTTCCACTCCCGGCTTGCCCTGGGCCCATACGAGCTCACGCTCCATTTGCGCTGAATCCCGTCGCAAAAAACCTAAGTCGTAGGTCAATATGTGAA
>Ga0307474_10002657_pt1 | contig 12849 bp, 14 predicted proteins | sample atmos_gasesECM1C_2_FD_203312 | JGI IMG/M metagenome (GOLD analysis project Ga0307474, IMG submission 203312) | Hardwood forest soil microbial communities from Morgan-Monroe State Forest, Indiana, United States - atmos_gasesECM1C_05 | ecosystem: Environmental > Terrestrial > Soil > Temperate... | reverse complement strand
CCTGCGAAGGCGAACCTTCGCAGGACGACGGAGACAATGGGCGTGGCCACGACGCCGCAGCGTCCCTTCTGCTCCTTCGAGCGGTTGCTAGGTGGCCGCCGTTCGAATCGGTAGGCAGTCTAGCGCGTCTTCGCGGAAAGAACCGGCGACGACATCAAGCCGGTCGTTCGTCTGGTTGCCCTGGTGTGGCATTGCCGCGTAAGATGAGTGTATGAGCCGGCGATCGGGTTCGAAGGGTGACGGCGCGCTGCTGGTCGGTGGCGCGATCGGTGCCGGCCTGGCGGCTTTGGTGTTCTGGAGCGTGGCCAAGTCGAAGGACGCGTCCGCTCGTCCGCTGCTACCGCTTCCGCGCCCGCTGCCGGCCCCGCGGCCAGCGCCGCCGCCGCCAGCGAGTTACGCCTCGGGCTGGGGTACATCCGGCTGGAGCGTCGGTCAGGTGGCCGACTGCTTCGACGCCGTCAAGAACATGGAGGTCTGCACGGCTGTCGCCGAGGCGCTCCGCAGCCAGAACGACATCGACTGGCTGAGAGGGTTCTCTTCGCGCCTTCTGAACGACGGGTTCCCCATGGCCGCCAATGCGATCATGGCGAAGGCGGATCGACTGAGCGAGGGCGACATCGCGCCGTCGGACCAGTCCTAGCTCCCCCGTTGGCTCATGGAGCCTTCGCGGACTTCGCCACCTGAGCCTCGATCTCGTTGAAGAACGCGATCGCGAGCGGAAGAAGGGCCTCGTATTCCCCCCGCGACAGGACTTTGATCGCCGCCTTCTCATTGGCCTCGGCCAGTGCCTTCCGCTTTGCCACATCACGCATCCACGGAGTTCCGTAGTCGAAGGCGACCTCCACGAGCGTTTCGCCCATGTGGGACACCTCTCCTACCTTCACGATCCGGGCGACGGAGTAGAGTGGTACGGACGTGTTGGTGGCGTGGGAGGACCAGAAGCAGTTGTGCTCGGGTGGTCGGCCATTGTTCCCGTGCTCCAGGATGGCGTACCGCTGCGCGTCTTCCTTTTTGGCCCAGCATCCTCCCTTCTTGGGGTGCCAGGCGAAGTGGCCCTCTTTCAGCTTGCGAGCGTCGAACACCACGGCGTAGGCGTCCTCGGGGACCCACCGCTGCCGGCTCGCGTGCTTCCGATGCTTGTCGGTGAACTCCGGGCCGAGCGGGAAGTTCTCGACCCAGGCTTCGGCGCGACCCTTCTGACTCAGCCAGGTCACGTACTCGGGATCGGCCAGGTCCGGGTGCTCTTTGGCCAGCTCGCGATACCGCTGCACTGCCAGCAGCATCCGTTCACGGACGTAGCGGACTTCGCGGGAGTGCTCACTGTCTCGCACGTCCGTTCCGAACGAGATGACCGACTCCAGGACGCGGAAGGCGAGCTTCGCGAACGAGGGGGCCAGCGTCTCGGGCTCGAACAGCCCTCCGTAGGGCTTCGAGAACGGGTACCACTGGTACTGCGCTCGGAAGGACGGGGCCTCCACGTCGGCCACGGAGGAGTCGACCTTGGCCTTGGGGAAGCCCTTCTCGTGCCACTCGACGCCACCGCCGATGGTGCAGAATACCTGATCGGCCACTCTCTGCCACGCCTGAAGGTCCACGGTCTTTCCGTAGAGAGTTGGCCAGCGGGCCACCTGTGCCTGCACGTAGGCGTGCGCGTTGACCTCGACCTCTTCGTACCGAGCAAGGAAGTCTTGGACCGGATCGGAGTCTCGGACCCACTCGATGCGCGTGTAGACGCGCTCCTCGGGTCCGTCATGTCCTCGGGCATCCTCGTCGTGGCGGAATCGGTAGACGCCCGGCTTGATGTCTACGACCTCGACGCTGAAGTCAGCGGCCTTCTGTTTGAAGCGCTTGCACCGTCGCTTGAACTCCGCGTGGTCGCAGATGGAGTACCACCATAGATCGGTGCAGATACCCGCGACCTCTTCGCCCTCGAACTTTGGGGCGGGCTTGATCTTCACGAACTTCTTGCCGTCCCACTCTTCGTCGCGTGGCTTGTTAGCGATCTTGAAGATACCGTCTCCGCACTTGAAGACGCCGGGGCACGAATTGCCGACGAAGGCGTGGGACATCCCGTTCGCGGCGTATGCCAGGGCGGTCTGGCGGCATCCCATGGTGGTGTTGATGTCGAAGTCCTCGTCCTCCGGCAGCGGGAAAAGCACCCGGAGGTCGTTGGCGACGACGAGTTTGCCGCTCGGCACGTTCAGCTCCCACTCGGTCAGAGGGAGGCCGTTCGGGAACTTGCACGGCTCCCCGGTGAGACGCACCACTCGGCCGTCTGTCTCTGTGGCGAAGTCCTCGCCGCCGCAGTAGGAACAAGTCCGCAGGCCCGTCAGTCCGAGGCTTGCGTCCACGGGGACCCATCGATCCATAGGCGTCCCTGCGTCGACGGCGCGGATGAGATCCTCGGCGTCCGTCTTGCTCATGGAACGGGATCCGAGGAGCAACTCCTTCAGCACCTTGAAGTCGTCGCGGAGAACGGCCCCGTTTTTCCAGTGGCCGTTGAAGTCGATGGGTGCCTTCGACAAGGCCTTCTCGATCTTCTCTAGAAGCTCGTAGGGCAGGCGGCCCGTATCCTCGGCGTCCATGTGGCGGAGACCCTCCGAGGAGAGGTCCCGCCCATCGGCCGTGGCGAGCACCGTAGGGTGGGCCGGAGACAGCTCGGTTTCATCGAAGACCCCGTCGCTGGTTGCGACGGGCCATTTGTGATTGGACCCGATTGTGAGGTCCAGGATGGTGACGATCTGTCCCTCGGGCTTCCGTCTGGCGACCTCACCAGGTTTGAACATGATCTTCCCCACGCATCGCGAAGCAGGTCTCGTTGTCCATAGTGGCGCGTCTACTTCCGTCGTTTCTTGAGTCGCAGGACGTGGCGTGCCAGCGCGCGAAAGCCGTCATAGAAGTCGCCTCTCGCGCCCCGGCCTCGGTCATAGACCGCCATGAGACGCTTCGACTCCTTCTCGATCTCTTCCGTCGTGTAGCTCGGTTTCATTGTCGTCCTCGTGATGCGCGCATGATCCTCAATCTCACTCCCACTTCGTCTTGAAGTCGCCGAGGTCCGTCGTCTTGGCGGGGGCCGGTGCGGAACGAGCGGGTCGTGGGCTTCCCGTAGGAGTGGCGGGTGTGGCTGTCCGCGCACTCGAAGTTGCTGCGTTCGCGCTGACGACGACCGGCGGTGTCGTCGGTTGCGTGGTCGCAGTGGTGGACGCCACCGGTTGTGTCGCAGCGATTGGCGCTGCTGGTGCGAGATCGGCCGGCGGCACCACCTTGGACGTCGTCGAGGGCAGCGGTACCGTCGTCGTCGGCAGCGACAGGGAAGGCGAGCTGGCGGCGACCTGAGGCGTCCGTCGAGACTTGAAGCGCATGGCGCCCGCGGTGACGATGATCCCCAGGCACACCATGCCGATCGCGACGACGATGGCGGCGTAGCGACGCGGCACTGGCGACACGAGCATCGAGCGGAACGTGCGATCGACGGCGACTCCGTCGCCCCCCGTCGTCGTGCTGGTGCTGGTCGTGGCCTCTGCTGGCACGAACTGGGGTGTGGTGGCGGGATGGCCCGGGTGGTTTGGCAGCTGTGGCAGCGCGCGGATTGTCGGGGCCGAGGGACCGCGCAGATACGGTGGCGGCGGGACCGGAGGAGTCTCTTCGGGCCTCGGGCTCTGTGGTGGCGACGGCGGCGGCTGCCATGTCGGCAAGGGCGCGGTCACGACGGGTGGCGGAAGCGCAAACGCGTCGGTTCCGTGCATGGGTCGTCCGTACGGCGCGGCGGGCGGCGACGTGCTGGTTGCCGCGAGCCGGTCCACGACGGACTGCGCGCTCGGCTTCGCCGTGTCCACGAGCATCTGCGGATTGTGGCGCGCGGTGATCGCTGGCATCTGTGCGCCGCGTGGTGATGGATCGATCGCCGTCGAGTAGATCGGCTCGACCATGCTGAAGCGGTGCGCGGAGCTGGGGGCGAGTGAGCCAGGCACGGAGCTGGCTGGCGGCGTCGGGCCGTTCACGTTGAGCGAGTGCAGCATCGCGTTAGGGGAGCTGGCCGCCGTCGGATCGTTTGGGTTACGCACGGCCGCCGCGCTCGTCGAGTCGGGACTCGACGTCGACGAGCTGGGCGGCGGTCCCGGATCGGTCGCTTCGTTGCCGGCAACCATCATGGCGGCCAACACAGGTGTCGGATCGGTCTTCGACATGTCGGCGAGGAGCGCGGCTTGCGCGCGGCGCTCCTCCGCCCGGAACTTGATCTCGCGCAACCGGTTGGCGACGTCGAGCGCCGACCGCGGGCGCTTGCCCTGCTCCTTCTCCAGGCAGCTCGCGACGAGATGCACGATGGCCTCGGGAAAGTCGCGGGAGGGAAGCGGGGCCGGATTGTCGGCCAGGTGTGCGCGGCCCATCGAGTTGAAGTCGCGCTTGTCGTCGAAGGGGCCGTAGCCGACGAGCATCTCGTACACGAGCAGCCCGAACGCGTAGAGATCGGTCTGCGGCGTCGGCGTCTCGCCGCGAAGCTGCTCGGGGGACGAGTAGCGGATGGTGCCGAGGAACGATGGCTTCTGCGTGATCTTCTCGGTGGCTCCGAGGACGGTTGCGATGCCGAAGTCGAGCAGCTGGGTGACCGTGCGGCCGTTGTGTCCTGCCTTGAGGAACACGTTGTCCGGCTTGATGTCGCGGTGGATGACGCCGTGATGGGTATGGGCGTAGTCGAGCGCGTCGGCGACCTCGATGCCGATCTCCAGTGCGTCATGGAGGCCGATGCCCACGTGGGGAAGCTTCTTCAGGATCTGCGCGAGCGAGCGGCCCTTGAGCCACTCCATGGCGAGGAAGGGGCGCGAGATATTGGCGCGGGTGATCGGATCGATCTCCTGCGTCGTCCCGGCGTCGACCACGCGCACGATGTGCGGATGGTTCATGGCGGAGAGGATGTGCGCCTCGCGCTCCATGCGGATGGCCAGATCCGTGTTGCTCCGCAGGTTGGCGTGCAGCACCTTGAGCGCGTAGATGAGCTTTTCGAGCCGGTAATGGCGCACGCGGTAGAGCGAGCCGTGACCTCCGGCGCTCTCGTGCTTGATGACCACGTAGTTCGTACCGGCGATACGTTCGCCGGGCGGAAACGCGCGATCATCGGTGTTCATCGCGGTTCTCCTGTCCTAGCTGCTTCCGTCCTGCGCCTCGTCGACGAGAATCCAGCCGTTCTGCCGAAGCCAAGCGTCGGCGGCTGCGCGACCATGGAAAAAGAGGCTGGTCGTGCTGGCAGTAGGCACCGCCCATGAGTGTATCGTGACGAGCCCGGCGCGCTCCCAGACGACGATCGTTCCGGATGGGTTACGCCGGCACGCGGGAGTGCGCTCGACGCCGCCGAGGACGACGGCGTCCATCCAGCGACTCGCCACCTTGCGCGGAGCGGCGGAGAGGCTGTCGAACACCTCCTCGGCGCTCATCTCACTCCAAGGTACCGGCATCCGTGACCTCTCGGCATTGGGACAGGCAGCTCGTCGGGCTCGTTCCGTACGCGCATTCCACCCACGCGGTGGCGGCGCTGTAGCCGGCAGCAAACGTGCTCGCGCAGCTGTTCTCGCAGGCCGTGTCGTTCACGGAGCACGCACTCATGCAGGCGAAGTAGCTCCCGCACGGCGTGCCGGCCTGGCATGCGGCGGTCTCCGAGCAGCACTGCGTGTCCATGCATGACTGGCATGACGAGCTGACCGGGTAGGGTGGAGTGCCGCAGACCTGGCCGGAGGGCGACAGGCCGAACGGCGAGCCGGCCGCGGTCCAGTCGTCGCACGTGCCATGGAAGTCGCTGATGTTCTGGTAGACCGTCGAGGCGCTGCACCCGTCCTCGACGAGCGTGTTGGGGCTGAAGGACGCGGCCTCGCACGGCTCGTTGAGGCAGGTGGGTGACCAGCCCGACTGGCTGGTCCCGGCGCCGACGCAGGAGGTCAGCGTCTGCTGCTGGAAGACGCAGGCCGTCGGGCCACCGGAGCCCAAGCCCGATCTGCTGCTCCCTCCCTCACCGCTGCCGTCGGAGCTGGCCCCGGAGCAAGCGCAGAGCACCAGAGCCAGAGCCCCGATGAGCAGGACCAGCGAGCGCATCGATCAGTGGGCTCCGGCGTCGACCGCCGTCACGTGAGGCGCAGGCGCGCTTCCGTCGTGCGCCTGCTGCTCGGCCTCGGCGGCGAGAAGCTTCTCCATCATCTGCGTCTGTTCGCGATCGAGCTGCTCGCGCTCCCTCTCCTCCTTGGACTTGCACCCGATCGGGAGGATCGAGGTGACGACGAGAACGGCGGCGATGAAGCGGCGCATGATGAAAAAGCTCCTCTCGGATGGGCGTCAGCCCTGGATGAAGATGGTGGAGGGGGAGACGGACTGGACGTTGCTGTTCGCCTTCGCGAACGTGTGCTCGAAGGTGGCGGGCGCCTGGGTCATCGCACAGTGCACGGCGTACATGACGCCGAGGCCGTAGGCGGCGTCCGACTGGGCGTTGCCCATGACCGGAGCCATGACCTTCTTCTCGACGTCGGCGGCCTTCTGGAACGATGCGGCCGCCTGGGCGCGGAGCGCTGCGGCTTGCTGCGGATCGGCGTTCGCCTTCGCCTGCGCCACCTTGGCGTTGCCGTCGTCCACGAGAGGCTTCATCTGCGACGCGGCCGCGCGCGCGAAGCCGGCGGCGTCGACGAAACCCTTGTCCGAGCGCAGCTGAAGCTCGGCCTTCTCGGTGGGGTTGCCGTTGAGGGAAGCGGTCATCGCGGCGGCGACGTTGCCCGAGCCGTTGTGGGCGACCGACATCACCGACTTGAAGCCGCGGTCGTAGTCGAGGCTCTGCGTCATCGCGACGACCCCCGCATCGCTGGCGCCGAGGGCCTTCTGCGTCTCGCCCTCGCGGTGGGCCTTCTCGATGCCGCTGTAGTAGAGCGAGCCGAGCTGCGCGACCGATCCCAGGGCGAAGGCGGTTCCCGAGATGGCCGGCCCGAACCGCCCCGCCATCTCCGCGACGCCGTCGACGAGCCGGTCGACGATCTTCTCTCTGGCCTTGTCGATCCCGGCCTCGGCGACGTCTTTGACGGCTTGTCCGTTGCTCGTGTTGCCGGCGCGGTGGGTGTCGGCCGACCGGGTGGCATCGAAGTGCAGGGGCTGCCCGGTGGCATCCTTGATGCTGCTCGGATCGTGGTCGCCGACGCCCTCCATGGTCTGCGAGAGCATCGTGTCGGTGGAAATGCCGCTGAAGGGTCGGGACTGGACGGGATCCATGGTGGGTCGGCTCCTTTGGATCACCTATCGGCCGCCGCCGGTGAAAGTTGCGTCCCAGGTCGCAGAAAGTGCGCATGGCGCCGAATGGCGGGACGCGGCCCGGTCACGGTGGCCGCTCGCGGTTTTCGTGCGGGAGCAAGGGCGAGCCAGCACCATACCGATGTTTTACACCGTGTCTGACATTCGCGCAAGTCCGCCATCGCTTCCCTAGACGATGTTATACACCGTGTTAGACTCTCGGGGATGACGTCGCTCGCACCCGTGGAAGACAAGCTCGACTTGCGGGACAAGTTCCTCTCGGTGCTCAAGGCGGCGGCGACGCAGCGAAAGCGCCGGACGGCGCTCGTGTCCGCGCCGGGTGGCGTCGGGCGCAGCGAGCCGGAGTGGGTGGCGTTCGAGCGGCGGGCGATGGCGGAGGTTGTCGATGCCGCGCGCGCGGCGCGTGGTCTCGCTGCGGCGTCCCCAGAGCGGCTTCAGAGGGCCGAGCGGATCGCTGTCGGCCACGTCGACTACATGGAGAAGTTTGCGCTCTACTGCGCGGAGATCGCCCTCGGCGAGAACGACGCGTCCTGAAGTAAGGCCCCTCGGAGAACACGGTACCCATGCGAGCATTCTGGTCTGGTGAGATGTCGTTCGGCCTGGTGACGATCCCGGCCAAGCTCTACACAGCGACCAAGGACTTGACCCCGCAGTTCCATCAGCTCCACAAGGCGTGCGGCACGCGCATCAACCTGGTGCGCCGCTGCGGCAAGTGCGAGAAGGACTTGGGCTGGGACGAGATCGGCAAGGGCTACGAGGTCTCCAAGAACGAGTACGCGCTCTTCACGAAGGAGGAGCTGGCGAAGTTCGACGGCGCCGAGGAACACGGCAGCATCGAGATCGTCGAGTTCGTCGATCCACTGGAGGTCGACCTCGCCTTCATCGAGAAGAGCTACTGGCTCGGTCCAGGTAGCCGCAACGTGCGGGGCTACAACCTCTTGCGGTCGGTGCTCACCGAGACGAAGAAGGTGGCTGTCGCCAAGGTCTGTTTGCGAACGCGCACGCGGCTGTGCCTCGTGCGTCCGCGCGGGCGGCTCTTCTCGGTCGACATGATGCGGTTTGCCGAGGAGCTGGTCGAGGCCGACGCAGAGATGGCGCCGGTCGAGTCGAAGGCTCCGAGCGATGGCGAGCGCGCGCTTGCGCTTCATCTCGTCAAGCAACTGTCGGGCTCCTTCGAACCATCTCGGCATCCCGACGAGTACCGCAACGCGGTGCTCGCGGCGGTCGACCAGAAGATCGAGGCCGGCGAGGTCGCGCGCGACACGTCGCCCGAGTCCGAGGCGGCCAAGCCGACGGCTGGCCCTGCGGTGATCGATCTGGAGGAACTGCTTGCGCGGTCCATCAAGGCGACGGCCAAGCCCGGCCCCGCGAAGACGAAGAGTGCGCCCGCCGCCGAACAGACGGCGCCAAAACATGCATCCAGCAACAAGAAGGGAAGGCGGTAGTCATGCCGAAATCCGGGCGACGTAGCATCCGAGCATCGAAGCGGCAACCAAGGCCGAACGACGTCTCGGGCGGAATCATCACGAAACTCATTCAGGATCTCTCTCATGTGTCCTGGGAGCGACAGTGCCTCGCTGCCGCCAAGGGCCTGCTCGACCGCGGCTGGAAGAGCGTGAAGGTGGACGCCGGCTGGATGCTTACGCACCCGCACCTCACGACGCCCGAGCCCTTGGGGCCGCCCGTTGTCAGCTTCTCCAAGGCCATCGCGATGGAGCAGGACGCTTGGTGGAGGAAGTTCTGCGAGAAGGCGTGCCGTGCCGCTCATCGGGACGGCGGCGGGATGCCAGCGAAAAGGGCGACATCCTCTTCGACCAGTCCCCATGAACAACGACGAGCTTAGGAGGAAGCTCGCAGCCGCGTCGAGTATCCAGGCGACGGGTCGCGTTCTGAGCGTGACGGGTCTAGGTCTGCGGTTCTCGCTGCCCGGGGTGCGCGTCGGAGACGTCGCGCGCGTGCGTCGGAGCAGCGGAGGCCCTCTCCTCTGTGAGGTCGTCGGCTTCGACGGAGCGCAGGCCGTTGCGATGGCTCTCGGGCGCCTGACGGGAGTAGGTCCCGATGATGTCGTGGAGGCGACGGGCGGTCAGTTCCAGGTCCGAGCCAGCGGCGCGCTTCTCGGTCGGGTGATGGATGGACTTGGGCGGCCGTTCGACGACGGGCCGGAGATCGACGGTCCACTCGTACCCATCGATGCGGATCCGCCGCGTGCTCTCCATCGTCGACCGCTCGATCGCGCGCTTGCGACGGGGGTTCGGGTCATCGATGGCCTCTTGACGCTCGGGGAAGGACAGCGTGTGGGGCTCTTCGCCGGATCGGGCGTCGGCAAGAGTACGCTGCTCGGCGCCATCGCGCGCGGGGCGGAGGCGGATGTCGTGATCGTCGGTCTCGTCGGCGAGCGCGGTCGTGAGGTAGGGGAGTTTCTGGAGCGCTCACTCGGTCCCGAGGGGCGCAAGAAGAGCGTCGTGGTTGTCGCGACGAGCGACGTTGCCGCTCTGGAACGCCTCCGTGCGGCGCAGGTGGCGACTGCGTACGCCGAACACTTCCGGGATGCGGGAGCACGCGTGCTCTTGCTCGTCGACTCGGTGACGCGCTTTGCTCGCGCGCAGCGCGAGGTGGGTCTCGCGGCGGGCGAGGCCCCGGCACGGCGCGGCTATCCTCCGAGCGTCTTCGCGATGTTGCCGCGGCTTCTGGAGCGGGCTGGCCAGGGAGCCAAGGGCAGCATCACCGCCATCTACACCGTGCTCGTCGAGGGAGGCGACATGGACGAGCCCGTCGCCGACGAGGTGCGCGGCATCCTCGACGGGCACTTCGTGCTCGATCGGACCATCGCTGCCCGAGGCCGGTACCCCGCTCTCGATGTGACGGTGTCCTTGTCGCGTGTGATGGACACAGTCGTGCCGACGGAGCACCGTGCGGCGGCGCGGCGCTTGCGGTCGCTCGTAGCGACGTTCGAAGCCAAGCGGGATCTCATCACGTTGGGCGCGTATGCGGCAGGATCGGACAAGGAGGTCGACGATGCCGTCGCGCACATGCCTCGCATCGAAGCATTCCTGCGGCAGGACGTCGGTGAGCGTTCAACGATGCCCGCTACGGTTGCGGGCCTGACCGCGGCGGTCAAGTAAACGCTTTGCGTGCTACTTCAATGCAGACGGAGGACGCGGCATCGTGAAAGACACGCCCCGGATGCGCGTGAGCGCGAAGTTCGAGAATGCGGGCGCGGCATACGCCGCGCTGAAGAAGCTCCTCGACGAGGCGCCGTTCGAGCGTCCCGAGGAGCGTGAGACCTGGCGCAAGGCTGTCGAGGAAGCGCTCCTCCATCTGGGTGGCGCGATGGCGCACGACGTTTGCTTCGCGGCGAATATTTGCGCGCCGTGTGTCATTCGTCTTCAGGCGCAGCTCGCGGAAGTGAACCTTGCCCGGGCCTCGGTACCGTCATGACCATCATGAACCTCCGCGTCGACCAAGCGATCCGGTGACTGACCGAGATGGCGGTCCAGCTCGTCCGCCGGAGTGTGGTCGTAGGCGGTTGTGCGAGCGAGCGTGAATCGTGTGTAGAATCGCCTGTCATGGACGTAGGTCGCAACGAGCGCTGCCCGTGCGGAAGCGGCAAGAAGTACAAGCACTGCTGCCTCGACAAGGATCGCGGTGGCGCTTCTCCCAACGCGAGCACGTCGAGCGGCTCCTGCGATGCAGCGGAGGCGTCCGGTAGTCGCTGTGGCAAGCCGCAGAGCGGTAGGATGTGGTGCAAGGTTTGCGGCAGGATTTTCGTGTACTGCCACGGTCACCAGGGCGCCATCCAGGTCCAGATGAATGGTCACGTGCTGCGGGTGCATCCCGAGACGATCCCGGGTGACAAGTTCGACGAGCTACTGGGCAACGAGTCCCTGATGGCGGAGCTGCGAAGTGCGGCGGATAGGTCGCCGGAGCTGTGGAAAGACTTCTTCGACTACGTGGCGCGGCGCCAGCGCGGCGAGGCGCCTGCTCCCTCCGAGGGCGCCGGCATCGGCATCGCAGAGCGCGGATTGGACTACCGAGCGAAGGCTCTGCGTGAGCGAGGGCAGATGGTTCGCTGGTACGACGGAGCCTGGTCCTTTCTCCTGTCCTGCGGGACGGAGGAGTTGGCTGAGGTCCCCATGTGGATTTTCTCGGCGCAGCTCTACCCGCCTGGACGCGGTTCGACAGAGAGCGACTGGGTGGATCTCGGGCGGTGGTCGCACGCCGTGGGTGTGCCGCGTGGACAGGCCGAGATCGGCGATACGATCCGCAGGAGCGCCAACGCGGTTCACAAGTGGTCCTGGGTGGACGACAAGCCGCAGAAGGCTTCGGCGGACAACTGATGACGGTGGCCTTTGTCGTCTGGGTCCGGCTTGCGTGCACGTTTGACGCGGCGTAAGACATGAGCATGGGTGCTCTTGTCCACGTCTCGGAGATCCCGACGCAGGAGATGCGCTACGACTTGCGCTCGGCGGGGATGGAGCCAGGCAAGATGAAGGATGCGGAAGTACGTCGCGTGTTCACGCAGACGTTCGGGGAGTGGCGTCCGCGAAACACGGCGGTTGCGCCGGAAGGTCGCTGAACAGACTTACGATCGCGGCGATCTGCACCGATCTCTGGTGGTACTCCATCGTGCACGGTCCCGTAGGTACGCGTGCTCGGCGTGAGCTTCCCCGGAGTGTGCAGCCGTTGGTGCCTTGGGAGGCTGCCATCCTGGCGCGATGATCCATGTGCAGTTGGCGGGGATGGACATGGTCGTGCGATCTGTCCATGTCTGGATGATGGCCGATGGCTGGAGAAGCTCCTCGATGTCGAACATGGAGCGTAGCTCCGCGGCGGCGTGTTGGAAGGCGGGTCGCATGTGGTCTACCTCAGGTGTACTGACACATCGACCGGCTGGCCATTCTTGTCGAACCACGGCCCCTGGAAGCGCTTGTCGTGAAGGCCCGGAGTCGGCACGCCGCCGTAGTCGATGCGTCGCAGCTCGTGGTCGAAGAGCGTGAGTAGCTCGGCGCGTGTCTCTTCCGAAAAACCCGAGAGCGTGATGTTCGGCTTGGGGCTCCAGCGCTTCCATGGCTTGGCGGTGACCATGACGCTCAGGCTGGGCCCACCGACCGGCCGCACCGAGTGCCAGCCATCGGGATCGACCATCTCGTAGCGTGAGCCGGCCTCCAGGATGGTCGTTGCCGCGCGGCGTGGCTCCTCTTGCCCGGCGCCGAAGCCGATCTCCATCCAGTACGAGCCGGACAGCACGTGTACGGCGCTCGGCCATGGGTGGGGATGGAACAGTGCCTTGTCGCACGGGTGGATCCGATGGAGAAAGACGCGCACGTCGTCGTCGACCTGGCGCCACAGGCGCTCGACGCGCGGCGGCTCGTACATGACGTCGAGCGTGTTCCAGCCAGCGGGATCCGCGATCATCTCGCGCAGCCAGGCCTTCTCTACATTGTAGAGCGTCTGGAGCATCGATCGTGGCGGAAGGGGGTGTGGTGCCGTCGCGCGACGGCGAAGGTTCGAGGCTGTGCCGCCCGCCTCGCGTCCTGGACGGACCCAGGCGATGTCCTCGTCCGAGTCGGCGGT
>Ga0307474_10002656_pt1 | contig 12850 bp, 9 predicted proteins | sample atmos_gasesECM1C_2_FD_203312 | JGI IMG/M metagenome (GOLD analysis project Ga0307474, IMG submission 203312) | Hardwood forest soil microbial communities from Morgan-Monroe State Forest, Indiana, United States - atmos_gasesECM1C_05 | ecosystem: Environmental > Terrestrial > Soil > Temperate... | reverse complement strand
GAAGTAGCGCAGGCGGTAGCCGTAATCGACCCCCGTCATCTGGTGCTCACTATAGGAGGCCTCCTGGGCCACGCGCAAAACCGAATCATTGATGTCGCTGGCCAGGATCTCGACCCGCCAGGGCGCAGGGACCATGGGCTTCGGAACCGGTGATTCGACGGGCAGAGGATTGCGCAGATAGTAGTACGACAGCGCATCGGCCACCAGCATGGCTATGGTGTAGGGTTCCTGTCCCGTGGAACAGCCCGCGCTCCAGATTCTCACGTTGTACTCCCGCCGAGCCTGCTTGCGCCGCAGAATATCGTCCATCACGTCGCGCTGAAACAGGTCCAGCTGCGCCTTGTTCCGGAAAAAGCTGGTCTCGTTGACCGTGAGGTTTTCCAGCAGTCGCGACAGCTCTTGTTTCCCCTGCTGGCTGATGAGCAGGCGATAGTAGCTGTAGAACGAATCCAGTTGGCACTCCTTCAACCGGCGCTGTAAACGGTCTTGAAGAAAAGAAGTGCGCCGATCGTCGAAGTGCATGCCGCACTCCTGGTAGACGAGAGTCTGCAGGAGTTTTAATTCCGCGTCGGTGAGTGTTGGGGTGTCGCTCGTGTTCATTGGATTCGGTCTTGTTGTTACTTTCCGGCCGAGGCGCCCTTCGTTGCTGTCCCTGTTATTGTCGCCGTTCCCGCCTTGCCACTGCCGGCTGCTGCCGGTTTGACTGCCGACCCTTCGTTCCCCATCTCGCGCGCCCCTAACACCTTGCTGATATCGAGCAGAATGATCAGCCGTCCCTTGTACTTGCCGAGGCCCGTCACGCAGTCCAATCCGCCTTCCCGCATCATGGCGGGCGCGGCTTCGATTTCGCTTTCGGGGATTTTTAGAACCTCCGACGCCGAGTCCACAATCATGCCCGCCAGTCGGCCGCGATGTTCCACGACCAGAATGCGGCTGCGCCTGTCGAGTCCGGCGGACGGCTGCCCGAACCGCTTCCGCAGATCCACCACCGAGACAATCTTCCCGCGCAGGTTGATTACCCCTTCCAGATAATCGGGCGCGTCCGGCACCGCGGTTATCTCCGGCACGCGCACGATCTCATGCAAGGATGTGATGGGCACGCCGTAGGTCTCGCGGCCCACACGGAAGCCCACAATGTGTGTTTCCCGGCTCATAGATGGAATTCCCTCAACGAGATCCCGCTGCCGCAGTCCGGCTCGAATTCCCAAATCCCGGCCTACTGTCATTCGACCGCAGCGCAAAACGGTCCATCGAATCCAGCAGACCCCGCGACATCTTTGACATCTGATCGGAGGAGGCAGCCAATTCGGTCGAACCCGACGTGGAGGATTGCACCAGTTCACGCATGCGTTCCATGGCCTGAACCACCGCCTGCGCTCCGGATGCCTGTTCTTCCACCGCCGAATTGATCTCGTGCGTGATTTCGTTCAACCGCGTGGTGGCGCGTGCGATCTGCGACGACCCGTGCGACTGCTCGTTGGTGGCAGCTCCGATTTCCTGCGCGAACTTGTACACCTCAGTTACCACATTCGAAATCTTTCGCAGCGCGCCATTCAGTTCCTGTCCGAGATTCAGCCCTTCGTTCACGATCGTCGTGCTCTTCTCCATGTTTTCAACCGCTTTGCGCGCTTCCTTTTGAATGCTCTCGATCAGCTCGGAAATCTCCTTGGTGGACTGCGCGGATTTTTCCGCCAGCTTCCGTACTTCGTCCGCCACCACCGCGAATCCCAGCCCGTGCTCGCCCGCGCGCGCCGCTTCGATGGCGGCATTCAACGCCAGCAGGTTGGTCTGCTCCGCCAGATCGTCGATCACTTCGACGATCTTGCCAATGTCATCCGCGCGCGTGCCGAGCGAATCAATGATCTCGCCCGAAGAACGGATCGTGGTGTTGATCCGGTTGAGGCCGTCAGTCGCCTTTTCCATGGTGCCGATGCCGCTGTGCACCTCTTCCCGCGAACGGTTCGAGATATCGAGCAGAACCTTGGCCGTATCCGCGACCCGCTGGATCGAGGTCACCATCTGGTCAATGGAGGCGGAGGTTTCGCTGACGCTCGAGGCCTGCGTCTGCGTGCTCTTCACCATGTTCTGCACGTTCACGCTCATTTCGTGCATCGTGCTGGTCACTTCATCGATGGCCGAAGAAGTCTGCAGGCTGTTTCTGGCCGACTCGTCCGAAGCGCTGGCTACTTGAGTGGAAGCGCTGGCCACCTGGGAGGCGGCGTCGCGTACGTTGCGCACCAGCCCGCGCAAGCCTTCCACCATGCGGGTGAAGGCATTCGCCAGAGTGTCGTTAGCGGAGCGGGGATGGACTTCGACTGCCAGGTTGCCCCCGGCGATGGCTTCGGAAACCGCGGCCATTTCCTTCAGGTACTTCACCATGGAATCGAAAGTCCTGGCCAGTTGCCCGATCTCATCCTTACCGTGAACGTCAATATTGTGCTCCAGATCCCCTGACTGGCCGATCTGGTCCGCCACATGAATCAGCCGGCTCAGCGGTCCTGTGATCCCGGCGGCGGTCCTGTAGGCAATGATCACGCCCAAACCCAGAGCGGCCAGAGAACTGATCACCGCAGCCAGAATCGTAGCGGTCGCGGCGAGTTCATCGGAGTGGCGCCGCTCCTCGAGCAGTTTGCGGTTTTCCCGGTCGACATCGTCCAGAACCTCGCTCGAACGCGAGACCCAGGAGTTCGGATCCTTTTGCAAATAGAAAATCTGTAGTTCCGCCACCGTCGCGTTGCCGCCGTCCACGGCCCGGCGCTTCTCGACCAGCGGGCTGGCGAACTCATTGCCCCAAGCCTGCTCCAGCCCCTGCACTTTTTCCAGACTGCTTCGCTGTTGCGGGGAATTGGACAATTCCTGGGCGTGGCGCAGCGCGTCACCCAACACGTGTTCGCCGTCATTCATTTTCTCTACGTCCCGCGTGTCTCCGCTGAGCAGGTAGTTCTGGAGGTGAAGCCGGTTCTGCATCATCTCGAAGCGCACTGACGAGGTAACCTCGGTCATGTCGATCGAACGCTGCGCCGCAGCCTTGGTCTCATGCTCGCGTTGGACGGCAATCAGGTTGATCGCCAGCAGCAACAGAACCGTCGTCAGAATAATGCCGAAACTTAGATAAAGCTTTTTTCCGATATTCATACTCCAACCTTCCTCAGCCAGCGCTTCGGAACCTCTGCCGCCCTCTTACTGGGTCGGGTCAAAATGGAATTCCACAATCCCCGTCGACTCCTGCGGACCGGTCTCGAAACGCCACTTCTTGACCGCATCCAGAGCGGCGTTAGCCAACACCGGATGCCCGCCCATCAGCTTTGCGTTCTTGACCGACCCGTTGGCGGCGACCGTAATCTGGACCTTCACCACGCCGGTAATGTTCATGCGCCTCGCCAGTTCCGGATACACTGGAGCCGCTTTGATCTTTGCTTTTCGATCGATGTCCTGACCCCATGCCACGGGAACACTCGTCGCGACCCATCCGCCAATCAATAGCAAGCCCACCGCGAATACACGATTCAGGGATTGAATAGACACGTAACGTACCTTTCTTTTTCGCTTTGTCTAGGCCCTATATTCATGCAAGGACCACACCAGCGGATACCGAAAGTTCATTCAGAGAATTACTTTAGTGATGTCTGCAGAGTATTGAAGAATTGGTCTTTAGCTCCTTCTACAGCACTCGCTGGCAGGCCCCGGACACACCTGTCTGCACCGCGTCGCAAATCCTCAACAGTTGCCGATCTCCGGTTGCAGATTGAGACTCTGTATCACTTTGGTGGCGTTTCACAAGTCGGCACTGGCGCCCGGTATTCGCTTGACTCAATTTGAGAATCGAGCGTACGTTCTATAAGTAATTCAATTGTTTTCAACCGCTTAGCTAAACGATTGGTGCGCCACTGACAACCCACACCGGAAAATCGGGTCCCGGCGATGCGTCTCAGTCTGACGGGGGGTTCCAGAAGCTTCTTCTGGAGCTTTCCCGGGCCGCTTTTCAGAGCACCGATCCCAGCCAGCTCATCCGGTCCTTCTGCACTCTCACCCGCGCTTTCTTCCATGCCAGCGGCGCCTACTTTTGGAGTCGCTCCACTGACGGCGAACTCGTCGGAACCGAGGCGGATGCCGACCAGGCCGAATCCTTTCGTGGCATCCGCAGGCGCGCCGGTGACGCGTCGATCGCCATGGATGCGGTTCAGAAGCGTCGTCCCTTTTTCGTCGATCACCTCGACGTGGCCCGCTACCCTTGGCTGGCCGAATTCCACGCGCACGCCGCCATGGCGGCGCCTCTTCTGGTTTCAGGGGAAGTGGTCGGTGCCATCACATTCCTGAAGAGCGTGCCTGGTACCGGTTTTGGCGACGACGATCTGGCCAAAGTCACTATCCTGGCGGCCCAGCTCGGCACCGCTCTTGAAGCGCTCCGTTTGAACCAGCTTTCCCGTGAAGAGCACCGCCGCGCCAGCATCCTGGTCGAAGTTGCGACCGCTCTGCATGGCTTGCCCGACACCGCAGCCGTGATGGAGAGCATCGCCGACCGCCTCCGCCTGCTGCTCCATTCGCCTGCCGTGCTCGTCTTTGTTCAACAGGAGAAAATATTCCAGTTGCAGGCCGTGTCCACCGAAGCGCCCAAGCTTGCCGGCGGCATTCGTTCGCGTTTTCGGCAGAACGACCTCCGCTCTTCGATCGAGATCGCCACTCGCGCCGTCGCCACCGGCGAGCGCATTACAGTGAGCATCGATGGCGCATCTCATTTCGGAGAAGATTCGCCACCCGGTGTTCTCATCGCCGCGCCCTTTCGCACCTCGCGCTCGCATGGTGCAATTCTGGTCTACCCCCGTCTCGCCAGTCCGTTCACACAGGAAGACAAAACGCTGGTCTCAGCCTTGGCCGGTTTTGGAGCGGTTGCCATCGCCAATGCGGAGTTGTACGGCATGGCTCGTGCCCAGGCGCACGAACTGCACGAAATCCTCGAGATTTCCTTCGAACTCGGTTCCGCCGGAAAACTCGATGAGTTTATGCAGACCTCGGTGGTCCGTGCCGCCAGTTTTCTTGGCTTCCAGCGCTGCTTTATCGGGCTCCTCGAAGAGTCCATATTCCACATTCGATGGGGAGTGGAAAACGGGGACGCCCGTCCTGTCGATATCCCGCTCGACGATGGCGCGGCGACCCGCACGCTGAAACAAAAAAATGTGTTCTTCACCGACGATGCCTCAAAGACTCCAGGTGCGAATCTGGATTTCATCGCGGCTTTCCAAATCCGCCAACTACTTGCGGTGCCCCTGCTCGGTTCAAACGGCGATGTGCTCGGGATGTTTGGAGTGCTCGACCGCACCGAGCCAGGGCCGATCAGCGACGAAGACGTCCGCCGCGCACGCGCTTTGGCCGCGCAGGTCGCTATTGCTCTCGAACTTACTCGTAACCTGCATCAATCCGAGGAGCACCGTCGCCGGGCTGAAGCCCTGGTCGCGATCACTCTCGAACTCAACAACGTTCTGCATCTGCCGGAGTTCACGCGCAACTTCGCCCTTCGCGCGGCCAGTTTGCTCGGAGGCCGATCCGTTGGCCTCAGCCTTTTCCAGACACCGGAGCAGGAGACCGTCCTGATAAGCGGCGCCTCCGAAGTCAACGCCTCCCAAGTCAATGATCAGCAACTGCTCCGCCGTTTCAGTCAGGCGCTCCGTGCGGCCCTGCCGAAATACCCCACCGATGTCGCCTTCGCTCCGGCCGGCGAGATTTTCGGAACCGCTCTGGCCTCCAGCCTGGGATGGACCGATTGCACGCTGGTCCGTCTCGCTGGTTCCACAGGGGAACTTGTCGGCCTTCTTTGTCTCGCCGACCGCGGCGCCCCACCCTCCATTGAAGATCACCAGCTAATGCGCGCCATCGCTGGCCATGCCAGCATCGCTCTTGAGAATGCGTGCCTTTTCACCCGCATGCAGCAGGCCAACCGCCACTGGCTGGAAGTTTTCGATGCTATCAGCGACTTCATCGTGGTCCACGACGAGCAGCACAACATTCTCCGTGTCAATCGTTCCCTGGCCGATTTCGTCGGCATTGCCCCCGACCAGTTGATCGGCATCAACATGCGGGCGCTCGACGCCCTTTCTAGCGCAGCTTCGCCGCACTCCTGCCCTTTCTGCCGCACCGGTGAGGGTCTCGACGAATACGTACACCCCGTCCTCGAACGCACCTACCTGATTTCCACTTCGCGCATCCATGCCGCCAGCCAGGGGCCCCCATCGCGCGGGGTTGGCGCGATGGGGATCAGCAGCGCCCAGTTGCAAACCGTGCACGTTCTCAAGGACATCACCGACCGGCGCGAAGCCGAGCGCCGCTATCGCGAACTGTTCGACAACATTCAGGAAGGAATTTACGTCTCAACCCCGCAGGGCCGCTTCGTAGAAGTCAACGACGCGCTGGTTAGGATCCTTGGCTATGGCAGCCGCGACGAAGTCCTTCAGCTCGACATTCCTACCCAGGTCTATTTTTCTCCGCAGCGTCGGCAGGAACTCGCGGAACTGCTCAAACGCGGAGGCGAAATGCGTAATCACGAAGAAGTCCTGCGGCGCAAGGACGGATCGCCGGTCCACGTATTCATGAACTGTTTTGCGATGTACGATTCCGCCGGCAATGTCCTGCAACACCGCGGCCTGATGCTCGATGTCACGGGCCTCCACCAATCTCAAACCGAGCTGCAGAAAGAGCGTGATTTCTCGAGCAAAATCCTCAGTCATACACAGAGTCTGATTCTGGTCACCGACATCGAAGGCGTGATCAGTTATGCCAACCGACGCTGGAGTGGGCTCGGTTTTCAGCAGAACCAGATCCTGGGGCATCCCTTGCCGGACCTGTGCGCGCCCTCGCGCCGTGCCGCGCTCCGTGGAGCGCTGGCAGCCGTGGCCCGAGGGCAACAGGTTGATAACTTTGATTTGCCCCTGGTTCGCGGCGACGGCGTCAGCGGCCAGTTCTCCGTCAATCTTAGCCCAATCAGCGGAGAAGACGGCCGGGTGAGCAACATCGTCGTAGTCATGACCGACGTCACCGACTCCGCCATACTGCGATCCAAGCTCATGCACGCTGAGAAAATGGCTGCCGTCGGACAGCTGGTCTCCGGCGTCGCCCACGAAGTCAACAATCCCCTCACCGCCATCCTCGGATTCGCTGACCTCTTGATGGAAAACCCCGAGCTCCCCGAAAGTGCGCGCCGCGATTTGCGCGTGATTCTGCAGGAGGCGCAACGCACCAAGCAGATCGTACAAAACCTGCTCAGCTTTGCCCGTCAGAAGCCACCGCAGCGCCAGCTTGTCCAGCTCAACTCGATCCTGCAGCGCACCGTACACTTGCGCTCTTACGACTTCATCAGTCACGGCATTCAGGTGGTCGAACGTCTCGACGAGTCCCTGCCCGGAGTCGTCGGAGATTCTCACCAACTCCAGCAGGTCTTTCTCAATATTCTGAACAATGCTTACGACGCAGTCCGCGAAACCGCGCGGTTGGCCCGCATTGAGATCAGGAGCGCCAGCGCTGGTTCTTTCGTCGAGATTTCTTTTCGCGATAATGGCATGGGTATCACTGACCCCGAGCGTATTTTTGATCCGTTCTTTACTACCAAGGACGTCGGCAAGGGTACTGGTTTGGGCCTGAGTATTTGCTATGGCATCGTCCGCGAACATGGCGGCGAAATTGTGTGTCTCAACAACCCGGACTCTGAAGGAGCGACCTTTATCGTCCGCCTCCCGGTCGCAGCCGAGACGGCATCCTTTGGAGCAGTTGCAGGAGTGCATCCAAAATGACCCACTCAGGAACTAAGTCGGGAACGAAGATAAGAACTAAATCCGCTTCTGCGCCGGTACTTCTTATTGAAGATGAACCGGCGGTCATGGCTTTGGTGCGCGCCGTCCTGGAAGGCCACGGATACGACGTGGTTCCTACCGAATCCGGCGCCGAGGCCCTGCGATTGCTCGAGTCCGGCAATTTTCACGGCGTCATCTCCGACATGCGCACTCCCGGAGGCGTCGATGGCGCCCAGGTCTATGCCTGGATCGCCACTCATCGCCCCGAACTCGCCTCCCGCGTCGTTTTCATCACCGGCGATATTGCCAACGAGGAAACCGCTGCCACGCTGCGCCGCACCGGCGCGCCCTGCGTGGAAAAGCCGTTTCGCGTTCATGACTTCATTTCCGTGGTCGAGCAGACCCTGGGCAGGGCTTCATGATTCAGGACTTCCGCATCCGATTATTGATCGTCGATGACGAGCAGACTATCCGCCGCCTCTGCATTACCGTCGGCGAATCGCTTGGATTCTTTTGCCTGGAAGCGGAGAGCGGCGACGCCGCCCTCGCCCTGCTCGAGGAACAGCCCGTGCATATGGTGCTCACTGACATGGTCATGCCGCGCATGTCCGGAATCGAATTCCTGGAGCAGGTCAAGCGCACCTATCCCCGCATCGAAGTAGCGGTCATGACCGGCCACGGATCAGTAGAAACAGCAGTGCAGGCGATGAAGCTCGGCGCCTACGATTACATTTCCAAGCCTTTTGCGCCGCTCGATGAGCTCCGCCTTTTCCTCCGCCGAATGGCCGACAAGGTCCGCCTCGTGGAAGAAAATCTTTACCTCCGCGAACGTTCCGAGACCGAGACTGCGGTTCACGGTATCATCGGCAACTCCACCGGTATTCAGAACGTCCTGCGCCTCATTTCCCGCCTCAAAGACACGCGCACCCCGGTCCTGATTTCTGGCGAAAGCGGAACCGGCAAGGAGCTAGTCGCGCGCGCGCTACACTTTCGCGGCGCCATGGCTAACCTTCCCTTTGTCGCTGTAGACTGCGGATCGCTCGTTCCCACCCTCATTGAAAGCGAGCTGTTCGGCTACGAAAAAGGCGCATTCACCGGCGCTCTTCGTTCCAAGCAGGGCCTGTTGCAATCGGCCGACACCGGAACCATCTTTCTCGACGAGGTCGGAGAACTTCCTCTCGAGATGCAAGCCAAACTCTTGCGCTTTCTCCAGGAGAAAGAAGTTCGCCCCGTGGGCAGTAATCAAAAGGTTAAAGTGGACGTGCGCATCATGGCCGCTACCAACCGCGATCTCGATACCGAATACCAGAAAGGAACCTTCCGCAAAGATCTCTATTTCCGCCTCAACGTCGTCACCATTTCGCTGCCTCCGTTGCGTGAGCGACGTTCCGACATTCCCATCCTGGCGGCGTTCTTCCTTGAACGCCTCGCTCCCGGACGCGGCGTCCGAGTCTCCGGCAATGCCATGAAGGCCCTGCTGGCTTATGACTGGCCCGGTAATGTCCGTGAACTCGAAAATTGCCTGGAGCGTGCCGTCGCTCTCGGCGATCAGCGCATCATCGAGATCGACGATCTGCCGCCGGCGATCGCGCGCGCGGAAGTCCGAACCGAACCGCCCGATTCCCCGGAATTCTCCGGCCGCGCCACCGACCTCCGCGCCACTGACTTGGAAGACATCGAGCGCGCCACCATCGAACGCGTGTTTTCCCAAGTCAAGGGAGACAAGGCTCTGGCCGGCAAGATGCTCGGCATCAGCCGCGCTACCCTCTATCGCAAACTGAAGCGCTACAACATCGGCGGCGGCCGCGAGGAGCCTCCTCAGTCGACCACCCTGCAATAAATTCCGTCGCGATGTGGTCTAGCTGTCCGCGGTGCACGCTTGATTTATGAGGATGAGTCCTAGAAGTTGCTGGAGTCGCGGCGTGTCAGGATGACGCGCTCGAGGCTTAGTTCGTTGCCGACAAAAATGAAGTTATAGGGTGAGCCGTTCAGCAAAGATCCGAGCACGTCGCGCGCAGGTGCCGGACCCAGATCGACCGCGACTTCTTCCTGCTCGGCGCCCGCTGGAATGGCGATCTCAGCCTGCGTTTGGCGCTGCACTTCGAACAACACTTGCGCGAGCGTGGCTTTCTCGGTCCGGATACACAGCATCCCGTTTACCAGGGTGACGGTCACGAGCGGCTTCGGCGGCGGCGCACTGACGGTGGGAAACGACGCAACCGTCATATTGGAATCTGCGGCAGCGACTCTCGGGCCCGCATTATTCGTCCGTGCGGCAGTCGTGCCCAAGAAAGGCGTGCCCGACGCCAGCGACGCATTCTGGAGCTTCGCGACGGGCGCAGCCGATACATAAAGAGCCTTGGTGGGGGGGGCGGTAACCGAATCCTGCCTTGCCGCGCCCAAAGTTGTGGGACTCAGTTTTACAATGACTGCATTTTTGATTGTCGAAATCTGATACGACTGCGGCTCCACGAGATCGAGCACGATCCGCGTAATCGGAGGGTTGCTGAAAAACAGTCCTGAGCGAACACCCTTCAGGGCGCCGCGATTGACTTTCAGGGCGCGCAACTCGGCGTCCGGAAGAGCGCCGGGAAAATCGACGACGATGCGATCGGGACCCGTGATGGCCTGCGTATCGGGAGCTACTGGCGCGCCGGAAGTCTGAATTTCCACTTCCACGGTGGCACCCGTTCCGCGCACTACGACATGCTGAACACGGGCGCTGGTTAGCGCAGGTGTCGGTGGGGAAGGCTGCGCGAATGTCTGGACGAACGACAGCATCGCGACAGCCAACAGAGCTCCGACATAAGACAAACGAGGCATTGTAGCTCTGAGCAAAGTCTAGCAGTTATGGGCCGGAGAATCCGCACCAGAGGTCGTAGCACTAATTGCGGGAGTCGACATGGCCCTCCGGCAAAGCGTGGCCGTGGCCGGTTCTACGCGACCGACGTTCAAATCCTCATACCGGAAACGGGGGTTCCGCTTGTCGCCTTAAAGGGGGAGGCTTGGTGCGGGGTACCACGAAATGCTAGTCCTGCCCAGGCGGTTTAACGGACATCTCCTGAATCCGCCGTGGACAGGACTGCAAATCGCAACTCAGGCGTGGTAGAGCTGCTCGTGCTGCCGGGCTTCATACCACAACGCCAGCTCGACGCGGTTCCACAATCCCAGCTTGTCGTAAATCAATCGCAAATAATTTTTTACCACGTGTTCGGTGGTCCCGAGAGAATCGGCGATCTCCCGGTTCTTGCAGCCCTCGGCTACGCGCTGGATGATGAGGTGTTCGCGTTCGCTGGGCCCGCGGCGGTTTGCTGTCTCTCCAAACATAATTGCCTCCGATAAAGTAACGTCGCGAGCTTCACTCGCTTTATGCCGCCCTTGATTCCAAAACGCTGAAACAGGCGGTTGAAATGCGCTTTGACGGTTCGCTCAGCAATGTTCAGATCGTGAGCGATTTCCGAGTTGTCACATCCCTGAAGAAGCAGATCTATAATCTGCCGTTCCCGGGGACCCACTTGGTCGAACTTTTCTTCCATAAGCCTGCACCCTGACCGATACGGCACCGGTCGCTAAAGTGGCGAAGCAATCAGGTCGCTCGGCACATCTGGATTCGGGTCTTTGGCGTCTCATTTTGCATTCACGCGGCCAAACCGGGCCCAGGATGTTAACTAGCTGTAAAAAACCCAGTTGCGCGGTCTTTATCCTTGGAAAACGATGGTTACTACAGTGTTGGCCAGCAAGAAATACAGTGATTCCCGGAACGATCTAAGCTGGTTTTGCTCAAGGTCTAGGGTGAATCACTTAGTATAAAATTCCGGAGTACCGGCCTACCAAAGCCCATATTTACACAGAAGTACATCCGAAGCGGGTTCGTCAACCCTCCCATATAATGAGTTGTGGACTTCAAGCTGGTAAGCAGCTACAAACCCCAAGGCGATCAGGGACGAGCCATCGACACCCTCATCCGCGGCGTTTTTGATCGAGAGCAGCATCAGGTCCTGCTCGGCGTCACCGGATCGGGCAAGACCTTTACCGCGGCCAAAGTGATCGAGGCAGCCAACCGCCCCGCCCTCGTCATGGCCCACAACAAGACGCTGGCCGCCCAGCTCTACCATGAGTTCAAAAACTTCTTCCCGCACAATGCCGTGGAATACTTCGTATCTTATTACGACTACTACCAGCCCGAGGCTTACGTGCCGGCGGCGGACCTCTATATTGAGAAAGAATCGACCATCAATGACGAACTCGACAAGCTGCGGCTCTCGGCTACTCGGTCGCTTTTTGAGCGACGCGATTGCTTGATCGTCGCTTCGGTCAGTTGCATCTACGGTCTAGGCTCGCCCGAGGCCTACTACGGAATGCTGCTGTTCCTTGAAAAGGGACAGAAGATCAAGCGCGCCGACATCACCCGCAAGCTGGTAGAAATTCTTTACGAGCGCACGGAAGGCGATTTTCGCCGCGGGACGTTTCGGGTGCGCGGCGATGTCATCGAAATTTATCCCACCTACGACGACAATGCGTATCGCATCGAAATGTTTGGCGATGAGGTTGAATCGCTCTCGCAGATTGATCCCTTGTTTGGGACAGTCAAGCAGCGTTACATGCGGCTGCCGATTTATCCGAAGACGCACTACGTGATGAAAGAAGAGACTCGCGCCTCCGCCGTGGCTTCGATCAAAACCGAACTAGCCTGGTGGGAAGCGGAACTCGAAAAGCAAGGACGGCTGGTCGAATCTCAGCGCATCCATCAGCGCGTGATGTACGACCTCGAAATGATCAAGGCCGTGGGCTACTGTCATGGCATTGAAAACTACTCGCGCCATTTCACCGGACGCCTTCCCGGTGAACCGCCGCCCACACTGCTCGATTATTTTCCGCGGGACTTTCTGATGTTCATTGACGAGTCGCACCAGACCGTGCCGCAACTTCACGGCATGTATCACGGTGACCGCTCGCGCAAGCAGACGCTTGTGGAATACGGATTCCGCATGCCCTCGGCGCTCGACAACCGTCCGCTCACCTTCGAGGAGTTCGAGCATCGTACCAACCAGCTCATCTATGTCTCCGCCACC
>Ga0307474_10002655_pt1 | contig 12854 bp, 8 predicted proteins | sample atmos_gasesECM1C_2_FD_203312 | JGI IMG/M metagenome (GOLD analysis project Ga0307474, IMG submission 203312) | Hardwood forest soil microbial communities from Morgan-Monroe State Forest, Indiana, United States - atmos_gasesECM1C_05 | ecosystem: Environmental > Terrestrial > Soil > Temperate... | reverse complement strand
TTTGATCATTGGGTCTGGGCCCATTGTGATTGGGCAGGCTTGCGAGTTTGATTATTCGGGGACGCAGGCTTGCAAGGCGCTTCGCTCGGAAGGCTATGAGGTTGTGCTGGTGAATTCGAATCCGGCTACGGTGATGACCGACCCGGAGACGGCGGACCGGACTTACATTGAGCCGCTGTCGAAGGAATATCTCGAGGCGATTATTGCGGCGGAGCGGCCGGATGCGCTGTTGCCTACCGTGGGCGGGCAGACAGGTTTGAATCTGGCGGTGGAATTGGCAGAGGCTGGGATTCTGGAAAAATATGGGGTGAAGTTGATTGGCGCGTCTTTGAGCGCGATCAAGATTGCGGAAGACCGGCTACTTTTCAAGGATGTATGCCGGCGGCTGGGGCTGGAGGTGCCAGCGTCGGAAGTGGTGACGACGGTGCCGGACGCGGTGCGGTTGGCGGATCAGCTGGGATATCCGGTGGTGATTCGTCCGTCGTTTACTTTGGGCGGCACCGGCGGCTCGATTGCATACAACCGCGAAGAATTTGCGGATCTGATTGCGCGCGCGCTGGACGCGAGCCCGGTGCATCAGGCGCTGATCGAAGAATCGGTTTTGGGGTGGAAAGAATACGAACTGGAAGTGATGCGCGACCACCGCGACAATTTCGTGGTGATCTGCACCATCGAAAATTTCGACCCGATGGGGATCCATACCGGCGATTCGATTACGGTGGCGCCGGCGCAGACGCTGACCGACAAGGAATACCAGCGGATGCGCGACGCGGCGGCGGCGATCATTCGCGAAGTGGGCGTGGAGACTGGCGGATCGAATATTCAGTTTGCGGTGGACCCGGAAACTGGGCGGATGACCGTGATCGAAATGAACCCGCGCGTTTCACGCAGTTCGGCACTGGCCAGCAAGGCGACTGGGTTTCCCATCGCGAAAATCGCGGCGAAGCTCGCGGTAGGGATGACGCTGGACGAAATTCCGAACGACATCACCAAGAAGACGCCGTCGTCGTTCGAGCCGACAATCGATTACGTGGTGGCAAAGATTCCGAAGTGGCAATTCGAAAAATTTCCGGGCAGCGATACCACGCTTTCGACCCAGATGAAATCGGTGGGCGAAGTGATGGCCATCGGGCGTACCTTCCAGGAAGCGCTGTGCAAGGCGATTCGTTCGCTCGAGCCGAGTTCGGCGTGGCGGCCGCCGGCCGAAGTAACTACTGTTTTGCTGCGCGAAAAATTGCATGTGCCGGGGCCGGACCGGCTGCACTGGCTGTTCGAAGCGCTGGAACGCGGAATGTCGAGCGAAGAAGTCTGCGATTTGACGAAAATCGATCCTTGGTTCATTCAGCAGTTGCAAGACATGCTGGCGATCGACAAGCGCGTAGCGGCGACAAGTTTGAGCAAATGCTCGGCGGAATTGCTGCTGGAATCGAAACGGTCGGGCGCGAGCGACGAAGAGATTGCGAAATTGTGGAATGTGAAAGCCTCCAGCGTGCGCGCGCGGCGGAAAGAACTGGGCGTGCGGCCGGTTTTCAAGCGGGTGGACACCTGCGCAGCGGAATTCGAATCGTTTACGCCGTATTTGTATTCGACATACGAAGAAGAGGACGAAGCCGCGCCGGTGGACCGGCCCAAAGTGGTGATTCTGGGCAGCGGGCCGAACCGCATCGGACAAGGGATTGAGTTCGATTATTGCTGTTGCCACGCGTCATTCGCGCTGAAAGAAGACGGCTACGAAACGATCATGGTGAATTGCAATCCGGAAACGGTATCGACGGATTACGACACTTCGGATCGTCTATATTTCGAGCCGCTGACGCTGGAAGACGTGCTGGCGATTCTGGATTGTGAAAAGCCGCAGGGCGTGATCGTGCAGTTCGGCGGGCAGACACCGCTGAACCTGGCGCTGGAGCTGAAGAAAAATGGCGCGCAGATTATTGGCACCGCGCCGGAGTCGATCGATCTGGCGGAAGACCGGCGTCGCTTCGGTGAGTTGCTGGAAGAGCTGAAAATTCCGACGCCGAAAAACGGCAGCGCTTTTGCGCCACAGGAAGCGGTGGCGCTGGCGAACGAAATTGGATTGCCGGTGCTGGTGCGGCCGAGCTACGTGCTGGGCGGGCGCGCGATGGTGATAGCCTACGATTTGAAGACAGTGGAAGAATATGTGACGCAGGCGACCATGATTGGCGGACTTTCGGATGCGAAACGGCCGATTCTGATCGATCAATTTTTGGAAGACGCGACGGAAGTGGACGTGGACGCGCTGGCGGATGGCGAGGACGTGCTGATCGCCGGAATCATGGAGCACATTGAAGAGGCGGGGATCCATTCGGGAGATTCTTCGTGCGTGCTGCCGTCGGTAACGCTGAAGCCGTCGATTCTGGAAAAAATCCGGGAATATACGACCAAGCTGGCGCGGGCGCTGAATGTGGTGGGGCTGATGAACGTGCAGTATGCGATTCAGCGCGACACGGTGTATGTGCTGGAAGTGAACCCGCGGGCATCGCGGACCATTCCCTATGTGAGCAAGGCGACCGGCGTGCCACTGGCGAAAGTGGCGGCGCGGCTGATGACCGGGCGCAAACTCCGCGATCTGAATTTGCCTTACACCAGAACCAATGGAGTGATGGAGCTGGCGGTGCGGAATTTCTATGCGGTGAAGTCGCCGGTATTTCCGTTCAACAAGTTCCGCGGCGTGGATACGATTCTGGGACCGGAAATGCGGTCGACGGGCGAGGTGATGGGAATTTCGTCCACGTTCGGTCTGGCATTTGCGAAGGCTCAACTGGCTGCGGGGCAAAGATTGCCGCAGCAGGGAACCGTGTTTTTGAGCGTGAACGATCACGACAAGCGGCATGTGGCGTTTGTGGTACAGGATTTGTTGGCGGCGGGATTGAAGGTGGTGGCGACGCGCGGGACGGCCGCGGCGCTGGCCAGCGCGGGGATTGAAGTGGAATCGGTCTACAAAGTGAATGAGGGACGGCCGAATATCGTGGACCTGATCAAAACCGCGAAGGTTGATCTGGTCATTAATACGCCGCTGGGCCGCGAGTCGTTCTACGACGAGAAATCCATCCGGCGGGCGGCGGTGCGTTACAACATTCCGTGCATTACGACGCTGTCGGCGGCGAGTGCGGCGGCGCGCGGGATCCGCGCGATGGCGGGGCATAAAGTGGATGTGGCGGCGTTGCAGGATTTGCATGCGCGCAGTTCAAAAGCTTCCGTGAACCAGAGCTGAAGGCCTCTCCCGGCACGCTGATGGGTTTTATTTGTCCGCAAGGCGGTAGGCGGCGAGCAAATCCGAAACCGCGATCCCGTCGATGGTCATTCCTTTTGTAGCGCAATCCACAATCGAGGCATTTGCCAGATTTGCGTTGCTGATGCGCAGGCCGGCGAGGTTGGCGTTGCTGACGGCCGCGTCGGTGAGGTTCACGTCGTTAAACTTCGCGCCGGTGAGGTTCACATCAGTGAAAGTCGAACTGGACAGGTCGGCATCGAGGGCTTCGATGCGTTGTTTGGTGTGAGTCAGCTTCAGCGGCGAATCGGCGTCCATCCAAAACTCCTGGTCTGCTTTGCGCTCCCCACATGCTAAGGGATGTCGCCGAGAGTGCCAAGACGGCCCGGAGAGTCGCGTGTCGGCGCGGCTCGGATTAAGGTAAAATGCCTGACGTGAAACTACACGGAATTTTTGCGCCACTGACGACGCCGTTTGCCGCGAACGGCAGCGTGGATCACGCGCGTATCCGCGAAAACCTAGCGCTGTACAACAAGACCGGGCTGGCGGGCTATGCGTCGAATGGATCGACGGGCGAATCGGTTTTGCTGCTGTGGGAAGAAGTTTACAAAATTTGGGAAACGGTGAAGGCGGCCGCGGCTCCGGAGAAAATTCTGATCGCCGGTACCGGCGCGGAATCAACCGCGGAGACGATCGTACACACCAACCGCGCTGCGGCGCTGGGATACGCGGCGGCCTTGGTGCGGACGCCGAGTTTTTATAAGCCGGCGGTGAATGACGATCTGCTGGCGGAACATTACCTTCGCGTGGCAGACGCGGCGAAAATTCCGGTGCTGCTCTATGCGGTGCCGATTTACACCCATATCAAGATCGAAGCGACGCTGGTGGCGCGGGTGGCGAAGCATCCGAATATTGTGGGGATGAAGGATAGCTCCGGAGACGTGGACGGCGTACGGCAAAATGTGGAGGCCGCGCCCGAAACATTTCAGACCCTGGTGGGCTGGCCGACGATTTTATTTGAATCCCTGGAAGTGGGCGCGGTGGGCGCGATTCTGGCGGTGGCCAACGCGTTTCCGGAATTGTGCGTGGCGATCTTTCAGGCGGCGCGCGCGGGCCAGCGCGAAAAAGCGCAGGAATTGGCGCAGAAACTGGTGGCGCCGGCGAAGATATTTGGCTCGCAGGCCGGGCTTTCCGGCCTGAAATACGCGATGGACCGGCAAGGATACTATGGCGGCCCCACGCGCCCCCCGCTGCTGCCGTTGAGCCTGGCCGCGAAGCACGAAATCGAGGCGATGCTGGCGAATCTTGCGCAGCAGCCAGCGCATCAGTAGTAGAGAACGCAATTAGCTGCCGAATTCCTGAAAATCTGAAAAAGACGAGACGTTGGGGCGGGGCGAACGTCCAACGGACAAGTCCTGTGAGTGTTTCTTGGCTGAGCGAGATCGCAAACCGGCGAGTGGTGTGGCAGGCGTGACTGGTCGTGTCCCTGGGTGCGGTAGGTCGTGTTGTCATTGGGTGTGTGCCGCATGACGCTGGCGATGGAACCGCACTGCATTTCCTTCCGTGAAATTCCGCAGACCACCAAGATCTATTCGACTTTTCTGGACGATTTCGAAGAGGTGGCGAAATACTACGCGTACCGGCCGGACATGGAAGGCGTGTGTACGGCTGCAGCCAACGTGAAACTGGATTCGGCGGTGCGGCAAGGCGTGGTGGAAGTTTTGCGCGCGCAGAACCGGCTATTTGCTCCGGGCGGGGTTACCGAAGCGGCTACGGAAAAAAATCTGGAACGGCTGGCGAACGGCGCAGTGGCGATTGTGACCGGGCAGCAAGTGGGATTGTTTGGCGGGCCGGCGTACAGTTTGTTCAAGGCGATTACGGCGGCGAGTTATGCGGCGGAACTGACCCGGCGGTGCATTGATGCTGTGCCGGTTTTTTGGCTGGCCACGGAAGATCATGACCTGGCTGAGATCAATCATGCGTCGTGGAACACGCGGGATGGGCTGGCGGAATTCAAATTAGCGGCGACGGACGCGAGCGAAGGGCGGCGGGTCGGCGAGATTTTGCTGGGCGAAGGCATCACGGCGCTGGTAGCGGAGGCGAGCGAGAAACTCGAAGGACCGGACGCGGAGAAAATGGCGGCGGCGCTGCGGGAATCGTATGCGCCGGGAGAAACGTACGGGTCGGCGTTTGGAAAATTGATGGCGCGGCTGCTGGCAGGACGCGGGATTGTGTTTATCGATCCGCTGGACGTGAAGCTGCATCAATTGTCCGCGACGGTGTACCGGCGGGCGCTGGACGAATCGGAAGCGCTGCGCGAATCGCTGACGGCGCGATCGAAGGAACTGGAGAATGGCGGGTATCACGCGCAGGTAAAAGTCGCCTCGGAATCGACGCTGCTGTTCTACAACGTGGACGGAATGCGCGAGCCGTTGCGGTCGCGCGCCGGAAAATTTCAGGCGGGGCAAGCCACGTTCACGGCGGAGGAATTGCGGGCCGCGATTGAGGCGACGCCGGATGCGTTTACTCCGAGCGTGCTGCTGCGGCCGATCGTGCAGGATACTTTGCTGCCTACGGCGGCGTACGTGGGCGGGCCGGCGGAAGTTGCGTATATGGCGCAGGCCGAAGTGGTCTACCAGAAATTGCTGGGACGGATGCCGGCAATTTTGCCGCGGGCCAGTTTTACGGTAATTGAGCCGACGATGGACCGGGTGCTGAAGAAATTCGAGCTGAGTTTCCGCGATGTAATGCGCGGACGACAGCACCTGCGGCGGCGGATGGAAGAGAAATTCCTGCCGGCGGCGTTGGCCGAAAAATTTGAGCAAGACGAAAGAGCGTTGCAGGAATTGCTGGCGCGGTATCGCGAACCCCTGGCTAAGCTGGATCCGAGCCTGGGAGGTTCGTTGGAACTGGCCGAGCAAAAAATTCTGCATCAGTTCACCACGCTGAAGGCCAAAGCCGGTCGCGCGGAAAGCCTGCGCAACGATGTGCTGGATCGCAAAGAGAAAATGATTTTCGATTCGATTTACCCGCACCATGAATTGCAGGAGCGGACGCTGTCGGCCTTGCCCTGGCTGGCCTCTTATGGTCCCGAATTTCTGGATGGTCTGTCGCAGATCGGGCCAATCGCGGATGCGCTGGTGGATGAAGCGCATGGCGATTCGGATTTGGCTCAAATGGGCGCACATGAGCCGACCCCGGTGCTGGAATTTGTGGCGGCCTGCGCGAATCAGCACCACGTGGTCACGTTGTAAGCCTCTTCATGTTCGGTGTAGAGTTCGCCGCTCGATACCAGGGCGGCGACGTTTTTCGGCTGGGTCCCATGCTAAAATGCAGCGCGAATTAAGACAGCTCCTATCCTGGGGAGGCATCGATGAAAATTACTCCTGGCAAAAAGAAGGGCATGACAGCGGTCTCCGACGAGCGCGGCGTGATCGCCGCAGCGGCGATGGACCAGCGCGGCTCGCTGAAGAGCGCGATCGCCAAAGAAAAGGGCGTGGACAAGAAGGATGTGCCGGCGGAAATGCTGGAAGAGTTCAAGACCATTGTGACCAAGGTTTTGACGCCGCATGCCAGCGCGATTTTGCTGGACCCGGAATATGGATTGGGCGCGGCGAAGGCGCGGTCCAAGAACGCGGGCTTGCTGCTGGCGTATGAGAACAGCGGCTACGACAACACCCGGCCGGGGCGTTTGCCGGACCTGCTCGATATCTGGTCGGCGCTGCGGCTGAAAGAAGTGGGCGCGGATTGCGTGAAAATTTTGCTGTATTACACGCCGTTTGATCCGCCCGAGGTGAATAACATCAAGCACGCCTGGGTGGAGCGCATCGGCGGCGAGTGCATCGCGGCGGACATTCCCTTTTTCCTGGAATTTGTGGGCTACGTGGAAAACGGCGACGAGAAGGGAATCGAATACGCGAAGCAGAAGCCGGAAATCGTGGCCAAGAGCATGGAGGAGTTTTCCAAGCCGCAATACGCGGTGGACGTGCTGAAGGTTGAGGTGCCGGTGAACATGGCGTTCGTGGCCGGATCGAAGGCCTGCAAGGGCGAATCGGCGTACACGCGCGATCAGGCCAAGGAATATTTTCGGAAGGCGGCGCAGTCGGCGAAGAAGCCTTTCATTTATTTGTCAGCGGGCGTGAACAACGACGTGTTTTTGGAGACTCTGGAGCTGGCCGCGGAATCCGGCGTGGAATTTTCCGGCGTGTTGTGCGGCCGGGCGACCTGGAAGGAAGGAATTCCGGTGTACGCCAAGCAGGGTGGCAAGGCACTGGAAGCGTGGCTGAACGACGAAGGCGTGAAGAATATCAATAATGTGAATTCACGGCTGAAAGCGGCGAAGCCGTGGTTCAGTTTTTATGGCGCGGCGTCAGCGGCGGCATTAGGCGACTAACGGCGCTGATTTGCGGAGGTTTTGGAGGCGGCGAATCCGAGAGATTCGTCGCCTTTTTGTTTTTTTGGTGAAGTTGTTTTGGTGCTGACATCGAAGAGAGGTCCCTCGTCGGGCAAAAGGCGCCCTCTGTCGGGATGACAACGTGAACCGAACCCGAAGCAAAACAAAACCAAACCGAAACCAAAGCTAGAGCAAATCCCAGAAGCCGAACGAAGCCACTGCAGGCAAACAAAACAAGAGCAAAGCAAAACAGAGCAAGACCAACGTACGATCAGGGTTCCGAGGAAAACAGCGTGGACCCGGTGTCGCTTTGCGGTGTTTGAATCATTTTTTCGAAACAGAACCCGAGTTTTTTTAGAAGTTTTTCGGAGTCGCGATTGTGAGGCTTGGTGGTGGCTACGATGCGCTTGAGTCCCAACGAAACTCGGGCGTACTGCATCACCGCTTCCGCAGATTCCAGCGCGTAGCCTTGGCCCCAAAACCTCTGCAGAAAGGCGAAGCCGAGGTCGGGGTCGTCGAGATATTCGCGTTTTAGCAACCCGCAAATTCCGATCGGTTCCACGGATTCCAGCCGTTCGACCGCGTAGAGGCCAAACCCAAATTCCTGGTAGCTCGCGAGTGGGCCACTCACCAGGTAGGCCTCCGCGTCGGCGAGATTTCTTACGCCGCGATCGCCGATGTTGGCGAGGAATGGTTTTTCGTTCAGGAGCTCGAGCATGAACGCGGCATCCTGGACGGACAACTGCCGGAGTCTTAGCCGCGGCGTGGATAAGACTTCGACCGACGGAGTCACTGGCCGGCGAGAGACTCGTACTGCTCGGCGCTAAGCGGCACGACGGAGAGGCGACCGATACGCACGAGCGGGGAACTGGCGAAGAGCTTGCGGGACTTAATTTCGGCAAGAGTGACCGGCTTGGCGATGGGCTTGCCGGCTTTGATTTCGACGACGGGTTTTTTGGGGTCGGCGGTGGTGACCGAAACCACCGAGGCCGTGCCGACGGCAGCCTTCTCGTCGCCGGTGTGATAGATGACGAGTTTGTCTCCCGGCTTCATCTCGCGGAGATTTTTTACCGCCGTGGGATTGGTGACGCCGTCCCATTGCGTTTGTTTGTCACGTTGGAGATCGGCGAAGGAGTATGCGGAAGATTCGGTTTTCAGCAGGTAGTAAGACGGCATGAGGTCACCTCGGTTAGATGAGATCCGGTTACCGAGATGATTTTGCCTCGGCAGGGAAGAGTGCGCCAGCGATAAGTGAATTGTGGACGGGTGAAACCGGAGCTGACAGTGAGGGCGAAGGCGGGGAGATCGTGCTCGGGCCTTACGAAGGCTTGCGCGAAACGGCCGCGCAAAAGGTAGGGGACGTGAGGCGTTTTTTTTTTGGCACGGCTGAAGCCGTGCCCTGACGAAAGGCACATCGAAGAGAGGTCCCTCGTCGGCGCGGCAAGGGCGGCCGCGCCTCTGTCGGGATGACAACGTAAACCGAAGCAAAACCCAAGACTAAAGGCGAAACCGGGCACGGCAATGGAAGCAGATCCCTCGCTGCGCTTCCCTTCCTTCGTCAGGGCAAGCGGGATGACAACGCTAACCTAAGGGGCGCTTGATTGCGTGGCGGACGTGGAAATCCCCACCCTCCCAGAGGCGGAAAGGATGGGCCACCCTCAAAACCATCGGTCCCCATTTCGGCTTTTTTCGCCACATTTTGGTCTAGCGGAGGCTTATTGAGTGGGTGAAAGAAGTTTTGCGGCGGTGCGCGCAAGGCGGTATAATGGGGGATTCAGATAGCGTGCGCGAAACGCATGAGCGGCCCTTCTGTGAAGGAGGGTAGGGCTCCTGGACCTTCGAAGGCATGGCAGAACAAACCGATCGAATTGAATTTGCTTTTGACGCCGCAGACGAATACCGCCCGGAAGCGCCTCCACCACCCGAAATACCCGCCTGGAAAGACGGCAGCCGACGCATTGGAATCCATACCAGCATAGCCGGGGACATCTCCGGGTCGCTGGAGATCGCGCACGGACTGGGCGCGAACGCATTGCAGATATTTTCGTGCAGCCCGCGGATGTGGGATCGCGGCGGAATGCGCATTGCGGAAACGGAAGCGACTCGGTTCCGCGCGCGGCGGAAAGAACTGGGCCTGGGGCCGCTGGTCATTCACGACAATTATTTGATCAATCTGGCGTCGCCGAATCCGGTGCTGCGCACGCGGTCGGTGCAGGCGTTTCATCAGGAGCTGGTGCGGGCGATTGCGCTGGGCGCGGATTATCTGGTGGCGCATCCGGGCAGCGGGCGGGAAAGTTCGCCGCAAGCGGCCGTAACGGCGATTTCGCAGGGGCTGAAACAGGCCGCGCGCGGGCTGAAACTCGGGGACTTGAAAATTTTGCTGGAGAATACGGCGGGACAGGGGACGTCGATCGGGTCGCGTTTCGAAGAATTGCGCGCGATTATTGATGCGACGCCAGGATTGCCGCTGGGAATTTGCATCGATACGGCGCATACCTTCGCGGCGGGCTGGGATTTGCGCACGGCGGAAGGGTTGGAAGCGACGCTGCAGGCGCTGGACAGGACCGTGGGGCTGGACAAAGTGTATGTGATCCACATGAACGATTCGAAAACGCATCATGGATCGCGGGTGGACCGGCACGAACATATTGGCCAGGGAAAAATCGGGCTGGAAGCTTTCGGGCGGATTTTAAATCACAGTTTGCTGGCGGGGCGCGCGTTCATTCTGGAGACGCCGATTGATAAGCCGGGCGACGACCGGCGCAACGTGGCGGCGCTGTGGAAACTACTGGGGCGCACAGTCGAAGCAAATGGCGACGGGATGAAGCCGAGGCCGAAGCGGTCGGCGGCTGGGAAGAAAACGAAACGCGCGGTGAGAACGAAGAAGAAGTCGACGAAGAGCAAACCGAAAGTTCGATCGCGAGGAAAGTAAAATTGGCCGATCCCGACCAGCGTATTGCGAATTACGACCCGGCTCAGATTGAAGCGAAATGGCAGAAAGTGTGGGACGAGCAGGGAGCCTTCAACGCGGTAGATAACGACGCCTCACGCCCCAAATATTATTTCCTCGAAATGCTGCCGTACCCCTCCGGAACTTTGCACATGGGCCACATGCGGAACTACACGATTGGCGACGCGGTGGCGCGCTATAAGCGCATGCGCGGATTCAACGTGCTGCACCCGATGGGCTGGGATGCGTTCGGCTTGCCGGCGGAAAATGCGGCGATAAAAAATGGCACGCCGCCGCGGGAGTGGGTCGAAAAGAATATCGAGGAGTTCCGGCGGGTGCTGCGGCGGTTTGGATTCAGCTACGACTGGCGCCGGGAATTCGCGACCTGCGACCCGGAATATTACCGCTGGAACCAGTGGCTGTTTTTGCGGATGTTCGAGAAGGGCATCGCGTTTCGCAAAAAGAGCAAAGTGAATTGGTGCCCGGCGTGTTGCACGGTGCTGGCCAACGAGCAGGTGATTGACGGTTTTTGCTGGCGGCATGAAACCACGCTGGTGGAAAGTCGCGAGTTGGAGCAATGGTTCTTCCGCATTACCCAATATTCGGATCAGCTGCTGGACGACATGAAACAGCTCGAGGGCGGCTGGCCGGAACGCGTGCTGTCGATGCAGCGGAACTGGATCGGCAAGTCGCGCGGGACGAGGGTGAAATTTGCGGTGGCCCCAATTCCTGATCGGGTGCCGGATGCGGCTCTAGAAGTGTTCACCACGCGGGTGGACACGATTTACGGCGCGACGGCGATCGCGATTTCCGCGGCACACCCGATGCTCGATCGATTACTGGAGGGCGTGCCGGGGCAGAACGCGATGAGTTCGCAGTTGAAGGCCATGCGGCAGAAAAGCATGCGCGCGGCGGATATCGCAACGGCGGAGAAAGAGGGATTTTTCACCGGGCGATTTGCGGTGAATCCGTATTCGGGCGCGCAGATTCCGATTTGGGTCGCGAATTTTGTGCTCGCGGAATACGGGACCGGCGCGTTGATGTGTGTGCCGGCGCATGACGAGCGGGATTATGAGTTCGCCGAAAAATATCATCTGGCGCTGAAGATTGTGGTGCAGCCGGCGGAGGGGACGCCGCTGCGGATCGATCGGATGAGCGAAGCGTTTACGTCCCACGGGCGGCTGGTGGATTCCGGGCCGTATACGGGGCTGACGTCGGACGCGGCGATCGAGAAAATGACGGCCGATGCGGCGGCGAAGGGATTTGGCGCGGGCGAGACGACTTATCGATTGAAGGATTGGGGCGTTTCGCGACAGCGATATTGGGGCACGCCGATTCCGATTGTGTACTGCGAGAAAGACGGGATTGTGGCGGTGCCGGACGATCAGTTGCCGGTGAAGCTGCCAGAAAACGTCAAGCTGACCGGCGAAGGCGAATCGCCGCTTGCGAGTTCGCCGGAATTCGTGAATACCACCTGTCCGAAATGTGGCGGCCCGGCGCGGCGCGAGACCGACACCATGGATACGTTCGTCGATTCGTCCTGGTATTTCTACCGCTACACCGACGCGCACAACGACGAGGCGCTGTTCGACAAGGCCAAGGCGGAATACTGGTTTCCGATCGATCAGTATGTGGGCGGGATCACGCACGCGATTCTGCATTTGTTGTATTCGCGATTTTTCTGCAAGGTGATGCGCGATTTGGGATTGGTGCAGCACGACGAGCCGATTGCGCGGTTGTTCACGCAGGGCATGGTGCAGAAAGGCGGGGTGGCGATGTCGAAATCGCGCGGGAACGTGGTGGGCGCGATCGATATGGCGGAGAAATACGGCGCGGATACGGGGCGGATGTACACCTTGTTCGCGGCGCCGCCGGAAAAGGATTTGGAGTGGAGCGAAGAGGCGATTGAAGGCTCGGCGCGATTTTTGAATAAGGTGTACCGGCTGGTGGCGAAGCACGCGGGGCGGTTGAGCGCGATTCAGACGGATTTGACGCAGCAGACGGACATCGCCAGCGCGACGGCGAAAGAAAAAGTTTTGATCCGGAAGGCGCACCAGACGCTGAAGCGGATCACCAACGATTACGACGTGCGCTGGCATTTCAATACGTCGGTGGCGCTGCTGATGGAATACGTGAATTTGATTCACGCGAGCGAGCCGCTGGACGCCGAGATCAGTCCGATGATTTTGAAGCGGGTGCTGGAAGTGCTGGTGCTGATGCTCTCGCCGATGGCGCCGCACATTTCGGAAGAGTTGTGGCAGATGCTGGGACACACCACG
>Ga0307474_10002654_pt1 | contig 12859 bp, 10 predicted proteins | sample atmos_gasesECM1C_2_FD_203312 | JGI IMG/M metagenome (GOLD analysis project Ga0307474, IMG submission 203312) | Hardwood forest soil microbial communities from Morgan-Monroe State Forest, Indiana, United States - atmos_gasesECM1C_05 | ecosystem: Environmental > Terrestrial > Soil > Temperate... | reverse complement strand
ACAGGAACGGCATGACGGGTCCGCCCGAGTCGGACTCCATGAACCCCATGTTCAGGTAGATGACCGGGGCCAGGGAGAAGTAGGCGAGCCCGATGAAGGCCAGGCGCGGGAGGTTCAGGCTGTCCCGCCGCAGGCCGCCCGGGCCCGGCTCGGAGGTGAGTTGCGGTGACGCGGCGTGGGGGTCGGTCACGGGGGCTGCCTCCCTAAGTGTCGAAAATGGCCTCCGGCATGGTCATCGCCACGTTCCAGACGCCGGCGTCGACCACCTCGACGATGCGCAGGTCACCGGCGATGCTGCAGAGGATGTAGGCGTCGTCGGGGGTAAGGCCGCGGCTGTCGGCGAGCCATTCGATCATCGCCCGGACCGCGATCCGCGATCCCTCCATCAGGTCCGGCGAGAGGCCCATCGTCGCCTGGTAGCCGCCGGCCCGGATCGCCGGGGCACCGGCGGGCACCCGGAACCGCGGCGCGCAAATGCCGCGCTTGTGCAGGGTGAACCGCAGGCTCCCGGACAGCGGCGCCTCCAGCGCGCTGACGCAGACCTCCCCGTCGCCCTGGGCCGCGTGCGGGTCCCCGCACGAGAACATCGCGCCCGGCACGTGGACCGGCAGCCACAGGGTCGATCCCGAGGTCAGATGGCGGTTGTCGATGTTCCCGCCGCCCCGGTGCGGCGGGAAAGGAGAGAGCTTTCCTGGCTCCCCGGGAAGGTTCCCCATCGTGCCGCAGAACGGCGCCAGCGGGATGCGGATGCCCGGAGCGAACTGCGCCGTCCCGTCCTTCAGCGCGAACGTGCGCACGTACCCGTGCGGGAAGTCGTCGGGGAGCAGGCCCAGGCCGGGCAGGAAGGCGGCCCAGCCCCAGTCCCCGTGGCGCAGGTCCAGCACGTCGATCTGCAGCGTGTCACCCGGCTGCGCGCCGTTCACCCACAGCGGGCCGGACAGGTTGTAGATGGTGTCAAAATCGAACCGGGCATCGGCGTAGCTGGCCCCCGGCCAGACCTGGCCTTCGCCGGCCACCATGACGTCGTAGTGCACGGTGTCGCCGGAATCGATCGCGAGAACCGGTTCCAGGTCGCTGTCCCAGTTGTGGTGAATAATCGAGGGGTCGATGACGTGTTCGCTGGCCATGCCACCACCTGCCGCCGCCGTTACGGACGAGGATGACACACGTTTGTCCTATGCGCCATGATCAGAGCATGCTGACGGCCAGGATCAACGGGACAGACATCGCCTATACCGACACCGGGGGCGACGGGGCGGCGATCGTGCTCAGCCACGGCTACCTGATGGACCACGACATGTTCGACCCGCAGGTCAGCGCGCTGGCGCCGGAGTTCCGGGTCATCACCTGGGACGAGCGGGGTTTCGGCGGGACCAGCGCGGCGGAGCCGTTCTCGTACTGGGACTCCGCGCGCGACGTGCTCGGGCTGCTGGACCACCTCGGCCTGGATCAGGCCGTGCTCGGCGGCATGTCGCAGGGCGGGTTCCTCAGCCTGCGGGCGGCCCTGCTGGCGCCCGGGCGGGTGCGCGCGCTCGCGCTCATCGACTCCCAGGCGGGGCAGGAGGACCCGGCCCTCGCGCCGGCCTACGAGCAGATGCAGGACATCTGGCTGGCCCAGGGACCGGAGCCGGTGCAGGAGGTCGTGGCCTCGATCATCCTGGGCGGGATCGACCCGCAGCCCTGGTTCGCCAAGTGGGCGGAGCTTGACCGGCCCGGGCTGGCGCACTCGTTCCGCTGCCTGATGGACCGCGACGACATCACCGGACGGCTGGCCGAGATCAGCTGTCCGGCACTGATCGTGCACGGCACCGACGACGCCGCGATCCCGGTGGCCAAGGCCGGGGAACTGCGCGACGGGCTCGGCGGCGAGGCCAGGCTGGTCGCGGTCGAGGGCGGCGCGCACGCGGCCAACCTGAGTCATCCCGATCAGGTCAACGAGGCGCTGCTGGGCTTCCTGCGGTCGCTGCCGTAGCCTCCGGCTCGGGCCGGCCGACCGCGTGCAGGTGCCGCAGCACCTCGCGGTACGACGCGAACAGCCCGGTCTCGCAGTAGGGCACGCCGATCCGGGCGCAGTAGGCGCGCACCACCTCCCGGCAGCGGCGCAGGCAGGGCCGGGGCATGGACGGGAACAGGTGGTGCTCTATCTGGTAGTTGAGCCCGCCGAGCATGGTCTCCAGCAGGCGGCCGCCGGCGACGTTGCGGGACGTGATGACCTGGCGCCGCAGGAAGTCCATGGTGTCCTGCTCGCTCAGCACCGGCATCCCCTTGTGGTTGGGCGCGAACGCGCAGCCCAGGTACAGGCCGAGCAGGCCCTGCTGGACCGCGATGAAGACGACGGCCCGCAGCGGGGACAGCACCAGCGCGACGACGACCACATACCCGGCGACGTGCACGATCAGCAGCGCCAGCTCCAGCCAGCGGTGCCGGACGCGTCCGCGCGCCGCCGCGGCCAGGCTGATGACATGCATGCTCAGCGCCTCGACGAAGAGCAGGGGGAAGAAGAAGTACGCCTGGTAGCGGACGAGGATCCGGGCCGGACCGCGCCAGCCGCGCGCCTGGTCGCGGGTGAACGCCAGCGCGGCGATCGTGATATCGGGATCGTGGCCCGGCAAGTTCGGGTTGGCGTGGTGGCGGTTGTGCTTGCCGGTCCACCAGCCGTAGCTCAGCCCGATCAGCAGGTCGCCCAGCACCAGTCCGGCGGCGTCGTTGGCGCGCTGGGAGCGGAAGAGCTGCCAGTGTCCGACCTCGTGCCCGAGGAAGCCGATCTGGCCGAAGACCACGGCGAGGTACACCGCGACCCCGACCTGGTACCAGGAGTCGCCCAGCACGAGAAATGCCGCCCACCCCGCGGCCAGCAGGGCGGCTACGACGGCGATCTTGACCAGGTAGTAGCGCGGACGCCGGTCCAGCAGGCCCTCCTGCCGGACCAGACGGCGCAGCTCGGCCATATCGCCGCCGCCCGGCCCGGGCCGGGCCGGGGGGGCGGGCGCGGCGGGGATAGAAACGGCTGACGATGCGGGTGCTGGGTGCGGCGTGGACACCCTTAGATCCTTTCGTGCCCAGGTTGAGGCGCCGAGGCCGGGGGGCACGCCGGGGTGAATATCGCATGAAGATGCGCGGCGTCCCGCACCGCTCAGGCTGGGTAGGGTGCCGAGGAAAGCTGGATCGTGAGCGGCTTCGAGCCGAGCGTCGTGAATCCCGACCGCTCGCCCGCGTAGCTGAAGCCGTAGGCCGGCCCGGCCGCGGAGCCCGTGGTGGACCCGGCCGGCACGGTGAGCGGCACCGGCGTGCCGGGCGGCCCGGAGATCGTGACCGTATTGCCCTGCACCCACGCGGTGATGGTGCCCGCCTTCAGCGCCTGCTCCCACAGCTGCTGGTTGCGCATGATGACGCCGATCTTGTCCGTCGGCAGGTTGTCGATCGGGGCGCTCGGGCCGTACACGGCGCGGTAGGCCGACAGCACGTCGTCCATCACCGGGTAGGCGATCCGGTCGCCGGCCAGGTTGGACTGGTGCATGAAGAACGGCCGCGGGTCGTTGTTGATGAGCGCGTTGTACACGATCTGGACCTGGCTGGGCACGATGAACGAGGAATAGCCGGTTGTCGTGCTCAGCGGCTTCTGGCACTGCGTGGTCGTGCTGGTCGTGCAGATGCCGCTGCCCCCGTCGGCCTTGGAGTCGTTGAGCCAGTTGAACTCGCTGACCTCCTCGGTCAGTGTCTGGACGTCCTCACCGATGTCGATCGGGTGCCGGGGCACGCCGAGCCCCACGCCGACCGGGCGCATGTTCGGCTCGCGCGAGGCGTCCAGGACGATCCATTTGAGGTGGTCGACAGTCATCGCCTTGACCAGGCTGGGGTTGTCGACCGGCTGCTGCGGCAGCAGCTTGAGCCCGGAGTACTCGCCGCTGGCCACGGTCCCGGGCTCGAACGGGATCCCTTCCCGCTTGGCCCATTGGAAGTTCTTCTCGATCTGGCTGTTGATCAGGCTCAGGTTGGCCGCCCACTCGAGCTGGCCGTTCGAGGTGGCGCACTTCCACGTGCCGTTGGAGCTGAAGATCTGGGTGCAGCCCATGTAGGCGTGGGTCCAGGTGTGGTTGACCCAGTAGAAGTCCTTGGCCAGCGGCTTGGTCGCGACCAGCAGCGAGTCGACCCCGCGCACCGCGAACCGCTGCGAGGCTCCGCCGTTGTACAGGAACTCGATCGTGAAGTGATGCTGCTGCTCCCACTGGGCGGCGTACCGCACGTCAGCGGGCGTCATCCGGATCGTGGGCGTGACCTTGCCGCTCTTCGGGCAGTTGATCGTGGGCGTGCAGTGCCCGGGTATGCTCCACTGCGCGTCGCCGAGGAACATGTCGTCATAGGCGATATCGAGGTAGTTGCGCCAGTCGCCGAGGTTGACGCCGCGGGTCAGCCAGGTCACGATGCCGTGCGCCAGGTAGCGGAACTGGGCCTGGCCGTAGTTGTAGCCGAAGCCGATGCCGAGCTGCTGACGTCCGCCGCCGTCGTACTGCCAGACCAGGGTGGCCTGGCCGGGGGACCCTGGGATCGACGCGTTCAGCAGCGGCGTCGCCCCGCCCGCCGCCGGATGGGCCAGGTAGCCGAACGGCGCCTGCCCGGCCGGCCCGCCGCTGAACGGGAACGACCCGTTCAGGTAGCTGAACCCGGCGGTGGCGCCCGCCGCGGTCACGCTCACCGAGCCGGACAGCAGCCCGCTGTACGCCGGCGGCGAGACCATCCCGGTGTCGGCGTGCGGCGGCGAGTAGGCGTCAACCTGGCGCACGCCGAACTTCTGCTCGTACCAGGCCAGGCTGGCCTGCTCGGCCGCCGACAGGCCGGCCACGGTATCCCCCGGTAGCACGATCCCGTCGAAGTTCCCGCCCTTGCCCCCGGTCGGCAGCGATCGGGCCAGGAACGCCCTGGTGAGCTGCGGGCGGGAGGGGTCGTGCAGGTCGACGACCGTTTCCGGGATGCCCTCGGTGGCCACCTGCTGCCGGATGGCCTCCACGGCACCCGTGCCGTCGGTCACCACCAGCACGTTGAGGTTCACGCCGCCGTGCGGACCGACCGGCGGCGCCGTCGCGAGCGTGGCTTTCGGCGCGGCCACATGATGCGCCTGCGGCTTGACCGCCGGTGCCTGCGCGCACGCGGCGGCGATCAGCGCGACGGCGACGGCAACCGCGGCGAGCGCCGACCGGCGCCGCGCACCTTTTCCCCCGTTAACTGCCATTTTGTGCTGCCGGATCAATCTCACGTCCATCCACCGATAGCCACGCTCCCACCGCGGCACGCCTAGTATGCCGCCGCTTCCAATCACCCGACTCGGGCGTTTGGCGTAGATCGGTTCACCCCATCAGGCGCGCGAGCCGGAGGGGCTGGGCGCCCGGGCGCCGGTGTCGACCAGCGCGATCGCGTGGTCGACCAGGGTCACGAGCGTATCGCGGCACGATCCGCGCTCCCGCGCGTCACAGGCGACGATCGGCACATGGTCATCCAGATCGAGCGCCTTGCGCACCTCATCCACCCCGTGCCGGGGCGTTCCTGGAAAACAATTGAGTGCCACGACGAACGGCGTGCTGCGATGCTCGAAGTAGTCGATGGCCGGGAAGCAGTCAGCCAGCCGCCGGACATCAGCCAGAACGACGGCCCCCAGGGCGCCATGGGACAGGTCGTCCCACATGAACCAGAAGCGCTCCTGCCCGGGCATGCCGAACAGGTAGATGACCAGCCCGCCGTTGATCGTGATCCGGCCGAAGTCCATCGCGACCGTCGTGGTCCGCTTGCCCTCGACGCCGACGATCATGTCGATGCTCGTGCCCGGGCCGCTGAGTTCCTCCTCCGTCCGGAGGGGCTGTATCTCGGTCAACGCCCCGACCAGGGTCGTCTTGCCCACCCCGAAACCGCCCGCGATCAGGATCTTAATGGCGACGGGCGCCGGATTGTGGTGCCGGCCGGCCGGGCGCGGGGCGTCAAAGTCGTCGTAGGCCATCGGCCACCTCTCGCAGAAGCCGGATGTCGGCGAGCCGTTCCGGCCGTGGCTGGTGAATTCGGATGAGTCCCCGGTCGCGAAGGTCTCCGAGCAGGATCCGGATCACGCCGAGGGGCAGGTCGATGGCCGAGGCCAGATCGGCCACGGACATGGGGACCGCGCACTGCCGCAGGACCGCCAGGTGCTCGGGCTCGAGGCCGGCCGGATCCGGCACCCGGAAGTGCCGGGACTGGATCATCGAGATGACGTCGAGAGCCTCGCCGGTCGGCCGGGTGCGGCCGCGGACCAGCGCATAGGGGCGTACCACCGGGCCGGGCCGATCGTCAGCGGGAGGCATGGCCGACGTCACATCGGTTCGCCGGCTCCGGCCTCCGGACGGCCGTCGACCGTCAGGTGCCGTCCCACCTGCTTCACGATCAGCGCCATCTCGTAGGCGACGAGCCCGACGTCGGCCTCGGGGGCGGCCAGGACGGCCAGGCAGCTTCCCTCTCCGGCGGCGATCACGAACAGGAATCCCCGGTCCATCTCGATGACGGTCTGCTGGACCTGGCCGCCGCCGAAGTGCTGCGCTCCGCCGTTGGCCAGGCTCTGCAGCCCGGCGGCCAGGGCCGCGAGATGCTCGGCATCCTCGCGCCCCAGGGCCATCGAGACGCCGAGCACGAAACCGTCCCGGGACAGGACGGCCGCGTTCTGCACGTGGACCACTCGTGCCACCAGGTCATCGAGAAGCCAGTCCAGCCGGCTGTCGGTGCTCGTGGTCCGCTGCGGGGGCCGGGCGAAGTTCGTGGTCATCGGCTCTCTCCATGCTGCGGCAGGTTCGTGCCGCGGTCCTGTTCCTGGTGGGCGTCGCCGACGCCGCGCTGCCAGCCGCGGCGGAAGGCGGACATGACGCTGCGCGCCTTCTCCGGCGAGCGATGGCCCGCGGGGGCGCCGGCGGGCGGGGCCTGAGCGTCCCGGCTGCGCAGCTGAGGCGCCAGGTTCGCCTGGCGGACCCGCTGCGGAAGTCCGTTCCCGGTGACACCGGTCCCGGTGACACCGTTCTCGGTGACACCGGTCACGCCGCTGGTGGCCGGGGCGGGCGGCGGGGCGGGCGGTTCCGGATGCTCCGGCGGTTCCGGTGGCCCGGGCTCGGGGACTTCGGGCAGCGGGGCGACGACGGGCTGCTCTGCGGTGGCCGGCCGGGCCGGGGCCGGCACCACCGGGACCGGCACCACCGGGACCGGCACCACCGGCCGGGCGGGCGTCGTGACGTGGCCGTTGACGCCCGGGCCGAGGGCCTTGAGCGGGACGACCAGATCGCGCGGGATCAAGACGATGGCCGTCGCGCCGCCGTACGCCGAGTGGCGCAGCGTGACCCGGATGCCGTGCCGCCGGGCCAGCTGGGCGGCGACGAACAGGCCGAAACGATCGGAGCCCGACAGGTCGAACAGCGGCGGGCTGGCCAGGCTGGCGTTGACCTCGGCCAGGTCGTCGTCGCTCATGCCGAGCCCGCGGTCTTCGACCTCGGCCGCGAACCCGTTAGCCACCAGGTCGCCGGATACCCGGACCTCGGTGTTGGGCGGGGAGAAGATCGTCGCGTTCTCGACGAACTCGGCCATCATGTGGATCACGTCGGCGACCGCGGACCCGGCCAGGGCGGCCGGTGCCTGGCAGGTGACGTTGACCCGGCGGTACTCCTCGACCTCGGCCGCGGCGGCCCGCAGCACGTCCACGAACGGCACCGGGTCGCGGAACGCGCGCTTGGGCTGGTCGCCGGCCAGGACGATCAGGCTCTCCGCGTGACGGCGCATGCGGGTGGTGAGGTGGTCGATCCGGAACAGGCTCTCCAGGTGGTCCGGGTCATCCGCCTGCCGTTCCAGCGCGTCGAGCAGGGACATCTGGCGTTCCAGCAGCGCCTGGCTGCGGCGGGCCAGGTTCCGGAACACGTCGTTGATGCCGCGGCGCACCCGGGCCTCGTCGACGGCGGCCTCCATCGCCACCCGCTGCGCGGTGTTGAAGGCCGCCTTGACCTGGCCGATCTCGTCCGGGCCTGAATCCAGCATCGGCAGCTGGGCGGCGACGTCCACGTCCTTCCCGCCGCGCAGGCGCCGCACCACGTCCGGCAGCCGTACGTTGGCCATGTCCAGCGCCGAGTCGCGCAGCCGGTGCAGCCGCCGGGTCAGGTTGACCGCGATCCAGACCGACAGGACCAAGGACAGGATCACGGCGGCCAGGCCCAGGCCGCCCGCGAGGTAGAGGTCGTGCAGCTTGACGTTGGCCTCCGCCCGGGCCCCGGCCGACAGGCGGGCCTCGGCCTGTCCCACGGCCCGCTGCGTCTGCGCGCTGACCGTGGTGACGGCGCCGTTCCAGGCCGCCGGGCTGATCGGGGGAAGGCGGCCCGGAACGTTGCTCGCGACCAGCCGGTCCTCCAGCGCCGTGATCGTGGCGGCCGCGTGCGGATCGACGTCGTGGTTCAGGCTGGCGCGGTCGGCCGGATCGAGATAGGAGTAGCTCTGCGCGTAAAGCAGCCGATGGGCTCCGACCAGCCGCACGAAGGCCTGGTGGGCGCTGGCCGGGAAGGCGCGCGCGGCGAAGTCGCCGTTCAGCAGCGCGCTCTCCTGCTGCAGGTACTCATTGGAAATGGCCAGCTCAATGACGGCGATCCCGGGCAGCACCTGGGTGGAGTTGCCCTCCTGGATGATCGCCTGCTCCAGCACCCCGTAGCTGGCGGCGATCATGTTGCCGTAGGCGGTGAACGCCTGCTGGCCGGCCGCGCTGCGCGCCGCGATCGCGGCCCGCAGCGCGGGCAGCCCGGCCAGGGCGGAGCGGAGCGCGGCGATGGCCTTCGCCCCGGCCGCCGAGGCGCTCTGCCGGACCAATGACGAGTCCGTGGTCGCCGTGACCGAGGCGACCGCGCGGTCGGTGACCGCCTGCTGAGCGAGCAGCGCGGCCTTGGCGGCGGGCGTGGGCCTGGCGCCGTAGACCACCACCTCGGCCCGCTCGCGGGTGAGCGCCTGCTGCAGGCTGGCCACCGGCCGGCCCAGCGTGTCCATCATCACCTTGGACCGGTTCAGCGTGAGCGCGCTGCTCGCCGAGGTGACGACCGTGTAGCTGAACAAGCCGACCAGGAAGAGCAGCGGGACTAAGACCAGCAGGGCAACCCTCAGCAGAACGGACCGGCGTCTCAGGCTCATCGTTGCTTGTCCTCGCGGATCAGGCGGAAGTGACGATTTGGAAGGCTAACAGGCAACTCACAGTGTCGCAGCAATAACTGAAAGTTTCGTGCAAATTGCAGCTAGGGCGGGGACCTGCGTAAATGCACCCTTGAGCATGACCTAGGCGGTCCGCCCCGCCTTGGCTAGACACGAACTCAATGCGACGTTCTGATCACTCTGGGCGAGATGCGGCGAGGCGTCGCGACGAACTTTCTGTGCGGTACCCCTTGCCGCGGCGGCCCCGCGGGTCCAGATTCGTGTTGCGAGGCGGGTTCCGCTGACCGCGCCTGACCCTCGACGAGGAGAGCTGCTATGCGCACAGTTGGGCGAGCGCACCGGCTGCCGGCCTTCGCGGCCTTAGCCGTTGCCGCGGCGTTGGCGTTAACGATCCCGGCCTTCGGGGCCAGCGCGGCCGCGGGCCCGGCTCCCGGCCCGGCGAGCGTCAAGCCGAACGCCGTCGGCGAGCTTGACTGCAACGGCCTCAGCCCCATCCAGAAGCCGGTCAAGAACGTGGTTCAGTGCCTCGACCCGCGGGGTACCTGGGACGACCGGTTCTACGACAACGGGCACTACATCGGCCACGACGAGCCATCGCTCCGCTTTGTCTCCTCGCGGCCCGGCTCGGGCGATGCCGTCACCTATACCGAGCGGCTGCCGGTTGAGCCACGGGCGCTGCCGACCGTGCGCAGGCCGGGTCATGACGTCACCCGCACGTTCGAGCTCACGATCGCGCCGTGGTTCTCGATCACGGTGTGCGACCCGGACTCCACCCCGCTGCTGCCGTGCACGCCGGAGTCCGACGCCAACGCGCCGCACGGCTCCGACCCAGGCGCGGGGGCGGCGTTCGTCGAGCTGCAGTTCTACCCGCCGGGGTTCGCGCCGTTCTCCGACAACATCAGCTGTGACGACGCGCACTGGTGCTCGGCGCTCACGATTGACAGCGCGGAGTGCCAGGGCAGCGGCGACACGGCCGGACCGTGCAACGCGAACTGTCCTGAGCCGGTGAACTTCGGCTTCGTCCAGACCAACGGGGTGCCCACCGGGCCGCCCAGCCCGCAGCTGAGCGACGAGGCCACGGTGACGCCCAACCGGCACACGCTGCTGATGAACCCCGGCGACGTGATCACCGTGCGGATGTTCGACGCGCGGATCCGAGGCGGGCGCGCGCTCGAGACCGAGATATCCGACCATACGACCGGGCAGCGCGGCTTTATGGTCGCCTCGGCGGCCAACGGGTTCATGAACACCAGCCCGACCACCTGCGACGGCACGCCGTTCAACTTCCAGCCGGAGTACTCCTCGGCGGCCGCGCAGAACGTCATCCCATGGGGGTTCGGCCCTTACATGATCAACGACGAATACGAGATCGGCCACTTCGAGCCGTGCACGTCGCTGACCGGCCCGGTGACCTCCACCGGCGACACCTACGACACGAACTGCACCGGCCCCTACGAGGCGGACTCCGACAGCGGATCCTCGCTCGAACCCGACGACGCGCCGTGCTACCCGTTCGGCGACACGCACGGGGGCACGGCCGCGCCGAACCTGGTGACCGGGTGCGACGTGTTCACCGACGCGATCGGCGATCTCGACTACGACGGCACGCCGTACTATCCGGACTGGCCGAACTCGGTCATCCCGGACCGGTTCCCCTCGCCGTTCCTGCAACTCCAGCCGACCAGTCACGGGCAGCGCTATCCCCAGATCCAGTTCGTCACCGATAACAGCGCGACCCAGTTCAACACCAACTGCGACCCGCTCACGGGCTCGGGATGCGTGCTGCCACCGCAGGGCCCGGGGAACTTCTACCCGTACTTCACCCAGGCCAGGGTCGGCGGGCAGTGCGTGTGGGAGTTCGGCAACATGCGCAACGGCAACACCTTCGGCGGCGACGCGCAGTACGGCTCGGTGACGCCCAGCACGATGGGCGCGTTCACCGGCCCGGTCCGCACCAACCCGAACTGCTCACGGGCGAGGTGATCCGCCTATAGCTCGCGTCGCTCGAAGCTGACCAGGCTGAGCATGAGCACGAGGACGAGCCAGATGGCCGCCCAGGTCAGGTAGGGCCAGGCCGGGCCGGCGGCCGACAGGAACGGGTCACCCTGGGCGACGGGCGACTCGGCCAGCTGCCGGGCGAGGAAGGACGGCGGCTCCAGGTAGTACATCGCGCCGTGCCACAGCCCGTCGGTCGGCAGCAGGTACTGGCTGATCTCGCTGGCGGTGTGCATGGCGCCGATGTTGAAGGCGGCGCCCAGGGACCCGACCACGCCGGCCAGCCAGGCCACGCCGAACAGTGCCACCCCGATCACGCCTGCCGCGAGCGCGGACAGCCGGGTGCTGAGCAGCAGCACGAGGGTGAGCAGGACGACGCCCTCGGCCAGCACGAACGCGGCCGCGGCGGCCGGGTCGGGCGCGACGAAGCCGCTGGTCAGATACACCACCGCGACCAGCAGCCCGAACACGATCGCTGTATAGGCGGCGAGCAGGCCGACCAGCCCCAGCCACTTTCCCAGCAGCACGTCGCTGCGCCGGACCGGGCGGGCGACCACGGCCTGCAGCACGCCGGACTCGATCTCGCTGGAGACGGCCAGCGAGGCGACGGCCGATGCGCTGAGCGCGACCACGAAGCTGAACATGAACATGAACAGGACGACCGCCTGCGGAAGCGCCAGGCCGCTCTCGCCCGAGGTGAGGCCGGTCCCGTGACTGAGCCGGTAGAAGCCCCAGCCGCTCAGGCTGACCATCACGACGGAGATCAGGGCGAACGCGGCCACCAGCCGGCGGCGCACCGCCTCTCGCACGGTGAGCGAAGCGATGGTCCAGATCGCGCTCATCTCTCCCCCAGCAGCTCGAGAAAGCTCTCTTCCAGGCTCTGGCGCTCGGGTACGACGGCCTCGACCTGGCCGCCGAGCGAGACGATCGCGGCCACCAGTTCCGGGACCTGCCCGCGCGCCATCTCCTCGACCAGCAGCCAGTCCCCTTCCGCCGTCCAGCGGCCGAACGCGGCCAGCGGCCGCCACCAGTCGCCCGGCAGGCCGGTGACCCGCAGCCGGACGCTCGGCCGCGTGCCCTGGAGCTCGCCGAGCGTTCCGGTGGCCACGGTCCGGCCCTTGGACAGAATCGTCACCCGGTCACAGACGTGCTCGGCCTCCTCGAGCAGATGGGTGTTGAGGAAGACCGTGGTCCCGCGGTCACGCAGCTCGCGGATGATCACGCGGACGTCGTGGCGCCCCACCGGGTCCAGCGCGCTGGTCGGCTCGTCCAGCATCACGAGCGACGGCTCGCCGAGCAGCGCCACCCCCAGGCCGAGCCGCTGCTGCATGCCCTTGGAGAACGTGCCGACCTTGTCGTCGCCGCGGCCGGACAGGCCGACGACGTGCAGGGCCTCATCCGCGGCCGCCGCCCAGCGGGGCCGGGGCAGCCGCAGCAGGCGGCAGTGCAAGGCCAGCACCTCGCGGGCGGTCAGCCAGCTCTGGAACCGGAATAGCTCGGGCAGGTAGCCGATCTGCCGCCGGGTCTCCCGGTCCCCGGCCGGCGCGCCCAGGACCATGGCCTCGCCGCCGGTCGGCCGGGCCAGGCCGAGCAGCAGCTTGACCGCGGTGGTCTTGCCGGCGCCGTTCGGGCCGAGGAACCCGAAGACCTCGCCCCGCGCGACCGTCATCGACAGGCCCGCGAGGGC